>JABUBL010000074.1_pt1 | contig 21233 bp, 20 predicted proteins | sample 7240371 | NCBI WGS metagenome assembly JABUBL01 (sample SAMN07256343, study PRJNA390944) | subsurface metagenome | isolation source: Methane hydrate marine sediment | place: Pacific Ocean: Eastern North Pacific, ODP site 1244 | collected 2002
CAAGGATGAACCGTTCCTTCTATGATTTCACCCTCTATTACAGGTGGTTCAAAATTGTAGGACCTTACAATAACAATCAGGGTATCACCGTAACTCTGTTCATAACCGCCACTAAATATAGGTATTAACACAATATTCTTTTCCTCCATACTCTCAAAAATGGATTTTGTTGATAAGTATTCTTCTGTGAAACCCCAGGAATAATTTGTGATACCAAGTTGTTCAAGATATTCTTCAAGTCCTTCATCCTTGGGATCAAAAATGAAAACAAAATTTGTCGAGTCAAAGGTAGACTTGTAAAGGTCGATATCCCTATTTTGATAAGCTAAAACAATTCTGTTAAGAACATTCAATGGGTCTTTTAGTGATATTGGATTCATCTCATGAACCTTGCCTTCCTGTGGCGCAAAAGGGTTCCAGCAGTTTGTGTAAAGGGTTAAAAATATAAGAGAAAAGAAAATAATTTTAACTTTCATCTGTTGATTTTTATGTTTTTTTTAGTATGGTTCTTGCATGTTCTAAGGCTGTTTTAGTAAGTTTTTCACCACTTATTAGTCTTGCAATTTCCTCTATTCTTTCTTCTTCTTCGAGCACATTTGCGTAGGTATATGTCCTTCCATCTTTTTCCTTTTTCTCTACCTTTATGTGATGAACCCCTTTTGATGCAATTTGATGAAGGTGCGTAAGGGTAATTACCTGTCTCTCCTTGCTGATTTTCTTCATCTTATCACCGACTTCTTCTGCAACCGCTCCTCCTATTCCAACATCTGCTTCGTCAAAGATCATGCAAAAAATTTCATCAAGCGAAGCAAGTATAGATTTCAAGGCAAGCATTATCCTCGAAAGCTCACCACCTGACACCACCTTTTTCAGTTGCATACATGGCTCACCAGGATTCGTGGAGATCAGAAATGCTACCTGGTCAATTCCTTTCTCCTTTATGCTATATTTTTTTCCGTCGGGAAAGGATAACCCGTCCTCTTTTTCAAACCTTTTTGCATCAATATAGAATTCACTTGAACCCATACCTAACTCTTTTAGTTCTATATTTACCCTTTCCTCAAGTTCCTTTTTTCTTTTCATCCTTTCCTCAGAGAGAGAATATGAGGAAGTACTGAGTTTCTCTTCTATCTCTTTGATTTCGTTTTCAATCTCCTCTGTCTTTATTTCCACATCCTCAAGTTCCTTCAACTCTTTTTGCCTTGCATCCCTGTATTCATTTATTTCATTAATGGTACTGACGTATTTCATCTTCAACCTGTTTATCAAGTCGAGTCTTTTTGTAACTATCTCTAATTCATCAGGGTCGAATTCCATCTTGTTAAGATATGAAGAGAAAATCTGAGAAATCTCTTCTACTCCGAAAAGAGCATTATCCAGTTGCACTTTCCCCTTCTCAAGGCTTTGATCGATATCACAGAGGGGTTCTATATGTGCCTTTATCTTATTAAGGATCTCAAAAACTGAACCTTCCCTTTCGTACAGCATCTCGAATGAATCTTTTACCGTCTGGATGAGTTTCTCAGCATTCTCAAGGATGTGCTGTCTTTTCTCGAGTTCCTCATCTTCCCCAGTTTTCAGTTGCGCATCATCTATCTCTTGTATCTGAAACCTGTAGAGTTCTTCTTTCTCTTTCAGTTCTTTTATTCTCTTTTTTTTCTCTTCCAATTCTCTTTTCTTTTCCAGAAAACTGTTAAAGAGCGAACTTACTACTTCTCTTTTTTCCCCTAACCCAAGGAAGTTATCGAGATAGTCTATATGTTTTTCTGTTTTTAATAGATTCTGATGCTCATGCTGTCCGTGTATGTCTACAAGTTCATCGCCTACTCTCTTCATAACCTTTAATGTAACAGGCTTATCATTAATAAAGTTTCTACTCCCAACTTCCTGATTAATCGTTCTTCTTAATATTAAGAGATTATCATCGGCTTCCATTCCAAGGTCAAAAAGTGTTGCTTTTAGTTTTTTGTTCTTCCCTATATCAAAAACAGCCTCGACACTTGCACTTTTACTCCCTGTTCTTATATCACTTGTGTCTGCCCTCCCACCAAGTACAAGGTTCAATGCTTCAATTATTATCGATTTACCTGCACCTGTTTCACCTGTAAGAACATTTAGTTTACCGCTGAATGGAAGCGTAAGATTCTTAATTAAAGCAAAGTTTGCAATGTGAAGTTCACGGAGCACTAAATCCCCCCCCAGTTCAATTTTGTTCTGAGGATTTCATAGAAATCCTTTCTGGTTGCCCTGACAAGGTTTATCTGGTAATCTGCCTTTGTGACATTGAACATAAAATTTTCTTCTGCCTCAATTGTCATTTGTCCATCAACTACAAAAATACCTTTTCCTTTCTTCACTTTAATAGAGATTTCTTCTTCAGAAGAAAAGACCATGGGTCTTAAACCAAGTGTATGTGGAGAAATTGGGGTGAGGATTTGTGCTGTTACACCGGGGTGAAGTATGGGACCACCAGCAGCAAGAGAATATGCTGTAGAACCTGTTGGGGTTGAGACAATTAAGCCATCAGCAGAGAACTCAGCAAGTGGGCATCCATCAACTGCAATTTCAATACCAATAATCCTTCCTGAATGGCCCATATGGAGCACGAAATCATTGAGTGCAAAAAAGGTTCTTGAATCGGTTAACGTTGCCTTCAGAACAGTTCTCTTTTCAAGTCTGTAATCTCCATTAATAATCCTTTCTAAGGTTGGGTATAGTTCATCAACTACTATCTCTGTTAGAAATCCAAGACTTCCTAAATTTACCCCGATAAGTGGTATGCCACTCTCTTTTATGTATCGAGATGCTCTGAGAAGTGTCCCATCACCACCCATTGCTATAACGAAATCGGATTTTTCTTTGAGGACCTCAGGCGAAATAAAAAGGGAGGAATCAATAAAATCTAAATTCTCCTCTTTAACAACAAAGATATTGATATCTTTCTTTTTGAACCACTCTATAGTTTCAGGCAGGAGTTTTTTTGTTAGCGGCTTCGCTGGATTTACAACAATGCCAATAGATTTCACAGTAATTCCTTTTTCTTTATTATTTTTTATCTGCATCGTTTATATCTATAACAGATGAAAGACCAAAAAGCAAGGAAAATTTTTACATTTCTGCTTGTAAGTTGCGAATGTATTGGTAATGGTGGTAATGGGGTCAGGATAAGAAATAAGAAATAGATATTGACAGATTCATTAGGATATGATAGAATAACACAATGGCAAGGAAACCGAGGATAGAATACTCAGGAGCATTTTATCACGTTATCACTAAAAGAAGAATCTATCTCTCTTGCATCAACTCGTTGTAAACCTCAGCAGTCTTTCTGATCATTATTTCCTTACTAAATTCTTTTACCCTCTTTTTACCATTTCTGCTCATTTGGTTAGCTAAGGTTTTGTCTTTAAGCAACTTTATGATCGCTTCTGCCAAGGCTTTAATGTCATGTGGCGGAACAAGTAGACCATTTACGCCATCCTTAATAATCTCAGGAATGCCACCTGTCTTTGTTGCTACTACCGGTACTCCGGCTGCTTGAGCATCTAAAAGTGAGGTGCAGAGCCCTTCTAAGTAGGAAGATAAAACGAACAGATCTAAAATAGTTAGAATTTGCAACACATCTTCTCTGAACCCTAAAAATTTAACCTTATTATCTAAATTTAGCTTTTTACATAGTTCCTCAAGATTTCTCCGTAATCCTCCTTCACCAACGACTAAGTATTGTACCTGAGGTAGGCACGATGAAACTATCGAAGCTGCATTTAAGAAATTTCGGTGGTCTTTATGTCCGGCTAAGGCAGCAATTATGCCGACCACTGGCTGAGTTGGGTCTAAGTTAAGTTCCTGATACAAATTATTAGCCTTTAGGTTAACCTCAAATCGACTTAGATCAATACCACTATAAACAACAGTAGTTTTCTTCATAGCCAGCCCATCTTCTATTAAGACTCGTTTAATCCCCGAAGAGACTGCAATTATCCTATCTATCCCAAATCGGTACTTATAATAACTTATTGGATTCTTTCTAATATGAAAGTCTACTCGTCTGGAAAGTACCAACCTGGTTTTTGAATTAAAACCAAATGTTCGAGCCATTTGAGCCAAAGTATGTGCACATGCCGAATGAATATGCATAATTTGTGGCTTTTCCTTACGAATCAGACGAGCTATTTGCCAAGCGGAATGAATATCCCATTCTCCAAGCATCTTTACTGGATAGTTTGTTAAGCCTGCCAATCGACATTTTTCAAAGAGAGGTCCAACTCTCGGACAGGCTACAACTATGTGATAACCACGTTCTTTTAGTCCTGAAGCTAAATAAAACACCTGTGCTTGTCCACCACGCCAGGTCTTTTCTGAATCTAAGTGAAGTATCTTCATCTTTAAGTGATAGCAAGTCGTATGCCGCTTAACTGCTTCCGAAAGATGTTTACCATTTCGCGATATATTTCTTCTTTGGGTAAATCAGCTATGCATCTGAATTTTTCATCAGCATCAATGGAAAGGATCCAATTACAAGACGTTATTGAAAGAGTTACATTTTTCTGTTTAACATATCCTGACCAGTGATATGAAAAGACCTTATCTGTATGCTTATGACATAGTTTAACAGTTAGATTACTACTGTGAGCATCAACGACGATAATCTCATCTGCCCAGGATACACTTTTCAAGAAATCACAGATATTCTGCTCTTCATTGTAACTAATAATTGTCACTGAAATTTTATTCATATTGACTGTTAGATCTCTCTTTTGTCTTTTTCGTATTATAATTTGCAGTAATGATAAAGTCAAGGGAAAAGCTGACTGCAGCCTCTAATATAACTATTGAAATTGACAGGATGGGTCGTTCCATTTTCTATCAGGGAAAAAGCCATTAAAAATTCTGGTAAGAACGACCCGATAGGAAGGGTTTTCATTTGTTCTATACATTTCAGAATGTGTGATGTGGGTAACCCCTTTTAACATTATCTCACTCGCACAAGCCAAAACCTCATTGTAGTAAAAATCCAATTCACCCTTTTGAACGAGTGTTTTGAATCTTTCCCATAGTTTTATTAACTCTTCCTTATCTGGGATAAAATTTTCTGCGGATTTTACCATAATATTGAAAAGCGGTTCGATGTCACTGAATTTCCTTTTATACGGTCTGAGATTGACGCGCGCTACCGTACCATCAATGCTCACATGTTCAATGAGTTCCTCATCGGTTATGCAATCGGGTTTAATCCTCTTAAATTCCTTTTTCAGTTTGGTGAAAGCCTTTTCCTTATCATTCATTATATGTTGAGGACCCATCGTCGCCTGAAAAAGAACCTTGTAAACATCCTGCACGGTCAAGGATGGGTGTAGTCTTTCATGATACGTGATAAGTGCTTTCAAATTTTTTGTCATTCTCGTTAACTTTTACTAAAACAAAAGAAATATCAACTATCGTTTTTGTATTGTTCATTTTGGAATGGGTTTTTTTCTAAAGAATATACACATACCAGTAAATGCAACAACGCCTGTACCGAGAAGTGCAATTTCCACTTTGAAAAGGGGATTTAGTGGTAAAAAGAGCAGGATTATAAGAATACCAAATGCAACAGCCCAGGAGATGGTTAATTCCTTTATCATAGATTTTGCGAGTAAGACCCTGTTGAAAAGTTCACAGAGCAGGAAAAAACCTGTAAAGAGTGACATCAGAAAGAGATGGATTCTGTCTATTACAAATTCACTTCCGTAAAGAAACTTTAATATTGTTTGTCCAACACTAAATGAAGTAATTATTAATACAATAAAGACAAAGGTAACAAAGATGAGACCGTTTCGGATGATCCTGTTTAACAGCTGGTAGTTCTTAAGAGCCTCCTGTCGTGAAAGATGGGGGAAAATGCTTATAAATAATGCAGTGAGGGCTGTTTTTGCTCCCTTGAATATTATGAGAGAAGCAGTGAAGATGCCGGCAAGTGTGAAATTGCCCAAAAATTTGATTAAAAGAGGTCCCAACAGCATGATAAATCCACTAGAGAAGTTGATAAAGCTTGTTGGTATAACGAATAATAGAAGTGTTTTTGTATCAGGAAGTAAAGAAGGTTCTGGGGAAAATCTTCTTTTGTGCTTGGATATTATTAATGTAGTAAAGAATAGTGAAAAGAGAGGTGCAAGTAAAATACACACTCCAGCCAAACGTAGGTCTTTTGCAACAAAGAAGAAAAGAATAATAAGGAAGAGCAATAGCGTTGAATACTCAACTATTATTGAGATGGCATTATCCTTCAATTCCCTTAATCCCTGGAGGACTCCCCTCAGGAAGAAAAGTAAAAAATAGAACACGCAGCTTATGATAAAAAAGATGTAGAGACTCAAGAAATTGGAAAAGAGGCTATCGGTAAGTACCTTAAAAAGTATGAGAGAGATAAGAAGAAAAAACAGGGTAATGGAAATGGTGAATTTAAGATTTTTGAGGAAGACCTTTGTCATCCCTTTCTGGTCGTTAATTGCCTCGTGGTGTGAGATAAACCGTGTTGACCCATCCTTTATTCCTGTGGTGAGAAAACGTGAAACAACCATGATTGATGTCCAGAGAACACTGATAATACCGAATTGTTCTGTTCCCAAACCACGTGCTGCAACGATGTTAAAAATAAAAAGAAATAGACCTGAAAGGGTATAGGCTGTAAAATTGAGGAATGTTCCCTTTTTAATATTTTCCGGCATTTCTAAAAATCTTAGACAATCTTCTCTGCAACGGATTTTGCCTGGAGGAAAAGAAGCAGATAATCCCGTCCACCCGCCTTACTGTTTGTTCCTGACATATTAAAACCACCAAACGGTTGAGCTCCTACAAGAGCACCCGTGCACTTCCTATTAAAATAGAGGTTGCCACAGTGGAACAGTTTTTTTGCCTTTTCAATCTTCTCCCTGTTCAGTGTATATACCGCTCCAGTAAGCCCATAGTTGGTGTCGTTTGCTACGGTGATTGCTTCATCGTAATCTTTTGCCTTGATTATCGCAAGAACCGGACCAAATATCTCCTCCTGCTCTATGGTGTCTCCAGGTTTTACATCAGCAATTATAGTTGGTTTTATGAAATATCCATTTCCCTCAGCAGGTTCACCTCCTGTGAGGAGTTTTCCCCCCTCCTCTTTTCCCTTCTCAATGTAGGAAAGCATTGAATTATAGGCTTTCTCATTTATCATGGCACCCATGAAGTTATCATATAATTTTGTAGGACCAACAGTAAGTTTTTTTGTTTTCTCTACAAGTTTATTAAGAAATTCATCGTAGACTTCAGTAACTACTATTGCTCTTGAACAGGCTGAGCATTTCTGCCCCTGAAAACCGAATGCCGAATAGAGAACACCATCAACTGCAGATTCAAGATTTGACTCATTATCAATAATAATTGCATCCTTGCCACCCATTTCAGCAATAACCCTTTTAATCCATATCTGACCCTCTCTTGTAATTGCTGCCTGCTCAACGATACGTAGTCCCACCTCTTTTGAGCCTGTAAAAGCTATGAATCTTGTTTTTGGATGCTGAACAAGGTAATCTCCCACTACGCTTCCGCTTCCTGTTACATAGTTAACAACGCCTTTTGGAAGACCTGCTTCTTCAAGGATTTCCATAAATAGATGGCCTATCTTTGGAGCATCACTTGATGGTTTAAGGATAACCGTATTTCCTGTGACAAGTGCTGCAGACGTCATTCCGCAAAGGATTGCCATAGGGAAATTCCAGGGTGGTATAACAATACCCACTCCGAGTGGAATATAGAAAAGTTCTTCCTTTTCCCCTGGAATCTGGACAACCGGTTGTTCTCCTCCATATCTTAGCATCTCCAATCCATAGAATTCAAGAAAATCAATAGCTTCTGCAACATCGGCATCAGCCTCAAGCCATCCTTTTCCTTCTTCAAGGATTTCCCAGGCATCTAGTTCAAGCCTTCTACTTCTCATTATCTCTGCAGCCTTAAAAAGGTATCCTGCTCTCTCACTCGGTTCTACAAATTTCCATTCCTCAAAAACCTCAAGTGCTTTTTTCATTGCCTTCTCACCGGTATCTTTATCTGCTTTCTGAAATATTCCTATTGCCTGTTCCTTTTCAGCAGGATTAAATGATTTGAATTTTGTTTCAAGCGTAATGTTTTCGCCACCAATAATTATCGGGTATTCCTTCCCGAGTTGAGATTCTGCCTTTTTTATTGCATCTTCCATTTTCGAGCGATTCTCTGGGTTGGAGAAATCTATGTATGATTCGTTCTTAAACTCTTTCATCGTAGAACCTCCTTTTTAATCGTTTTTGTAATTATCAATTGATTTGAAATCCAGGTGTCCTGGATTTTGATGAATTATAGTGAAGAATTTCACATTTGTCAATAAGATTTCACATAAAAATTGTAATCTGTGCGCAGTTTTTCACTGATTGAATATAGTTGTAGTAGTTGAGTTATTCAAATTGAGAATAGGGTGCTACTCTCCATCTCTTTCCTTTATCACTATATTCAAATATGTACGGTTTTCTTTCTTTGAATTCTCTGATTAACATGATATTCTTTTCTTTGCCAAGATCTTTTGCATAGATTATATCACCGTTACTTAGTACAGGTTCGTTTCGGAATGCAACGGAAAGGTAATTATGCCTGTTTATTGTTCTTTCATATTCATCCTTCCCAGGAAGGTCTTTTATAAATACAATTGCACTGTGGATAGACATTTCTTTGATTTCATTGTAACAATTAAGGTTTGTTCCCCATACAGTATTGAAGATGCGTAATCCAGAAGGTATGTATATAAAAATATTAAAGATTAAAAGGAGTGCAATAAGGGGTCGTATGTTCAATTTTCTGATTCCTCTAACAGTCAGAAGCACAAGGAGCGGTACTATCTCGAAATAGTATTTAGGTCCCATAGGGCTGATTCCGTGAAACCAGTATAATGCGAAGAAAATTAGTGAAGAAATGATTACGAGGATTGCAAAAAGGTCCCATAAGTTCTTTTTCCATCTTAAAAATGCAAACGGGATGAAGAGAAGTGATAATAGTGGCCACCCGTAGAGGTGTAGAGAGAATACAAAAATATTGTAGAGAAAATTTATGAGTGCCTTGAGCGGTGTATGCCCGGGGATGTTGAAGGTTGCTTCACCCTTTCCCATTCCGAAACCTAAACTGTGTAGGTTCAGTTCATTATGAAGAATATAACCGAAGCGGAAGACGTTTCCTGAATATATTAAGTTATCAATGAATTGAATAGAGAAAGCAGGTAAAAAACCGATGAGGAAAAATGAGAGCATTCTCCCTCTTTTCTCCTTGTTAGCGATAAAGAGAAGGGTAATTATTGCAGGGATAAATACAACCACTGTTGTTCTTGAAAAGAAAGCGAGCCCGGTGAAAAAGCCTGAGAGAAGGGGGAAAAATCGATTTGTATTTTTAATACTAAGGCTGAGGAAAAGGAGGCTCAAAAGTATAAGAAAGAAACTCGAATTCTGGTTGAGATAGGAGGATGCTATGAAAAGAAAGGTTGGTGAAAGCAGGAGTAATAATGTTCCCTCTTTTGCAATTTTCTCATCAAAACAATTTCTTAAGAAAAGAAAAAAGATGATAAGAGAGAATGAACCCATAAGGGGCGAAAGAAGCCAGGGCAATCGAACTAATATGGAAGGTGTGAGAAATAGGGAATGTCCATGTTGAACCATACTGAACCATTTTCCCTGATTTATTACCATCGCTTTCAGAAAAAAATCGGGAAATTTTGGAGGGAATCCCCAGAGATAACCTCTTGAAAATATCTTTGCCTGAAAGAATGTTGCAACTGCATCACCCTGAGGGATATGGTCATAATAGAGCAAGGAGATAAGATTTGTAATGATAAGGGAAATTAAAAAGATGGATATGAGATATGATCTAATGCTGCACTTGTTAATAAAACTTGAATAGTTAAGAAATCTTCTTAGAGGAAGGATGGAAAAAAGAAAGAGCGAAAGTGGCAAACACGGTATAATTAAGAATAGTTGTTTAATGTAATAATTGAATGTAATATGTCTCGTGGCATCGAATCTATGAGTTAGAGAAGGGAGGAGAAAAAGAATTAAGAAGTAAAAAATCAGAGAGGAGAAACTAAGGGTTAACCATTTTTTATCAAAGATCTTCCTGGTGTATAACATGCTATCTATTCAAAAACATTTTAATAGGACGCAGGTTTATTTTTTTCTGATTACATTGAAATTATGAAATTAACCGCAGAGTTCGAAGAGTGTTAAATTTATTTTTAATAATTCTTTACATCCTCTGTGGTTTAATCTTTTTTCAAGGAATCAGAATTCACTGCCAAGTGAGAAATGCGTATACATCCTTGAAACGCTTTCAAGGTTTGTGTGCCAGGCAAAATCTAATTTGAGAATAGCAATGCTTATGTTTATTCTTATCCCTGTACCAAATCCAACCTTCAAATCATCAAGTTTGATTTGCCCATTAGATTTTATTGCTGTTTTAAAATTCTTTAATTCATCTGTAACACCACCAATGTCACAGAAAGTCACTCCTCTTACACCCCTTATATCCAAAGGAAGGGGAAATCGCATTTTTAACCTCTCAATAAATGGGTATCTTAATTCGAGATTTAAAAATCCTGCTTTCGTTCCATAAAAACTGTAATAATCGTAACCTCTCACATTTTCGCTTCCACCGAGTGGATAGTATAATGCATCCTTCCCCCATGAGCTGAATCCATAAATTCTTGTTGCAAAAGAGAAACCCTTTGAAATCCTGTTGTAGTTCCTTATATCACCGTAAAGGATGGAGTAATCAAAGGAGTGTTTTGCAACTTGTGGTATAGATTTTGCAAAAGAAAATTTCCACCTTTCTCCATTTATAGGGCCTGTGTATCCCCATAAAGCTGTATCCCTTATCCAACTGATTGTTGGGAGGACAACATAATGGGGAACTGTCCTTTCCTCGACTAATTCTCCCCATTCATCTATCCATTCAAAAACCTGTTGAACAGAAAAGGCATCCGCTCCAACATCAAATCTATGAAACTTATCTATGGGGAGACGAAGAAGAACACTACCTCCACGTAATATCTCTTTCATAAGAGTTACGCTTCCTTCTGTAGAAGAAGGAAAGATTAAATAGTAACTCTTTTCCTGGAAAATGGCAGCACCAAGGTCCCATCTTTTGGGCAGAAACCAGTAGATAGCTTGAAAGTTTGCATCGAGTAAATTACGTGAGTAGAGGTCAAAAGCAAAGTAGAATCTGTTATTACCAAGAATATCGCTAAACGCAATCGCCATCAAACTCCGAAAACCATAACCACTGGCAAAAACAAGGTAACCCCCTGCCCAATCAGTAGAGAAATTTAACCCTGCTTTTTCTTCATTATCAAGTTTGTAATCATTTTTAACAACTGTATACCGTCTGTTGTAATCTACCCTCTCTCCTGGTTCTGCTTTTGCGTAATCAAAGGGATTATGCATTATATAAACATCATAACCTCCTTCCTCATACCCAGTGAAAGCAAGTTTTCTATCATCTCTGGAAAGTGTTGGACTTGAAACGTTACAAAAAACATCCGTTAGACGGTAAATGTTCAGGTTATCTATTTCAAGTATATAGAGATTATTCACACCTTCTATGTCTGAAACGAATATAATTTTTTTGCCATCTTCTGAAAAAGCCGGATTTCCAAGATTCGATTCCCTCTCTGTAAGTTGTTCTATTCCTTCACCATTCTTTTCTATCTTGAAAAGTGCATAATTCCCATAGTGCCATAAGGAGTCGGATACATCTTCTCGGTCTGAAGAAAAGACGATAAAGTCTCCTTGTGGAGAAAAAACAGGATCTCTGTCATCATAGAGATCTTTTGTAAGCCTTGTGAGTTTTTGTGTCTCAACATCTATAATGTAGATGTCGCTCATCCCATCCTTAATCCCGGTAAATACTATACTATTCTCAACTGGAGAGAAATTTGGAGAGTAAACGGCATCACATTCTGGTCTCAGTACTGAGAGTATACGTCCATGTTCCGCATCCGCAATATATATTACATCCCCTTTCCCCGATTTTGCGGAAAAAGCAATTTTATTGCCGTCACGAGACCAGGATATACCAGGTCTAAGAATATGAAGGTTTTCAAATGTTGCTGATTGTGTGGCTCTGGCTATTTTTTTCAAGATTTCACCATTAATAGCAGATATTATCAATATCTCAGCATATTCTTCTTTATCAGTTAAGAACGCAATTTTTGTCCCGTCAGGAGAAACAGATGGACTTATATTATATGCATTTCCCAGTTTCTTATGGTCGGTCAATTTTCTTGCGATAAGGTCGAGTTCATCTTTTTTATCATACAGTGGCCAGTATCTTTTTTTAAGCGATTTACTCCATTCTCTATTTAGTTGGTCAATTGAAAGGCCGATCGTACTTTTTAGTGCCTTTTCCAAATCCTTCTTCTGCTTGAGGGTATGAAATAATTCACCCATTTTTTTCCTTCCGTAGGTTTCACTTATAAACTTGTAAATAGATTGTCCTTCTTTATATACTGCGTATCCGTATACATAGTTGAGGATTTGAATAGGGATCAATCTATTGTTTATGACAGCATCCCTTAAGTAACTTTCTGTTTCCGAATCCCAGTTAAGCGATTCAAATTCTGCAAGACCCTCCCTCCATTACCCAGAGCGGTACACTCATCATGAATTCAGATTGCATGACACTACCAAGTCTTGAACCGAAGAGTATGTCAAACTGGAAAACATGGACAAGTTCATGGTTGATGACATGCCTGAATCTTTCATACGAACCTTCGAAAGGAACAACCATTCTGTTTTTGAATATTTCTGTAAACCCACCAACAGATTCTTCAATGAGTGAAGTAGTAACATTTGTCTGTTCGAAATCGTTATGTGAGTTATATATAATGAGTGGCATCCTTTTCCTGAACGTATGGCTTAAATCCTCCTTAAGTTGATAATACGAATCTTCTGCAACCTGGGCAGCAAATTTTGCGAGTTCTTCTTCTCCTTGATAATAATAGATAGTAAAATGGGGTGTTTTAATATGTTTCCAATCAAAGTCTTTATACTGTATCTTATTCTTCCCGAACCTCTGTGAATGGAGCAAGGAAAAGAGAAGAATAAACCATAATAGAAAAAAACATAATCTTTTCAAAATATCCTCCCTAGTATAAAACCTATAACAATGCCGATAAGAAGTGCAGTGGAAATAATTCTTGCACGAACAATATCTCTTTTTAGACCCATCCGTAATGCAAAAAAAGTAAAAAGGTATGCAAGTGCATTGAGTAATAGAAAAAAAGGAAGTGTAACAATCTTTACTATCATTGGTCCTATTGCTGGAATGGTCCCAATCATTCCAATAAGACCACTGAATGCCTGCGTAAGAAAACCTGTAAGGATAACTACAAGGGCTATGATTTTTTTGTCAAAACCCAAGATTATACTTATGATGATAAAGAGAACTATTACAAGCCAAATAAGTATAAACTTCCTGTAAGCATTCCAGAAATCTTTTACTTTTTTGTTTATCACGATTCCTCTCCGTTTTGTTCGAAGTTCAACTTTGTATAAGATAACACAAGAGAATCATTTTGTCAAATTTTTTCTTGACTGTTTCTCTGTGTTCACTACAATTAAATTTTTTTCTCTTGACTTTCTTTGATATTATGTATATAAGTAAAGGAGAATAAATGAAAATGATATTTACAGATAAAAAACATGCAATAAATCTCCGGATATCTGAGTGCAAAGATTATAAAGATAGATTATTCAACTCGTTAGAAATAAATATTATCTTACAGGTAAGAAGAGGAAATGCAAAGATTTACTTACAGAATATATAATTATTTACGGTTTAAGACTCATAAATCATTAGAAGCTGGATTTAATAAAAAGATATTCTAGGAGGAAGGATGATTGTTGTTGCTGTAATACTTATAGTTATTGCTTTTCTTTCTCTTTTCTTTGATACAGGTTACCTTGAAAGCCCCAGAATTGTACCTATAGTTCTTGACATTATTCTCTTTATTCTTTCGTTAATTGTTCTTGTAAGAAGTATCATTCTTTATAAAATAGGTGAAAAGGAGATGCTTTCAAAGAAGGTAAGAGACCTCGAGGCAAAGGTTGATTTTCTAACAAAGAAGGAAAAGGAAAGGATGAAATTTAGCAAGACAATGGCTCCGGAAGACAAAAAGATAACAAATCGATAATAGCCCAACACATGAGAATTTTTCGTTTTTTTAGCATTACACTTTTTATACTGGTTTTTATTTTTCTCGGTATAGTAGGTTCAGCCATACTATGGTTGAGAAAGGATCTTCCTGATACAAAATGCCTTGAAGATTTCTCTCCACCTGTTGTGAGCAGGGTTTTCGATAAGGATGGCAATCTTGTAGGAGAATTCTTTATTCAGAAAAGATTGCCAGTTGACCTCAGAGAGATTCCAGAGGAAATGATATATGCAACCATTGCTATTGAAGATAGAAAATTTTATAGGCATTGGGGTGTTGATATTGTAGGAATAGTAAGAGCTGCTCTTCAGAACATTAAGGCTAGAAAGACTGTTCAGGGTGCAAGCACAATTACACAACAGCTTGCGAGAAATCTTTTCCTCACTCAGGAAAGAACAGTTGTTCGAAAAATGAAGGAAATACTTTTAGCAATACAGATTGAGAGGCGCCATTCAAAGGATGAAATTCTGACAATGTATTTTAATCAGATATATTATGGAAATGGAGCGTACGGTGTTGAAGCGGCTGCTCTTACCTTTTTTGGAAAGCATGCGAAAGAACTGACCCTCCCTGAAGTTACGCTACTTGCTGCGTTACCTAAATCACCTATTTATTTTGACCCGACAAAGAATCCAGAGAAGGCATTGATAAGACGCAATGTCGTATTGAATGCAATGACAGCAACAGGTGCTATTAAGGAAAGTGAGGCTGAAAGGGCTAAGAATGCACCTTTAGGCTTAAATTCCCATATAGATACCTTCAAGGAAGCTCCATATTTCGTTGAAGAGATAAGAAGAAGGATATTTGAGAGATATGGTGAGAATATGCTATACAGAAATGGACTGAATATATATACAACCCTTGATACAGATTTGCAAAAAAAGGCAAATAAGGCTATGGAAAAGTGGTTAAAACAGACAGAGAGGATGTATCGATTCAAGGTAGTGAGAGATACAACAGAAAGGGATACTTCGGGTGGAATGACAAAGTATATCCAGGGAGCGGTGGTTGTTATTGAACCAGAAACAGGTGCTGTAAGAGCACTTATAGGAGGAAGGGATTTTGAAGATAGCGAATTCAACAGGGCGACACAAGCGAAAAGACAACCAGGTTCTGCATTTAAGACCTTCGTTTATACTGCATGTATTGAAAACGGTTTTACGCCAAGTGATGAAGTGCTTGATATTCCCATTGTGATGATTTCAGGTGGTGTTGAATACAGCCCTTCAAATTACGACAATAAATTTACTGGACCAATCCCCCTTAGAAGAGCGCTTGCGCTCTCGAGAAATCTCGCAGCGGTGAGATTAATTCGATATATAGGTGAGCAGACGGTTGTAGAATATGCAAAAAGAATGGGCATTAAATCGACATTGAAAGCAGTTCCTTCTTTGGCCCTTGGTTCTTGTGAGGTTACGCCCCTTGAGTTAACCGCTGCTTATACCGTCTTTCCGAATCTTGGGGTAAGGATAGAACCATATTTTATTGAGAAGATTGTGCAAAGGGAAGGAGATCTTATATATCAACACGAAGTTCAAAAGGAAGAGGTTATTTCACCTGCCACAGCCTATGTAATGATAGACCTTTTGAGCAGTGTTATTGATGAAGGGACCGCTGTAGGAGCAAGACTTGAAGGATTTACGAAACCAGCAGCCGGAAAAACAGGAACCACTGATGACTATAGTGATGCCTGGTTCATTGGTTTTACACCTGACCTTGTCTGTGGAGTGTGGGTAGGTTTCGATACAAGGAAGAAAATTGCCAGAGGTGCATCAGGTGCTACCTTTGCAGTTCCCATGTGGACAAGGTTTATGAAAGATGCTACAAAAGGCAAACCTATAAAGAAATTTCCTGTACCGAAGGGAGTTGTTTCAAGAACCGTCTGTACCATATCCCATAAACTCGCAAACGAATATTGCCCTGATGTAAGAAGGGAGATTTACATTGCAGGAACCGAACCAAACGAAATCTGTGATATTCATACAAAGGATGGAGTTTTATCAGACAAATTTTTATACAATCCTTTCTATTTTGAGAAAATAGACAGAGAGAGCGTGAATAAAAAAGGATTTTAGTTGGGATAAAGGAGCTTAAATTTATATTAGCAGAGTTAAAAATATATATTTTCTTGTTTGTTTTTTATTGCTTTGTATCTTTTTACATGGTTGTTTCTTTGGTACATTCCAGACAGCAGAGACACTCGGGGCAGGAAATGTTGGAAGTGTTGCATATGTTATGGTACCAACTTATGGATTCAGCGATACTACAATGGAAGATATTGCAGAGAATATGAGCGCAGGTGGTTTTTTACAGATAGGAGCAACAGACAATGTTGATATAGGATTATGTTTTAGTACAGCAGGGATAGGAGCTCAGGGCAAATTGAGATTTACCCCGGGTAGTCGTACTTCAAAAAGGAGAAAATCAGGACGAACCCGTTTAACAGGCAGGAGGAGCAGAAAACGTTCATATAACCCTTTTGATATAGCAGCAATCCTTTCAGTTAATTACAATTTGTGGAGAGGTGGTTTAATTCCGAAGGGAGACCTCGTTGGAAGTATTCGGTTTGGAGAGCACTTTTCACTCTATGGTGGGGGGGAGATATTCTATGCTCCGAAAATAACAGATAAAGATCTAATAAATTATGTAAATAGACAACTCTTTATTGGTTTTAATGTCAGAAGGAGTGAAAAGGTTAATCCTGAAATGGACTGGATACCGAGTTCAATATATATTGAATTCGGATACCCGTTCGATCTCGAGAAAAAGACCTTTATGTTCGGTCTGGGTATTGGTGGAGCAAATCTCCCTGTTCTTTTTGGGAGTTGCCTTGGTGCTATGGGGGACTAAAGAGGGGAAAGAATGGATGTGTTGAAATTTCTGAAGTCAGTTTTTATAAGGACAAATAAAAACTGGAAACTCATTGTTGTGGAATTTATCACATCACTTATAATGATTCCTATCATTATACTGGGAATAGTCATCTCGGTAATACTGATAGTAATACCTGTTGTTCAAGGTAATTTCGAGGCAGAAGATTTTATTCCTTTCTTTCTTAATCCGGATAACCTAATTTTTATACTTCCTGCTTTTTTCTTCTTTCTTATTTTCGCTCTCGCTTCTCTTATTTTATGGGCATTCGTTGCAGGCGGTATAAGAGCTTCATTGCTTGAAAACATCCTGAAAGAAAAGAGATTCGACTTGAAGACCTTTATGGCATATAGTAAAAAGTTTTTTGGAAGGATAGTTGGGCTATGGATACTGATCGGGCTTATTTACTTTAGTATCTTTGTTGTCCTGGGTGGTATTAGTTATTTGATATTACTCTTCTGTCTTAATCTTTCTGAAACCTCTGAAGTATGTGCTATTCTTACAGGAATTTTTTCCGGTTTTATTATCTTTTTTGTGTTTATGGTAGTTGGTTTCCTGATGGGGATTTTCTTAGCCATTGCCAATACATATCTCATTGTTGAAGATGCAGAAGTAGTCACATCAATGAAAGGAAGTTTCCGTTTTATAAAAAACAATCCTGGGCATACATTTCTTGTTGTTCTTCTTCTTATTGTAATTGGTTTTGGCGTAACCTTTATATACTTCCTCATTACGATGCCTATAACAATGATTCCTTACATAGGAGCTCTTTTCAGTTTTGCTTTGATTCCTGTCCAGATGGGAATTAATTTATACATAGTTCTCTTCTCAACAACAGCATATCTTATGCTCTATCTATGGAAAAGGAAAAAGTTAACGTCAGATTTTCAGACCTCTACGACCCCTGAAAAGACAATGTGAGCCCGTGCCAGAAGATAAGGGATTAGTTTTCCTTTTGTTTGATTAAAAGAAACAGTAATGGTTTCTCCGGATGCTGTTTTTACATAAAGAGGTAAAGAAACCATCTTTTTTCTGTACGCTATTGCTGAAGCGGCGGCAACACCTGTTCCGCAGGATAGTGTCTCACCCTCTACCCCCCTTTCGTATGTGCGAATAGTCAATCTATTTTTTCCTTCGTACCTGACAAAATTCACATTCGTTCCATGAGTACCGAATATTTTCAGATTTCGGATCTTTCTACCCGTCCTCAAAACATCAATTTTTTCAATATTTTTCATGAAAATCACAACATGTGGAACTCCTACTGTAAGGAAAAAGCAATCGAATTGTTTCCCTTCTATTTTAAGTCTCATGTTTTTCTTGAAATCACAGGTGGGCAGTTCAACCTTTATACGGTTTCCTTTTAAGATTTCTACGCTATGAATTCCTGATTTCGACCTGAAGGAGAACTTGCGGGAAACAGTACCTTTTGAGAATGCATAGAGGGCAACGCATCGTGCTCCATTTCCGCACATCTCAGCTTCGCTGCCGTCGGCATTAAAATATCTCATCATAAAAGGAAAATCATTATCCTTTTCTAATAGTAGTATGCCGTTTGCACCCACACCCTTCTTTCTCAAGCAGAGTTCTCTTTTTATCCCTTTTTTAAGATATGGGACAGCACCTTCCCTGTTGTCAATCAGTATAAAGTCGTTTCCTGCACCTTCTATTTTTGTAAATGCTATTTTCATTTTGATTCTAACCTTTCTACTTTCATGGTGTCATTGCGAGACGACGGAAGGGGTCAGACCCCTGGTTAGGGGAATACTCGCAGGGGTCTGACCCCAATACCGCCAATACCGAAGCAATCTCATCTTTCCTTATTTAGCCACAGAATACGATGTAATAATATAATGGTCATTTCGCTTCTATTCTATACAAATGTTGTTTGAAGATGTCAAGAAGATTCCCCGATAAAAAATTAATAAAATACTTTCTTAAGATCACTGGAAGGATGGTTTTGACTATTTTAAAAATTACAAATCCAAAGTTTTCCAATTATCAAAATTGCTATCTTTCAATTCTTTGCTGGTTTTATAAAAATAAATCCATCTTCCACGATAATCTCTTTGATCTGTATTAGTAACAATTCCACCGAAAAGGTTTTTGCCTTTTTTATTTTCCTTTTTCATATATTTATGTAGTCCGTCAATTTTGGTTCCAGCAATTTTCTTAGTGTAACCTGCTTTGGTATCAAATAAACCAATTCTACCATCTTTTAATTTTACGATAAAATCAACATAGAACAGTCTTTCTTCTCCGTTGTTATATGGCACAGCAAAAAAAATCGCGTCTCTTGCACTGTTCTTAAACCACCACTCAACATTCACTGACTTCTCTAAAAACTCTATAAATGCCGTTTCTGTTCTCCACCTTTTATCGCTAAAAAATGGTTGCACGATACTTTTTACTCTGTCTTCTTTTTCATAATCACTCCCAAAAGTCAAGGATTTTGGAATATCCCAATTAGGGTCATTCACAATTTCTGGCTCGCGTTCAGTTACTTCCTTTTGATATTCTTCTTTTGCTTTATCAATAACATTAATAAACTGTTGAATGTTTTTATCACTTAATACAACTTGAGTAGCCTCATCTTCTTGTTCTCCACGCTTAATCTTGAATCCTTTTTCAAAAAACTTATAAATTGCTTCCTTTACTCGCCCAACCGACCTATCTTCTGGATAGAAAGGTGTTAAATTTTGTCTCACGAAGAAGTCAAACAATCTTTGCAAGTCAAAGCCACTTACAGTAATGGCTTTGTCGCCCATAATCGTCTGGCCTGCTAATATATCAATATTTTCAGCTTTCCAATCGTTGAACACTTTTATATCTAACTTCTTTGCTTTGAAGTCTATTTTCTTTTTTAGACTATAGTCTTTTGCTTCTTTTAAGAATATCTCAATAAATAGAGGTGATAATCTTGTCTTTTCACGATGCCTTTCCCGATAACAAGACAATAAATTAATTGGCTCATAATCTGCACAACGTTGGCTAGTATAAATAGTAATATAATCACGTGCAATGTCCTCGTGAATTTCGATATCGCTTAAATTCGTATAGACATAGCCATAATTTAAGATTTCATTCTGATAATGTCCTTTTTCTGGTTCTGGCATCCGCATAATTCTACCTACTGTCTGAATAGAAAATATAGGACTGTGCCATTCTCTGAATAAAACCAAAATGTGTGCTCTTGGACAATCCCAACCTAAAGCAATCGCCTGCTTAAAAATCAATACTTCGACTTCGCTATCGCTCTTTTCTACATTTTCTTTATTGACATGCTCACCAGAAAGCCAGATTGCTAATTTACCATTTTCTATTGAAATTTTATATTTATCTTTTAAAATTCTGATCACCCTCTCTTTCATTGTATCCTCTAATTGACCAATTCTATCTGGAAGTTGTATTAAAATTAAGGGATTGATGACCACCTTTTCTTTTTGGAAAGCCTTCAATAGCTCCATTCCTTTCTTCAATGCTGCCTTAATTACTAATTCTTCACTTCCCTTACTCAAGGTGGATTCGATTTTTTCTTTCTTCACAAGATTGATGAATTTCTCATTCAAGATCACAGCCTTTTTAATCATCCCTTCAGCTTTTACATCCTCTAACGCTACATTTACCATTTCATCGGGGTTTTCAATTTTTGGAGTTGCTGAAACCTCCATGACCAATTTGGGTCCCATAAATGTAATTAAATCCTTCGAAATGTCACTTTTAGCATGATGGTGAGCCTCATCAATGACTAAGACAATCTCTCTCCCCTCGCCCTTTGTTCTTTCAAGAACCTTTGAAAGATTAAAATCCTGCTCATTGTCACGGATGTAAACATTATCAGATTTATTGATACTTTCCCAGTTGAAAAACAGAATTTCATTTTCTCCAATCTTTCTATCATCTAAATCCTCGAAAAATGAACACTTTAAGGCTTTGCTCTCTTCAAAATATTTCTCTAATTTCTTCCTACTTTGTGAATGGAGTTGTCTTGGCGCGGTCCAGATAAAAGTAAGCTCGACTCTCACTTCTCTATCATCAACTAATTGCTTTAAGAATTGTGCCATCATGATTGTTTTACCCGAACCAGTTGGAGCTTTGAAAACAAGTTTCTTCTCACCTGCATAAT
>JABUBL010000075.1_pt1 | contig 21192 bp, 18 predicted proteins | sample 7240371 | NCBI WGS metagenome assembly JABUBL01 (sample SAMN07256343, study PRJNA390944) | subsurface metagenome | isolation source: Methane hydrate marine sediment | place: Pacific Ocean: Eastern North Pacific, ODP site 1244 | collected 2002
GCGTCAGGTGGACAGAAGCGAAGATTAGCTATTGCTGTATCTTCGTCCATAATCTTCTGGATTGCCTTTAATAATCTCTTAATTCCATCCCCTTTTCTTGCAGAGATGGCGACAGAACCAGGAAATTTCCTTAATAGCCTTTCAGCAACCTCACTTGTTGGAATCAGGTCTATTTTATTAAAAATGATTATTGTCCTTTTCTCTTCTATACCGAGTTGTCTCATTATATTCTTTGTTGCCTCCATATGTCTATTAATATTTTCATAACTTGCATCGACTATATGCATTCTTAAATCAGCCTCTATTGCCTCATCCAGTGTTGCGTGAAAGGATGCAATAAGTTGTGGTGGTAAATTTTTAATGAAACCAACTGTATCAGTTAAGAGAAACCTGTGGAGAGGGTCTATCTCAATGAGTCTCGTTGTAGCATCAAGTGTAGCAAATAGTTTATCCTCCACAAGAACATGTGCATCAGACAGGGCATTCATAAGTGTTGATTTCCCCGCATTTGTGTAACCAATGAGTGCAACCCTGAAAATGTTACTTCGTCTTTTAGTCTGTGTCTTTTTGCTCTTCTCTATCCTCACGAGTTCCTTTTCAAGGCGGCTTATCCGAGCTCTTATCCGTCTTCTATCAACTTCAAGCCTCTGTTCACCCGGCCCCCTTGTTCCAATACCTCCTCCAAGCTTTGAAAGTGCAATACCTTCACCCTGCAGCATATGAAATCTAAACTTCAACTGGGCAAGTTCAACTTCTATCTTTGATGTATCTGTTTTTGCATGTTGAGCAAAGATGTCCAAGATCAACTCCCTTCTATCAAGAATCTTTCTTTCTGTGATCTCTTCTATTTTTCTTTTCTGAGATGGTGTTAATTCCTCATTAAAAATGATCGTATCGATGTCCAGTTCATCAGAAATCGTCTTTAGTTCCTCTGCTTTCCCACTACCAATAAAGGTTGCAGCATCATAGGCTTTTCTGTTCTGGATCATTTTCTCTACGACTTCGCTACCTGCAGTCTCTGCAAGGGAAGCCATCTCTTCAAGTCCATCGAACTTTTCCCACTTTTCATGTGGATTTCTTGAAACAGTGATCAGGAGAACCTTTTCTTTTCCTTTCTCATCCACGATGGAATAGAGCTTTTTCATTTTAAATTATTCCCTCACTCTTCATACTTCGATAGTCATCGTTTCCTATAATGATATGGTCAAGAAGTTCAATATCAATATATTCGGAAACCTTTTTTAGCCTTTTTGTAAGGGCAATATCTTCTTTACTCGGTTCTGGATCACCTGATGGGTGATTGTGAACAAGAATGACACCGACAGCCGAGTTAGTAAACGCTGGTTTATATACCTCGCGTGGATGGACAAGGCTACAGGAAACGGTTCCAACAGAGATAATTTCGTCTCTTAGAAGCTTATTCTTCACATCGAGATAGAGTCCATGCATCACTTCTTTATCAAGATTTCCAACATTACCAAGGTAGTTGAAAACATCCCCTGGTGAATTAAGATAAATCTCCTTTCTCGCTTTTCCAAAGAGTCGTCTTCCAAGCTCAAGTGCTGCAATGATCTGACAGGCTTGAATTTCTGTAAGATTGAGAGTTTTAGTTAGCTTTTTCACATCAATTTCACCAGATAGAGCCTTTGTTCCATAGTCATTCATTATCCTTCTTGCAATGGAGAGCACATCCTCTTTTTTTGAACCCTTGCCAAGAACGACAGCGATAAGTTCATGGCTTCTTAGCGTATTAGGACCGTCCTTTATCAGCCGTTCTCTTGGTCTCTCTTCAGGAGGTATATCCTTTAGTCTATAAACCTTACTCATATTCTATTTTATATCAGATTGTCTCAACAAAGTCAAGAAGTTTAAGTCTAACAAGAAATAACTTACCTGGTCCTACCGGTTCCATTTGTCCAGTTGGTCTTATTGGTTCAAAGTATAATTCCTCCAATCTTTTTCTTGACATTTGTAGAAAATTATGCAAAATAAAATGGAAGAAAAAGAGAGAATGCTTAACAAAGCACAGAGAAGCACTCGCCCCGTTAAATAAAGACCTATTAGAGAAGATTAATCAATTTTGGGAAATCGGTATTTAACAGGGCAAGCAATGACATATTAACAGTTGAAGAGTTCCAGAGTTTAAGAGTTCAAAAATCAAAAATATTGTAAGAAAGCTAACAACTTATTCTTTGTTTCGAACTAAACAAACAAGACAAACGAAATAAACGATATTAACGAATTAAACGCTCAAAACGATCTAAACGAAATACTCAATAACTTAATCACTCGGGAGGATAAAGAATGGGAAAGTGTTACATTGATGGAAAACCATTTACATTCAAAAGAAATTCTACAGTTCTAAACATCATAAAGGAAATGAAGAAGGACTATAAAAGATTTTTAGTCTGCAAGATAAATAATAGGCTCTGTGATTTGCATCAAAAAGTTATAAACGGTGATAGGATTGAGCTTCTTGACATAACAGACAGAGAGGGGTTCAGATGCTATCAGAACAGTCTTTCCTTTCTTCTTACAGTTTCTATTAACGAAAGTTTTCCCGGGAAGGGACTATTAATTGAACATTCCTTTGGTGATGGTTTTTACTGCAGGTTTGTAAATGGGCATCCTGTTAGAAAGAACGATTTTCACATAATCACCAAAATAATGAAGGAAAAGATTAAAGAAAAGATACCTTTTGTGAAAATAAGAAAGAGCAAAAGCCAGGTTATGAAATATCTCATCGAGAAAGAGAAATTTAGAAAGGTTCAATTATTTAAGTATGAAGAAGGGGAAAAGATAGATCTATATACTTGTAAAAACTATATTGATTTTACATTTACTCCCCTTGTACCTGACAGTTCATATCTATCTCTTTTTGCTCTCCATTTTTACAAACCAGGTTTCGTGCTAAGATTTCCTCATCCTGGAAAAGAGAATATGATTCCTCCCTTTCATGACCAGAAAAAACTCTTCAGTGTTTTTGAGGAATACGAACAGTGGGGGGAAATACTCGGGGTTGCTGATATAGTTTCGCTGAATAGAAGGATAGAAAAAGGTGAAATATCTGATTTAATTAAGATTGCAGAGGCACTGCATGAGAAGAAGATTGCCCAAATAGCAGATGAGATAAAGAAGAAAGGTCCAAGGCTAAGAATTATTCTCATTGCAGGTCCATCTGCATCAGGGAAAACCACATTTTCGAAAAGGCTTGCTATCCAGTTAAGGGTTAACTGTTTATTCCCAATAACCATCTCCATCGATGACTACTTTCTTGAAAGGGATAAAACACCTAAATTAACCGATGGGACATTCGACTTTGAATCCATCAATGCTATAGATGTGGAACTGCTGAATAAGCATCTTATCTCACTTCTCAGTGGTAAAGAGGTAAAAATTCCAAAATTTGAATTTACGACAGGTGAGAGACTGAAAGGCAGAAGGATAAAAATGCATAAAAATCAGATTCTTATAATTGAGGGCATTCATGGATTGAATGAAAAACTAACACATCGAATTCCGAAGGAAAACAAATACAAGATATATATCAGTGCTTTAACACAACTCAATATTGATAACGACCATCGGATTTCTACAAGGGATACAAGGATAATCAGAAGGATGGTGAGAGACAATCTTTACAGAAGACATTCTGCCCATGAAACATTCAGATTATGGAAAAATGTGGAAAAAGGGGAGGATAAGAATATCTTCCCATTCCAGGAAGAAGCAGATGTGATGTTTAATTCTGCTCTTGTATATGAACTTTCCGTGCTGAAAAGATTTGCAGTTCCATTACTACGTAGTGTAACTCCTAAACAGAAAAACTTCAGTAAAAGTGAGAGATTATTGAAATTTCTCTCATTCTTCATCGAGATTTCTCCACCAGAGGTTCCACCAACATCAATTCTCAGGGAATTCATTGGAGAAAGTAGTTTCCTCTACTGATATTTCTTAAAAAACCAGATGCCTCTGATTTCACAGATTCAAAAACTAAAAATGCCTTAATATGAATATTGGAACGCCAGAGGACTCTTTTCGTTTAAATCATTAATAGCGTAACGAAAAGATATTGGTTAAAAACAATATTAATTCGTGGTTAAAATATTTAAGGTTATTTTTGTTGACACAATATAATTTTTATGATAATTTTATTCTGATGAGAATTTATAAAAAGTATTTTCTCTTTATTTTCCTATGTTTATCCCTATGTTCTTCTTGTATAAAGAAGCAAGAGATTCCTCTTTATGAAGAGGAAGTTGAAGTAATACCAGTTGTTGACTCACTCTATAATTATTCCAAGCAACTTTATAAAGAGGCTAAATATACTGAAGCAAGTAGGTCATTACGAGAGATTATAGAAAAATACCCAACATCTGAGAAAGTCGACGATGCTCTATCGCTCCTTCTCCTTTCAAAATACAGATTAAAGGATTACAAAGGAGTTATATCTACAGCTAAGGGCAAGCATAAGTTATACAAGGGTAGATCGACTGAACCAGATATCCTTCACATTATTGCTCAATCCTTTGAAAAAATCAATGAGAACTATGAGGCAGCAAGGAACTATTTCGAAATCATAAAGATCCCTCTCAAAACATCACTCAAGAGTAAATCGGAAGAGAAACTTAAAAAGATAATGAAAAAACTGAGTTTCGAAGAATTAAAAAAACTCGCTAAAAAGTATGAAAAAACGACATTGGGATGCTTTACGCTTTACACTGCTGCTAAAATAGGATTGGAACAGGGAAAAGATTATGAAGCACGAAAGATTCATAACCATATGAAACGCATCTGTCCCAACAACAAGTATACAATGGAAATAGCACGCCTCCTGAAAGGAGAAAGAGCGGTCAAACTGAGTGGAGCTATTGGTTTCCTTGCCCCTTTAACGGGCGAATACAGTATTTTTGGGAAGAGGGTAAAGAATGGGCTTGAACTCGCATTAAAAGGAAGAAAACTAAGGATTGTTGCTAGAGATACAAAAGGAAACCCAATCGAAGCAATTCGACAGGTTATAGATCTTATAAAAAATGAAGGGGTTTTCGTTATCATCGGACCAATTTTGAGCATGCCAATGATTGCAGCGTCTGGAATTGCTAATCTATTAAAAGTTCCAATAATATCTCCAACTGCAACTGAAGAAGATATTTCTTCTATTGGACCGTATGTTTTTCAGATAAATGTTGGGCTTGGTGCCCAGGCAATAGCGATGGCAAAATATGTAACAGGTACACTTGGCTGTTACAAGATTGCGATTCTCTATCCGGATGATGCTTACGGAAACAGTCTTGCAGAGATATTCTCTGAAGAGGCAGCTAAGTATGGTGTTCAAATTGTTGCAAAGCATAGTTATCCAGAGGGCACAACAGATTTCGAAACTCCGATGACTTTCATAAAGGACAAAAACCCGGAGGCGATTTATATTCCATGTTATCCAAATGAAGCTGTTATGATTGCACCTGAGTTGAGATATTATAAAATAGATGCAAAGATTTTAGGTGCAGACGGATGGAACGACGAAAGGGTTCCACTTAAAGGTGAGAAGTATGTAGAGGGTGTTATATTTACAGGTAGCCCGACAATGGTTTATAAGAACACGGATATATACAAAGACTTTAGAAGACTCTATCTTTCTCAATACAGGACAGAACCATCGAGGGAATCGGCACTTGGATATGACACAGGCATACTCCTTTTGAAAACAATTTCAACTGGAGCGAAAGACACCGAATCATTAACAAATAGTTTCCAGGAGATAGAACCTTTTGCAGGAACATCTGGAGTTGTAAATCCTCGTGGAGTTTTTGAAGGAACTGTCCCATTTTATACAATAAAAAGAGGAGAAATCGTTAGATTAAAATAAAAAATAGGAAAAAGGAGAAAAAGTGGGAAAAAAGAAAAAGAAGAAAATGATTAAAGAAGCAAAAAAACAGACGAAAAAAATCACCGCAACTGAAGAAATTCTTAGTTTTAATAAAAAAAATTATTCTTTGTTCGCTGCAGGAATAATTAGTATTATTATTGGCTATTTATTTCTCTCAAAGGGTTCAATCACTGTAGCGCCAATCCTTCTTGTACTTGGTTATGTAATCCTTATTCCTATCTCTATAATAATTAAATAGGGAATAAATAGGAATTAAGGAACATAAATTGTACTCAAATTTTCTTCATAAATAGTGAATTTTTTCCTTGACAAAATTTCAATATTTCTATATGTTAAACCAACTTTAATCTATAAGATATACGGAAAAAGAAGAAAGGAGGTCGATAAAAATGAAACTGGTCCCAAAGATAGATCTTGAAAAATGCATCGGTGATGCAGTCTGTGAGGCAATGTGCCCTGATGTCTTTGAGATGGCTGACGACGATAAGGCACATGTAATTAATCCAGACGGTTGCGGTGAGTTATGCGACTGCGAAGAAGCTGCAGAGGCCTGCCCCACAGAGGCAATTATTTTAGAAGAAGTTGAAGAAGAAGAATAATATATAATCTCCTACTTTTATCTAATCCTTCAAACACCAGCATTTTTAGAGCCTGGAGGATTAAAAGAAAAAACTTGACAAAGCATTGTTTACGTGATAAAAATCTCTTAGAATTATGTAATGGTAAGATTTAATAGGAGATTATTTAAGAAAAAAACATACAGACCATACAGTAAATCTCTCTGGTGGCTTGTTTTACTGTTATTTATAGTTCTTTTTCTCATCAGGTTTCTTCGAAAATATGTGAGAAAATAATATGGGTTACAAAATTCTAAGCGGTAATAGACCAACGGGAAAAATTCATATAGGAAATGTATTTGGAGCTCTGCAGAACTGGAAAGAGCTACAGGAAAAAAATGAATGTTTCTTTGAGATTGCTGATTACCATGCACTTACGACAGAGTACGATAATACAGAAAATTTGAGAAACGATATCATGGAAATCGCAATTGACTGGTTGGCGTTCGGTCTCGATCCTGATAAATCTGCAATTTTTGTGCAGTCTGATGTCAAAGAACACATTGAGCTCTTTACCCTGCTGTCTATGATAACTCCCCTACCTTGGTTGGAGAGGAATCCTACACTTAAAGAACAACTACAAGAACTTGATATACGAATAGTCCATTTTGGACATCTTGGTTATCCTGTTCTACAAGCATCAGATATTCTTATATATAAGGCAACCGCCGTTCCTGTTGGAGAGGATCAACTTCCCCATATCGAGTTGACAAGGGAGATCGCAAGAAGATTTAATAATTTATACGGCGAAGTTTTTCCTGAACCTATCTCCCTTTTAACCAAGTATCCACGGGTTCCTGGTCCCGATGGAAAGAGAATGTCTAAATCATTGAATAATACCATCTTATTGAGTGAAGAGCCCGAAGAAATAAAAAAGAAGGTTAAACAAGCATTTACAGATCCACAAAAAATACGAAAAAACGACAAGGGTCACCCTGATAATTGTGTTGTTTTTGCCTATCACAAAATCTTTAACGTCAAGAACAAAGAACAAAGGGAAAGGGATTGTAAATCAGGAACTATTGGGTGCGTCGAGTGTAAAGAAGACTGTACAACAACTATGATAGAATACCTTTCTCCTTATCGTGAAAAAAGAAACGAATTAAAAAAAAACGAAAGTTACGTAAGAGATATTCTCAAAACAGGAGCCCATAAGGCAAGTGAGGAGACAAATAAAACAATTTCTGATGTTCGAGACCATATGAAACTATGGGTAAATAACTAAAAGGAGGTGTTTTAATGAATAAACTTAGATTCAATTTTATGGATGTTTTTTCTGCTGCAAGACTTGGGTTCAATGGCAAAAAAATCCAGATTGGAACTATAGGTGTGTTCTCAGGCTTTGTTGTTTACAGTATAGTTACCTATTTAGCATTCTGGGCAAGTAAATGGAGCTGGGTTGATATATGGAGAACCTTCAAATACTTTCCTATCCCCTACCCATTCCATACAGTTAATTTCAATGTATGGGGATGGATCATCTGGGCAATTGGTCTTTTGTTAAGCTTTCTTGTCTTAACAATCACACTTACTGCTATCTCAAAAACAACCTATGAACAGTTGAAGGGGGATGAATTCTACGAGGTACGGGAAGCATTCAAGTTTGCTCGTAAGCACTGGAAAGGTTCTTTTCTCGCACCAATAACTCTCATTATTTTCATTGCAATTATTATAGCAATGGGAGTCGTTTGGGGAGTGTCGATTGGAAGAATCCCTCATTTCGGTCAAGTCGTCACCGCTCTCTTTTCACCTTTCCTTTTTGCTGCTGCTCTTTTTGTTGTTTACCTTATTGTAATCTTCTTCGTCTCATTGATTATCTCTCCTGCTGTGGTAGCGACAACAAAGAGTGATACATTCGATACACTTTTTGAGAATTTTAGCATAATTAACAGTCAAACCTGGCGATTTGTTCTCTGGGAATTTATACTAAAGGCAACAACCTGTATAGGTGTTTTTATCTTTGGTCTCTTCTTGAAGAAATCATTGACAATTATGCATCTTGCCATTAGGGTCATCCAAGGACCAAGACAATGGCTTGAGGTAGTGTGGAACAATGCACGATGGTACCTTCCTCCTCTACCAGCATTTCCAGTTACACAGATAGAGGATCTATTTGCAAGATTCCTTCCAGTAATGCTTGAACCCCATAATTATATCTCAGGTAATGTGGCTAACAACATCGGTGGTTTCATTCTCGGAATATTCTTTTATATCCTTGGTTTCCTTGTCGTTGGTTTTGCACTCTCAATGTGGTCAGCGGGGCAGACCGTTATCTATACCGTCCTTGTTAAGATGAAAGATGAAAAGAACCTTCTTGAACAAAAAGAGGAACTTTTTGAAGAAGAATTAGAAGAGGAGGAAAAACCGGAAGTTACCGTTAAAAAGCCAGCCGAGGAGAAAGAAGAAGAGAAACCAGAAAAAGAAAGTAAAGAGGAATAGTAAGCATTAGTCTTTAAAAACTGAGGGGGGCACATTGCCCCCCTCTTTTATTATGTGTATCAGTATCTAATAGCCCTACTACAATTAATATCTCATTTACTTTGGTGGAAATCTGATAGGATAGGTCATGATCATCTCTGCTGGCTTACCATCCTTCGTCCCCGAAATCCATTCGGTTGCTTTTGCAGCAGTAAGTGCTGCTGCATCACATGCAGGGTTCCCAAAACTTTTTACAATTACAGCTCTTTTAACTTTTCCATCTACACCAATAAGTACTTGCACAAAGACACTTCCTTCAGCACTAACCAATTTTGCTGCCTCAGGATATTCAGGGAGAACGAATTTCTTTAGCTCCGGTAATGTTGGAGGAATCTCAGGTTCAGGTTCCTTCACAACTTCTGTTGTCTCTTCTGGTGTTGGTTCTGCAGTAAGTTCTCCTTCATCTTTCTCCCCAAGTCCCGGTGTTCCCTCTCCTGCCACCTCTTCCGTAGCTCTCTTTTCAAGAAGATCCTCTGGATTAACAACAGGAGTTTCAGGTTCTATCTCCTCCTCTGATTCGGCTTTAAGAAATGTAAGATCTATTGTCTTTCTTAGGGAAGTAGGAATCCAGTAATGTTCTAATCCGGCAAGTATGAACCTTGTGTCATTCTTATTAATTCCATTTACACGCCTATTTGCTGCTGAGATCTCCTGGGGGTAGAAAAGAAATGTATTGGGAATATCCTCTGCGATAATCTTCTGAAATGCTGCCCAGATCTTTTTTGTTTCCCTTCTATCCAATGTTAAAAGCCCCCTTTCTATCATTGCGTCAACCTCTGAGTTCCTATACGAAACAAGATTAAACTTACCTTTCTCAGGGTCTGAATTCCAGACAATCGTAGGGTCAATCCTCTCTTTAATACTCCAACCAAGAATGAAAGCATCAAAATCCCTCGATACAAGACGATTTATGAAGGTTTGAGTGTCAAGGAATTCCGTTACAACTGTCACACCTATCTTTGTGAGTTCAGACACAATAAAATTCGCAATTGCTACCCTTACTGGATTTTCCTTGTTTGTGATAAGGATAAATCTTAAGGGAATTCGATCTTTTCTTCTAATGTTCGTTCTTTCATGTAATTCCCAACCCATATCATCAAGGAGTTTTGCAGCTTCTTCAGGACTGTAAGAAATGGTCGTCAATTCATCATCATAAGCCCAGGATGTGGGTGGTATAGGACCCTTTGCAACATCCGCAAGGTTTAATAGCACATCCTCCACAAGGTTTTCTCTGTTGATTGCGTAGGTCAGGGCAAGTCTCATTTTCTTTTCTTTGAAAAGTGGTTTCTCAAGATTCCACCCTATGTATGTATATGTGTGGCCTGGCTTAATTATAAGATTAATATCCTCTTTCTCTTTTATTCTTTCATAGAGTGAGGGTGTAACATCAGTAACAATATCTACATTCCCTTCAAGGAGTTCTACTGCAAGTTCCTCCTCACCTGGTGCGAACCAGAAGACAACATTATCAAGAGGTGGCCTTCCTTTATAGTATTTATCGTTTGCAACAAGCTCCATTGACTTTCCTCTCTCCCATTTTTCAAGCGTGTATGGACCATTTCCAACTGGTGAGGTATTGAAAGCAGCATTCCTCATATCCTTCACAAACTTGAGTATGTGCATTGGTAGAGGGGTTATACCTGAATCAAGGAGTTCATCTGCATAGACCCTTGTGAAGTAAAAACAGATTTTGTATGGATTAATTACCTTTGCACTGTCAATAAATCTGACTGAGGCGGCGAGCGGAGAACCCACGTCGGGATTTTTTATTAAATCAAGGGTAAACTTGACATCCTCTGCTGTCACTGGCTTTCCATCTGACCATTGTACGTCTTTTCTCAGATAGTATGTAATGGACTTGAAATCTTCAGAATATTCCCAGCTGTAAGCAAGTTGTGGAACAATCTTTCCTTCTGAATTTCTGCCGTGTAAGGATAGAAAGAGGAGATTCTCTACTCCTATGCTTTTGCCTAATGGAGGATAGATAGGGTTAAGTGTAGTTGGTTCGTTTATGGTACCTATAATAATGTCTCCTCCTCTCTCACCTGTGAAGATCTCCTTATCTCCCTTCTGACATGAGATGAGAAGCAAAAGGGCCAAAAATAACGTTAATATAAGTCTGTTCATAAACACCTCCCTGTTCTTTCTTAAATAATACCTATTTTCACATAAAAAGTCAAGATTTTTTTTGATCCATATAAAATTATACATTAAACCACGGATGTCAAAGCAAAGAGTTACCAGAGAGTAGAGAAATGTCCCTGTTGATTTTAGTTTTATTATTCCAAAATAATCTCTTTGGCTAATTTTTTTTCTTGACAAGAAAATAAAATTCTGATATAAATTAAAAAATTCGAATATAAGGCTTAAGGGAAACCGGTTGAAATCCGGTACGGCCCCCGCCACTGTTATCGGGGACGAAAGAAGCAAAAAAACCACTGTTCTGTATAAAGCAGTATGGGAAGGTGCTTCAAGTAGAGAGATCCGAAAGTCAGGAAACCTGGCTGAGTAAAAGTCCTTCGGGGTGTGAGGCAAATTTTTATTTACCAGCCCAAGGCTGGTTTTTTTATTTTAAATAAAAACCAAATTGCAAAAATAATATTTCACAGTGTGAGCAATGACGAATAACTAATACCTGAAGTAAAAAGGAGGTATCATGAATTCATTCTTATTTTTAATGATTAGTTTTGTTTCTCTCTCTCCGGTTGATGGTGAGGAGATTCCGTATTATTGGCTTCCAGAGATTGTTGTAACTGCAAAAAGAATAAGGGAACCCTTGAGTGAAGTTGCTGTTGATATGAGAATAATTACGAAGGATGAAATTACGAAAAAAGGAATAAGAACGGTTGATGACCTTCTTAAGGAAGAGGGATTTCTTGATACAAGAACAACAGGAATGGAGGGTGGATTGATAACTGTGGGCTTAAGAGGCTTTCCTGCTGATCAGCTCCTCGTTCTTCATAATGGGATTGCTCTTAACTCAACTGCAAACGGATGCTTCGACTTCAGTGAAATACCAATCTCAAGCATAAAGAGGATAGAGATTGTAAAAAGCCCATCATCCAGTCTCTATGGAGCAAATGCATCATCAGGTGTCATAAATATTATCACAAAGGATGAGCAGAAGGAAGGCATGAGCATTGAAGCAAATGGTGATATTTCAGATCAAGGAGCACAACACATTTTTACAGATGTTGGTTTCAGAAAAGGAATTCTACAATCAAATATATATATTTCAAAAAGAATAAGTGACGGGAAGAGACCAAACAGTGATTTTAATAGCATTTCATATGGTGGTAATATTTCAATCCTTGACCTCATAACTACAAGATTTTCTATGGGAGAAAGAGAAGTGGGTGTTCCAGGTCCAATACCCTCACCTGCATATATCCCCCTTTATGGTGACAGTAACGCCTATTCTCTATTTGATAATCAGGAAACACAATATCGTACAGGTTCTGTAAATTTGGAGAGACGAATAGGTGATTTTTTACTCTCCTCAAATATTGGATATAGAAAAGAAAACTTACAATACTCACAGGTTTATGAAGGCTATAAAGAAGACTGGACTACATACCGGGCAGATGATAACTGGTATTACATTACTGAGCAGATAACGGGTTCCTTTCAGGTTTCATACAAGGATATATCTTCTGGTATTGATGTATCGCACCAGGAATTCTGGGCATACGATTCACTCTATGACGGGGATAAAGACAGCCTCGTAAGTGATAATTTCTGGAATCCTGATAGAAAAATCAAAGGGTTCTGGAGCAGTATAAAACATAGGTTTTTTAATAGTAAAATCATCACATCTGGATCATTACGATGGGATAAAAATAGTGATTATTCCGACTTTTTTAGTTACTCAGGAGGTATTCTTTTTAACGCACGATATGATTGCAGAATAGGTGCATCCTTTGGAAAGGGATTTCGTCCACCCACGTTCAATGAACTCTACTGGCCTGGTTCCGGAAATCCATCATTAAAACCGGAGGATAGTTTTCAAGCGAATACTTACATAGATATAAATCTTAAAAAAATGTTCTATATGAGAATATCCGGTTTCTGGCGTGAAGTAAAAAATTCAATATCATGGGTTGACTTTAAGCCACAGAACATTGACAAACTAACAGTGAAGGGCATCGAAATAAATCCTGTAGTAAATCCATGTGATTTCCTCTCCCTCTCTTTTTCTCTTGTTATGAAAAAGGCAGAAGAGGAAAGAATGGAAAAAGATACAGCCTACCATTGGTCTATTGACGGAAATCTTGTCCAGAAAAGACGGGCACCCTACACACCTGAGAAAAAATTCTCAGGCTCCATTGAATTGAAAAGAGGAAAGAACACATTTATTACATTTACATCCATTTATACGGGCGAGAAGGTTGCTTATTTTTATGATTTTCTTTCATCAGGATATAAAACAAAACGGATTGATGATGTGACAATTTGTAATCTTGGTATCCATCAAAACCTTGGTGAAAGATTTTCATTATCCTTCAGGATAGATAATCTCTTTGATAAAAAATACAAAACAAATTTCGGTTATACACTTGATGATGGAGATTATCCCGCATCCGGTCGAAGCATCTCGCTTGGCTTTAATTTTAGACCCAACAAGTCCTGACAGCAAAGTAATTTTGAAAAAGATGGTGACTCGTTTTTCTACATATCAAATTGATATGTTGTGTCTAATACTAATGTAATCTCTGTTTACACCGCTAGAATGCCTAACTCTTTATGGCGGGTTTCTTACGGGGTTCACTCCAGGACATGGATGTTCCTCTCCCGGCACATATCCTTGAGTATCTTTGGCCATACGGTGACACTACACTCACCGAGGTGCGCTTTATTGAGTAGAAGCATATAGGTACGGGACTGCCCAATGCCACCACCAATGCAGAGCGGAACCTCCTTATTTATTATTGCCTGGTGGTATGGCAACTTGAGGAAATCTAGCTGATCTGTAATCTCAAGCTGCTTCTTAAGCGTTTCGGCATTAACGCGAATACCCATAGATGTCAGCTCGTGGCGGCGTTTTGTCACAGGGTTCCAGACAAGTATATCGCCATTAAGACCATGCATAGGTCTACCATCATCGGACGTTGTCTCCGTGACCCAGTCGTCGTAATCTGCCGCCCTCATTTCGTGCGGGTAGCCGTCTTTGAGCGTCCAGCCAATTCCGATGATGAAAACCGCGGGATATTCCTGCAAGATCGCTGTCTCGCGCTGCTTACGGAGCATTTCAGGGAACCTGTCAAGGATATCTTCTGCATGCATGAATGTGAGCTTCTCGGGCAGGTTAGGATACTTATCAGTCTTCAGTTGAGGGAAGAGGTCCTGGACGTGAACCTCAGCTCCCTTTAAGACTTTCCAGAGCTTCTCAACCACTTCCTTCAGAAATTGTAGGTTGCGCTGCTCTTCAGTTATCACCAACTCCCAGTCCCACTGGTCCACATATGAACTATGATCGTGGTCAAGGAAGTAGTCCTTGCGCACAGCGCGCATGTCGGTGTACAAACCTTCGCCCACCTTCATCCCAAACTGCTTCAGCGCAACACGCTTCCACTTCGTAGCGGCTTGTACTACCTGCACATCGATCGGGTGCTTGTCATAGTCATTTGAAATGTGGAACTGGATCGGGGCACGTGAGCCGTCACGATCCAGGTAGTCATTAACGCCGCTCTCAACATCTACGATTAGTGGAACCTCAACCCGCATCAGATTGAGCTCCTTACATAGATTCTCCTCAATGTAGTTTTTCACTGCAGTGATGGCATTCTGTGTTTCCTTGGGGGTGAGCTGAGAACTGTAGTCCTGTGGTAGGATTTTCTCCAGCTCGTTATAGTCGCCAATGCCTGGGCCAGCCAGGTCTGCCTTTTTATCTTCCATTTTCTTCACCTCTCTTTTTTAAATGTTTATCTTCAAACTGCATTATTAAATCAGCAATTTCTCATATATTACTTTATTCAATTTGTCAAGCGTTTTTTTTCTTTAATTTTGTACTCACAATTTTTACAATGGGCTGTCAGCTCTCATCACTCCCTACTACCTATTCTTTACTATCTCTTCTTTGGTCTTTTTCGACCAATCCGAAACATATCAGCAATGTTAGCAGACTTTTTTATCACAGGTTCTATGAGGGGTTTTGATGACGAAATGAGCGTTGTAACACCGGGTCCGTGTCCTGCAAGCCTGCAGTCAGAGTGAATCACTATGCCAATTGTAACTGCACCTTTTCTGTAACTCCTACCAAAAACATTGTCATGGTCCTTAATAGCAACAAAATCTCCAAATCGTAACCTGTTAAGTCCAATTTCTTTGATTAATGCCTCATCTGTTGTCATTATATCATAATCTCCTGTTCCCATCGATGTAGAACCGACACCAGAGCCCATCAATTCACCAGGGACAATATGAGCAACAGGAACCCTGATTTTCCCCTTTTTTCTACTTTCTGTTATTCCCATCTTGAAAAAAAGATTAGGATCAAGGTTAAAAACATGTATATCAGGATAATCAAGCAATTTAAAGCCCTGTCCATAACCTTTGATAAGAATTTTATCATCAATAGTCATCTTTTTAAGTGCTTTATCTGGAAAATCTATCAACACATGCTCAATACCACCGTGATGCCCGGTTACAAAACCCTTAGTTCCTTTTGCATCACCTGTAATGATAGTCGCTTCGTTCCCTATGCAGGCATAGAAATTATAGCCCCTTGTTGGCGGGTCATATCTTTTCTCTTCATTCAAGATTGTTGAAACACCAGGTTCAACATGGTCTCCTGCCCAGCCAAAAGCAGGGTCACCAACCTTAACATTATATGTTATTCCACCTGTTCCGGGAAGAAGAAAAGGCAGACCGTTCCTATCAACATTATGTGAACCGAAACGTTTGCAGGGGTTTGCAACCTTTCCCTGAACCGAAATCATCACAACCTTATTTTTGTTGGTTCTAATCATAATTCCTCCCTTGTTTAGTTATTAGTCATTAGTTATGTGTCATTGCGAGTGAAAGGGGTCAGACCCCTGGTTACGGGCATATACGCAGGGGTCTGACCCCAATACTCTCCTATCTTCTTTTGAATCTTTTCTCAAGCTCATCCAGTGAGAATTTTATCATTGTGGGTCTTCCATGTGGACATGTGTACGGTTCATCAGTTGCAAAAAGATTATCAAAAAGTTTGTTCATCTCTTCTTGTTTCAGTTCCTCTCTTGCTTTTATTGCGGATTTGCAGGCAACCTGCATTGCAATCTCGTTAAAACCTTCCTTCCCACTTATATTTTCTATTATCGCCTGAAATAAGTCATGAACTACATCCTCATCTATTTCTTTCATAAATGGAGGTATTCCCTCTACAATGATTGTTCTTCCACTGAATTTTTTAATCCTGAATCCTAACTCGTAGAAGCTCTCTATATTCTCTTCAAGAAATTCCTCCTCTTGAATGGTCAAATCTATATTTAAAGGGAAAAGAAGCATCTGAGGCGGTATGGATTCCTTCCTTCTCATAATCCTATCAAATATGATTCTTTCATGTGCAGCATGCTGGTCAACAATCATAAATCCTGTTTTTGTTGAGGCGAAGATGTAAGAATTATGAAGCTGCCAGAACCCTTTTGGTATAGTCTTCTCCTCTTCGTAAACCTTCTCTTTATCCTTAACAATTGCGAAAAGAGTTTGTTCTTCCCTTTCACCAAATCTCTTTTCTTCTTCTTTGAAGAAGAGAACCTTCTCTTTCTCAAGTTCTGGCAATCCGTTTTTGCTGGTCAACGCATGCTTAACAGAAGAGTAGATTGACTCGAATAATTCCCTTTCTCTACTGAATTTTACCTCCTTTTTTGTAGGATGAACATTTATATCTATCTCTGTTCCTGGGAGAGATATCTCAATTACAAAAATAGGATGCTTTCCCCAGAGGCTGCTCCCGTATGCTTTATAAAGTGCCTGTCTAACTAAGTTACTATTTACCCATCTTCTATTGACAAAGATATATTGAAAATCCCTTCCTGATCGCGCTTTCTCTGGCTTTGAGCCAACTCCCTCGATTGTTATCTTTTCACCATCTTTAGAGAAAGATAAAAGGTTATGAACTATATCACTCTCAAGTATATGCTTAAGCCGCTCTTTCAACTCTTTGGCAGGAGGTATTTCAAGATTCAATGAGCCGTTATTAAAAAGTGTAAAATGAATCTCCCTGTTTTCTATTGCAAGTGCTATAAATACCCTCCTTATATGCCTAAATTCAACAGATTCAGATTTAAGAAATTTCCTTCTTGCAGGTGTATTGAAAAATAGTCTTCTCACATCAACTGTTGTACCATTCTTTCTCGGCTGCGGTCTTCTCTCAACAATCTCTTCACCCTGTGCTTTAATTAGAAATCCCGTGTCTTCTTCTTGCAATTTTGACTCAATAACAATTTCGGAAACTGCTCTTATACTTGGAAGTGCCTCCCCCCTGAATCCGAGTGTATGAATGGTAGAAATGTCACCAATACATTTTATCTTACTTGTTGTATACCTCTCGAGTGAACGTTCAAGGTCGAGAGGACTCATGCCCATACCATTATCAGTAACCTTGATTCTCTCTACTCCCCCTCTTTCAACTTCGCATAGTATTCTCTTGCTCCCTGCATCTATTGAATTTTCAATAAGTTCCTTTATTACAGAGGCGGGTCTATCCACTACCTCGCCTGCTCTTATTTTTTCCCTTACCTCTTTTGGAAGTATAATAATCTTTTCTGACACGGAAACGTTAGATTGAATATTGTTTTTTAAAGGTCACTTGGCTTTCCAAAGAAGAATCCCTGTCCATATTCAATGCCAATCTCTTTAAGAACTTCGAACTCATCCTTTGTTTCAACTCCCTCTGCTATAATTATGGTGTTGATCTTTTTCTTTCCCTTCTATTTCTTCTATCTCCTTACCTTCAAATTCATAAGAATCAAAAACCCTCTTCCCATCAACTGTATAAATTGCAACTCTCGTTAGTTCCTTTTCAAGACTAAGAAGGCTGAGAACAAATTCTCTGAACTTAAAGTATCCTGACTCATAGTAATTTTCGTATGAGTCACACAATGGTCCTGCTGTGAGGGTTGCAAATGTTTGTGCATCCTTTTTCATCGTGTTTTTTATCTCTTTTGCCCGGAGATGGACAAGTATTGAGGCAAGACTCATCATAAATACAAATAAAAGGATATTAATATGGGAAATAATCTTTGTTCTAAAACTCATCACTTTAAAAAAAACTTCATTTTCTTACTTGCAGGATACAAGAACTAGAATTATCACAACCCGGAGTTCTCTTTTCATTCTTTTTCCATCAATTTTTGTTATACTACATACTATTTACAAAAAAGTCAAGAAAAATACTCACACTGCAGATTCGCCCATTAGATAATTTCATATCTATATGGGAACCACAGAGACTTTACTGTTCCCATTGTGCTCTCTCTTTAACCTCTATTTACTCTGTGGTTTAATGTAGACTTTTTAGACTTTCAAGAAATGATTCGATAGTATCTATAATAAATCCATTCTTGCTCAACAGATATGCAGTAACACCGATACCTCTTCTTTTCTTAAAGGAGGAATTTGTCATAAAGACGCCGCAGGATGGGCTACCATCTTTTAATAGTATCCTTCGAATATTCAGAATTTTCGCGAAATCGACTGTCCTGAGTGCACCTTCCTTGAAATTATGTGACATGTTTTTACCTGTCTTGAGCACAACAGGGATGTTTTCCTCCCAGAATCCATATCCATCCTTCCTCTTAATTGTTAATGGCTCCCTTGGAATAGGTAATCCACCGAGAAGCTCAGGACATACCGGGATAAGAATATATCTCTTCTCTATCTTTCTTACTCGTGAGTCAAAGGCATCCTTACCATCATATCGTGTCTTTAATCCCAAAAGGCAAGAACTAATTAATATATGTTCCATAATTAATTAAGAATTCGGAATTAGGAAATGTAAAGCGGATGATATACTTTTTCAATTAGCCTTGTATTTACTCTTTACTTTTTACTCTCTACTCTTTACTCTCTACTCTTTTACTCCCCTCCTTTTACCTCTTCTGTCAAACTATCTGTATCAACTCTATGAATCATTTCTCCTATTTCCCTTGGCGTTTCAAGAACGAGTACAATTCTTCTATTCTTTTGTCTGTATTCCTCTCTATCGTTTGGGAAAATTGGTCGATACTGGCCGTATGCAGCTACCGATAACCTTTCAGGCGGAATCCCTGTTTCTTCCTGAAGGTATCGTACAACATTTATTGCCCTTGCTGCAGATAACTCCCAGTTCGTAGGAAATTTTTTTAATAACGCACCGCCGATCTTTGTATCATCTGTGTGACCTTCAACATTTATCTCTCCAGTAGTTGCATTTTTTAATATCTTGCCAAGCTTTGATAGCAGAAGTAAACCCTCACCGCTCAACTTTTCCTCTCCAGGATTGAACAATCTCAAACCAGGAAGGTTAATTTCTACACCTTTCTCTGCCCTTTTTATCTCAAAGCTTTCCTCTGTTGAGATTTTACTCAATTCATCTATAATATTTCTCTTGTATGAATCTCCAGTATCGCTGTCTTTCTCTTCCTCCATTTTCTTTTTAAGTTTTGTCACAATTTCAGTTAATGTTCTGTTCTCATTTTTAAGGCCCTCTATCTTGTGGTTCAGTGGCTTGCATTCCGTAATATAGAAAAATGCACTGAAACCTCCAAGAACAATAATTATTAATAGAAAAAAATAGACTAAAAATTTCATTTTCACCCTCCTGGTAATATACCTAATTACATTGATTTTTATTAGATTACACAGATTAAATCCAAATATATAGATAGGTTTTAATTTAAGAAATCTGTGTATTTATAGATTGATTTTTAGTAGCACTACTGCAAAACAAGCGATAGCTTCCTTCGCTCCTATAGGACCAAGTCCTTCATTCCTCTTTGCCTTAACAGAAACCCTCTGTTTATCAACCCTCAATAATTTTGCAATACTCTCTCTCATATTCTCCTTATAGGGGGATAACATAGGAACTTCTGTAATAATTGTTGTATCCACATTCAGAATTTCAAAAGATGCCATTTTTTTTATCTTTTCTACGATAAGTGTGCTTCTTATATTCTTGATTTTTTCATTGGTATCAGGGAAATGTTCACCAATATCTCCATGTGAAATAGCTCCAAGAATTGCATCACATATAGCATGAAGAAGAACATCTGCATCAGAATGCCCCACAAGCCCTACCTTTGAAGGAATCTCTACCCCCCCAAGAAAGAGATTTCTCCCTTTAGCCAATCGATGAATATCATAACCAAACCCAATCCGTAAACTCATTTTGTCCAATAAAAGATTCTACTGCTCAATTTTTGAAAATATTACTCTTCCAGTAGGAAGATCGAGTACACTGATAACTTTACATCTTATTACCTTTCCGAGAGATGTTGACGCTCCCTCTATGACAACTGTGCTGTTATCGTCAAGGTATCCTATACCTTCCCCAGTGTATCTGCCCCTTTTAACAGGTTTTACACTCAGAATATCTCCCTTAAAGAAAACCTGCTTTAATGCCATTCCAAGATCCTTCAATTTTAGAACCTTAACTCCTACCATCTTTGTAAATGGCTCAAGTTCATTTTCTATCGTGAGAAGTCTATAATTTTTTATGACCGCAAGCCTAACAATTTTTCTGCTGATACCATTCAAGTCCTTCGGATCCATTTTTTCAATCATCACATTATATCCTTCATCATTCATAAGTGTTTCTATCACCATATCACCCCTTTTAACAGAGACATCTGCATTAGGCAAAGAGGCTTGATGCTTGATATAATCTATGATAAATTGGGGTAACACAATGGTTCCAGTAAGAAAACCTGTTTTTAATACCATTAAAATTCGACCATCAATAATTGCTTCGCTTGATGGGATGAAATAGTCAGAATGTCTTTTTATATGAAAAAACACCATATACTCCTTTTTCGAATATTAAGAATGTAAAATAGATTTCTCTATTGCTTCCCTTAAACTCCTTGCACCAATTGTTTTTATGCTCTCGGTACGTAATCCTTTCTGGTTACCAATAGGAATTATACATCGCTTGAACCCCAGTCTTTCAGCTTCTTTAACCCTTCTCTCTATCTGCGATACAGGTCTTACCTCACCTGCAAGACCTACCTCTCCAATCACAACAGTGCC
>JABUBL010000076.1_pt1 | contig 21158 bp, 18 predicted proteins | sample 7240371 | NCBI WGS metagenome assembly JABUBL01 (sample SAMN07256343, study PRJNA390944) | subsurface metagenome | isolation source: Methane hydrate marine sediment | place: Pacific Ocean: Eastern North Pacific, ODP site 1244 | collected 2002
TAGCTAAAATTAAAATAATTACAAAAAGTTCTATTATACTTAGTCCAGATTCGTTTTTCATGAGATTTTCTGTTTTAAATTTAAAATAATTTTTGGAAATACCTTATTTATTATGTATTTTACTAAACCAGTAAAAAGACACTTCATATAAGAATTATTTATTTATTTTACTACACAACTATTATGAATCAAATACGGATTATTAATTAATCAGTATAATTTATTATATTTATTAAAATAGAAATAATTTCAATTGATGTTAAATAATCTTTTAATTATCTATGTTCATTTGTTAATTTTTTGGAGTATCTATTTCCAGGATGACATTTTATAATACCCTTGATTTCAAGCAATGTGAGAATATTGCTAGCTTTAGCAATATTTAAATCACACTTCTTTGTAATCTCATCTATATATTGAGAAAAATCATCTAAGCTTAAATATACTTTTTTCTCCTCCTCTGTTAAATTCTCAATTAAATCATTGATATCTAATGATTTTTTAACATGCTTATTCTCTTTATTATACTGAGTTTCTTTATTATAATTAGTTTTCCCTCTGTTCCTATTACATTTTCTGTGATATTCATATTTTTTACCTTCATTTTTTATTTCATAATTTTTTACTTTTTTACTTTTCTTTCTTTTTCTATTATTTTCTATATCCTTTATAATAAGTCCAAATTCCTCAAGTACATCATCTACACTTATGACTAATTTTGCTCCATCCTGGATTAAGCGATTTACGCCAACTGAATTTTCATTAAAAATTTCACCAGGAACAGCAAAAACTTCTTTTCCCTGCTCGAGAGCAAAGTTGGCTGTAATTAAAGCACCACTTCTCTCTCCTGCTTCTACAATAATTACACCATGACTTATGCCACTTATTAATCTATTTCTTCTTGGAAAATTTAATCTTTCAGGTGGAGTTCTAAAAGGAAATTCACTAACTATACTTCCTTTAATTGCTAATTCATTATATAAATCCTTGTTTTCACTTGGATAACATATATCTAATCCATTTCCAAAAATTGCAATAGTTCCGCCGATCTCATCTTTTGCACCTTTGTGAGCTGATGAATCAATTCCTCTTGCAAATCCACTTACAATAGTTATTCCTAATGATGAGAGTTGACTTGCTAATTGATATGCGACTCTTTTACCATAATCAGTAGCTCTTCTACTTCCCACAATTGAAATTGATTGTGAAAAATTAGTGATTTTTTCCCCTTTGTAAAAAAGTATTGGAGGTGGATAGAATATCTCTTTTAACAAAGGAGGGTAATTTTCATCATCAAAAAGAATTATTTTTGCTCCTATTTCATCCAATTTTAATATCTGGCTTTTAACCCACATGTCTATTTTACTATTATATGAATCATCTATAGATAAAGAGAAATTTTTTGAATTGTTATTACTATTGTGAAATTTAAATGATAATTGATGTTCCTTTTTTACAAAATCCCATATTTTCAATGGATCTTTAAATTCTTTATATAATAAATAAAACCTTCTTGAAGTCATACCTTTAATAGACATTATTTTCATAATAAATATTTCTTTCTCATATCTTTTTAATAAATTTCTTGTAATCATTTATTTTCACCAAGCATATTTTTTATCTAAAATTCTGTACTGGATAGCTTCTGAAACATGACTTATTTTTATTTCCTCATTCTGATCCAAATCAGCTATAGTTCTAGATACTTTTAAAATTCTGTAATAACCCCTTCCACTTATACCCATTCTCTCTATTGCTGTTTCTAAAAGTCTTTTTGTATCCTCTTTTAATTTGCAATATTTAGCAACATGTTTTGTATTCATGTGAGCATTGCAATTTATTTTAGAACATGAAAATCTATCTTTTTGAATTTCTCTTGCTTTTTCAACCCTTTTTCTTATGTCAATTGAGCTCTCACTTATCAAATCTCCTGTTAAATCTTTTCTTAGTAATCTTGGAACAAATACATGTATGTCTATCCTATCTAAAAGTGGTCCTGATAGTTTTTTTCTATATTCAGATATTTGGTAGTATGAACATTTACATTTATTAAAACTATCCCCTAAATAACCACATGGACAAGGATTTGCAGAAGCAATTAACATAAATTTTGATGGAAATTTAAAAGAGGCCTTGTTACGAGAAATTACAATTTCTCTATCTTCCACTGGCTGCCTGAGTGATTCTAATGCATTTCTACTAAATTCTGTGATTTCGTCTAAAAATAAAACACCATTATGTGCTAATGATATTTCTCCAGGCTTTGGATAAACTCCACCACCTATTAATCCTACATCAGTTATAGTATGATGAGGGTTTCTAAAAGGTCTATTTTTTATTAGATTTGAATTTGAAGATAAAAAGCAAGATATTGAATATATTCTTGTTGTTTCCATAATTTCATCAAAGGACATTTTTGGTAATATAGTTGAAACTCTTTTAGCTAACATACTCTTACCAGCTCCTGGAGGACCAGTCATAATAACATTGTGACCACCTGCGACAGCAATTTCTAATGCTCTTTTAGCTTGAAATTGTCCTCTTACATCTTTAAAATCAATATCGTTGTTTGGAATACCTTTTAAAAATTTTTTCCTGTCAATTTTCACTGGTTTAATATCAATTCTATTTTGTAAATAATCTACTACTTGATTAAGATTTTCAACAGGGATTACCTTTATCCTAGAGATCATTGCTGCTTCAAAGGAATTTTCTTTTGGAACAACCAGGAATTCCTTACATTCATTCTTACAATTAATTGCCATTGATAGAACACCCTTGACTCCTTTTATATCACCATTAAGAGAAAGTTCACCAACAAACATATATTTTTCAAGATCATCAACATTAAACTGCTTTGTTGCTAATAAAATACATAATGCAATTGGTAAATCAAAAGCTGGTCCCTCCTTTTTTAAATCAGCAGGAGCAAGATTAACTGTTATTCTCTCTAAAGGAAAATGAAAGTTAGACGATGATATTCCAGCTCTTACTCTCTCCTTTGATTCATTAACTGCTTTATCAGGAAGACCCACTATATGAAAACTTGGCAAAGATTTTGTGAGATATACTTCAACTTCAACTTTAAAAGCATCAAGTCCAAAAATTCCACTTGAGTATAATTTTGCTAACATATTCCTTAATTTAAAAATCTAAATATGAAAAATTTTAAAAAAAATAAAATAACATCCAGAAATTTAAAAATTTAAAAAGTTGAATATAATAAACTTTATATTGAATAAATTATTGTTTCCTCAATAATAAGTACAATTTTAAATAATTTATCTTTTAATGCATTCATTCATTAAATTTTTACATTGAAAATTTACATGATTTTATGTTCTCCACTTTCATACTTGTATTAAAGACTTATATTATTTTATCAAATAATATATATTTATGCAAATGAATAATATCATAAATTTTAATAATATTAATATAGAATTGAGTTAAATTACCTAAAGTTATTTGAATAAGAGTGGGAGAAAGAAAAGGAAAAGAAGAAAAGATAAGGAAAATTTTTGATTAATTTTGCTGTTTTATTAGGTCATATACTATTAGAAATCCTTTGGAAATTTCTGGAATATAAAATGTGAATATATTTTTTAGAGTTGGTTTTATTGCAAGTGCTTCTGTGTGTCCAATAATTTTTAGAATTGCAAGATGACAATTTTCTTTACCTACTGAATCAGCAAGCCTAATGCTTTCTGTGTGAGGAATCGAAAAATCAGGATAACCATGAGCTATTAATAAATAAGACTTAATATTTCCTATTTTGCTAATGGGTGATAATTCCTCTATATATTCCTTTATTTTAGGATTTAATTTATAAATTAAATTTTCAACCTTTTTATAATCATTATTGGTTAAAAGTTCATAAATGTTTAATCCCTCTTGACCCAGTTTTTCCTTCAAATCATCTACATTAGTTTTGAGATTTTCCAACTTTTTATTAGAAATTTCCTCCAAAATCTTTCTATCATATTCGTTCTTTATTAAATCTAAATTTAATTTTATAAAAAGCCATTTACCATGCATATCTGGTCTTAGATATCCACTTTCATCTTTATATTCATAATATCCAGTTGTTACATAAGTTATAACATTTTTTAAGTCATAATATCCCCCATAGCAAAAAGCAAACTTTACTAAGTTTCTTATCTCCTCATCAGATGCTGCCAATAAAGCTGGTCCAACACCATAACTAAAACTCATGATACCTATTTCATCCTGGTAAATATAGTCAGTTAAGTTATATAAATATTTAAAACTTTCAACAACTTCTTCAATATCAGAAACTTTTATTCTTTGAGACTTCATTCCTAAAAATTCTGGAACAAATACTACAAATCCTGAGCGAACTAATGATTTTATAAGTGGAATTAAACGTATATCATCCTTCCCTTCTGGTGTTAGACCATGGATAAAGATTAGTCCAGCATGTTTTTTATTATCATCTGGTCTATAAAGATCAGCTGATATTTCCCTGAAACTTCCTTTAATTTTCAATTCAGTTATTAAACACCTTTCTTTAAATAAGTTTATAGGCTTTATTTCTTCTGGAGCAAATAAATCTAAAAGTAAAAGCGTAGTTTTAAATGAATTATTTAATGGTTTGAAAAGGATAATAAGAAGAGTAAATATAATAATTAAAACTATTAATATTTTTGATGATATTTTTATTAAACTTTTTTTAGGCATTATTTCTTATTATGTTGCTATTTTAAATAAAAATAATATTTTATATTTTCATAATAAAAATTTTATTAATTTAAAATCTACACTTTTTTAGCCATTACTATTTGATAAATTATTAATATTTTAGATTTTCTAAACAGAAGTTTTATTTAAATACATCTTAATTTTATATTAAAAACAACCTATCGTTTAATTTTATATATATAAATTTAAATTAAATAGTGATGTTAATTTATAATAAATATACAGATAATTATAATTTATACTAAAATATTTTTAACTTTGAATAAAGGACTGTTATGAAAATATTACTTGTAAATCATTTTCCATTAGAAGGATCAGGAAGTGGAATCTATACTCAAAATGTAGCAGAGGAACTTCTAAATTTAAATCACAGAGTGATGGTTATAGCACCTGATCACAAAAAAGTTATTAATAAGGATTATCAGGTAAGATCAATAATTTTCTATAATGGGGTTAATAAAAATTTTCATTTACCTTTTAACTTTCCATGCTTTACAACACACCCATTTAGCAATACTACCTTTTATGAATTGACAAATAATCAAATTTCAGATTATGTCAATACATTCTTAGATTTCACATTTAAAGCTAAAGATGATTTCAATCCTGATATAATACATGCGCAACATCTATGGGTTTCCTCTTATTGTGCCTTAAAAACTGGTATACCTTTTATAGTAACTTGCCATGGTACAGACTTAATTGGATTTAAAAAAGGTAGAAGGTATAGATCCATGGCAATTAATATATCTAAAAAAGCACAATTTATAATTGCAATCTCCAATCAAGTCAAAAAGGATATATTAGATTTATTTTATATTGATGAGAAAAAGATAAAAGTGATATTCAATGGCTTCGACCCAAATATCTTTAAGATTAGAGATATAAACAATCAAAAACTTTTAAATAAACTAGGATTACCTTTAGAAGTAGGAAAGGTTATTTGCTTTGTTGGAAAACTTACTCATTTTAAAGGTGTAGATGTTCTCATTAAGGCAGCGTCAATCTATGAAAAAGTTTTAGATAATGTTATTACTCTGATTGTTGGTTATGGAGAGTTATACGATGAACTCGTAAATCTTGCTAATGAAATGGGATTAAAAAGGTTTTATTTTTTAGGTCATCATGATCAAAATGTGGTTTCAAAGATCTACAATTTAGCTGATTTAGCTATTGTTCCTTCTAGAAAAGAAGCTTTTGGATTAGTTGCAATAGAATCATTAGCTTGTGGAACTCCAGTTATTGGCACAATAAATGGTGGTTTACAAGATTTTATTAATGAGGATGTAGGTTCACTTGTGAAACAAGATTCACCAGAAGAGTTAGCAGAAAAAGTTATTGAGGAGATAAATTCAGAATCAAAGGTCAAAAAAGGCAAAAAAGCAGCTAAATATGCCTTAAAAAATTTTTCATGGAATAAAAATGTAAAAAATTTAATAAAGATATATAAAAAGGTTATAAGATAAAATTTTTTTAACCACCTCCTACAGGTGGAAATATTGCCACTCTATCACCATCTTTTAAGATAAAATCGGTGTCTTGACGTTCCCCATTCACCATAATTATTTTAGCAATTTTTAAAGAAATCCCTTCATCATTAAGAATCTTTTCTATAGTCAAGCCTTTAGACCAAGAGATTTCCAATTCTTTTTTCTTGGATTTTGAAAATTGGTGTAAATTTGCATAAAGTTTTACATTAATCATCTTGTTTAATATTTTAATTTACTACTGAAGACTTGTAAACTATGATATAAAATTTAAGAAAGCTTTAAACTCCTACAAAATATTTTATTTTTCTCTTTTAAATCCACTTTGAGAAATAGAATCATTTGTTATGTATTAATATTATTTTTAACTTAATTTCAAAGGAATCTCTTTTAAATTTTTAGATTTAGTTGATGTAATTCATTCTTTAATCTTAGGAAAATATTGTCTATAAATTAAAGCCATGTCTCTTCCAAAAAGTGCCAATCTGTCTCCATCTTTAACTTTTCTATCCAATGATGAATATTGATGATTTAGAAATGCATGACTAATTTCACTTGAATGAATTCCTAATTCTTTTACTATATCCTGGATGGCATCTTTATTTTTAAAATTTATAATTACACAAAAGCTATTTCCTGATTTTCCTTTCTCAAAAGATTCTTTTAATTTTCCAAAAAGATGAACTTCTATCTTCGTCTTTATCTCCCAAAATAAATTTTATTGATTACTTAGAAAATTAAAGTAAGTTTTATTACTTAAGAGGACTTAGCAAACTAACATTTGCCAAGTCCTCTGTCATTTAATACCTGATAGTTATGTATTAAATTTTAATGCAAACTACTAGTAGCTACCACACAAAGCTTTTTATAACAAATATTTATAAGAAAACAACTGCTTTTATTTTATGTCATGACTTCATGTCAAGATCAAATATTTGCTACTCTTTATATACACTATCCAGTATCTCTTCTGAAACTTCAAAGGTTACATTGTGAGGTGGAAGTTTCTCTATATTCATAAACTCTGGAACTCTATCATGAGCTGAAGTAAACCCCGCTGCTATATTAAATGCTCTTTCTTTATCTATCGTTTCTTTTCCAATATTTACCCAGTCATCACCACTTAAATTTACACCAAGAACTCCGTTCATTGTCTCTATCACACCTTCAAATCCTTCTGCAATATCTAATATCGCAAATGTAATAAATAGGCAATATCCCGTACTATCAATAAAAGCTGTTGTATTAAGAAAAGCCCGGGCAAGCTTGCTTTTTTCTACATTTAATGGGTCTTCCTTTCCACCAACACCGAATATTTCTGGAGCTATTGTGTATCCAGAAGTATGATCTGCTCCCATTGTTGATGTTGCATATATTACTCCAATACCCTTTATTGCTCTTGGTTCATATGCCGGTATTGATTGACCTTTCACAGTTGGAACTCTACTTACTCCTAAAGCTTTTGCTGTAAATTCAGTTCCATTACCAATTATTCTTCCAAGGGGTGTTCTTTTCCCAACTTCATTAAGTAGATTTATTGCTCCCTCTCCATCTCCAAACTCAATTAATCCACCCTCCATTGCTACTGCAAGTGTACAACCTGTTTCAATAGTATCTAATCCAACATCATTACAGATTCTTATTAATTCAGCAATGTGGTCAAGATTATCAATACAGCAATTGGCGCCAAAAGCCCAATCAGATTCATATTCCAAGCAGGAAACATGATGAGTTCCATCTTCTTTAGGATATATGTTTGAACACTTTATAATGCAACCTGGATGACAACCATGTCCCATTGTCCCTTCTCCACCTCTTTCTTTGCAAGTTTCAGCTATAGATTCTCCACTAATTTTTGAAGCTCCTTCGAACTGTCCTGATGAGAAATTCCTTGTTGGGAGACCTCCTGCTTCATTTATAACATTAACACAAACAGCAGTACCATATGTATTTAAAGCCCCACCCTTCTTAGTAACATCATGAGTAGTAAGAGCATTGACTAATTTTTTCCTACCAGAATCAAACAGTTCTTTATTTACAATTCCCACACCTGGAGCTTCCTCATCATCTATTATTATAGCTTTCAATCTTTTTGAACCCGTAACAGCACCCATTCCACCTCTTCCTGCATATCTTCCAGGTCTGTTTTCCATATCATTTACAGATACACCAGCATTTGTTAACATCATCTCACCTGCAGGACCGATGCCAATAATAGCTACCTTTCCATATTTTTGGAATAAAATTTCATCTACTTCATACATTCCTTTTCCTGCTAAGTCATCTGCTGGTAGAAGTTCAGCTCCATCCTTATTAACTTTAAGCAAGTAGAACTTTTCTTTCTCCTGGGGTTTTCCTTCCACAATTATTGCTCTTATCTGTAATTTTCCTAATTTTTGAGAAGCAAGTCCTCCAGCATTTGCTTCTTTAATAGTTCCTGTTAATGGACTCTTTCCGCCTACAGAAATTCTTCCAGATGTTGGAGCATTAGTACCAGATACAGTTCCAGGAGCAAAGATTATCTTATTATTTGGTCCTAATGGGTGACATGTTGGTGGAACTTCATCACATGTAATAGCTGATGTTAGTGCTCTTCCCCCAAATAATTTATATTTTTCAGGAACATCCTCAAATTTACATGTAAGATCTTTCATGTTGACTCTTAAAATCTTTGACAATTAAATCACCTCCAATTTAATAATATGTTCTTAAATTTTAATGAATCTTATCACCTCCTTTTTTGAAAATAATATTTATAGATTTTCAAGATGAGTTTTATCGATTGAATAGAGAGATTGATTTTTTAAGATAAATAGAATATTGGAAAGTCTTGGTTTAAGATTTGGTATTCTCATATAGTAAAAATCTAACATCTTTATATTATACAAATCTAATATCTTAATGTAGTAGTAATAACTTAATTTTTAATTTTGAAATTTTTATCTTTTATTAACCAGACTTATAAATAAAAAAGGAGGTTATTTAACCTATAGCCCCCTTTGCGCAATGGCGGGCATGAGAATTGCTTCTCATACCTTCTCGTTCATAAATCCTTGTAGGATCCTATGAATCGGAGTATATATTTTATATATTAAGATCAAAACTTTTTTAAGTAAAATTAAGATTTTGTTGTTACAGTAAATGAAATGTTAAAAATAATTATTATTATTTTAATGATAAATTATTGATTTATTTTTTAACAATATTCATAAATATTATATCACACCATAATTATTATAAACAATTTCAGTGATTAAAAATGAAAATAAAATTTTTAAAAATCTCTTTTATTAAAAAATTATTTTAAAATGCATTTTGAATGAATCTTATTTGAGGTTGTTCCTTTTCCTTAGGTAAATAAATTGAAATTACATCAAAACGTGGACTTAAATCTTGATATTGCTTGTTTAAAATCAAAAAATATTGTGCAATTTTTCTAATTCTATTCTGTTTAAAGTAGTTTACTGATTCAAACGGTCTTCCATAGATAAGCGAATTTCTAGTCTTTACCTCAACAAAACATATCTTATTGTCATTTGATGCTATAATATCTATCTCCCCTATCCTGCATCTATAATTAACTTCAATTATCCTATAGCCTTTTTTTATCAAAAATCTTTTAGCTATATTCTCGCCTTGTCTTCCATTTAACATAATTCTAATTAGTTACATTCTTTTATTATTTTTAATTTAAAATAATAATTTTTAAGATATTTAATAATTAAAAAATATCAATTTTTTTATATAATATCCAGAATTCTCTTAATATTACCTATTAGAACTATTATTAATCTAAATAGATTTATTTATAAATAATATCAGAAATTACATTATTACGCAAATATATATTTATATTAATACATTAATTAATTTAACAAAGAGATTGGTAGACTTTTAACCACCTTTTATTCTTATAAAGAAAAACGAAAAAAGTGGTCATGGCAATTCTTTTATTACTATTTTGAAAGGGGTGATTTCTGATTATAAGAAAAAAAGAAAAAAGATTAGTATATGAAACCAAAGCGATTTAGTGGCCAGCATCTAAATACTGCTTTTCCGATTATAGTATTTATAGGTATAGGTCCAAACCAACGACCGTCCTGACTGTTCCCTCTGTTATCACCCAGTACAAAAACTGTACCTTCCGGTACATCATAATTAAAAGCTTGACCAATATCTTGATATCTTGCATAAGATTCTTCAAGAGGTTCTTCATTTATTATTACATGACCATCATCTGTCACTTCGATATGATCACCAGCAACTCCTATCACTCTTTTTATAAGTCTTCTACCATCTCCAGAGGGATTATCAAAAATTACAATTTCTCCATATTTTGGTGAGCGAAATCTGTAACTAACTTTTTCTATTAATAAATTGTCTCCAATTTTAATTGTTGGTTCCATTGATGCTGTAGGTATTAAAAATGGGTTAATAATATATGATCTTATAAAAAAAGCAATTAAAATTGCTATTGCAATAAGTAATAAATTTTCAAAAAGGGGGGTGAGCGATTTTTTCTTTCTTATCATCTATATTTCTACTTAATTAATTTGGTTTAATTTAATTTAGATATTTAGATTTTTATCAAAATAGATATTCAGATTTGAATTTAGACTAATATATTTTTTATTTTCTTATTTTGTCATATTTTTAATAGTAACTTTTTTCCTAACCTTTGCTTTTTTACCCGTTCTTTTTCTCAGATAATACAACTTAGCTCTTCTGACTTTGCCTTTACTTAATAATTCTATCTTCTCAATTACTGGTGAGTACAGTGGGAATGTTCTTTCAACACCAATACCATATGAAATCTTTCTCACTGTAAATGTTTTGTTTATTCCAGCTCCCCTTCTTCTAATAACCGTTCCTTGAAAAATCTGAGTCCGTGAAGTTTTACCTTCTCCAACTTTTATATGAACCTTTATTGTATCACCTGATTGAAAGTCTGGTATATCTTCTTTTATATATTTTTTTTCTATATCTAATAACTTTGACAACTTGCTCCTCTCATTTCATTTGAACTATTATAGCATTAAAAAACCAAATGTAAAGAGCATTTAAAATAGAAGAAAATATATTAATATACTAATTTTAAATTAAGAAAAAACAATTAAATTTTTAATTATAAATAGCATGGATGTTACAACTTTTAAAATAGATAATTTAAATTATCCCTATTGATTTTCTTTATTTTCCAATAAATCAGGTCTTAGTCTTTCTGTTTTTGCTTTTGCTATTTCTTTTCTCCATTTGGTTATTTTTTTATGATTTCCACTTAATAATATATCCGGAACTTTCATTCCCTCAAAATCAAATGGTCTTGTATATTGAGAATAATCAAGTAAATTTCCGGAAAAAGATTCTTTATCAAGAGATTCAATATTTCCCAATACACCTGGAATTAATCTTACCAAACCGTCTACCAAAACCATAGCAGCCATTTCACCACCAGAAATCACATAATCACCAATTGATATCAATCTATCAACTAAACATTTTTTTACTCTTTCATCAACTCCCTCATATCTTCCACATATAATAATTAATTTTTTAAATGAAGAAATTGAGCTCATTATTGATTGGTTAAGCTTTTCACCTTCAGGGGTTAATAGAATTACATTTATATCCTTTTTTTCAAAACTTGATCTTTTAATGATTTCTCTCACAGAATTAAATATTGGTTCAGGTCTCATTACCATTCCTGGTCCACCACCATAAGGTTCATCATCAACTCTACTGTGTTTTAAAGGTGAAAAGTCTCTTAGATTATGTATTTTTAGAGTAAAAAGCTTTTTCTCAAGTGCCTTTGAGATAACCCCATATTTAAAAACAGACTCAAACATATCTGGAAATATAGTTAATATATCTATCTGCATATTTTCTACCTCAATGTTAGTCATTATAATTTATATATCTTCCATTCCTGGAATCATCTTAACTATCATTTTTTTATTCTTCAAGTCAACTTCTTTCACAATATCCTTAACTGCTGGAATTAAATATTCTTTCTTTTTGTGAGTAAAATCCCTACTTTTTAGTTCAACTTTATTTACTACTGTATCTTTATTGTCTACCTCATTTTTACTTCTTACTACATAAATATCATTGACTTTTGTTCTCCATATTTCTTCCACTATACCAAGATTGTTATCATCTTCATCATATACTTTTAAACCAATGATTTGATAAGCCCAATAGCTATTAGTAGGAAGTTTTGGAGATTTGCAGGATTTTTTATATAGAAAAGATCCTATTAGTTCTTTAGCTTTGTCCCTGTTATTAATATTGACAAATTTTATTTTTGCAATATCGTCACTAAGGACTATCTTTTCTATCGATAGTTTATTTTCTTCAGATAGATTTTCTTGCAAATAGAGGACAGTGTTTCTCTTTAAGTTTTTTGGAAAATCAGTAAGAAGTTTAACTGTCACATCACCATTAATCCCCTTTACTCTTATTATATTTCCAATCAAATGAGATTTAGGGGTCAACTTCCTATTCACAGTTAAAAATCAGACTTAAAAATTTAATCAAGAAATTAATCTATTATTTGAACTATAGCAACCTTACCACCTTTTGTAGCCACTGCTTTTATGATTACTCTTAAAGCATTGGCTATTCTTCCCTTTTTACCAATAACTTTTCCTATATCACTGTCTGCAACTTTGAGTTGCAAAATTACTGATCTACCTTCACCTATCTCTTTGACCTCCACTGAATCTGGTTCATCAACTAATGCTTTTGCGATAAATTCTAATAAGTCTTTCATTTAATACCTCCCGTGTGTTAAAAAACTACTTAGTTTCAATTCCTACAATGCGTAGCAATTTCTCCACTGTTCTTGTGGGAATTGCTCCTCGTTTTAACCATTTCTTTACTTTTTCGCTATCAATTTTTACTTCAGACGGTTCAGAAAGTGGATTATATGTCCCCACAATTTCGATAAACCTACCGTCCCTTGGCATTCTTGCATCTGCAACCACAACTCTATAAAAAGGTTTCTTCTTTGCACCTCTTCTTGTAAGTCTGATTTTAACTGCCAATGACACCTCCTCCTCTTTAATTTTTGATTATGGCAAATTATAAACAGTTTTTAAAAATTTATCAACTTTTTATTATTTTTTTTTAAATAATTATTTCCACTATATCTTAAAAATACTTTAAAAATATGATGTTTAACTTACAAACATTTTAATATAATATCCTATCTCTTGCTTTTTTATGGCACAATTGAAATAACTTTTTTGATTTTTAGGAATTTTCATATCTCTCGATTTTTTCTGAAACAGTTTTTGAAATACCATCCTTATTCATAGTTACTCCATACAATACATCAGCCATTTCCATAGTTCTTCTTTGATGTGTAATTATTATTAGTTGGTAATGTTTTCTAAATTTCTCTATTAAGTTTATGAACCTCTGTAAATTTATTTCATCTAATGCTACATCTACTTCATCTAAAACATAGAATGGGCTTGGCATGAGTTTAAATAGAGCAAAAATGAAAGCAATTGATACTAATGCTTTTTCTCCGCCAGATAGAAGTGATATTGCCCTATTTTTTATTCCGCCAATATTTACTTTTATATCAACTCCCACTTCTTCATCATCACCAGATTTAATAAGTTCTAAATGTGCATCTCCATTGGGAAAGAGCGTTTTTAAAATCTCTCTAAAATTCATATCTACTTTTTCAAAAGATTCTAAAAATAGATTTCTCATTTGATTTTCTAATTGTGAAATCAATTTCAACAGGTCTTTTTTTGCATTTTTTAAATCCCTTATCTGTTCATTTAAAAATTTTTTTCTATCATCAAGTTTCTGATAATCTTCTAATGCGACGGGATTTGTTGGACCTATTTTATATAGCTCCCTTTTAAGATTTTCAACTTCTTCCTCTTTTTTTTCCATACTTTCTACACTTAATATCTCAGGTATATCTTTAATAGCTTTATCTATTGTATTATATCCTAATCTTCTCAAATCATTTAAATTAGAATTTAAATTTGCTTTTAATTGAACACTATTTAAACTAAAAATCTGGTATTCTTCTTTAAATTTTTCTAATTTTTCAAAGTTATTATTTATTTCTTCATTAATTTCTTTTTTTCTTATTTCATATTTTTTTATTTCTCCTTTCTCCTCCTTATTCAAATTATTCAGCATTTTGACAATATATTTTGAAACCTCTCCCATTCTATAAAATATATTTTCTAAATGATCCTCTTTTTTCTTAATATTCTTTAAATTCCCTAATAATTTTTTTCTATATGTAAAATCGCTATCTAAAATATTCTCTCTTTTAATTAGTTCCTTAAGCTTAACTTCAAGGTTATGCTTCTTCTCGTTAAGTACTGATAAAGATATTTCTACATCTTTTAATTTATTTAAATTACTCTTTTCATCATTTAATAAATTATCTATCTGATTTTGGGAACTTCTTATTCTCATATAATGATTCTCTAAATTCTTTAAAATAGATTCATATTTTTTAGAATTTATGTAACTATTTTGTAAATCTGATTTGATATTTAATAATTTTGATTCACTTGAGTCAAAAATCTCTTTAATATCTTCTCTTTTTAAATGAATATTTGAATAAATATCCTTTTTCTCATTTAGTGAGGATGGAATTTCTATAAAAATTGATCTCATTTCACTAATTTTTGATATTACTTCGTTAATATCACCTTTTAATAAATTTAAGGTTTTAGAAAGTGAAGGTAATTCTGTAGTTTTCTCATTAGATAAATCTGAAAGAAGTATTTGTAATCTATTTTTATGTTTATCATAAATTATATTTTTTTGAGATATTTCTTCCTTTATATTTTCTAAAGAAATGTTTATTTCTTTTAATCTTTCTTCCTTAGTTTCTATACTATTTTTTAAATCTGCTATTTTTTTCCTTAGTTTATCTATTTCTATTTTTACGATTTCTCTGTTTTTGTATAAAGATATGTCAAATCCTAGCAAATTTTTTATTATTGATTTAAGATTTTTTCTTTTCTCTCCTATTAAGGATATCCAACCATTTATTGAAACTACATTTTTTTCTATTTTGTATAGATTATTGAAATCCTCTTGAAGTTTAGATGAGATGCCTTTCTCTTTTTTCACTATTTTATTCTTTTCAGTTTCTAATTGTTTTAAATAATTTTTTAATTCCTCAATTTCTACTTTGAATTTTTGCTCTTTTCTTCTAAATTCTTCCTGCCTTTTTCTAATGTCCAGCAATTTTGTTGATATAAGTGACAATTCTCTTTCCCTTATCTTCCTCTCTAACTGGGAATATCTTTTAGCAGCTTCAGCCTGTATCTTTAAAGGTCTTAATTGTCTATTCACTTCAGAAACTATATCTTTTAACCTGAAAATATTTACATCAGTCTTTTTTAGTTTTCTAAATGCCTTTTTCTTTCTTATCTCATATTTTGTTACACCACAAGCGTCTTCAATTAGATGTCTTTTTTCTGCTGGATGACTGGTTAGAACAGTATCAAGTTCACCCTGGTTTATAATTGACTTAAATTTTTTGCCCAACCCAGCATTAGCAATAAGTGCTTTTAAGTCAATGAGTCGACAAGGAACATCATTTAGTAGATATAAACTACTCCCATCTTTTGACATTTGGCGTTGGATTGAAATTTCTTGAAAATCTATAGGTAAAGTATTGTCTTCATTATTTAGAATTAATCTAACAGTTGCGATGTTAAAGGGAGATTTAGTGGGACTTCCTAAATAAATGATATCTTCCATACTAATACCTCTGAGAGATTTAGGACTCTGTTCACCTAAAACCCATGCAATTGAATCAACAATATTACTTTTCCCAGTTCCATTAGGACCAACTATAACTGTAATTCCTGGATTAAATTCAATTTTTATCTTTTCAGCAAATGATTTAAATCCGTGTAATGTAATTTCTTTTATAAACATAGTTTCAAATATTAAATTAAATTATTTTATATATTTTTTAAAATTTTCATTAAAGCTAATTTTGCTGCTTCCTGTTCAGCATCTTTCTTGCTACTTCCCCAACCTTCACCAATCACTTTATTAGCTAAAAGAGCTTTGGCTAAGAATAGTTTATCGTGGTCAGGTCCTTCCTCTTTTGAAATTTTATAGCGTAATTTCCCAATTTTTTTCTGAGCTAATATCTCTTGTAGTCTTGTTTTATAATCATCTAAAAATGGTTTTTTAACTTCATCATCAATTTTTTTATAGTATAAATTAATAACCCACTCTTTTATTTTTTCTATTCCTAAATCTAAACAAATAGCTCCTATTAATGCTTCTAAACTGTCGCACAAAATTGATTCCTTTTCCCTTCCTCCTTCTCGCTCTTCATTCTCTCCCAAGATAATAACTCTTCCTAAATTAATTTCGTTTGCCAATTGTGCTAAGGTTTCAGAACTCACTAAATTAGACTTAATTTTTGCTAGTTCTCCCTCACTTTTTTCAGGAAATTTATTATATAAATAAGAAATGATTATAAATGAGAGAGCAGAGTCTCCCAAAAACTCTAATCTTTCATTTGTTTTTGCAGTTTTATCGATTTCATTGGTATATGAGCGATGAGTCAAAGCTTGAATTAAAATTTGTCTATTTTTGAATGAAAGTTTTTGTTCTTTTTCCCAATTTATAATTTCTTCTAAATCCATATATCTTTTAACTTAAAATGATCTTTTGTTTAAATTTATTTTCTGCTTTATTTTTTCTATACTTAGAAATCAATAAATATTTGCTATCTAAACATCTAAATTAAATAATTTTATATATTTGCTTTTTTGTTTAAATAAATCAGAAAATATCTAATAATTTAAATGAAATTTACATAAATAAGTAATTTCAAAAATAATTAGATGTTAACAAAAGTAAAATATTTATAATATATTTTACTTCATAGGAATTTTAATATCCATATAACCCCAGATAAAATCAGTTAATTATAACCAATATCCTTAATATATAAAGGCTTTTGATAATTCAACAACTACCAAAAGCCATTATTATACAAGATAGTAACTATTATCAATAATATTTATAAAAAATGCTCTTTTTAAGTAAAAATATTGAAATTAAATCACTGATTGAATATATTCAACTGTATCTTTCACAGATGAAATCTTTTCTACATCCTCATCAGGTATTTCAATATTAAAAGCTTCTTCCATTGCCATAACTATTTCAACTATATCTAAAGAATCAGCTCCAAAATCATCTAAGAATGTGGCTTCATGTGCTATCTTATCTTCTTTTATATCCAATATATCTATGATTATTTCTTTTAATTTTTTAAAAATTTCTTCTTTTTCCATATTACCCCTAAAAATATATATTTTTATTATCTATATTGTTATAGTTACGTATAAAATCCTAAATTCAAGTTTATCCTATAAAGTAAATTAAAAAATATTTTACTATAAATTAATCCATAAATTAATATAGGTTTATACCTTTATAAATTTTAATTTTTTAGACGAGAAATAAAGTTATTAGTTTCAAGAAAATATTATCATCAGTAATTTTTATGAATGTTATATTTAAAGATCTTGTCCTCTAATTTGTATAATTACTGATTTCATCTGCTATTTTTGTTATTATTCCACTTTTTATTGCATTTACAGCTACTTTTATAGAGTTTTTTATTGCTTTAGCTTTTGATCGTCCATGGGCTTTTATGCAAACACCGTTTATTCCTAAGAGTTGAAGACCTCCATATTCTCTATAATCAAATTTATTCTTAAGCTCTTTTAGTGCAGGTCTTAAAAGATAAGCACCAGATTTTCTTACTATATTACTAAGAAATGCATCTTTTAACTGGTTAAATATTAATTCTGCTGTTCCTTCCATGGATTTTATAAGAACATTACCAGTAAACCCATCACATATTATGACATGAGCTTTTCCACTTAATATCTGATGACCCTCAACATTTCCTATGAAATTTTCAATAGATTTTGAAATTAATTTATTTGACAGCTTAACTAAATCATTACCCTTAGTTTTCTCTTCACCTATACTTAGCAAACCAATCTTTGGTTGACTTTGTTGTAATAGATTTTCATATAGGATCTTTCCCATAATTGCAAATTGTAATAAAAAATTCGGTTTACAATCAACATTTGCACCAATATCGAGTAGTAATACTGGATTTTTTATAGTAGGAATAAATCCTGCTAATGCAGGTCTTTTAACCCCCTTAATTCTGCCAATATTTAAAATAGCAGAAATCATGACTGCACCCGTTGGACCAGCTGAAACCATACCATCTGCTATTTTATCTTTTAACAATTTAGAACACACATTTAAAGAACTGTCCCTTTTCTTTTTAACAGCAATTGCAGGATATTCATCATGTTCTATTTTTTGTGTAGCTTTTATAACTGATAATCTACGTTTATCATATTCATGCTTTTGTAATAGATTATTTATCTTTCCTTCATCACCAACTAAGATGATTCTAAAATCATTAGCTTTTATATTACTCTCTTTTAAATATAGAATCGTTCCCTTAATTATCTCTTCAGGTGCGTAGTCACCACCCATTGCATCAACTGCAATTGTAATTTTTTCTAATGTGCTATCGTTCAAATTCAAACCCTTTCATCAATTAAATCAACAGTCCAATTATAAAAAAGAATATCTAACTAATAAAATATTTATTAAACAAGAAACTTTATCTATTAAAATGATAATGTCAATAAACTTAATGGAAAAATATCATTTAAAATTCCTAAACTTTAATAAAGTGACAATATAACAAGTAATTAATATTAATTTAAATACCAATAGATTTCTTTATCTCATCTATTGTAACCTGCTCAGTTAATATTTCCTTCAACCTAGCTACTTTCTGAGCTTCATGAATTCTGAGATGTCCCACAATTTTTTCTGTCTTCTCAACTGTAGTTAACGTGTCATAAGGAACTAATACCATTGGAACACCCAATTCCTCAGCTCTTCCTAAAACAATGGCACTTGGTTGAAAACCACCGGTTAATATAAGACACTTTGTGGAAGTTTCCAATGCAGCTAGCTGGATATCAGCTCGGTCCCCACCTGTAATAACTGCTTTATTTGCTACCCTTCTAAAAAATCTCAATGCTTTTTCCTGACCCATTGCTCCAACCATGAATGCCTCAACAAGTTCATCAACATCATCATGAGCACATAATACCTGTCCATTTAAATTCATCGCCAAATCTCTGACACTTATTGATGAAAGTAATTTATTCTCTATTACTGTTCCAAATACAGGAATGTCCTTTTTATTTAGATAAGGAATTAAATTTTCCTCTATATACTCTATTTCATCTCTTGGAATCATATTTATAATTACACCAGAGAAGTAATCTTCTAATTGTTGTTTAATATATAGTATCTCATCAACTATTCCCCATCTGTATTTTGCCACTAAGATAATTTTTGGAAAAATCTTTTTACATATCTGTGGAACCGAGACTCCAAGTGCCAGACCATCATTTATAGTTCTAGCTCCTTCCATTAAAGTCAAATCCTTATCTCCCACTGCTTTTTTATGCACTTCAACTATCTTTTTCATAAAATTAGGTATTTCCTCTTTTAAAACTTTCGTGTATAATTCGGGAGTTAATATAACTGGTGAATAATACTCTAAAACTTCACATGTACCTAAAACCTCACACATAAATTCTGCATCACCATCTATGATAGTATCTTTAACTCTTTTAGGATGAGTTCCTACTGGTTTAATGAAATTTATATTATATCCCTGGTCTTTTAAAATTAATCCCAATCCAGCACAAATTGTGCTTTTTCCAGAGAATTCCTCATTTGATACTATATAACATGTAACCATTAAATCACCCTCCTAATGAAATTCTTACGTCTGTAGCTACAGACCCTTTTCCTTTATCATAAACCATTAAGGGATTTATATCCATCTCTAAAATATTAGGGAAATCAGTTACCAGTTGTGATAGTCTAAGAAGTGCATTCACTATTGAATTAATATCAGCAGGCTTTTCTCCCCTCACACCTTTAAGAATAGGGTAAGATTTTATTTCAGATATCATTTCCCAAGCTTCACTATCAGTTATGGGAGCAACTCTGAATGAAACATCTTTTAATACCTCTACATATATCCCTCCAAGTCCAAACATGAGTAAAGGACCAAATTGAGGATCCTTATTCATCCCTAATATAACCTCTCTTTTAGCATCTATAAATTCCTGTAATATCACCCCCAACATTCTTGCATTTGGCATATATCTTTTTGCTTCTCTCATTATATCTTCAAAATTTTCTCTTAATTCTTTTTCATTTTTTATTCCTAGTTTAACACCACCAATATCAGTTTTATGCAATATATCTGGTGAAGATATTTTTAAAACAAGAGGATAGCCAATTTCCTCTGCTATTTCGTCAGCCTCATTAATATCTTTTACTAACTTAGTCTTTGGGATTCTTATACCATATACTTCTATAACTTCTCTTGCCTTTTCATCACTTAAATATCTTTTACCCTCAGAAATGGCTTTTTCAAAAATTTTTTTGACTTTTTCTTTGTCTATATCAAATTTTTTATAAATTTTTTCTGGTGAAATTAAATATTTATGGTATCTAACCATTGCTGCTAAAGATGCAACTGCTCTTTCCGGGAAGTAATAATTAGGCATTGAGTTTTCAATTAATATATTTACACCCTCTTTTACATGGTCTTTACCCATAAAACAGGCTATAATGGTTTTATCTGTTCTTTTTGAAAGTTCAGCTAATCCTAATGCTGTTTCTCTTATTTGTGTTGGAGCTGCCTCTACTAAAAGAGCAATTAGTGCATCAACATTCTCATCTAAAACCAACAAATCCGCTGTTCTTAAATACCTATCCGCTAATGAGTCTCCTAAAACATCTACTGGATTATAAATACTTGCTGCACTTGGTAAGAAACTTTGTAGTCTATCAATT
>JABUBL010000078.1_pt1 | contig 21020 bp, 21 predicted proteins | sample 7240371 | NCBI WGS metagenome assembly JABUBL01 (sample SAMN07256343, study PRJNA390944) | subsurface metagenome | isolation source: Methane hydrate marine sediment | place: Pacific Ocean: Eastern North Pacific, ODP site 1244 | collected 2002
CACGTGCCGGAATCCTTATCGTAAATTGCTCAATGTATTTTTCCTCGGGATAGTCCCTATCGAGCACTTCCTTGAATAGCCTCTTGAGATCCTGATATTTTGGCATAAAACCCGTAGGCGTCTTTATAGCCCCAACTTCCTTATGTGAGCGTAGTTCCATCCACTTAAGCCAGACCACCTTATCCTCCTTTTCATTCAGGAAATCTCCCTTGGAGTCCTTCAAGAAGTAATTCACGGAGAAAATTGGAGGCGGATCTCTCAGGGGGCTGCCAAAATTTAAGTGATCTTTTATGTATTCACCTATGGGTATGGAAAGGAAGGATAAATTCGCCATAGGATTAAATTTTCTAACCCCTTCCTTTCCCAATGCAGCAGCCGTAGTTTCTGACTCCAGTGATGCACCTTTTGTTATCACGCCATGTACCCAATCAAAAGATTCCTCCACTGGCACCCAAGTATCCGAATCTCTTCCTCCATAGATTATTCCACTTACTAGGACACCTTCAGGATTGTTGAGTTCCGGATCCAAGTTCTCCAAAAGATTCAGGTCAAGGGTAAACCGGGCATTTCTATGTGAAGGTGGTATTTCATTGCCTTGGTCATCTTTCTTGCCTGGGGTCCACTCTCCTGAATAATTGAACCCCTTTTTAGGGATTTCTCCATCCTTACCGATCCAGTAAACACTTTTTTCCTCAGTAACCAGCACATTTGAAAAGATAATCTCACCCGGGTTGTGAAGTGTCTTCCATAGAATCGGGTCGTCTTTAGAGTTTACGCCCTGTAATATTCCAAATATCCCCTTTTCCACATTAACAGCGCGCATTTTTCCATTCTTTTTTCTGAGATAGGCTATATCATCCCCCACTATGGTTTCTCCTTTTATCATGGAGGTGGAGGTCTTCCCGCAGAGAGAGGGAAATGCTCCTGTGAAATAACTTACCCTTCCCTCCGGGCCATGGACTCCCATAAGAAACATGTGTTCTGTTAACCAATGTTCTTTTGATGCTCTATGTATTGCCAAACGCATCGCTAACTTCTTATGACCAATGGTGTTGCCACCATATTGGGTATTGGTGCTATATACGGTGTCCTCCTGGATATCAATGTATATCCTGCGTTGGTGGATATTTTTACTCACTCCCCCCTCAAGTTCTCCTTCAGAATGTAGGAACTTGAAGAACGCTTGAGAACTACCTAACCTTTTGGATTCTTCATATCCTGACCTATAAAGTAAAACCGATGAGTGGGCCACATAGCTAGAATCTGTAAGTTGAACACAAGGTAAGGAAAATTCAGAATTTGTTGGCCCCAAACAAAAGAAACATACATACATTTGATGTCCCCGCATGGCGTTTTTTAGAAGGACATGAATTTCTCCGAGTCCCTCCTCCTTACCTATGGTATTTATATTGGGGCCTAAATCGGCACCCTTCGGCAGAAGGAATTTAGTATTTTTCTCGTCCCTTGCCTGGTCGTAATAGCCGTCAAAATGAACGGTGTGCCCTTCGGTGGCGAGTTTTCTCTCCTCACCGCTCAATATCGACTGTTCCCTGATGTAGCGTATGTCCTCCGACGAACCGGTGCAGACGAATACCTCGTCGGGATTGCAGAGCTCCACATACTTGGCGATGAATCGGTGGAGGGCTGGATTATTTATCGCCGAGAGTTTTTCGTAGTTTTTCTTGCCCAGTCTCTCTTTGAGCACGTTTTTCATCCTTTTGACCTCACCTTATTAAAAATGTTAGGCTTTTAAGCATTTCTGTTAACACTATGTTAAGGACCAAAAATGAGGGAACTAGAGCGAAAAATACTGCTCCAGCTCGTCAGAAATAGCGAGCAGCCGGTAAGAGAGATTGCGGAAAAGGTGGGGGCTTCGAGGCAGACCGTCGCGAAGAAAATAGAACAGCTCAAGGCAACAGGAGCAATTACCTCCTTCACGGCTAGGCTAAACCCAGAAAAATTTGGCCTGCCCACGAAAGCGTACATCTTCTTACGCGAGAACCCACGGGGCGAACTCAGAAAGAAAAACGAAACAGTAATCAAACAATTCCATCAGGTCACAGAATTTTATCGTCTCTTTGGGAGGTACAGCGCGGTCCTGGAGGTCTTGGTGAAGGGCAGTAGGGAGCTGACCAAACTCGTCAAGCGAATTCACGGGCTGAAAGGTGTGAGGGAGACTGAGACCTTCATAGTTCACAGCGCGGTGAAAAACGTGCCTGAAGCTCCATTCATACAAGTCCTGAGTTCCCGTGAAAAAAGTTAGGTTCGTAAATCAAACAGCATCACTTTATCGCCTTGACCATGTAAGGCCCCTCTCGCTCGTAGCCGAATCGTCGGTAGTAGTTCCGTGTCCCTATACCTGAAAGCACGATGACCTTCCGCGCGTCGAACTCCCCAAGGGATATCCGCTCCGCCTCTTTAATCAAACGCTCGCCCCAACCCCGGTGCTGCCACTCGTTCGCTCTAGCCGCTTCACCGACCTGCACGAGCGGACCATAGACGTGCAACTCCCGCACGAGCATCGAGCGAGTGGCTTTGGCCTCTGGCCTGTGCGCTTTCGCGGAGGGTTCCCTCAGCCTGAGAAGTCCAATCAGGGTATCATGCTTCACGTCCTCAAACGAAAGGAAGAGCTCCTCACCCTCAGATGCACGATATCGCTCGACCACGAGCTTTATGTCATCCGGGTTGGGATTTAGCCCGAGCTTGTAGTGCACGTGTCCGACCTCACGACACCTTATGCACCGGCAGCATGTTCCCTCTCTTCTCATTTTCTCCTGAATCATAGCTCTCAGGTCGCCTCGTTTAACACCCTCCGCTATCAGGTTAACCGGGATGTCTCGCTGGATGCGCTGAATTCTAACCCACTTCGGTACACGCCGCTTCACCTCAGTGATGAGTTCCACAGTTTGCTCAAAGGGATATGGTTTGTACTCGCCTCGCCGCCATAGCTCGTGGAGCTTTGTCCCCTCCATGACGAGCGTCGGGTAAATTTTCATAGCATCGGGTTTGAATCGCTCGTCTTCGAAGAGGGTTTTAAATGCATCCAAGTCCCGTTCGTAGCTGGAGCCGGGCAAGTTTGGCATCGCATGATATGTTAGGGCAAATCCGGCGTCTCTCGCTATCCGTGTTGCCTCAACTACATCGTCAACGCTGTGGCCTCGCTTGACTAGCTGATAGATATCATCGTATACCGTTTGCACCCCGAGCTCGACTCGTGTAGCGCCTAGCCCGAGCATGAAATCAACGTGTTCTTCCTTGCAGTAATCTGGTCGGGTTTCAAGTGCGATATCGCTGACCCGGATGGGAGCGGTCTCAGCAACTCGCTGCGCTTCCTCGAGGGTCTTCGCGTTTGCTCCCGACATAGCATTTAGGCATTGGGTCACGAACCACTCCAGATAGTTCCGTGGGTAGGCGGTGAGGGTGCCTCCGAAGAGTATCAGCTCGACCTTATCGACTTCATGCCCAATCGCGCGGAGCTGCTCTATCCTACTTTTCACCTGACCATGGGGGTCGTAGTTGTGTTGAATCGCGCGCATGGCGGCTGGTTCATGACCGGTGTATGACTGAGGAGTACCGGCTGTTGGACCTCCCGGGCAGTAGATACACGGCTCGGGCTTCGGGCAGGGATAGGGATTGGGCATCACCGTGATGACCGAGACGCCAGAGATCGAGCGCACGGGCTTCAACCTGAGCAGTTGGATTACTTTAGCCCTCTCTTCACCCGTCGCGGCTACCAAGAGTTCTGAATTGCTGAGCAGACCCGATAACTCAAACTCGCGACAGTATTGTGTTTTAATCTTGGCCAGCCCTTGAGCATCGACGATTTTGCCACTAGAAATCTTTTGTATGATAGCGTGGCAAGCAGCCGATCGAGCATCCACCATGTTTTCCCCTAAGTTAATTTGTGTTCAAGGGTATTTTCTTAGTGGTGTACGAGTGAAGGTTGAAGAGCTGTGCGAGAAGTACGGGCTCCCCAGAGAAGTTGCTACTACATTAGAAAAATCGGGCATAACCACCCTTTACCCACCACAAGTGGATGCGGTGAAAAAAGGGGCCCTCGATGGAAAAAACCTCGTGTTGGCGATCCCGACCGCGTCAGGTAAGACGCTCGTCGCCGAGTTCTGCATGTTAAAATCCGTGCTTGAGCGAGGAGGCAAATGCCTTTACATCGTGCCCCTGCGCGCGCTTGCGAGTGAGAAGTACGAGGAGTTCAGGAAGAAGTACGGACCGCTTGGGGTGAAAGTTGGAATAAGTACAGGCGATTTAGATGTCGCCGATCCGAGGCTCGCTCGCTACGACATCCTCATCGCGACTTCCGAAAAGGTCGACTCCTTACTCCGCCACCGCGCAAAATGGCTCGCTGACATCATCTCGGTTGTGGTCCTTGACGAAATTCATTTAATTGATGATCCCGGACGTGGCCCTACACTCGAAATTTTGACGGCCAGGCTCAGACAGGTCAACCCCGAACTCCAGACACTCGCGCTCAGCGCAACCATAAAAAATGCGGATGAGATAGCCGAGTGGCTCAATGCGAAACTCGTCAAAAGCGAATGGCGCCCCGTCCCTCTGAAGAAGGGAGTGTACTACAAGGAAAAGATAAAGTTTGACGACGGGAGCAAGCGGGCGGTGAAAGTTAAGATCAAAGAAGAATTCGCAGCGCTCGCCATCGACACCGTGCGAGAGGACGGACAAGCATTGGTCTTCGTCGGTACCCGGCGCTCGGCTCAAGCCGCGGCTGCGCTTGTGGCAAGACATGTGGGAGAACTCCTTTCGCGGGGGGAGCGCGAGAAGCTCGCTGAGATTGCTAAACATATCGAAAGTGTCCTTGGCGAATCCACCCGTACATGCCGTAATCTGGCCGATTGTGTTCGACAGGGCTCGGCCTTCCATCACGCAGGGCTACACCACGCCCAGAGAAAAGCTGTTGAAGACGCATACAGACAAAATCTGATAAAGGTAGTCTGCGCAACCCCTACGCTTGCCGCGGGTGTCAACCTTCCCTCACGACGGGCGATCATCCGAGACTATCGCCGCTACCGCTACGTTGAGCCCGAGGGAATGGAATACATCCCTGTCCTCGAATTCCATCAGATGGCCGGGCGAGCCGGGAGGCCGCAGTATGACAAGTACGGTGAAGCTGTGCTCATCGCGAAGGGCAAGGGCGAGCTGGAGGCACTGTTCGAGGAGTTCATCCGAGCCGATCCCGAGCGGATAACCTCGAAGCTCGCGACCGAACCTGCGCTCCGGACCCACGTGCTCGCCTCGATCGCAGCAGGTTACGTGAACGACGCCGATGGGCTGCTGGAATTTATGGGGCAAACTTTCTTTGCCTACCAGTTTGGGACGAGCGATGTCGCGAAGATCATCGAGCGGATACTCGATTTCCTCGAGCGAGAGGAGATGATCCGTAGACAGGGAAAACTTTTGCTCGCGACACCCTTCGGCGAGCGAGTCTCGAAGCTCTACATCGATCCGCTCTCAGCCGTGATGTTGCGCGATGGCATTAAGGGCATCGCTGCAAAGGAGCCAACGGGCCTCGGCCTACTCCACCTCATCTGCCACACACCTGACATGGGGCAGCTCTACCTGAGACGATACGACTACTCCCTCCTCAATGCATTTCTAAATGAGCACGGCGATGAACTCTTGACACCTATTCCAAACCAAGACGACGAGCCCGACAAATATGAGTTCTTCCTCGCGGAGGTGAAGACCGCGCAGATGCTCAAGGCTTGGCTTGATGAAACCTACGAGGACGATATCCACGAGCAATTCGGCGTGGGAGCCGGCGACATCCGGAGAAAAGTGAACACCGCCGAGTGGCTGCTCTACGCTGCCCACGAGCTCGCTGGGCTATTCAAAGCCAGGCCGGCGTTGAGGCCCCTTCGGAAACTGCGGGAGCGCGTGCGCTATGGCGTTAAAGAGGAATTGTTGGAGCTTGTGCAACTTCGGGGCATTGGGCGTGTGCGGGCACGAAGCCTTTTCCAAGCTGGGTATCGAAGACTCGCGGACATCAAGCGGGCGGATGAAAAGGAGCTAGCCCGGGTCCCCTACATCGGCACCGAGATCGCGCGGAGCATCAAGCGACAGGTCGAGGGAGTAGCAAGCTAGCGACCAGGGTGTGAATGTGCTGAAGTTTGAGAGGAGAATTGTATCCTAATCAACCGCAAAGCTTTATTGCACGCCAAAACTTGTCGATTGGGGGTTGAGGTTGCCCGTCCATCCGATTGAGGAGCGCTATGGAAGCCGCGAAATGCGCTCGATTTTTGAACTCGAAACCCGTTTTCAGCGTATGCTCGATGTCGAGGCGGCGCTCGCGAAAGCCATCGCAAACGTGGGTATGATCCCGAATGCAGACGCGCGCAAAATTGCCCAAAACGCATCGGTCAAGCGCGTGGGGGTCGCGCGGATTCGAGAACTCGAGCGAGAGGTCAAACACGAGACGATGGCCCTCGTCCTTGCGTTGGCCAAGGTATCAGGCAAAGCTGGGCGATATGTGCACTTCGGCGCTACCAGCAACGACATTCTCGACACCGCCGCAGCTCTGCAAATTCGTGATGGATTAACAATAGTTGAACGTGACCTTCGGAACCTGCTCGGGATAATCCTCAGGCAAGCTGTCAAGTACAAAAAAACCATCATGGTCGGACGAACCCACGGGCAACATGCCGTGCCCACGACGCTTGGCCTGAAGTTCGCGATCTGGGCGTGCGAGCTCGGGCGGCACTTGGAGCGACTCGAACAAATCAGATCCCGTGTGATCGTCGGAAAGATGAGCGGGGCAGTTGGGACCGGGGCCGCTTGGGGAAGCAAAGGACCAAAAGTTCAAGAGATCGTAATGCAAGAACTCAAGATACCAGCCGCCAAGACCTCTAACCAAATTCTTCAGCGCGATCGCTTTGCCGAACTGGTTTCATTTTTTGGGTTGGTCGGGAGCACCTTGGACAAAATCGCCCGTGAGATTCGAAACCTTCAGCGCACCGAAATCGGGGAACTAGCGGAACCATTTGCTGCGCGACAGATAGGGAGCAGCACGATGCCCCATAAACGAAACCCGATAAGGTGCGAAAAAATATGCGGGCTCGCTAGGGTCTTGCGCGCGAACGCGCAGGCGGGGCTCGAGAACATCGTCATTGAGCACGAGCGAGACCTTACAAACTCTTCGTGCGAACGGGTGCTTTTGCCCGAGTCTTTCCTAATCATCGACGAAATACTAAAGACATCCCTTTACGTGCTCAACAACCTCCTTGTGTACCCCCAACAAATGAAACGCAACCTCGAACTGACCCGCGGGTTGAACATGGCCGAGGCGGTGATGATCGAGCTCACCCGACGAGGGATGAACCGTCAGGAAGCCCACGCCTTGCTGAGGAAGTGTAGTTCGGCCTCGGTGCGCACAAACGTTCCGCTGGCCGCGGTGCTGCGTCGAGAGCGTAAGGTGACGCGATACGTCCCGAATCGGGAGATTGAGAAACTCATAGACCCGCGGAAATATCTCGGGAGCGCTGCCGCAACCGTCGAGCGCGTGGTCAAGGAACTTCGGCCCCTAGCAAGGAAGTAGGGCTCAACCGGCTCTTTTTATCGTTAACTTCCTGAGCGCGAACTTGACAAATTTATTGAGGTCCTCGAGCAAATCGGGGGGCAATGGTCCTTTCCCGATACCGTACTCATCTAGATAGAGAACTCTCTTACCTTTCCTGCCGAAGTTCGATGGCTTTATATCAAGCACGTAACCTTTCTCACTTGCCTTTCCGATCAAGCCGAAAATCGCCCTCAGCGTCCCAATTGAATAGATGGGAAGGGGGCCCACGTACTCATGGAAAGTGATTATCACTCGAGAGGGAGAGCTGCCATCCCTGACCTCGGCCAAAACTGTCCCGTAATATGCAGGCAAAAAAGTCAGCTCCCGCCTGATCTTCCGTTGGTGAGAATCTATTGCCGCCGCCCTTCTCTGCAGCTCCTTAATCCCCTTGCTACGATCTTTCTGAATTTTTAGCACGAGATTTTTAACTTTAAAAACCCGCCTGTAAAGACCCTTCCCGACTAATTTCGGCCTGCCCCTAATGCAGCTTGTGTGCATAACACCTAGCTCGTTAGCTCCACAACTGTGTAACTGCCTTCCTCAAGACCCGCGAGCTCGGACGCTTTGCGCAGAGCTTCCTCATAATCGCCGATCTCGTCCACGAGCCTGTACGGGAGCGCTTCGTAACCCCAAATGGTCGAGCCGTCTCTCAACTCATCAATGTTCACAATTTGGGGACGGTTAATTTTAATTCTCGCTATAACCTCGTTCATCAAATTATCGACCAAACTCTGCAACCCAGCACTTTCCTCGGGGGTTGGGCTGCGATACGGCGCCCAGAGGTCCTTCATTTCCCCACTGGTCCATCTGTAATATTCTATGCCTTCCCCTTTCCATTTGTTCTCATAACTGACCCATATCGCGACGACGCCCAACCCAGCGGTAACCGTGGCACTGCGCGCGAAGATGTAATCAGACGCCGTAGAGACGAGATAAGCTCCGGATGCAGCGTATTGTTCCATCTTCACAACGACGGGCTTCTCCATGTTTAACTCCCTAAGCGCGGCCTCGGTTTCGAATGACGCCTGCACTGTTCCACCCGGACTGTCGACGACCACGACAACGGCCTTGATGCTGGGATCCCTGAGCGCATCGTATGCCTGATCTGCATACCTGAAGTCCTCGATGCTCCCACTCACGCTGATTACCCCGATACGGGTTGTATATTTTGAGTACCAATCGCCTGCGTAGAATAGGGCAGCTAAGACGAGCAGCACCACTATGGCCCACTTCAAATAGCGTTGCCCGGCCGTGCGTTTCCTCTTTCTTGCCAAATTTCTCACAACTCCGTCGTACCTAACTCAACCAACAAACATTATTAACCAGGTGCTTTAAAATCGAATAGTATCGAGGGGGACCGAGGAGCTTGAGGGGTTTATCGAAGGATGAAGTTGGTGTCGAGCCAACCGTGATGAAAATAATGGCCGGCATAATCTTGCTCGCGGTGGGGCTCGGCATAGGGGTTGCGGTTTACCGATGGGCCGGTAGGAGTATCGAGGAACAATTGAGCTTCAGCGTGAATGTGGATGCAAACGAAGTTGTTATTGGAAAGCCGGCCACGGGCGACAATTCAAAAACCATTCAAGTAAACATCGAGAAAATACTGGGCGGTTATGACGAGACTGTAACACTGAGCTATAGTCCATCACGTGCCGGTGTAACCATAACCTTCAACCCTTCGAGCGGCGTCCCGAATTTCGGCTCAACGATGATGATAAAAGTCGATAGCACTGCAACCCCCGAAGATGTCACGATAACGGTCAAGGGCTCCGGCGCGGATGGTTTGGAGAAGTCCGACACGTTCGTTCTGAGGATTCAATAGGTCGTGGGGATGCCGGCTCTCAGGACCCTCGCGCTCGTAATCCTTGCCGCCTTAGTGGTCTCAATATTTTTTATGGGCTACCAGTTCCTTCAAGCCCTCAACCGAGAGCGCAGGGCGAGGGACGCCGCGCTTGAGCTTAACAACGGCATGCAAGCTGTGATCGCGACTGGAAATCCACAAACCGTCGAAATTACCGTGCCCGCAGGATACAAACTCAAGTTCGAGAACCAACGCGTATCAATAAATGGTTTTGTCGTCCCAGAAAATGGCTACCAGCTGCCGGTAACCGGTCCCGAGCTCGACGAGGGCTTTCACCAATTAACCATAACACTCGAAAATAACTCGGTTGTGGTGAGCGAGTGACGTTGACCCAGATCCTGAAGACGCTCGTCACAATCATTCTCGTGATCTCCTTCTTACTCGTGACCGTCTCCGCCTACCAGCAACATCGCAGAATCTCCGCGCTCGCGGAGCTGAGCGATGCCACTACGGCGATCGTCACCCGTCTATCCGTGGAGGAGCTGGCATACGTCGACAACGATGGAAACTTGCACATGTACACGATCGATCCAGCGAAACTTGAAGGTCTTTCCACCAGACGGGAGTTCGGCGGGGAAAACTTCGATTTTCAAGTGTCCGTGAGGTATGAAGCGGGGGGCGAGCACGTTCTCGGACCCTTCGGTTCAACTCCACCCGAGGATGGGACAAGAGGATCCTTGGCGGTATCTTGCGTCATTTACGAGAACGCCCATTTTCTTCCAGCTAAGCTGAGCGTGATGGCATGGCGGGCCTGAATAATCATGGCGTTGCAGACATCCTGGCGATCGCATTCATGTTCGTGATACTCGTCCTCGCAGCCGTATTCATGCACTCTTACAGCTTGAGGCCACTCCGAGCAGCCACCGATCGCCAGCTCGAGCTCAAGAGCGAGCATTTGTACAAGACCTTGGAGCTAGCTTGGGTCAGGCCGGGCGTGAGCTTTTTGCGTGCGGCAGCCGAGAACCTCCTGCTGGAACAACCGATCGTGCCCGGACCCTACCTGCGCTCCACTATGGAGAATGTCCTTGAGTACCTTCACCCGTCCGGATACGCCGTGGCGGTCAGCTTGAGTTACGAAAATACATCGTGGGAGCTTTCATGGCCCGAGGGCGCTGGGCTCGGCTTGGGCGCGGAAAAACAAAGGCAGGGTGAGATGCGTTTGACCATGGCCGGTGGGGAAACCATTGCTGTACCCGTGACCGTGAGGATATTTGAGATCGAGACCTGAATTCTGGTGCCGATGGCAACGGCGTCCGGGTTGGGAGAAATGGTTCGCGTGGCTGAAGTAATTCAAAGCATAGATTGGAAGTTTAAACTGGTTGCAGACGTTAACCAAACTACGAGATTCAATAAAACGGAAGTGAATCTTCTAAAAAATTTGAATCATGTCACGGAGGCTAACAAAAGTATTATGACAATTAAAAGAAGCCCTAAAGACAAAATTATGCCGCCCAAAGCGAGACCTGCAAGCCCATAGGAGTTTTCATCTCTATTGAAATATGAGGTTAGCCCCAATTTCACTGCCAGCAGACCGCACACGACTGAAACTAGTAAGGGGAGGAAATGCAGGGGATACAAAGATGTGGGAACGAAAATAATTCCGAGCAGAGAAATCAGCCCCATAACCGCCAAGACGAGGCTCTTTACACCCATTTTTTTGTCTTGCCCTTCCATGACCTATCACCTTTGTCAAGATGTCAAAAGGACCACGATCATGGAGAGTGCTGCAAATAATGCAATGGCACCCCATATGATGCCTACTAAGCCTAGACGATCTTTGTCCCTTGAAAAAGAAATTGTTCCAAGTACTACTGCTATTGATCCACACGTTAAAAGCGGGAATAAGACCGCGCCCCCAAAGGGTATCAGGACAGGAAGTGAGATAATCGCAATTAATCCGGCGATAACGCTTCTAACGCCCTGCTTGGTGCGCTTTTTCTTCACATCTATCCATACGTTATTCCCCCTCCATCAATTAACTTAATTTTGGTATTCAGTTGGAAATTCAATAGGCCCTTTGAGTTAAATTGTCCTCGACTACCGTGCGCTCCCCTATTGTCGAAATGCCGCCATAACAATATCGATTAATCAAATCTCTCAGGCACCGTTACCCGCTCAGCCCTCGTCGGCTCATCCACATCCTTGTCCCGAGAGAAACGATAGAGGTAACCGCTCACCGCTTCCTCCAGCCGCTGCTCGTGAGTTATGATCAAAATCTGCTGCACTATCTCGGGCAAGCGCTCCCTCAGGACTCGAGCGAGCTCTTGGATGCCCTCTTCATCGAGGTTGTGGGTCGGCTCATCAAGCACTATCCAGCTGAGTGAGGGCGCAAGCACAATCGCGAAGGCTATCCGCAGCGCCAAGCAGGCATCGGTGCGCTCGCCCCCGCTCGCGATCCCCTCGACCGGAATCCAATTTCCAGCACGATCCCTGAGCTGGAGCACGTAATCGCCTCCCCGTTCACCCCCTTCGACGGCAAGCTTGATGCCCGTGAAATCCCCATAAGGGTAAATACTCTCCCAGAGTTCGTTCATCGCCTCGTTGACCCCATCGATGAACTCCCTGCGCATCGACGTCTGGGTTCGCACGAGCGCGGCTTGAATCGTGGTCAGGGCCCTCACCGCATCCTCCAAGTGCTTTATCTCTGTCTCACATCGCGTGATCATCTCTCGCTTTTCCCTGATGGTCTCGATGAGCTTTCGTTTCTCCGTGATAAGCTGCTCCTTCCCTAGGAGCTCGGTGCGCAAGTGCTCGTGGGTGCGGATGAGCTCCTCGTGGCGCCTCTCGAGCTCCTTCGCGCGCGCCTCGTCGTAAGTGCGCTTCACCTGCCACAGCTCACGCTGCACGCGTAATCGCTCGGCCAGCTTCTGTTTGTGCTCGAGCTCAAGCTGGTCCAAGTCGAGCCGCAGTTGGAGCGACTGTTTGGCTGCAGTTAGCTGCTCACGGGTCGCTTCCGCTTCCTTGCGTGCCTCCTCGACCTCAACCGTGAGCTTCCTTGTTGCCTCCTGTACGCTCGGAAGTTCCAGTTCTAAATTCTGAAGTTGTTGAAAGAGCTGAGAGCGCTCAGCCTTCCGCGCAGGAAGCTCCTCGATCTCCTTTGCCAATAACTGGGCTTTCCTCTGGAGTTCGAGCTTCTCATTCAAGTTTTTATTTAATTCCCTCACACGTGCCTCGAACTCGACCACACGTTTGTGTTTCACCTCGAGCTGGTCTTTGCGCTCTTCCAACAATTGCTGTTTTTTGCCATCCTCAAGGGGGCTTTCGCAGACTGGACACGTTGAGCCCGCGGCTGCAAGTTCATCCATCGCTTGCTGAAGATCCTGCGCGCGAGCATGAGAAGCTGCAAGTTCATCGCCGGTGCTCCTGAACTCAAGCTGCAGTCCCTCAATCAGCTTTGACAACTCCTGTGGTCTTAGTTTTTCAAGTTCCTCGCTTAACTTGCTTTTCCGCTCTATCTCGCTAACGAGCCTTTCCAAGCGTTCATGAATCATCCCTATCCTAGTTTCCAATTCTCGCACCTTCGAACTGTTAATAGTTAAATTTGAGTTGAGCTCGCTCGCTCGAGCATCGGCCTTGCGGCAGGCCAGCTCGAGATCTGTCACTCGTCGTTTGAACTCTTCGGGGGCAACCCCAACCGCAGTTCCAAGCCTCCCTTTGATCTGCTCGAGCTGACGACCCAATGCGTTTATCGTGCCCTCAAGTTCGCGGGATGAGCTATCCAATCGCGCGAGTTCCTGCTCGGTCTTGCGCAACTGCTGAAGTTCGGAGGAGGCAGCCTCCAGCTCCGGCTGAATTTGCTGAAGCCTCGTCTGGGTCTCCTGCTTCGAGAGTTTCATATCCCTCATCTCCTGCTCGTAAGTCGGCAAGAGGGCCAGCGAAACATCCTGTCCGAGCTGGCGAATGGTTCCCCTTCGTTCATCCGCGCGGTCTTTGACGCGTTTCGCAAGCGAGCCGATTTCTTTGCGCGCCAGTTCGAGCTTGTTTATGCCCAAAAGCTCATCGATGCTTTCCATCCGTTTGCCGCGCGGTAGAGTCAAGAAATAATCCAAACGATTTTGTTCCGAGTAAATCGCCCGCTCGAAGAGATCGTAATCGAGTTTGAGGAGGGAGCGGATGACCTCACTCACGCGCGTTGAGCTGGGACTCTCGACCAACTCGCCGTTGCCCTTTCGAAGCTCCGAAAGCGCCGTCCCCTTGCCCCGTTCGATAACACGTTTAACCGTGAATTCATCGCCATCAGGGGTGAGAAAACCAACCTCGACCTCCGCTCGATTCATCGGGGCGGGTCTGTTCATGATGAGATCCTCTAGCCTGATGCGTCGGGCCTGTACCGCTGGCAAGGTCCCGAAAAGAGCATAGGTTATCGCGTCAAGCACGGCACTCTTCCCAGCGCCCATCGTTCCCACGAGGACGTTCGTGCCGTCGCCAAAACGCAGGTCGGTGTTGAGGTGTGATTTCCAATTTTTTAACTTAACTTGGGTTATCATCCGATTTCCTCCCCAGCTCAGTTTTTATTTGATTCTCCACCACCCCGAGCACCTTCTGAAACGCTTCATCTTCCCTCTTCTCGACCAAGAGACCGTATAAGGGGCGCACATCGAGCGGGTGGTTATATTTCATATCGCGGAGGTTCCCCTCGAGCATGCTCATCGCCATCTCATCTATGGGCAGGCGTCGCTCCCTCAGCTCGCGTAGGAGTTGCACCTTTTCCTCAAGCCCGGGGGAGGTGAGGTCGCCCTTGCTTATAGCAACCAGAGCCCTATCGGCGAACTCTTGAATGATCGCCCGTTCATCGAACTCGCTGCGCGACGCCTCCTTCGCGAGCGTCCCCGTGAGCCTCAGCCTGATCAGGGGGAGCTTCTCCAAATTGCGCCTGGGACGCTCAAGCAGCTCACGCGCCTTCGCCCTGACGACCTCGTTCAGTTGAGGGATCCTGATGCCGTCGAATTTCATTTCCTCGTAATAAAAATCTCGCGTGCTCTTTAGCTCGATGAATTCGTAGCTAAGCCCATCGCCGAGGTCGAGCATGTAGAACCCCTTGGGAACCTCGGCCTCGACCTGAAGCAGTTGGGTGCGCTCAGTGCTCCCCGGGAAAAGTAGCGGCTTGCCGTGCGCGACGGCATCAGCGTGGTAGTGAATGTGCCCGCAGAGGTAAAGGTCAAATCCGGGCGGCAGGTCCGCGAGGTCAATCGTCGGGAACTCCTCGCTCGAGTACACGTACTGCCCTACGGATTGGTGTAGCATCAGGATGTTGAACGCTTCCTCCACGGGCTTCGGGTTCCAAGCCGCGAGGACATTTCTCGCGTGCTGCTCCGGCACGTTGCTCATGCCATGAATCGCTAGCTTGCCCCTGGGGGTATCGAAAACCAGCACGTTGTGGTGCAGGTAGATGAGGAGACCGGCTGCTTCAAGCGCCTGCACGGGGTTGACGAATCCTCGGGTGCGCCGCTCGTGATTTCCGTGTAAAGCGATCACCGGCGCCCCCCGGAGCGCGACCGGGGAGAAATCATCCTTGTCTTTATCTATGGTGCGATCGAGCTTGATTTCGCTCCGCCCTCGAGCCAGCGGGATCGATAGAATGCGCATGGCTTGGGCCCAGACCTCTTGGCGGGGAGTTCGGGTGTCGAAAATGTCGCCGAGCTCAAGGATGAGTTCCGCGCCGAGCTCGAGTGCTCGCTCGATGGACTCCTTGGTCTGATCAAAAGAATCCTGCTCTCGTGCCGTTCCCCACTTCACCCCCAAATGATTGTCGGATATGACGGCAATTTTCATCAAAATCACCCTGCGGAAATCCACTCCACGCTCGATTTGAAGGGACCGACATAAAAACTTTCGGTGGAAACAGAGGTTGATCAAAGTTGGTTAGAGAACTTTGCGGGGCGGTATACATTTGAAGCAATGGAGTGGAAAGGTCCGGTGCGTCCGTACCTCGAGGTTAGGTACACTTATACATTAAAAAATTAATTAGATAATTCCATGAGCAACGTAAGTAGATATAAAACATTAGCAATTACTCTACTACTTGCTTTAGCTGTTTCTACCTATGTGATAGTCGAGCTGCGCACAAGGGAGAAGTGTCCAAGGATTGGCGAGATTTACGTGTGGCCAGAACCCGATAACTACTATGTGGAGGTTTCAGGTAGGGCTGAGAGATTTATCTTACTGAACGATCCCCCTTTTTTCAGATTTTCCATGGAGGTCAACTCTTTACGGCTCGAGGTTATGGGATCTGACAGAGTCACCTTTATGAACGATGTCATAAGCCCGAAATTCTCGAACTTAAACATTGAATGGGGAGCAGAACCTTTCGTATGGATTTTTGGGAGGAAAATAAGTGATACAGTCGTCATCGCCTACATCGTTGATGTGGATGTAACTGTAAGCGAGAAAATTGGTATTACAAAAGTTTCCTCACCAAGGATGAACGAAACCATATGGCGGTCCTCGTGAACTATAAAGAAAAGCTTGTCTGGGTTAATGGCATCTTGACCGGGGGCGACTTATTAGGGTTACTCATTACCCCAGGCTTTGAACCTCTTCAGGTTCCAGACCCCAATCTTGGAAAAGAGGCATATGCGTGTGGCACAATCTTTGCTAGATTCGGGATAGCCTTAGTGGTGGAGAACCTATTCGCTAAACAGAACGACTCTTACATAAGAATTTTTCCTTAAAACTTAAAAGTCGGCGCGGAAGGGTCCACTTCTTTGTGTATCTGGATTTTATGTTAGAAAATTCTCCCATAACCTCAAGAGTTTATAGGGAAACTCCCAACAATTTCCGACGCAGGTTTGTATTTAAGAATTTGACTAAACTGCGAAATTAGACTTTTTCCTTTTCTCTTCTTTCTTCTCAATTGGATATACCAAAGAATAACAGCCGTTGATGATAGGAATATAAAGGTCAAAATTAGGAGATAGTTGGGCCTAGTCTTTTTAAGCTCGATCGCCACCGTTTTGCTCCCGTCTAGTTCAATATTTTGTTCACCTGCATGATCGTGGTAAGATGCCGCAATCGTGTAGTTATTGAAACTTGCCGTGCCGGTCTCGGTTATTATCCTATTGATTAATGTAAACGTCGCGCTGCCACCCTGCCCCGTTGTTCCGCTCGCTGCTAATTTTCCATCAGGCCATTTGACGGTAATTGCAGCATTTTGCTGGGGTTGATTATCTATTGTAACTAAAACCGTTAAAGTCCAGTAGACGTATGCCTTCCCCGAATTCCTCATCCTTATATCAGGTGGCACATTGGAATTTGTAAGTTTGATGATCGAGTTGTCATCCGCTTCTAGAAAAGAGGCATCTACCTCGGACGAATTTACATGAATCTCTCCATTTCCATGAGCCATTAATCCTCCGTGAGATATCCAAGAATCATCGATCCAAATTTTAGAATTCTCCTTCGCGACGACATTTGTATGTATTGCTGAATTCAGGACCGTAACCTCAACTTCTTCTGCCGCCTCAACAGTCATAGTCCCACAATTCTTTATTGTTACTTTGGAGTTTCCAGTACTGCCTTGGATACTAAACCAACCGTGTGTGTCAGAAACGGTTAATCGGCTATCACCGTGAACTCGAGGATACCAATGTCTGACAAAAGTGTTGATTAACCTCAGTCTTGCATTATCGACAATGAAGGTGTTGTCGTTATGATCCCTACCTTTTAAGTCTTTAAGTTCCTCCACCACCCCGCTTCTTGTTAAACCTATGTCTAAACCGATGGTAAGATTTGAACCATGAATAGTCACTTCTGAGTCAGAGGAACACCTTACACCTCCAGTGCAGTTCGTGATGGTGTTGTTGTTCGAATATGGTCCGATGCGGGTGTCCGAGGTACAATTTTCGATAAGGTTATACGAGGAGAAGTAAAATTCAATGTCTATGACATTATTCTGCATAGTGGAGTTTATGATGATATTGTTATTCGAACGGTAAAGGTAAATGCCGCTACTATTGTTCTCCGCAATAGAATTTTCAACTTTCCCGTTTGTTACATCATTAAAGTAAATTCCGTAGTGACCCCCTACCATCCCATCGTGCACATGGCAGTTCCTGATGACAAAATATGCAGACGAGTTTCTTATTTCAATACCATGCGCGTTCGCTGTGCTAATGTCCCAGTTCTCTAGGATGTACGGGTCTTCAGCCGTTCCCGAGCCTGAGGTGACGCCGTTCGCAGGGGTGAAGCCATCGTTGCCGTCGATGTAGATAGGACTGCGAGGTGTTAGCCCTTCTGCAGAAACTTGGCTTGCGAATATAGACAACATGACCAACATCATCAGCGAAGCTACTACCAAAGCCGACATCAAGGCGTCCTTAAAACTTCCTGTCCTCACTTTTATGCCTCCTTTATTCCCAGAAAAATTGGCGCTCCACCTATCTAAAGATTAGTTGATTTGGAGCATTTCTAGGAAATCTTCCTTGGGCTGATTTTAGGTACTTGCCATAAGTTGCCATCACTTAACAGGAGGCATAAATGAGCGGTTTTATTAAAAAATTTGGAATTAGTTAAAAAAGCTAGGTATTGGAGGTTGTTTATTAAACTACTTCGCCCTCCATCCTCTGTCTATCAAAGCTTGATTTACAGATATTCCATCGACATAAACTTGGGCCACAATCCTACCAAAAGGATCCCTTGCTTTTTCTTCGTACTGTATGATCTTGTTCAAGACCGAACTCTCATTAACTCTTTTGGCTTCTTCTCCTCCCGGGGTCCCCAATTCTAGAGCATCGACTCCTTCATATCGAATTCTTTCCCCATCGTCAAGTTCAATGGTATCGCCGTCAATTACGTGTATACACCTTGCCGTTTTCAAGCTCATTGCCTCCGATGAATTCTTTTTAATCAAACCCGAACAAATGGTGTTTGGTATCCCTATGTCCAAGTCTTGGGCCGATAAGTACCAACCCAGCAAACTCACAGAAGTAGTTGGGCAATCCCAAGCCCTCCGGGCAATGCTCGATTGGGCGGAAAGCTGGGAGAAAGGCAAAGCGAAGAGCCCAGCTCTCCTGCTCTACGGGGCAGCAGGGACGGGGAAAACCATTGCCGCCGGTGCTTTGGCCCAAGAATTCGGGTGGGACTTAATCGCGCTCAACGCAAGCGACAAACGCACTTTTAAGGTGATCCAACAGGTCGCCGGCACGGCCGCGACGACGGGGACGCTTTTCGCGGGGACCGGAGGCAAGCGGTTGATTGTGCTCGACGAAGCCGACAACGTCTACGGGGTCGCCGATCGAGGGGGGTATCGCGCGATAGCCCAGCTGCTCGAGGAAACCCGGAACCCAATTGTGCTAATCGCCAACAACCAATACGCGATGCCGCGAGAGATACGGGGGGCTTGCTTAGCGATAAACTTCAGGCGTCTGACCCCGGATACAATCGCAAGCACACTAGAGCGGATATGCCGCGCGGAGGGGGTTGAGGCTGAGCCGCAGGCGCTGAAATCTATAGCCGAGGGTGCACGGGGTGACCTGCGCTCGGCGATCAACGACCTTCAAACCATGGCGATGGGCAGGAAGCGCCTGACCGTCAAGGACGTCGTGCTCTACCGGCGGGACCGGGAGGCGAGTATATTCGATGTGCTGAGGCAGCTCATGTATGCCAAGAAGGTCAAGGAAGCCCGAGAGCTGCTCTGGGCACTCGACCAAGCGCCCGACGATGCACTTGCGTGGATAAACGAGAATATCCCCCGGATGCTGACCGAACCCGCCGACCGAGCCCGGGTCTACGACGCCATCTCGCGGGCGGATACCTTCTTGGGTCGCGCCCGGAGGAGGCAAGCCTACGGGATGTGGAGGTACGCGAGTGATCTAATGAGCGCCGGGGTAGCACTCTCCCGAGAAGGCCCCCTCAAATTCGTCCGCTTCCAGCCGCCGAGCTCCGGGGTTTACTTCGGCAGGACGCGAGCGACGCGGGGCCTGCGCGATGGCGTGGCGAAGAAAGTTGCCGCCCGCTGTCACACCTCCTCTAGAGTGGCGCGGAAACACTTCCTGCCATACTTGGGCTTAATTTCCAAAAACGACAAGGAGGCGGCTGCCCGGATAGCAGCCGAACTCGAACTGAGCGACGAGGAAGAGAAATACCTGAAATTGATTTAACGGACCAGGGAGGATCATCCGTGAAGATAGTTGAAAAGCTTCGGCTCGGTAGGCTCGCGACTTTTCTCCTGAACAAAAGGCTCCCAGTTTACAATTGGTTCCAGTTCAAGGAGGGATTTTCGCGGGACCTTGTGTTCCTGCTTGCCGAAACTTGGGGACTTGGCGAAGGAGATCTTGCCCTAGACCCATTCGTCGGCTGCGGTACGACGTCGCTCGCGTGCAAACAACTTGGGATAGACAGCATTGGTTACGACGTGCACCCAATCATGTTGTTCGCCTCGCGCGTGAAGCTCCGAGAGTACAACGTTGAAGAACTCAGGGCAGCGGTTCGGGGACTGGTGAAATCGAAGTTCGAGAAACCAGAGGTTGAAGCGCCGGGTTTCGTCACGCGCGTTTTCCCGAAGCCTGTGCTCGAGGATATCATCTTCTTCAAGCGAAAAATTTTGGATATCGAAGACGAGGGGGTTCGCGAATTCCTGTTCCTCGGGTTGATGAACGCGGCGATGCGATGCAGCTGGGCACATAAGGATGGTGCAGCGATAAGAGTTGTTAAAAAGCCGACGCCACCCCTTCGGAAAGCGCTCAGGAGGCAGCTCCTCAGGATGTGCAACGATGTTGAGCGATTTGAGAGAAAAGGTTCTAAAGCGACGATCGAGCGCTGTGACGCGCGAAAGCTCAAGCTGGAGGATGAAAGTGTAGATGCCGTCATCACCTCACCACCATACCTCGGGAAGCTGGAGTACACTCACGCCTACCGCATCGAGCAGCAGTTGCTGGACCTAGGTGCCCCAACTCCACAACAACTCATCGGCGTGCGGGAGGAGGGCGCGCTAGAGGATTTTTCTGAGGTCGAGGAGTTCGTCGAGGGAAAACCGCTCGAAGCGAAACTTTATTTTAAGGACATGTTCGCAACGATCCGCGAGCTTTACCGAGTTTGCAAGCCTGGAGCTCGGATTGCCCTTGTTACATCCGATGCCTGCTCCCCTGAGGGTGTGGTCGAGGTGTGCGTTCCGCTGAGCGAGCTGGCGGAAAAAATTGGTTTCAAAGCAAAGCGCATGCTGGTGGTGAACCGGCGTTTTTGTACGACGCCAGCGAGGAAGAAAGTTGGGGTCACGCAGGAGGGGCTGTTGCTTTGGGAAAAGCGAGCATCTAAATAACAATATTTTATTCAGTTAATTTCAATAAATCATCGATCTGAATTGGTTTATAATCAATCAGTTCCACACTCACATTAATTGTTTTGTTCCTTTTGTTGACTAGGGGGTATCTTGGATTATTGTTATGGGTATGTCCGTGAATAACCCAACCCTTCCAACTATGGTGAACTTCTCTTGGATCGTGTGTTAGCAGAAATTCGTGACCCTTATAGTTCAAAAACATTTTGTCGCGGAATCTTATTCTCCTCGATTTGTCGTGATTTCCCCTAAAAAAGACAATACGGCCATTCAGTTTTCTCAACCAGTAGCTCGTTTTTGAT
>JABUBL010000079.1_pt1 | contig 20984 bp, 16 predicted proteins | sample 7240371 | NCBI WGS metagenome assembly JABUBL01 (sample SAMN07256343, study PRJNA390944) | subsurface metagenome | isolation source: Methane hydrate marine sediment | place: Pacific Ocean: Eastern North Pacific, ODP site 1244 | collected 2002
TTATCGAGGGCTGGATACGCAGCTCTGATCGCAAGAGACTTAAAGAGATTGTGGCAGGTTTCGAGGCGAGTGAGGTTCGCAGCATCAAAGCGAGGAAGGGCGAGCGGGTGCCCGTAGCCCTGCGCAATCCGCCCTGGTTAAAACCCTTCGAGCTGATCTTAAACATGTACGGCACCCCTAACGGACGCGAAGCCGATCCCACACCACTCATGGCTCCATTCTTCGCCCTCTTCTTCGCTTTGTGCATTAGCGACGCAGGATACGGGATAGTAATAGCCGCGGCAACCGCGTGGCTTATCTGGGGTCGCAGGATTCGAAACAACCTTATCTGGATCCTCTTCTACGGAGGGGTGCTGACAATATTTACCGGTGCGGCCATGGGTTCGTGGTTCGGCAACATGCCCGATATGCTCGAGATCCCATGGCTCGTGGGTTTCCGCGACGCGCTTACCTGGTTCGACCCCTTAAAGAACCCCATGCCGTTCTTCTACATATCGCTTGGACTTGGCTACTTCCAGATGATGTTCGGGATGGCGGTTGATGTAATAGACGGAATCAGAACCAGAGACTACGGCTCTGCCTTGTTTGAGACTTTACCATGGTTCCTTATCTATCTCGGGATCCCATTGATGATTGCGACCTCCATGAGCATCCTGCCCAAGATTCTTTTCACACCACTATTGATCGTCGTGATTGCGAGTCTGGCTGTCTCGTTTGTTCTATCCAATCGTCCCGGCCCGACCTCTGTAACAAGCGCCATACTTCTGTGGGCGGTGATGACCGTAGCATTTCTTGCCGCAGCAAAGGTCTTCGGTTTGCTTGCGCTTCCGGGAATAATCCTCAAGGCGCTTCTCATTGGAACCATCGCCGCACTCTGGCTCTACACTGTCTTCAAGGGACTCTCGGAGAAGACCATGCGCGCCGCAGGCGTTATATTCGGCGTGCTCGGACTCGCGGCAATTATTCTATACGTAGCCGGGGTGATTCAGGCTAACCTATTCCTGGCCGCTGTATTCGTCCTCAACCTGATCTTCACATTCTCAGTTCTCAAGGGCTGGGCATCGCGCATCGTATGGGGCGCTTACAGCATCTACTCCAACACAACCGGTGTGCTGGGGATCATCCTCTCATACGTTCGCCTGATGGCCTTGGGGATGGTAACCGCCGGAATCGCAATGGCCTTCAACCAGATCGCCTGGATGCTTGCAGGAATCCCTGTGGTATCTGTTATTCTCATGCTCGTCGTACTTGTTATCGGTCACGTCTACAACCTCGCGATAAGCGGCTTGAGCGGATTTGTGCATACCCTTCGTCTGCAGTACGTGGAGTATTTCCCCCGCTTCTTTGCAGGCGGAGGGGCAAGATTTGAACCATTTGAGTTGAAAACCCGCTACGTAAAAGTTACAAGGAGGATTTAGATGGAAATGGGTCTTACATACGGAATTCTGGGAGCCGCAGCCGCGGCGATCCTTGCAGGGATCGGCTCAGCCATAGGGATCGGCTACGCTGCGCGCGTGGCCAACGGTGTTCTGGCCGAGGACCCTGACAAGTTCGGTTCACTGTTTATCCTTGTGGTACTTCCCGGAACCCAGGGGTTCTACGGCTTCCTGGGAGCATTCCTGATCATCCTCAAGCTCGGGCTTCTGGGCGGCGGCGTTCCTGACACCCTGACCATGTGGGGAGGTCTCCAGCTCCTCTTCGCCTCCCTGCCTGTGGCATTCGCCGGACTGCTCTCCGCTATTCACCAGGGTAAGGTCTGTGCCTCAGGCGTGGAGATGGCTGCAAAACGCCCCACGGAATCAACCAAGGCGGTGGTCTACGGTGCCATGGTCGAGACCTACGCGGTGCTTGGACTTCTAATCACCATCTTCCTTCTGCAGGGGATCAAGCTCTAGCCCATGCCTCGCGACAAGGTAAGCGCCAAGATAGAAGCTGACGCAAAGGCACGCGTTAAAGAGATCCAGGCCGAGTTTGCCGAACGCTGCAAGAAGCTGGAGACAGAGCAGGAAGAACGCAAGAAGGCCTGTAGAGAAGAGACCAAAAGGCTTGCCGCGGCTGAAGAAGAACGTCTCAAGAGGGAGATACTCTCAGAGGCACGACTGGCGGCAAGGCGGGAGATACTTGCAGCAAAGCACCAGCTGATAGAAGAGACCCTGAAGCGAGCGGCAGAAAAGTTCACCAAATCCAGGAACTATGAAACCCTGCTTGCAAGGATCGTTGCAGAACAAGGCAGCCGAACCCGGGTGCTGCTCTCTGCGGCTGACTGCAAGCGTTTTGCAAAATCTGTCTGGGCAAAGAGGGCGGATGAGGCACCGATCAAGGGCGGCGTGATCCTGCGGACACCGGCAAAGGACCTCAACTTCAGCATCGACGCCGCGTTTGAGGCGCTGGGCGAAGAGCTTACCCTGCAAATAGCCGAGATACTCTACTCGAACGAGAAGACCCCACCCAGGAAATCGACCAGCAAGCAGGGGAAGAAAAGGTAAACCTCAGAAAATATCCGGATCAAGTTAAAAGACCCCGCTCAAGCCGGGCCTTTTGATTTACTTGATTCTTAACGCTTACCTTTCTTGCGCTTTCTGCGGAACAGCCGCCTGGAACGAAGAGCCAGACCGGCCACGAAGGCGAAAGGCAATATTGGGAAGATAATCAGGGCAGAATAGTACTGAATGTGACCTTCTGCATCGTCTTCGGCATAGGTGAAAACCAGATCCGAATCTATATCCCCCGGATCGTAGTAATAGGAACTTGAGGATGTCCCGTTGGCTGTTGAAAATTAGATAGCGGATCCTGCCCTGATAGGTATAATCAGGGAAAGAAAACAAAAGGAGGATCCGCTATGTCGGATAATAACAGAGAAAGAAAGACAAGTCAAGCAAATCAGGAGCTAAGAACCATTACCCTTCCAGAGCTTATGGTTGACGTTCGAGCAGACCTTCTTGAGGTAGGCATCAAGGCCGGTCTTGCAGTAATGGCCGAGATGTTTGCAGAAGACGTAGATGCGATCTGCGGTTCCAGATATCGTCACGAGAAGCTGCGTAAGGCTTCGCGTTGGGGGACTACTGGAGGTGAGGTAGTATTGGGAGGCAGGAAGGTCAGGGTGAAGCGACCCAGGGTCCGCTCTGACACCCATGAGGTTGCCCTGCCCACCTACGAGCACTTCAAGGACTCCGATCCACTCACGAAACGTGTGCTGGAACAGGTTTTACTTGGGGTCAGCGCCAGACATTACGAGCGTTCCCTGGAAAGCAACGGTTCTTGCTTGAGGGTGCGCGGGGTCAGCAAGAGCGCGGTGAGTCGGAGGTTCCTCATGGCAACAGCCGAGAGGATAGCCGAGTGGATGAATAAGTCTTTGGATGGACTGGACATAGTGGCCTTGTTCATGGACGGGATCAGAGTTGGAGATCATATGGTGGTGGCGGCTATCGGTATTGACGCAGACGGTCGCAAACATGCCTTAGGCATCTGGGAGGGAGCCACTGAGAACTCGGCGGTCTGCCAGGCGCTGGTCGACAACCTCCTCAGCCGCGGGCTTAGGGTTGATAAGCTTATGCTGTTCGTGATAGACGGAGCCAAGGCATTGACCAAGGTGATAAGGCAGACCTTTGGCAAGAATGCAGCGATCCAGCGTTGTCAGCGCCACAAGATGGAGAACGTGAAGAGCCATCTTCCAAAGGGCTTGCAGATGCTTGTATCGTTAGAGATGCGGCGTGCCTACCAGAGCGATGACGTGAATAAGGCTCGAGGGATACTAAAGGGTCTTATTTGCCGCCTGGAAGACGCTCATCCCGGGGCTACGGCCAGCCTCAGGGAAGGATTGGAGGAAACCCTGACGGTGATTGCGTTAAGACTACCCAAGGCGCTGCGCCGCAGCCTTCAGACGACGAACATTGTCGAGAGCGGGATGAGCATAGTGAGGGACGTGAGCCGCCACGTGAAGCGTTGGCGAAGTGGAAAGATGGTGCTGCGCTGGGCAGCAACAGGCTTCATGGAGGCCGAAAAAAGGTTCCGACGCATCAACGGCTATCAGGAGATACCCCGGTTGGTAGCGGCCTTAACACGAAGTGACGATGCTTGCAGGAGTAAAAGAAAACGTGATCTTGACAAAAGTAAAGCCGCATAGTAAGGTTAGGTCAATGAACTACGGTCCGCTGTCAAATTTCAACAGAGAGTGGGACAATCCCTAGGAACCCAGTCTGGTTATAAAATCCCCCTCCTTACATACCTCGGCAACAAACGGATAGTTTTTCTCGACCGCTTCGTACTCGCTGCTGTTCAACTTGTTTGCGTAGGAATACTCGAGATTAATGCCGGCGTCTTTCTCAAGTTTAACGCGGTGCTCGGCGATTACGTGGATGAGCAACCCGTAATCGTAACGGTAATCGTAATCCGGATTGACGCTCAAGGAGGTAATCCTCATCGGATAAACGATCTGAGAGGAGGTAAAGGTAAACTTGACCGGCTGCACGTTTATGCTGTTGTCGCGAGGGATATCCTGAACGCTGAAGGCAACGAAAACCCAGTCCCGCTCTATGTAATCTGAAAACACCTCGCGAGCCCTGGCTGTGTCTGCAGAGTCGGCAACCCAGTAGTCGTTTTCGGCAAGCCAGTTAAAAAGGGTGTCGGGATCGTCGGCCTTGATGATTTCGTATGAAAGCACCCCCACGCTTCCTTCCTCGATTATCCTAACGCCGTAACCGTCGTAGTAACCACCATCGTAGATAACACCGCAACCAAAACCTCCGTAACTGGGTCTGCACATCTCCTCGATCTGTTCGAAAACCGCGATCGTGTCTTCTTCAATCGCAGGCCTGGAAGGGAATGGAACTATCCATCCGAAAGAAGCCGCATCGCTTGCAACATTGATCAGAAGGTGCAGAATCTCCTGACTCCCTTCATACTCAATTATAGCGTACTGGTAAGGCTCTCCGACATAAATCCCTGGTGGAGGAAAGATGCCCCCATCCGCCCAAAGCGTCACTGCAAACGCACTGGCCAACGAAAGAATCAAAACCCGTTTCATAACCTCTCCTTGGTTGAGTTTCTCTGACAATACTCAAAAACACCCTGCCTGTCAAGTCATCAACTTCCAAGCGTTGGAAGAGTACACCCACATAGTGGAACAGTTAGATTGCTGAGTTTAAGTATATTGAGGGAGAAAGTAGGAGCCGGCCTAAAGGTCCACCCCTACTTAAAGAATCCATTAAATCCAGCAACGCATGTCTGGCAAAAGACGACGACACTTCACGACTTGACATAAGTCTCAAAATAACTATAATTATATGTTCGTTGCCACAAATGGCAGCGAGACAGGAGAAAAACTACATGCGTTTATTCATAGGAAACCTTCCCCATTCTTATAATGAGGAGAAGGTACGTGAGATCTTTGCCGAGCATGGCGAAGTATCCAAAGTAGCGGTTCCCACGGATCGTTACACCAATGCGCCTCGCGGCTTTGCTTTTGTAGACATGCCGAATGACGAGGAAGCCAACGCGGCCATAAGTTCCGTTAATGGAACAGAGCACGATGGTCGTGAGATCAGAGTAGAAGAAGCCCGTCCCCCGCGCGAGGGTGGTGGTCGAGGTGGCTACAACCGCGGCGGCGGCGGCGGAAACCGCGACCGCTGGTAAACCAACAAAATACCTTTCTCGTCATTCTTGACAGTTAGTTGATCGAGATCGAGGGAAAGTAAAAGCGCCAGTCCAAAGACTGGCGCTTTTCTTTACAAACTCAGAATCGTGAGTGTCTATTTTCTCTTGGCCTTTTTCTTCTTTGCCGGGCGGAAGCGGCCGATCTTCAAGATCTTGCCCAGGTTGGCGTTGGAATCAACCTTGGGGACGATCAGAGGCTTAGCGCACGAGATAAGGGTGGTCACTCCGGGTCCGTGGCCGGCAAGCAGACAGTCGGAATGGATCACGATGCCTGCGGTCACCGCTCCCTTGCGCCAGCTGCGGCCGAAAACGTTGTCGTGATCCGTGATCGCAACGAAGTCGCCGAAACGAAGCTTGTCAAGACCGAGCTCGGCGATCTCTTCGCGGTCGGTGGTCATGATGTCGTAGTCGCCTGTTCCCATCGAGGTGGAACCCACACCTGAACCCATGAGATGTCCTGGCACTATCGCTACAACCGGGACCTGGATCTTGCCGCCTTTAAGTTCACGGATGCCCATCTTCCTTAAAAGATTCGGATCGAGGTTGGTCAGGTGAATGTCAGGATACTCCAAAAGCTTAAGCCCCTGCCCCCAGGCGCGGACAAGGAACTTGTCGTCCATGTTGAGTTTTTTTAAAACCTCGTCGGCAAAATCTATCATCACGTGCTCTGCCCCGCCGTGATGACCGGTAACTATACCTTTTTTGCCCTTGGCATCTCCTGTAACCACCACCGCCTCGTTGCCCACGCAGGAGTAGAAATGATATGAGGTGTTGGGAGGATCGTAGCGCTTCTCGGCGTCCACCAGGGTGGAGACGCCGGGTTCAATGTGGTCACCTGCCCAGCCGAACGCCGCATCACCTACCTTCACATTGTAGCTAATACCGCCGATACTGGGCAAAAGGAAGGCCTTCCCCTCCGCATCTACCGAGTGACCTCTTCTACCCGAAGGATAAGACACCTTACCCTGCACCGAGAGCTTAACCACACGATCCGCGTTCGTTCGCAGCATAAGTCCTCCTTGGAGTCTAGAGTTTAGATTAAGAATTATATTAATAACTCCGGTGAGGTCAAACCTGCTTAGTTCGTGCACCAGGGAATCGTTACCCGGGTGTTAAGAGAGCGCGACAATCCCATGGCTGCAGAATGAATGCAGAAAAGCTCACCCTCCCCCTACCCCCCTCCCGTCAAGGGAGGGGGAATATATATAAGGGCGGTCGGCTTACCATCCCCTTTCCTCGAAGGAGGAGAGCAGGTTTCCCTGTCTTCTTTTTCCCTCCAGGACGGAGTAAATTCCTTGCCGTCTTCTCCCACTTGATGGGGTACGAGGTGTCCCCGTCGGGTAGAATAAAAGAGAGGATGACACCTTACACCTTAGCTACACGCACTTGGGTAAAGGCATTCCCCTCAACCCTCTACTGCCTGGTAACGATGTATCGATCATGAACAGCTTTCATCCTGCGTCGTGCTTTCTGGCAAATCTTGCTTTCACCTTGCTCAGCACTCCTGCACTCGCCGTAAGGTGATGCTTGACAAACCCCGTTGTTTGCCGTAGACTTTGGTCTCAAAGTCATCTAAGGAGGATGCAAATGGCTCTTTTCGACGAAGTGAAAAACCTGATCGTGGAGCAGCTCCACGTACCGGCTGAGAAGGTAACACCTGAAGCCAAGTTCATCGACGATCTCGGTGCCGACTCCCTGGACACGGTCGAGCTTATCATGGCCTTTGAAGAGAAGTTCGAGATCGAGATACCTGACGAAGAGGCCCAGAAGCTGGAGACGGTCGGCAAGGTGATGGAATACCTGGAGTCCAAGCTCAAGGAAAAGTAATCCGGCGCCCCGGCGAAAGGATTTGCAATGGATCGCCGAGTCGTAGTAACGGGCGTCGGGCTTCTGACCTCACTGGGTCACGACGTCCCTGCCACCTGGGAGAAGTTGCTCGCGGGTGAAAACGGCATCCGCCGGATCAGATGTTTTGATCCGTCGGACCTTGATGCCCAGATCGCGGCCGAAGTCTTGGACTTCGATCCTGTAAAACGCATAGATTTCAAGCAAGCCAGACGCATGGACCGATTCAGCCAGTTCGCCCTGTGGACAGCAAAGGAGGCGATTCCCGATTCAGGGATAGATTTAGGCAAGGAAAATCCTGAACGCTGCGGTGCACTCGTCGGCGTCGGTATGGGTGGGATAATCGTGTGGGAAACCGAACACGAAAAGTTCCTTAAACGCGGTCCTAAACGAGTCTCCCCTTTTCTGATCCCAATGATGATCCCGGATATGGCCTCAGGGCTTATCTCCATAGAGTACGGAATCCGCGGCCCCAACTTCTGTACGGTATCGGCATGTGCATCAGGTGCACACGCGCTGGGTGAATCTTTCGAGCTAATCAAGCAAAACAAGGCCGAGGTGATGATCACAGGCGGCACAGAAGCAGCGCTCACCCGATTCTCCGTCGCCGGCTTTACAAACATGAGGGCGATCTCCAGACGCAACGACGAACCTGAACGCGCCTCAAGACCATTTGATGCTGACCGTGACGGTTTCGTGATAGCAGAGGGAGCAGGAATCCTCGTGTTGGAGGAACTGGAGCATGCCCGCAAACGCAGCGCCAAGATCTATGCAGAACTTGCAGGATACGGGCTTTCAGGCGATGCCTTTCACATGACCGCCCCTGATCCTGAGGGCAAGGGACCGCAACTTGCGATGCGTATGGCCCTTGAAGAAGCCGAGCTTAATCTTCAGGATGTAGACTACATCAACGCCCACGGAACCTCGACAGAATTAAACGACCGAATGGAAACCAGGGCAATTCGGGGTGTTTTCGGCAATCATGCGGACAAGCTATGGGTCTCCTCATCCAAGTCGATGATCGGACATCTTCTGGGCGGCGCAGGCGGAGCTGAAGCGGTGATAACTGCACTCACCATAAAAGAAGGCAAGGTTCACCCTACCCGCAACCTTGAGAGACCGGGCGAGGGCTGTGATCTTGACTACGTACCAAAACAAGCGCGGGAAAAGGAAATCAAGGTAGCCTTATCCAACTCGTTCGGTTTCGGGGGCCACAACGTAACGTTGGCGTTCAAGAAGTTCGAAGGATGAGATTCATAGTCTGCATCAAACAGGTGCCTGATACTACCGAGGTGCGGGTCGACCCTGAAACGAACACCCTGATCCGTGAAGGCGTTCCAGCAACAGTTAACCCCTTTGACCTGTACGCGGTCGAGGAAGCCTTGCTTCTAAAGGAGAAGTTCGGCGGTGAGGTTATTGCCATCTCCATGGGACCTCCTCAGGCCGAGGAAGCGTTGCGCGAGGTTATCTCCATGGGAGTTGACAAGGCAATCCTTATCTCCGATCGAAAATTTGCAGGTTCGGACAGCTGGGCAACCTCACTTACGCTCGCCGCCGCCATTCGCAAGATAGGGGAGTTTGACATCATCTTCACCGGGAAGCAAGCGGCAGATGGCGACACCGCACAGGTAGGGCCGGGTATCGCAGAGTTCCTCGACATACCTCAGGCTACGTTCGTAAGAAAGGTGGATGAGCTGAACCCTGATAAACAGACTATAAGATTGCAGTCGATGTGGGAGGAGGGATCAGAGCTTCTCGAACTCCCCCTCCCGTGTCTTATTACTACTGTCAAGGAGCTCAACGAACCGCGTCTGCCCAGCCTGCGCGGCAAACTTACGGCAAAGAAGGCCGAGATCCCGCTCTGGAGCTTTGATGAGCTTGCGGTTGAGGAAAAACACGTGGGCCTTGCAGGTTCTCCCACCCAGGTAATCAAGGTCTTCCCACCTCCACCTCGCGCTGAAGGAGAACTCTTCGCAGACGCAGACCCGGACGAAGCGGCACGCATCATTGCGGGTAAATTAACCGAGAAGGGGCTGCTCTGATACCCTTACGTATTGACTACGATCGCTGCACCCTTTGCGGCGAGTGCCTACCCGCATGTCCGTTTGGTGCCCTGGGGATTCGAGATGATCGTCTATATGTGCTTGAGACCTGCAACTTGTGTGGGGCGTGCGTACCTGTCTGCCCGGAGGACGCCTTATCAATAGAGGAAGTTAAACGAACTAAAGAGATCGATCCCAGTGAGTGGTGCGGCGTGTGGGTCGCAGCGGAGCAGCGGCACGGCAAGATACAATCATCCACCTACGAACTGCTGGGCGCCGCACGAGGAGTGGCTGAAAAGCTCGAAGTCCAGGTGACCGCTCTCCTGCTTGGTTCAGATGTAGAAAATCCAGAATCGCTGTTGGCTGCTGGAGCGGATGAGGTATTCTACATAAAGGACGAAAATCTTGCTCACTTTGGGCTTGAGCCCTACACCAAGATCATTGCAGATCTCATCCTTGAACGTAAGCCCGAGATTGTCCTGGGTGCTGCGACCTTCATCGGGCGTTCGCTTCTTCCGCGCATCGCGGTGAGAGTGCATGCCGGGCTGACCGCGGACTGCACCGGGCTTGATGTCGACACCGAGAAGCGGCTCCTGCTTCAGACCCGCCCGGCGTTCGGCGGAAACATCATGGCCACCATCATCTGTCCCCAGCACCGTCCCCAGATGGCCACCGTCCGCCCTAAGGTAATGAAACCCCTGGATGAGCCGTATGACTCCAATGGTACGGTGACTGAGGTCTCCGTGGATTCTCTATCTAACCGGGTGAAGTTCCTGGAGTTCGTGGCCGACGACACCTCGCAGATCAACATCGCCGAGGCCGATATTATCGTCACCGGTGGAAGGGGGCTGCAGGATCCTAAGAACTTTGCCCTCATCGAGGAGCTTGCCGGTCTCCTCGGTAGTGCGGTTGGCGCATCACGTGCCGCAGTAGACGCGGGCTGGATCAACTACTCACACCAGGTCGGTCAGACAGGCCGCACCGTCTCGCCCAAACTCTACATCGCAGTAGGGGTGTCAGGCGCCATCCAGCACCTTGTGGGGATGCAGTCATCGGACTACATCATCGCTGTTAACAAGGACCCAAACGCACCTATCTTCAAGGTGGCTGACGTGGGCATAGTGGGCGATCTGTTCGAGGTCGTTCCGAAGCTGATCGAGGAAATCAAACGCCGCAAGGGGGAATAACATTACCCTGAAGTCCGTTATGCAGGAGACTAAAGTAAGGATAAATCCCCATGATTCCGGCTATGTTGTCTATCGAGAGGTGTTGTATCCTTATAACCGAAGCTATGGCTGCAGATAATGACAAGAATCCCCAGAAAGGATGTGGTGCGTGTTACGAGGTGTTACGAGGTATTACGGGGTGTTACGGGGTGTTACGGGTAGGGATAACCGGCAGGGCCGGCGCGGGTAAATCCGCCTTTGCACGAATGCTTGCCGAAAATCGAGCCCTGGTACTGGATGCAGACAAGATCGCATGGAAACTATACTCCAATCCTACTGTCCGCAAGAACCTCGCCGAAACGTTCGGCAGGAAGATCCTCAACAAAGATGGAGCCGTTGATCGAAAAAGCCTGGGTGAAATCGTCTTCACGAACCCGGAAAAGCTAAAGCGACTGAACGCCATCATCCACCCCCTGCTTGTGGGCGAACTCAAACACCGGATAACCCGATCCTCTCAAAAGGTGGTAATCATAGATGCCGCCCTTCTACTTGACTGGCCTCTGGCTCGTGAATGCGATCTCCTGATAGCCGTGGAGTCTGAAGAAAACGTCTCGCTGGCCAGGCTGAAGAGTAAAGGTTCAGGCATCAAACGTGCCCGATCGATCCTTGAAAACCAACGCTCGAGACAGGGGTTCAGAGAACTCTGCCATGTGGTGGTAGAAAACAACAAAGGCTTAAGTGAGCTAAAGCTCAAGGCCGATAGGATCTGGCAAGAAAGGATTAAACCTTTACTCGACACTTAGCGTCCCAGACGGAATCACAATTTGATATCCTACATTCAACGTTGAAGTGCAACACCGAGGTTAGCGACTTCGAGGGAAGTTTTAAAGCCCAGGACACTTTGCTCCGTGTCCATCGCCCTTTGGTCTGAGTCTGTTGTTTAGCCTTGATTGCTCCGTATACGTCGCCCTCCGGTCTATCGACTTGATTTCCTCGCCACTGATTTTAGCGAAGTAGCGTAGGGGCCGACCTTCAGGTCGGCCCGCTTTTATGATTTGGATGACTCGCAGACAAAGGATTAATGAAGGTAACCATACAGTTCGTTAAGGAGGCTTAGGCTCCTTGAGTGATATGACCACCTCCTTGCGAAGCCGTCATACGATACCTTCTTTCAAACATTTCGAGTAGATTTCCGGTGAGGCAATGCGAACACTTGACAAGTTACAGAAATCGGATAAACTTCTCCATCAAAGGAGGATGCATGAAAAAACTGCTCTTGCTTATCCCTCTCGTTGCAATAATCGCTCTCAGCGGATGCGCGTGGCAAGCCGTTTCTAAGGTCCCCCCACCGAAAGACGTATTCATGACAACCGGCGACATGAAGGACGGCGACTACGAACCAGTAGGAATGGTTAGTGCGATGCGCATCGAACTGGCATTCAGCTGTCTCGGTATCCTGCCCCCTCTCTATCCCATGATAGGGCCACAGGCACAAGACTTGCTTTTTGAGCAGCTGGCCAAGGAAGCCAAGAGGATGGGTGCCAACGCCGTAATCAATATAAAAACCTCTGTCATACCTGCCCCGATCATCCCAGGGCTTATCTGGATACCTGTGGTTAACATGAGCGGCATGGCGATCAAGATGTAGGCTTTCAAAGATTCAAAGAGGGTGCCCAGGCACCCTCTTTTTTCTTACCCCACTCGGTTGCTTCACGACCTAGCGGGGAGCCTTGAACTATTTAGACCTGGCAATCCGAAGATATAACCTTGCGAAATACAAGTTATGCATTATCAGGTCTTACAAGGATCAACATAACCTCCAGACCCGTTGACAATCCGCACTTTCTGATTAATATCAACGAATGGAGCTTTCGTTTGATCTCTCAAAGTCCACTCGCAGGGCGTTCCGCTTCAGCGAACTGGATGTCCCTGAAAGGAAGATATCGGAGTTCATACCTGAGCGCTATATTCGCAAACAAGATGCCTTGTTACCCGAGGTTGCCGAACCCGAGCTGGCCAGACATTTTGTGCACCTTTCCACCCTCAACCATCATATGGACAAGGGCTTCTACCCCCTTGGCTCGTGCACCATGAAGTACAACCCAAAGATCAACGAGGATGTTGCCCGTCTTGCGGGATTCGCAGACCTTCATCCCCTGGCACCGGTGAGTATAACTCAGGGAGCGCTTCAGTTGATGTATGAGTTGGAGAAACTTCTTTCCGAGATCTCGGGATTCGATGCGGTAACCCTCCAGCCCTCGGCAGGCGCGCAGGGGGAGCTTTGCGCAAACCTTATCACCCGTGCCTACTTCAAACACAAGAACGAGAATCGAACCAAGGCCATTATACCCGACTCGGCACACGGCACCAACCCTGCAAGCGTAATACTTTCAGGCTTCGAGTCCGTAACCGTGCGTTCAAACCCTCAAGGCCTTATTGATCTTGAGGATCTTGAGAGCAAGCTCTCGCCGGATACAGCACTCATCATGATCACCAACCCCAACACCCTGGGACTCTTCGAGCCCGATATCTCGAAGGTGATCGAGAAGGTGCACTCGGCAGGTGCCCTTGCCTACCTTGATGGAGCCAACCTCAACGCACTCATGGGGATAGTCAAGCCGGTCGAGATGGGCTTTGATCTCATGCACTTCAATCTGCACAAGACCTTTTCCACGCCGCACGGCGGCGGAGGACCGGGATCAGGCCCGGTTGGAGTAACGAAGGAACTTGAACCCTTCCAGCCTGTGCCTGTGATAGAGAAGGGAACCGATGGCTATCATCTGAACTATGAGCGGCCGCTCTCCATCGGCAAACTACAAGCCTTCTACGGCAACTTCCTGGTGATGGTCAAAGCCTACACCTACATCCGGATACTAGGTGCCGCCGGGATAGCCGATGTCTCCAGAAACGCAATCCTCAACGCGAACTATGTAAAAAGCCTTATTGAGGATGTTCTAGAGGTGCCATATCCCCAACACTGCATGCACGAGTTTGTAGCATCGGGCAAGGCACTGCGCAAATTTAATTTAAAAACCACCGATCTGGCGAAGCGTCTTTTGGACTACGGCTATCATGCACCTACCATCTACTTCCCCCTGATCGTCTCCGAGGCGTTGATGGTTGAGCCGACCGAAACCGAGACCGTAGAGACCCTTGAGGGCTTTGCCGAGGCTATCCATCAGATAATGCAAGAAGCCAAAATCAACCCCGAGATGCTGCGTCAAGCACCTCACACCACCCCGGTGGGACGGCTTGATGAGGTGCGAGCAGTCAAGGAACTAGATGTTTGCTTCAGACCTGACCGAGAAACGCAAGGCTGAACTCTGCACGAAGATTGCCGAGAAGGTCGTGCGGTTTCGCCTTTCGCCATTGGCGATTCTTATGATTGAGTCTGTCAAACCGCTGAGCTTTTTGGGGAACCAGCTCATGGTTTTCTTCGCGCCTATGGTGGGTGCATTTACATCCAGCCCTGTATATGAGGAGATGACCGCGTTCCTCGAGGAACGCTCAAACCTCGAGATGCTGATCCAGAAAATCGAAGAGATGGAGAACGAATGGGTGAAGAAAGAAAAAGAAACCAAGGAAGCGAGGAGGAAAGCAAGGAGGGAAAAGCGTGGCAAAAGCAAGTAAAAAATTTAAAGAAATAGAAACAATCCTGGCTACGGATTGTGGGTCTACCACCACCAAGGCTATTTTAATCAAGAAGCAAGGGGATGAATACCGGCTGGTGATGCGTGGTGAGGCACCCACGACGGTAGAAGCTCCTTTTGAGGACGTAACCCGTGGGGCCTTAAACTCCATAAGGGAGGTGGAGGAGCTCACCGGGGAAAAGATCCTCGACGGTGAAAGGATAATCAAGCCGGCCCGGTCGAAGAAGGAAGGCGTAGACGTTTATATCTCTACGTCATCGGCGGGCGGAGGCCTGCAGATGATGGTCGCAGGGGTTGTTCTGACCATGACCGGTGAAAGTGCTGCACGTGCTGCACTTGGAGCCGGCGCAATCGTGATGGACGTTATCGCCTCCAACGACGGCAGGCTGCCCCACCAGAAGATCGAACGCATCAGGCACCTTCGGCCTGACATGATACTCCTCTCAGGCGGCGTGGACGGCGGAACCATCTCACATGTGGCTGAGCTTGCTGAGCTTATACGTGCAGCCGATCCGAGACCGCGTTTCGGCACCACCTACAGCCTTCCCGTCATATACGCCGGCAACAAGGACGCCCGTAAGATAATCCTCGATACACTTAAGGAAGCCACTGAGCTTGTGGTTGTCGAAAACCTACGACCCGTACTTGAACGTGAAAACCTGGGGCCGGCCCGCGACAAGATCCATGATCTCTTCATGGAACACGTGATGGCTCACGCACCCGGCTATAAGAAACTCATGGCCTGGACAGACGTACCCATCATGCCGACACCCGGGGCGGTTGGGCTTCTCATCGAAAGGATAGGCAAGCGGCAGGGAATCGACGTACTGGGCGTTGACATAGGGGGAGCGACAACGGACATATTCAGCGTATTTCAGGATAAGTCTACAGAGGTAGAAAACCCTGAGCGAGTCTTCAACCGCACGGTAAGCGCCAACCTGGGGATGAGCTACTCTATCTCCAACGTGCTGCTGGAGGCGGGGAACGAGAACATCCTGCGATGGATCCCTTTTGAGGTTGACGTTACCGAGCTTAGAAACCGCATCCGAAACAAGATGATCCGTCCAACCACCATCCCGGCGACACTCGAGGATTTAAAGATGGAACACGCGGTGGCCAGGGAAGCCTTAAGGCTGGCACTCGAACAGCATAGGAGTATGGCTGTAGGACTTAAGGGCATTCAGCAGGAACGCTCAATCGCCGACGCCTTCTCCCAGACAACCTCGGGTGAGACGTTGGTCGACATGATGTCTCTTTCTCTGGTTGTTGGTTCAGGTGGTGCGCTTTCGCATTCCCCGCGACGCTCTCAGGCCGCGATACTGATGCTCGATGCCTTCCAGCCCGAAGGAATAACCCGCATGGCTGTGGACTCCATCTTTATGATGCCCCATCTAGGTGTACTCACCGAAGTCAACGAAAAAGCGGCGCAGGAGGTTTTTGAAAAAGACTGCCTTATCCCTCTGGGAACAGCCATCGCCCCTGCAGGAGAAGGCAAGAAAGGCGCTGCTTGCTTGAAGGTCATCTTCAAACCCCAAAAGGGGAATCTTCAGGAACTAACCCTCAGGTATGGGGATCTTGTAAAGCTACCGCTAGGCGTGGACGAGAAAGCAAAAGTAGAACTCTATCCCGAACGCGGCTTCGACGTAGGAGAAGGCTCGGGCAAGAGCCTTGAGGCTCTGATCACCGGCGGCCAGGTAGGAGTCATCATAGACTGCCGAGGCAGACCTTTCCAGCCGCCGGAGGATAAGAATGAACGCATAAACGCACTTCGCCGATGGGCCGAAGCTATGGAGATGTATCCAGCATGAACATAATAGCACTTCTTCTTGTAATGGGAGCAGGTGTAGAGGGGCCGTTCGTAAGGAGGACAACGATTGAACCTTACGAGAACTCGCATCTGGTGATACTTCTTTCTGAAACCATAGATACCCGCACCCCTCCTATCCTAGCTGATGGTCCTGGTAGTCGTTTCATCGTCAAGTTTGACAGCCCTCCTACCAACGCTGAGCGATCTCTTCTAAAAACAGCCGGATTCACCATCGAAGGCTACATTCCCCACTACGCGTATCTTGTAAGCGGGGAAACCCAAGCTGTCCAGGAGCTGTTGGACGCACAAACCATCTCCTGGGCTTCAACCTACGAGCCGAGATGGAAGCTGGCTCCAGGGCTTGCGTCCGGTGAAGATCACACCGATACCCTTCACGTTTTGTTGTTTGCCGACGCCGACCTTGCGGCCACTGTTCATCTGGTGGAGGATTTAAGCGGGGTGGTTCACTCTGCCCACGACGGCGTCAACAAAACCCTTATGATCTCTGCAGATGAAGAACATCTTTCCGAGATCGCCTCTCTTGACGCTGTTCGCTGGATCGAGCCCTTCTACGCACCTCGCTTCCACAACAACCAGGCCCAGTGGGTCCTTCAAAGCTGGCAGGCGGAGGTCCGCAGCCTTTGGGACAGGGGTCTGGACGGTGAAGGCGTGGTGCTAAGCACCGGTGATTCCGGTATAAACACCGGGCACGTGGCGTACCGTGACTCTACCATTGAGATTACCGACTGGGGGGATTTCCCCACCCACCGCAAGATCATCGCCTACCAGCCATCGGCCCCTGAGGCAACATTTGGTGATACACCCGCTACAGAGTACCACGGGACCCATACCGGGTGCACAGTGTGCGGAGACGATTCCTACTGGGGCAAAGAGGCTCCTTACGACGGTATGGCTCCCAAAGCCAAACTCTACTTTGTAGATGTGGGAGGCCCATCGGGAGCACCAGCTTACCCCTCGGACTATAACGACATGTACGAACTGCCCTGGGGCGGCAAAGCCAAGCTCATGTCCAACAGCTGGGGCTCGGGCGGCGCTTTCAACATCTACGACATCTCCTGCCGCCAGACCGACGAGTTCGTGTGGGATCATCCCGATTTTCTTATCCTGTATTCTGCCGGCAACGTAGGCGCCTTAGGGGTAAGCCCCCCATCTACAGCGAAGAACGTTCTCTCAATCGGCGCAACCTTTAATGGCGCCTCTGCCAATACACCCTTTCTTATATCAAGCATGGGACCTACCGACGACGGCCGCATCAAGCCTAACCTCACCGCCCCCGGGATTCTTATATCAGCTGACGGGGCCTCACAGGAAAACTATAAAGACGGAGCGGGTACAAGTATGTCCTCACCCGCGGTGGCTGGTGCATGTGGCTTAATCGTCCAATATCTGAGGGAGGGCTGGTATCCTTCGGGTGCCCCATCCTCCGCCGACGGCATCGAACCATCCTCCGCACTGCTCAGGGCGATGCTCGTAAGCTCAACCATTGCTGACTTCCCGGGCAATCCCATCCCTGATCCTACAGTGGGCTGGGGACGGGTATGCCTGGACTCGGTTCTCTACTTTGCGGGCGAAGAGAACCAGCTTTATCTGGATGACAACTCCCTGGAAATAGGAACCGGCGATGAGGCCGTCTACAAAGTGGACGTTGAAGGCAAAGACTGGCCCTTAAGGGTGACGTTGGTTTGGACCGACCCTCCAGCTGATCTGGCGGCGGCGAAGAAGATCGTTAATGATCTCGATCTTGAAGCAATGTCCCCTTCCGGCGGTATATACAGGGGCAACGTCTTTGCAAATAACTTCTCAATAACAGGTGGTTCTGCGGATGCGACAAACCTCGAGGAGTGCCTTCGCATTAAAAATCCCGAAGAAGGAACCTGGACAGTGCGCGTGATAGGGACGAACGTCCCCGAAGGGCCTCAGCCCTTTGCCCTGGTCATCACCGGCGATATGGCCGAAACAGGAATAAAGGAGAAAGAAGATATCCAAACGTCTCTTGACCTTAAGGTAGCCCCCTTCACAGATCAGCTGATTATTCGACTCTATACACCCCAAGCGGGAGCACTCACTTTAGAGATGTTCGACCAGACAGGACGCAAAGTCAGGACTTTGATAGATGAACGCGTGCATCCTGAGGGAGAGGCAACCTTCTCCTTTAACCTGCGGGACTCCTTGCCAAGCGGAATCTACTTCCTGCGGTTGAAGACCTGTGGAGAACAAGTCACCTCCAAGGCCGTGCACCTTAAATGAAGGACTCTGAACGAATGCAGGATTCGAGATTCATCAATCCGCCGGCCAAGGGTGGATGGAAAGTTTGCTCCTATTCAAGGAAAGGAATGGTCAAGGAACCATTCGAAGAAGCAATCGGAATTAACCCAAGCCTAGGAGGCAACTTATGAGAAAAGCCTTTGCTTTACTCTTCTTACCGTTTCTCCTCCTGGCCGCGACAGGACCTTTGATAGACGGTCAGGTGCTGCCGACGGCAACCCATCTTTACAGGGATCCTACGGTGATCCATCTCCCCTGCGGGATCGATCTGGATACCCGCGATGCGGAACCGACACTTCCTGCAAACCTCATGCTTTCAGCCGAGCAGGAAGGAATCGGCACCTACCTGGTTCAGTTTGACGGCCCTATCTACTCGCACGAACGCCGTGCCCTTGAACAGTCAGGGGTAGGCATCGAGGGCTACCTGCCCAACTACACCTATATCGTTCGGATGGATCAGGCTACACGCGCCAGGGTAGAGATCCTACCAGGAGTGGGCTGGGTAGGCAACTACGAACCCGGTTACAAACTGTGCCCTGAGATTGACCTTGGAGGCGGCATCCCAGAGAAATTGGTGGTAACTCTTTATGCAGGCATCGATGGCGAAGTCATCCGCGATGCTGTTGAGGCCATCGGAGGGGAGTTGCTTGAGTGGCAAGCCACCGACTTCCAGACATTCGTCCACATAATGCTTGCCCCCCAGAGGCTCTCCGTGCTTGTCCGCGAACCGCAGATTAAATGGGTGGAACCTTATCATCAGCCTTACATCATGAACGGACAGGCCCAGTGGGTTATTCAAACCTGGGAAGAAGACAACCGCCGCATCTGGGACGAAGGTATCACCGGGGAAGGCCAGATACTCGCCACCCTTGACTCCGGGATTCGCACAACTCACAACTTCTTCCGTGACCCCTCCGTGCCTATCACCGACTTCGGCGATTACCCCAACCACCGCAAGATCATAGCCTACCAAAAACCCGCCTATGACCCTGACGGCGTCATCACCTTCGGCGACGAGACCGGACACGGCACCCACACAGCCGGATCGGTCCTGGGCAACGATCAACCGGTGGGCGATTCAAGCGTCAATATCGGCATGGCGCCAGACGCCAGGATCTACTTCCTCGACGGAGGCGGTGGAGGCGGTGGTATTATTCATGCCGTTAGCCTTGAGTACAGTCTAAGCGTTGCTTACAACGGCAACAGTGCCGGCGGTGCCCGGATAATCTCCAACTCGTGGGGCAGCCAGGCAACCCGCGCCTACGATAAGAGCTGTGTGGAGTCCGACCAGACGATGTGGAACCGTCCGGATTACCTGGTTATGTTTTCTGCCGGCAACAATCCCCCGAGTACATACACAGGCTCCCCGGCAAACGCCAAGAACGTCATAGCCGTAGGAGGATGCCTGAACGGCACCGCAGCTAACTTCCACTGGAGTGGAAGTGCGCAAGGACCTACTAACGACGGACGTATTCGTCCTGATTTAGTAACACCTGCCAAAGATATCACATCTGCCTGGCGAAACAGCGATGATGCGGAGGCTGCAACGTCCGGGACCAGCATGGCCTCCCCGATTGCGGCAGGCAGCGCTGGCCTTATCCGCCAGTACTTCACCGATGGGTGGTATCCTTCAGGTAGCCCCAGCGCCTATCACGCCGGATTTAACCCCTCGGCCGCCCTACTCAAGGCAACGATGATCAACTCGGTAGAAACCGACTTCCCTTCAATCGAGGACAGGGTCCCTTCCAACAGGGTCGGCTGGGGAAGACCGAAACTGGACAACGTGCTTTACTTCCCCGGTGATTTACGCAAACTTGCCATCGTGGACTTCGATGAAGGACTGGCGACAGGTTACCAGTTCCTCGGCAAAGTGGATGTATCCGGCAACAGCGAACCTATTCGAATCACCCTGAACTGGACAGACTATCCGGGCCAGCTGTATGCCTTTCCAGCCCTGGTGAACGATCTTAATCTGGAAGTTATATCTCCGTCGGGCAAGGTGTATCGCGGCAATAACTTCAGTGATAACGTTTCTGTGGAAGGCGGCGATTTTGACACCAAAAACCCGGTCGAGAACGTCTTCGTGGATTCCTCTGAAACCGGGGAGTGGGAGATTCGCGTCCATGCAAACAACGTACCTGCAGGTCCTCAGCCGTTTGCCCTTGTCGTAACCGGTGAACTTAACACACTGATATCCTCCGCTTCGATCAGCGATGTGACGGTGGATGACGAGGGCCAAACCAACCCTGACGGCAACATGGATCCTGGTGAGGATGTAACTATCTACGTGACGCTTCTAAACGCCGGCGAAAACGCTCTGCACAATATCACAAGCACTCTCTCTTCTTCGTCTTCATACGTTACGATCACTGGCAACGATGCAAACTACGGCACCCTGAATCCCGCCGAGTCCAAGCAAGGCGACGGCTTTGAGGTTACTGTCTCCTCTTCAGCCCCGCTTGAAGAATGGGTTAAATTTGAGGTGAGCATCTTCTCCAGCGAGATCTCAGGAGATCTGGGAAGCTTCAAACTGATG
>JABUBL010000080.1_pt1 | contig 20966 bp, 14 predicted proteins | sample 7240371 | NCBI WGS metagenome assembly JABUBL01 (sample SAMN07256343, study PRJNA390944) | subsurface metagenome | isolation source: Methane hydrate marine sediment | place: Pacific Ocean: Eastern North Pacific, ODP site 1244 | collected 2002
TTTCTTTGTTAAAAACCACAGTGCCCAACGGCACGCTCACCACCAGATCGTCACCATTCTTGCCATGCATCCGCCCACCAGCACCATTCCCCCCACGCTGTGCCTGAAAATGCCTTCTCCTCCAAAACCAGCGTAGTGTGTTAACGCGGGCATCAGCTTCCAAAAAAACGCTACCGCCGTTACCTCCATCACCGCCATCAGGCCCACCCCAGGGAACAAACTTCTCCTGGCGAAAGCTCACTACACCATCACCACCATCGCCAGCTCTAACACGGACCTCAACAGTGTCCATCATTCTTCTCACTGACTTTATTATAAATCATCTATCTATTATTTGATAAGTTTAAGAATAATAATACTTAATAATAACTAAGTCACAGAGTGACTATCAGATAGGCCTATCTTGTGAATAAGGGAGCGTTATAAGCGTCTTTTTGGTGCATGTGAGGTGACACAAAAGTGCATCCAGACTGGCTATGGAGGAAAAGATGAACACACCGCGGTAGCAGGGTGTTAACATAAGAGGCCAGATTTTGTGCACACTTCCACGCACTTATGCACCGAATGGAACGATTTGTGCACGATTTTATGTCGCCTGAGCTTGGCTCACGGTGCATAAGCGGGACTAAGAACTGGTCTTAGAGTACAGGCTCTCTCTGATGTCCAAGATATCGCGGCGCAATTGAGGGCTGATATTGATGTAGTTAACGATTTTCTCGTAGCCGCGTAGAATTGCTGAATGGTCTCTGCCACCAAGCTGCTTGCCGATCTCAGCAAAGGCTTGCCCAATCTCCTCTCTGATGAGATAAACGGAAATATGCCGGGCTAAGACTATCTGCTTGTCCCGTCTCTTGCCCCTCAGGGTCTCGGGCTCAAGGTCGAAGTATTTGGCTACGGTGCGGATGATTTTTAATGGGCTCACGCTGCGCCGCGGCGCGGGATCAAGGAACTCAGTGAGAGCCTGAGTCGCAATTTCTACGGTTAGGGCTGCCTTGGTCAGCCTGGCGAAAGCAATGACCCGGTTGAGTGACCCCTCCAGCTCGCGAATGCTTTTCTGGGCTTTGCGAGCAATTAAATCCAGAACATCCTGCCCTATAGACACCCCCTGTTCCTCTGCCTTCGCCTGCAGGATGGCGTGGCGGGTCTCAAGGTCTGGGGATTGGATATCAGCTATCAGCCCCCATCCAAAGCGCGAGCGCAGCCGGTCTTCAAGTAAGGGCATCGATTTCGGGGGGCGATCGCTGGTGATCACGATCTGGCGGTTGTTATTATGAAGGTCATTAAAGGTGTGAAAGAAGCCCTCTTGAGTTTGTTCTTTGCCAATAAGAAAGTGAATATCATCTACGAGGAGGACATCTACCCCTCTATACTTCTTGCGAAAATCCTCCGTTTTCCTCTCCCGGATCGCCTTTATGAACTCATTGGTAAACTGTTCAGTGCTTACATAAAGCGCTCGCAGGTTGCTTGCCGAAACGAAATGTCCGATAGCATGTAGCAGATGGGTCTTTCCTAACCCCACCCCGCCATAAATGAATAGCGGATTGTAGAAAGCGCCTGGTTTCTCCGCCACCCCTAGCGCGGCTGCGTGAGCCAGGCGATTACAATTGCCCACGATGAACGATTGAAAAGTATACTTAGGGTTGAAGGTGTTTGTCCTCCGAGTGCTTAGTGCAAGGCTTGGGGAACTTGCTTTGGCGCCTCCTATGCTCATCGTACCATTCTCATTGTTGTGGATTTGGAAACGAACTTTTGGGCTATGCCCGGTGACCGAGATAAGGGTCTTCTCGATCAAAGAATGTAGCTGCTTGTCGAGCCACTCTACAGCGAAAGGGGATGACACCCCTACCACAAACTGCTCATCCTCATAACCGAGGCCGACAGTTTCTCGCAGCCAAGTATCGAAGTTTGTCTTTGTCACTTGTAGCTGTAGCTCCCCAAGCACCGCCTCCCAAATTTCTCTGGCTGACCTCTCTTTCACATTCACAAGCTCCTCCGAGCCTAGGAGATGAACTATAGCAATCCTCGATCACCATTCTGAGAGTGCCTCTTGGCACTAAGAGGAAGTGTCGGGTCTCCGACACTTAACACTTGAAAAGGTCCGGTATTATTCCAATGGGCTAGTTTGAAGATTTGCGCGGGAACGCCATGAACAATAACAAAAACTGAGCCTGCGGTCAAGGGTTTTTTGCACATTTTATGCCCAATTTTTAAAACTGCTCCCTTTATCCAATTTTATGTTATTTTGGAGATTAATTCCCCTTGGTTGTTGATGCTGCTCGTCAATGATAGAATGTCATTGGGAGTGATTATGCGCATCGTTTTCATGGGTGCCGCTGAGTTCAGCCTGCCAATCCTGGAGTGGCTTATTGGTAGTGAGCATGAGCTGATTGCAATCTACACTCAACCTGATAGGCCTGTGGGTAGGGGGCGTGCTCCCTCCCCCCCTGTGGTAAAGAGGGTGGCTCTGGAACATGGGCTGACGGTGGTTCAACCCCCCAGGTTCAAAGAGCCCGGGGTCACGGAATCTCTGTCTCACTCGCGGCCCGATGTTATTGTCGTAGCTGCTTTGGGCATCATCTTGCCCTCAGAGGTGCTCGCCCTGCCTCCCTTTGGCTGCATCAACCTTCACCCCTCCCTTCTTCCCCGCCATCGCGGCCCCTCACCGGTGCAGGGGGCGATACTTGCTGGCGATGAATGGACAGGGGTCAGCATCATGCTTATGGAGGAGGGCGTTGATTGCGGCCCGATCCTCTCACAGCGCAGAGTCGCCATTGAGCCTCAGGATACCACAGAGTCGCTCACCAAGAAGCTGGCCCCAATAGCGACCCAGCTTTTACAAGAAACATTGCCTCTCTGGCTCTCCCGTAGCCTTGCCCCCCAACCGCAACCGGAGGAGGGTGCTACCTATACCAAGCTTATTTCCAAGGAGGAGGGAGAAATCGATTGGCATTTATCCGCCCTCGAGATCTGGCGCCGGGTGAGAGCCTTTTATCCCTGGCCCGGTTGCTATACCTGGTGGCAGGGGAAGATGGTCAAGGTGTTGGAGGCTATCGCTCTCCCTGGGAGGGGGGAGCCGGGGCGGGTCAGGGCTCTAGCTCCCGATGCTGGCGCTGCTTTAGGGGTGGAGACCGGTGACGGAATCCTCGGCCTGCTTCGAGTTCAGCTTGAAGGCAGAAGGGCGATGTCCGCTGAGGAGTTCTCTCGCGGGCAAAGGGGATTTGTGGGAGCGATTCTGCCCAGCCAGCGATGACAATAGAGGGCGAGCACTTTATTCCGTTGTTTCCTCTTCTGCCTCAACCTCAGCCTCAGCCTCCACCTCCTCCTTTACCTCCACTTCCTCCACAGGAACGCGGCTCTCTTCCAGGTAGACCGCAACTGCATCGGGATCAGTAAGAAGCTCAAGCTTATCGCTGATGGCGATGTCCCTGACGTGGATTACTTGATCCACCTCTTCCAGCATCGATTGGTCGACCTCGATGCTTCGGGGCAGATCTGTAGGCAGGCCTTCCACGTTGAGTGAGGTTAGATTCTGGATTAGCATCACCCTGGCCTTCTTGGTTGCCGGTGCCTCGCCGAGGAAGATGAGCGGTATCTCAGTCCTCACTTTGTGGGTCACCTCTACCTGGAAAAAGTCCACGTGGAGCAAGTTGCCAGTCAGAGGGTGGCGCTGAATATCGCGAATCATCACCAGTCTCGGCTTCTTGCCCCCATCAACCATGAGGTTGATCAGGGCGTTCCTTCCCACCCTGGCGATGAGGCGCTCGAGGACAGGGGACTCCACCTCGAGGGCGATGGACTCGGTCTTGGGTCCATAGAGGTTGGCAGGCGTCAGCCCCTGGCGGCGCAGAAATCTAACTTTCTTTCCCAAGATGTGCCTAATTTTAACCTTGAGTTTTTCTCGCTCTTCCACTGCTACCTCCCTTTGAAAACGGGTTCTCTTTTCTCTATCCAGGCCCGGGGTCCTTCCTTAGCATCCTCGGTGCTCAGGGCGGTGAGTATCGCTTTTTGGTGCTCCTCCAGAGCTTTTTCTGGGTCGAGTTCAAGGCAGCCGTAGATGAGGCGCTTTGCCAGCCTGATGGCTACCGAGGGTCCCATGGCCAGTCTCATTGCCAGCTCCTTTGTTGCCGCCTCGAGCTCATCGTGGGGCACCACCTGGCTTACGAAGCCAATGCGTAGCGCCTCCTGGGCGTCGATCATCTTCCCCGTCCAGATCAAATCGCAGGCGTTAGCTATGCCCACAATGCGAGGCAGAAAATAACACCCCCCTATGGCTGGGGGGAGCCCCATTCTCACATAGGCCATGCTGAATCTAGCTCGCTCCGAGGCGATCCTGATGTCGCACATGCTGGCATAATCCATCCCCGCCCCCACAGCAGGCCCATTTATTGCTGCGATGTAGGGCTTGTCCAGGGCTGCCAGGACACTGGCGATATTCTGCTCTCTGGATTTCGATTCCCCGAAAGGGGAGAAAGACTCAGGTTCATCCTCGCCGTACCTCATGTCCCTTCCTGAGCAGAAGGCACGCCCTGCTCCCGTGAGCACCACCACCTTCACCTGGTCATTATTGGCGGCATCCTCCATTGCTGTCATCCACTCCTGCATCATCTTTGCTGTTAGGGCGTTTAACGCCCGGGGGCGGTTAAAGGTGATAGTGGCGATGCCATCCTCTTTGGTATATAGCATGTCCCTAAATTTCATAGTCTACCCCCAAAAGGACACTTTCAAATCTGGTCATAGGGATTATACTACTGCCTCAAGGGCCCGTCCAGTTATTGGCTGAAAATTGACACCCTGGGTGGGGTGAAGTATAATTTTGCAAGTAATGCCAAAGAGGACCTATCAGCCGAAGAGGATACCGAGAAAGCGGGAGCATGGGTTCCTGGCACGAATGGCGACAAGGGGTGGTCGCGCCGTGCTGAGGCGGAGGCGGCTTAGAGGGCGGAAGCGGCTCACGGTGTGAGATGGGGAGAGAAAAGCGGCTGACTAAGGAAACACAGTTTGAGGCTGTCATTAATAACGGGAGGTCTTGGTCTAATAGTCTGGTGGTGCTGAGGGCGTTGCCCAACGAATTGGGATGGACGCGATGTGGCTTTGCTGTGGGGAAGCGATTGGGCAAGGCGGTGGTGCGAAATCGAGTGAAGCGGCTGCTTCGAGAGGGGGTCAGGTTGACGCCGGTAAAGGATGGCTGGGACGTGGTGTTCATCGCCCGCGCCGCAGCCGCTGAGGCCGATTATCATACCTTGAGGAGGGCGATGGCGCAATTATTATCCCGGGCGCAACTTCTAGCTGATGGGGAGGTTTCGGGGAGGAGAGGGACATGAAGAGGATTGGCCTAGGTTTGATCCGATGCTATCAGTTGACTATTTCCCAGGTGACCTACACTTCCTGCCGCTTTGTCCCCTCCTGCTCTGAGTATACCTTTGAGGCTATCGAGAAGCATGGGTTTTTGAGGGGTGTTTGGCTGGGGACAAAGCGCCTCGCTCGATGTCATCCGTTCCACCATCGTGGGTTTGACCCCGTGCCTTGATGACTCAGCCTCTCGGCAAATAGTTATGTATTCATGAAACCGAAGTTTTGGCTCATATTTGCTCTTCTGTTAGCAGGTTGCCTGCTCCTTTCGGGATGCACTGGAGCTTCTTCCAAAGGATGGTCGGGACCGGTGGTGGTTCAAGAAGTGTCGGAAGAAGGTGACACCTATGATGTCCTCTATGTCGGCACCAGGGGGGGGAAGGTCTTCAAAGGCATTTTGTCTAACGACCCTAAGCCTCACGTGGCCCTCCGGGAATGGTTTCCAGAGCGGGGTGAACCGGGGTTTGGCGCTGGTGTCGGGGGTGGCTTCCTTTCCTGTGCCCCTCCGGTGCCAAAGAGCATCTATGGCACTCCTTTTGTTTATGATGGCAGGGTCTATATCGGTACCTACGATGGCAAGGTCTATGCCATCGATGCCCAAGAGATGACAACAGAGATAAATGGCTGGGCATATCCCGAGAAGGGAGATATAGGTCCCATTGTCGGCAGCCCGGTGGTGGAGGATGGCGTCCTCTATATTGGCTCCTCTGATGGCAAGCTCTATGCCCTCGATGCTGAGAGCGGGCACGAGGTTTGGCCGCAGCCCTTCCAAACTGATGACAAAATCTGGGCCACCCCTGCCGTTCATGACGGCGTGGTCTATATCGGCTCCTTCGACCAGAACCTCTATGCCATAGATGCTGAAACCGGCACTGAGAACTGGCGATTTGAGACCCAAGGGGGTATTGGCTCCACCCCTCTAATCTATAACAACACCATCTACATTGGCGCCTTCGATAGCAAGTTCTACGCCATCAACCTCAATGGCACCGAGAAGTGGCGCTTTGATGAGGCGGACAGCTGGTTTTGGGTCAAAGCTGTGGTCTACGATGATATTGTCATCGCTGGCTGTCTTGACCACTGGGTTTATGCCCTCGATGCTGAGACGGGTGATAAACAGTGGGATTTCGAGACCTTGGGGCAGATTCGAGCCGACCCCGTCATCGTGGGCGACCTGGTGATTATTGGCTCTAAAGATGACAAGGTTTATGCTTTGGATGCCGGCACCGGGGAGGCGGCATGGCCCGCGCCCAAAACCGTGGATGGTCACATCCGGGCCCCGCTTTTTGCTGGCGAGGATACGGTCTATGTTTATACCACTGCCGGAACCCTCTATGCTTTGGATACAGATAACGGCAAAAAACTTTGGGAGCAAGTTACTCGTGAGCCCTGAGGTAAAGTTTAGGTCATGACAGAACTCTGGAATGTTCTCCTGCTCCAACCGATGCTCAATTTCTTGATCGTGCTGTCCCACGTGCTGTTCAGTAGCTTTGGGCTGGCCGTCATTGCCCTCACCATTATTGTGCGCTTCATCATGCTGCCCTTTACCTTGAGGCAGATTCGTTCCACGAAGGCGATGACGACGCTCCAGCCCAAGTTGCAGGAAATTCAGAAGAAGTATGCCAAGGATAAGCAAAGGATGCAGCAGGAAGTATCGAAGCTTTATAAAGAGGGTGGCGTAAACCCCTTGGGTTGCCTGTGGCCGATGTTGATTCAGCTTCCGATCTGGATTGCCCTTTACCAGTCAGTCCTGAGAGCCCTGGCAGCAAGCCCTGAAGACCTGTTGCATCTGTCTCAGAACCTTTATCCTCTATCCATAGTGCATCAGGCGGTGCCCATGGGGTCAGGTTTTCTCTGGCTCAACCTTGCCATTCCCGACTCCTTCTATATCATGCCCATCCTTGTTGGGGGCACGATGTGGATTCAGCAGAAGATGATGACCGCGCCCACTACCGATCCCAAGCAACAGTCGATGAGCAGGACGATGCTTTGGATGATGCCCCTCATGTTTGCCTTCTTCACCATGCAGTTCCCCACTGGCTTAGCCCTGTTCTGGCTCGTCTCCAATATTATTGGCATCGTGATGCAATACTTTATCACTGGGTGGGGTGGTCTTGAGGTCACTGTCCAGAGGTGGAAGGCTATATTGACGCGAGCCCCGGCTCCGCCAACGCCGGCTCCGGTACCCCTTTCGCCTATAACTGAGACCCCTGGGGCTCCGGTGCCAACAACAGAAGAGGAATTAGCGCCTCAAGAGGCGAGACAAGAAAAGAGGCCTGAGCATGGAAAGTCTGGAAGTAAGCGCAAAGACCGTAGAAGACGCCATCGAACTCGCCCTAAAAGAGCTCGGCATTCCTCGTGAACAGGTGGAGGTGGAGGTCCTCAACAAAGGCAAGCCCGGGTTTTTGAGTTTTGGCGCTGAGGAAGCTAGGGTAAGGGTGACAAAACTTCCCGCGGAGGAGACGGACCGCGCCTCGATTATCCTGGCTAAGGAGATACTAGGGAGGCTTCTCGACCTAATGAAGGTCCCGGCTTCCGTCAGCGTAAGGGAATCTCTCTTGTCAGGAGCAACGACCGGGCGTGTCCCTATTGCCCTGGATATTAGTGGCGAGGACTTGGGCATTCTCATCGGGAGACGGGGTCAGACCCTATCCGCGCTTCAGTACCTTGTCTACCTCATGGTGAGCCATCAGATGAAGGCTCAGGTGTATCTAAGCATGGATGTGGAGGGCTATCGGGAGCGGCGACAGGAGGCACTGCGCAATCTGGCGCTGCGCATGGCGGAGCGGGTTAAGGCTACAGGACATTCGGTCACTCTGGAGCCGATGCCAGCAAGGGAGCGCCGCATTATCCACATGGCGCTGCAGGACTACCCCGATGTGACCACTCACAGCATCGGCGAGGGCGAAGCTCGCAAGGTAACCATCCTCGCCCAAAAGTAGCGGGCCAAAACTTGACTTTATCCCTAGCGGATGTTAATCTCTAGTAGCAAAGGCAGTGACGGAGAAGAGTAGGGGGAGAAGGCGTTCAGCGAGTCTGGTACGGTGGGAGCAGATGCGCCCTTCCCTTCCGAAAATCCCTCCTGAGCCGCCAACCGAACGGTGAGAGGTAGAACCTGGGCACCCAGTAGACTTGGCCGGTGTCGTCAACCGTTATCGATGACGAAGGCATAGTTGTGCCTTAAAGAGAGCCCCGGTCATCGGGGAAATAGGGTGGTACCGCGGGCTAGTGAAGCTCGTCCCTTGAGGACGAGCTTTTTTCGAACTATATGTTGAGCCAGGTCGAAAAGCCCTACGGCTTTCTTTACTAAGCATGTCTTTGTCGCCTAAGGGCTTCTTTTGGGATAGGCCTATCTTTAAGAAATACCTTAAAGAGTGAAAAAAATGTTCAAAAAGGTGGCGAGCAGGGTGAGCTTCCCTGAGCTTGAGCAGCGCATACTCAAGTTCTGGCAGGAGAAGCGCATCTTTGAAAAAAGCATCGAGGAGCGAAAAGAGGCGCCCCTCTTTGTCCTCTATGAGGGGCCGCCCACAGCCAATGCCAGCCCTGGGGTGCATCATGTGTTGTCCCGCATTTTTAAGGACGTCATCCCCCGCTACAAGACGATGAAAGGGTTCTGCGTCCCACGCAAGGCGGGATGGGATACCCACGGGCTCCCCGTGGAGTTGGAGGTGGAAAGGGAGCTCGGGTTTTCTTCCAAGGCTGAAATCGAAAGCTATGGGGTTTCCCGGTTCAATGAGCACTGTCGGGAGAGCGTGTTCCGCTATCAAAAGGAGTGGGAGGAGCTCACCGAGAAAATTGGCTTCTGGCTCGATATGGAGCACCCCTACATCACCCTGGAGAATGGCTATATCGAGTCCTGCTGGTGGGTGATCAAGCAGCTATGGGAGAAGGGGCTTATCTATCAGGGCTATAAGGTTACCCCCCACTGCCCCCGATGCGGCACCTCGCTCTCTTCGCACGAAGTCGCCCTGGGCTATGAGGAGACCGACGACCCTTCAGTTTGGATAAAATTCAAGCTAACTGCAGCATCCAAAAAGACATTAACTGGTAAGCTTGGCCTTGAACAGGATAGCGTTGACACTTTCTTTCTTGTTTGGACCACAACTCCTTGGACCTTGTTGGGTAACACCGCCCTTGCTGTAGCAAAGGATGCCGAGTATGTCTTGGTCGAATTAAAAGGGAGAGCAGGTGCCGAACATCTGATTTTGGGACAGGCACTCTTGGAAAGCGCCGTAAAGGATGGATGCGAGGTCGTCGCCACTCTAAGAGGTGAGGATCTGCTAGGCCTAGAATATGAGTGTCTCTACGATCTCTTGGCTCTCTCGGATGACGACTTTCCATATGTGTTCAAATTCACTGAAGGGGAGACGCGCCCAAGGTATGATCTGGACTCGACGGAACCAGGTCAATATCAAGTGGTCGCTGGAGAGTTTGTATCGATGGAGGATGGCACAGGCATTGTTCACATCGCCCCAGCGTACGGTGAAGTAGATATGGAACTGGGGCGGAAGGCGAGTTTATGGTTTTTACATCCTGTGCGCTTGACAGGCAAAATGGATGATACCCTAGGGCGGTTTGGCGGCCTACCTGTAAAAGATGCTGACCCCTTAATTATCGAAGACCTCAAGTCGCGGGGGCTGCTCTACCGTAGCGAGACCATCCGCCATACCTACCCCTTCTGCTGGCGGTGCGAAACTCCCCTCCTGTACTATGCCAAGCCTTCGTGGTATATTAGGACCACGGCAAAAAAGGACCGGCTCATCGCCGGGAACGCAAAAATCAACTGGTATCCGGAGCACATCAAATACGGGCGCTTCGGCGACTGGCTGGAGAACAATGTTGACTGGGCCTTCTCCCGGGAGCGCTACTGGGGGACGCCCCTTCCTGTGTGGCAGTGCGACTCCTGTGACGCGTATGATTGCATCGGTGGCATTGAGGAATTGAAAGGCAAGAAGGGGCTCTCTGGCTTGGAGGAGCCCCTGGACCTTCATCGCCCCTTCGTCGACAAGGTCAGCTTTGCCTGCCCCAGTTGCCAGGGGGTGATGCACCGCCTCCCCGAGGTCCTCGATGCCTGGTTTGACTCCGGGGCAATGCCCGTTGCCCAGTGGCATTATCCCTTCGAAAATAAGGAGCTTTTCGACCAGTTCTTCCCCGCTGACTACATCTGCGAGGCGGTGGATCAGACCAGGGGCTGGTTCTATACCCTTCATGCCCTGTCAACCCTGCTCTTTGACCGCCCCTGCTTCAGGAATGTCATCTGCCTCGGCCATATCCTCGATGCCCAGGGGGAGAAGATGAGCAAGTCCAAGGGGAACGTGGTTGACCCCTGGCTCATCCTCAATGGTCAGGGCGCTGATGCCCTGAGGTGGTACCTTATCACCTCTTCGGCGGCGGGGAACGTGCGCCGCTTCTCCGTGGAACTGGTAAGTGAGGGTTTGAGAAGGTTCCTCTTGACCCTGTGGAATGTTTATTCGTTCTTTATCACCTATGCCAATATTGACAAATTCGACCCTCGCTCCACTGCTGAGGTTCGTTATCAATCGGAGCTTGACCGCTGGATCCTCTCCGAGCTTAACCTGCTTATCGATGAGGTGACCACGGCTTTGGAGGGCTACGATCCCACCACTGCTGGGCGCAGGATTCAGGGCTTCGTCGATGACCTCTCCAACTGGTATGTGAGAAGATCGAGGCGGCGTTTCTGGAAGAGCGAGAGCGATGCCGATAAGCTGGCGGCCTATACCACTCTCTACCATTGTCTCGTCACCCTGGCCAAGCTTCTTGCTCCCTTCACTCCCTTCGTCGCCGAAGAGATGTACCAGAACCTGGTGCGCTCGTTTTATCCTGAGGAGCCTGAGAGCGTGCACCTGACAGAATTTCCCGTCGCTGACCTCTCCCAGGTCGATGAGCAACTGGCAAGCGACATCGCCCTGGCAATGAAGGTGACAAGCCTGGGTCGGGCAGCGAGGAGCATGAAGGGCATCAAGGTGCGCCAGCCGCTGAGAAGGGTGCTGGTCAAGGCTCGGTCGAAAGGGGAGCGCGAGGGGCTGGAGCGGGTTAAGACCCAGGTTCTGGAGGAGCTGAACGTAAAGGATATGGAGTTTATGGAACCCGATATCAGAGTTTTATCGTTCCTCGCCGATGAAGGAGAGTTTGCAGTAGCTTCTGATGCAAGTGGTCCCACAGTCGCCATCGACATGGAGATAACGCAGGAGCTTGCCGATGAGGGCAAGGCGCGGGAGCTGGTACATCGCCTGCAGACAATGCGCAAGCGAGCCGACTTCGACATCGCCGACTACATCGTCACCTATTACCAGGGTGGGGAGGCGATAAAGCGAGTGATAACCGGCTTCGCCCCCTACATCAGGCAAGAGACCCTTTCTCGGGACCTCATCGAAGGGGTTCCAGAGAAGGAAGCCTACACCGAGAGCCACCGCATCGATGGCGATGAGGTGGTGCTGGGGGTGAAGAAGCTCCAGTAGCCCCTTGACTCCAGCTTACATCTTCGGCAATTTTGCCAGAGCCTCCTCTACCTTCTCTTTGGGGTACTCGTAGTCCTGGAGCCTGCCCGAGAGGAACTCATCATAGGCAGCCAGATCGAAGTGCCCATGCCCGCTGTTTGCCAGCAGAATGGTCTTTTTCTCCCCCGACTCCTTGCATTTAAGCGCCTCATCGATGACCACCTTGATCGCATGAGCGGGCTCGGGGGCAGGGATGTGCCCCTCGGTGCGGGCGAACTGGAGGGCAGCTTGGAAGACCGGGATCTGGTATTCGGCCCTGGCTTCAACGAGCCCCAGCTTGTGAAGGTGGCAGATGATGGGCGCCATCCCGTGGTAGCGCAGCCCGCCGGCATGGACTGGGGGTGGGACGAAAGAATGGCCCAGGGTGTACATCTTGATCAGTGGGGTGAGCATAGCCTCATCCCCGAAATCGTAGGCATAAGGGCCCTTGGTAACGGTAGGGCAGGCCTCAGGCTCGACGTTGATGATTCGCAGGTCTGGCTTCTTGCCTTCAATTTTATCCTTTACAAAGGGCAAGTAAACGCCGGCGAAGTTTGAGCCCCCGCCGATGCAGCCTATGATGATGTCGGGATAGGCATCAATCTTCTCCAGTTGCTTTTTGGCCTCCTGCCCCACGATGGTCTGGTGCAGAAGAACATGGTTGAGCACGCTCCCCAATGCATACTTGGTATCATCTCGGCTGACGGCGTCTTCCACTGCCTCGCTGATGGCGATGCCCAGGCTTCCGGTGCAATCGGGGTCCCGGGCAAGGACGTCTCGCCCTGCCTTGGTATCCTCGCTAGGGCTGGGCACGCATTTTGCCCCCCAGGTCTCCATCATCACCCGGCGATATGGCTTCTGCTGGTAGCTGATTTTGACCATATAGACCTTTAGCTCAAGACCGAAGAACATGCAGCCCATTGCCAGGGCACTCCCCCACTGCCCGGCTCCCGTCTCCGTGGCTATGCGCTTGACGCCTTCTTTCATGTTGTAATAGGCTTGGGCCACGGCGGTGTTCGGCTTGTGGCTCCCGGCGGGGCTCACCCCCTCATACTTGTAGTAAATCCTTGCCGGGGTATCCAGCGCCTTCTCCAGGCGATAGGCCCTCACCACAGGGGTCGGGCGCCATATCCGGTAAATCTCCTGCACTTCCTCCGGGATGTCGATGTAGCGCTCCTGACTCACCTCCTGCTTGATTAGCTCCATGGGAAAGAGAGGGGCGAGGTCTGCCGGCCCTATCGGCTGACCTGTGCCGGGGTGAAGCACCGGTGGTAGTGGCTCGGGAAGGTCGGCCTGGATGTTGTACCAGGAGGTGGGCATCTCCTTTTCCGTCAATATAACCTTTGTCTCCATTCGTCCTCCTTTTTTGAACTACTGGCTGTGGTTGATGGAAAGGCTATTTGCTGTCTCGTCGCCTTTCTTAGCCGTCGCTTTTTTCGAATATTTCGAACTAATTGCTGTGTCAGATCGTAAGGCTTCTTTGCTTACTCACCTCCTTTTTGGCTTTTGCTTTTTCGAACATTAAGTATTAGGGAGCGGTCACCTCCAGGAAGTCCCTCTGTCCATCGACCTCGATTTCGTAGGTGCCCGCTACATTGATAGCGAGGGTAAATTCCACTGTTGCCGTCCCCCCCGCTGCCACTGGAACCTCCGGCTTCTCCTCTATCTCCGCTGACAATTACCATCTCCCCCACTTCCACTGTGGGAGGGGTAATGGCTAGGCCTATCACTCGGAACTCGGCGCCAGTGGGCCGCTCCATTACCTCCAGGGTGCCCGTCCACCCATCGACCTCGATTTTGTAGGTGTCCGGTATATTGAGAGTGATGGCGAACTCCACCGTTGTCATCTTCCCTGCTGGCACCGGGACCTCCGTCTCACCTTTTTCTACCTCTTGGCCGTTGCTGTTGTTGACCGTCAACACTATCGTATGGGTGTCGTCTGAGTCTCCGTTGTTGGTGACCTCCGCGAAGATGGCGGTCTGCTCTCCCACGTATACCTCGGCTGGGGAGATGACCAGGTTCGTCACCCGTAGCTCCGCCGTGGAAGGGCGAGTGGCGGCACGCCAGCCCGCGGTCAAGCCTCCAACCAGTACCAGGGCCATGAGGATAAAGAAGACATTCCTGAATATTATAAACCTTTTGGTCTTCATATCCTCTTCCTTTATCGGGCGAGGATTTATTATGCTAGCTTGCTCGCCCTTTGTCAACGTTCTAGCTTATCGCGCCGCTGCCCATCGACCACGACGATTTGCATCAGGAAATCAGCGACTGCCCCAGGATCAGGAGCACGGGGGAGGTGGTGGGGCATCTTTGAAACGGCACCCAGGGTAGGGGATGGTTGACAAGAAGCAAATCTTGGTGTATTCTCCCAGTACAAGGAACTAGAACGGATTTGGAGGGCGAAAACGTTGAACTGGTGGTATATTCTAATAATTGCGCTAGTCGTAAAGGGAGTGTATCTGACTTTCCTCGCAAGGAAGAGGAGAAGGCATCATCCCGGCCAGTCGGATTTACACATGTGGTGGTGGAGACGAGAGAGGGAGAAAAGCCAGTAGCCTCAATATAGACCGCCACAATTTGCATCAGGAAATCAGCGACTGCCCCATGTTCAGCAGCATGGACAAGCACCTCTAAACTGCCCTTTATAAGTTACTGCGGCCATTAGCCCCAGAAGACCGATTGCTCTGCCCCGTAGAGTTCAAGCTCTCAAGGATGGTTGACAAGCAGCGGTCCTTGGTGTATTTTACTCGCACAAGAATTCAATGTCGGGTTGGCAGATAAGGCCGTAGAGCGGGGCAAGGAAAGTAGAACACAACCAATGGAACTGTATCAACAAGTGATTCTGGCCTGTTTTCTCACCACACTATTTGGGTTCATAGCCGGCTTCTTCTTTCATCTGCTTTTAGTAAGGAGACAAAGAAGAGAGTCGGAAAGAGACCGCCAAAAAGGGGTTAAACAGGGTCTGCTAATGGAGGTGCAGAGTCACCAAGACCTGGCCAAGCAGCCCTGGGACGGCAGAATGGTGCCCCTCTCAACCGACGCTTGGAAGGAGTACAAGGACGAAGCTTCCAAATTTCCCGGGGAACTGCCAGATGCTTTACGTCGACACTACGTGGAGGTGGACGAGGTCAATGCAATAGTTTCAAAGGACCTGCAGCTAGGTCATGGAAAGGGATACCTAGATGAGAGTTACAAGAAGCAATGTGCCACAATTGCAGAAAGTGCTGGCAGGGTAATAGGCCTATTTTAAGATTGGTAGACCGCATAAGTCGAAGAAAGAAAGGGGGCATGGACAGGAAATCAGCGACTGCCCCCGGATCAGCAGCATGGAGGAACATCTCTGATCTGCCACCTCATAAGTCCCCGCCGCATTGTCACCAAAGGGTCGATTACCGCACTGAATAGGATTGAAGCTCCATGGTTTCCCCGGTCTCATTGTCGATGCTCTTCACGCCGCGGCTATTTTTCACCTTGTCTGAGTACCACGTAGTCCACACGGCAGTGCCGTACTCATCATACCGGACAATCTTGAAACATCGAAAGGTGCCAGCAGTGACGGTGATGTCTTCGATTTTCTCTACTTCAAGTGTACTGGAGGACGTTTCGGTCTCAGTTTCAGTCTCGCCCATGATGGTCATTGTCACCGTACTAGTTACAGTCGACTCGACCTGCTTGCCAACCTCCAGCGGGAATAAGGGTGGTCCCTCGTAGGACGTATCCTCGGAGACTACGTAGGGAAATCCCATGAACTCCCCTGACATCTGAAGACCGAGTGTCATAAGCGTCTCTTTTTCAAACCATCCTCTCGCGCTCGACACAATGCCCGCAAAAGGTGGATCGATGGAAACATCATCAACATAGCAATCCCTGCCGGCTAGCATTTCCTCCCCCGTCACTTCCTCAGTCCATGTATGACGATGTCCGTCAGTGGTTATGGTATACACCCACCGGTCTCCCAAATTCAGAGTAGGGAGTGCCCCTTCCTGAACCGTGAAGGTTGCTGTTAATCCGTTGATCTCAACGGTGTACGTACCCTCAGCATCTCTTGTGGTGGTGAAGGTCACCATCTCAGATTCCCCTTCTGCCAGGGTCACTTCCTCTGAATGCTCAACAGTGTCATCGATTTTGAACTCGAGAGTAGTGGTACCCTCCTTATCCCCTACGTTCTCCACATCTGCGGTGACCGTGACCGTCTGCTCGAACCCCACCTCAGCGGGTGAGATGACCAGATTTGACACCTCAAATTTAGCCTTCGATCCGCCGCAACTAACACCGACGATTGCCAAACTTGCGACTAAGACCCCAACAAGAACCAATAACAGCTTTTTGCGCCTCATATCACCTCCTTTCTCGAATGCGAGCTTAGTATATAACAACTTGGCGTCAGTGTGTCAATGCCTATGCCTGGGCGAGGTTTTAGGGCACCTCTGACCCGCCACCTGATGGGGGCAGATTGACAAGCTGCAAATCTTGGTGTATGTTCCTCTCACAAGAAACTTCATTGTGACTTTGCTTAAGAAGAGGGCGTCATGAAGATACCAGCCGAGTTGCTTGACTTGCATCTAGCTTACAGGAGATTGAAGGAAGACCTCAAAACTGACTTCATACACTATCCCATTGAGAAAGAGGTCTTCGACTACAGGAGGGAAGAGAACTTAGAACAATTGAGATTTGAAATGGAGGATGATTATAAGCCCGTCCTCGTGAGGCGAATAGATGTGCCCAAGCAGAACCGCACCCTAAGGCCCGGCGCCGTCCCCAGGCTCAAGGACAGGATAGTGCTACAGGCCTTGATTGATAGCATAGCTGAGACAGTCGGCGACCAGTTGATACCAGATAGCGATAATGTGGTGTTTAGTCACAGAGTGAAGAAGAACGGTGATGAACACCTATTCAAATTGGGCGGCTACGAGAGGTTTGAGGAAAGAACCCTTAGTGGTCTACAATCTGGTGAGAGGTATCTGCTAGAGACCGACATAGCAGCCTACTTTGAGCACGTAGATATGGGGAGGTTGGCAGCTATACTCAGCGGCTTCGGTGTAGAAAGTGGGACAACGAACAACATATTGGAAGTGATAACTGCCTGGAACGGCACAAAGTACCACGGTCTGCCGCAAGGCACTTGGCCCAGCGATTTCTTAGGAAACATATACCTGGATCCTCTAGACAAGTACATGCTGAGGCGTGGTCATGACTACTTCAGGTATGGAGACGATATTCGCGTGTTTGGCAATTCTAAGTTAGAACTCCATAGAGCCTTGAAGGACTTGACAGTAGAGTTACGCAGCCTACATCTCAATTTGCAGACTGAGAAAACCCTGTTGCTCCATGGGACTCAACTCAAGAAGTATGTAGATTACAGACACAGCAGGCTTCAGGAATTTTCAAAAACCCTGCCGCCAGTCATAATAGTTAACTACGAATACGGAGGAGATGTCCAAGTTGAAGAACAGGATGTCACAGTGGAGGATATACAGAAGTCTGAAGAATTGCTGCTCCAATATTTGCGGAAACATGTCTTTCGAAGTGATGACAAATATGATGCTAGGATGCTTAGGTACTGTATTGGCCTTTTAACAAGACTAGGTAGCTCCGTAGCAGAAGATGAGGTGTTGCATTGGTTGCCGCATTGCCCTGCGGAGACAAAGCTGTTGGTTAATTATTTAGGGACTTCAAACTACTTCAAGAAGATAAAGGATGCTCTCATTGGTTACTTGGCCAGCGAAGAGAATATCTACGAATGGTCAGAGATGTGGGCTTTAGAGTATTTGATCCGAGCAAAGGAAAGATTCGAAGGCGAGGCAATACTGGATGCAGGCGACATGAAAGTGGTTAGAGGAATTGCCAACGACAAAAATAGACATTGGATTTGCAGGTTCAAGGCAATTCGCATTTGTGGTCTCTATGGGGATGACCAAGATAGGAGAGCCCTGATGGAATCCTATGACGATGAGCCACAGTTGGAAATTCAGTATGCAATTGTGCTTGCATGCGAGAAGCTTAACCCAGTCCAAAGAAACCGCTTCTACCAGCTTTGCGAAGGTCAGAATAACGAGATGAATCAACTAATCTGCTGCATCATGAATAAGTAGGCGGAGAACACCCCGCCATTGCCTGTAGTGTTTGAGAAAGCGCCTCCTGCCACCTGTCTCCCAGGCGCTTGATGTTTAGCCGCACCTGATTTGTCCCCGCCTTCACCCCGTCGCCCAATGCGCTCTCCAGAAGCGCCTTTTCCACCTTCTTGCCCTCCGCCATCTGGAGCACTATCTGCCCCTCATCTACGGCAATAGACTTCACCCCAGCTTCGAGGGCTAGGATTTTGACCTTCACCGCATAGAGGAGGTTTTTCACCTGTGGCGGTAGGGACCCGAACCTGTCCTCCAACTCCTCAGCCATGTCGTCCACATGCCTTGTGGAGCCGAGCTTTGCCAGCCGCTGGTAGACGATGAGCCTGGTGTCGAGGTCGGATACGTAATCATCGGGGATGGAGGCAGAAAGGGGCAGGTCTATGGTCGGCGGCTGGGGCGGCAAAGCCCTTTCCTTGGCCTTGCCCCCGGTTCTTAGCTCCTCCACTGCCTCCGCCAGCATGCGGCAATAAAGGTCGAAGCCCACGGCGCCGATGTGCCCGCTCTGCGCTGCTCCCAGAATGTTGCCTGCACCCCGAATCTCGAGGTCTCTCATCGCAATCCTGAAGCCAGCGCCCAGCTCTGTAGCCTGGAAGATGGTCTTGAGCCGCCTCTGGGCTTGGGGGGTGAGAAGCTTGCCCTGGGTATAGAGGAAGTAGGCATAGGCGCGGTTTGTGCCCCGCCCTACCCTGCCTCTCAGTTGATAGAGCTGGGCCAGCCCCAGCCTGTCGGCATCGTTGATGATGATGGTGTTCACATTGGGGATATCCAGCCCCGACTCGATGATGGTGGTGCACGCCAGGACATCGATCTTGCCCTGGGAGAAATCGAGCATCACATGCTCCAGCTGCTCCTCGGGCATCTGTCCGTGGGCGATGGCGATCTCGGCCTCAGGGACAAGCTCTGCCAGCCGGGAGGCGATCCGGTAGATGCTGTGCACCCGATTATGAACGAAGAAGACCTGCCCGTTGCGGTCAAGTTCCCTCAGCACTGCCTTCCGGATCAAGTCCTCATCGTATTCGGCGATATAGGTCTTTATCGGCAGGCGCTCCTCGGGGGAAGTTTCCATCGTGCTCATATCGCGCACCCCCGAAAGCGACATGTGAAGGGTGCGGGGGATGGGGGTTGCGGTCAGGGTGAGCACATCGACCTCCTTTCGCATCTGCTTCAGGTGCTCCTTATGCCCCACGCCAAAGCGCTGCTCCTCGTCGATGACCACCAGCCCCAGATTCTTGAACGCCACGTCCCTTTGCAGCAGGCGGTGGGTGCCAATGCAGATGTCGATGGTGCCCTTCTTCAGCCCATCGATGATTTCCTGCTGCTCCTTTTCCGAGCGAAATCGGCTCAAGACCTCCACATTCAGGGGGAAGGCGCTCAGGCGCTCTTTGAAGGTGGCAAAGTGCTGCTGGGCGAGCACCGTTGTCGGCACCAGGACTGCCACCTGAGCCCCATCCATCACCGCCTTGAACGCTGCTCTCAGGGCGACCTCCGTCTTGCCATAGCCGACATCGCCGCACACCAGCCGGTCCATGGGCTTTGCCCGCTCCATGTCCTCCTTGATATCCATAACTGCCTGAATCTGGTCTGGGGTCTCCAAATAGGCGAAGGAGGCCTCCAGGTCCTCCTGCCAGGTGGTGTCGGCGGAGAAGGCCAAGCCGGGGATGACTTCCCTTGCGGCATAAAGGTCGATGAGCTCCTTGGCCAGCTCTCCCGCCGCCTGTCTCACCCTTTGCTTCGCCCGAGTCCACTCCTGGGTGCCCAATCGGCTCAGCGCTGGCGGCTGAGCGCTGGGGCCGATGTAGCGCCCCACCCTATCCACCTGATCTGCGGGCACATAGAGCTTATCTTCGGCGGCATATTCCAGAATCAGGTACTCCCGCTCCACCTCTTCCAGGCTCATCATCGTGGTTCCGGCAAAGCGGGCGATGCCATGCTCGATGTGCACCACATAGTCCCCCACCGCTAGCTCGGAGAGGAATCCTGCCTGGCGCATCGGTCGCCTCCGCATCCGGCGCCGCTTTTTAGTGAAGCCGAAAAGCTCAGCGTCAGTGAAAAGGGTGAGCGAGTCCATAGCCCACCCCTGAGCCAGCGAGCCCTGGACTAAGGCCACAGAGCCCGGGGACGGCGGGTTTTCAATGTCGGAAAGCGGGGGAGCAATGATGTCCGCTTCCTCGAGGAGTTCTGAGAGCCTCCTTGCCTGGTGAGAAACGATGACAATGCGGCGCTTTTTTCCCACCATCTCGTGGGCATCCTGGAGGAATGCTGTAAGTTGTCCTCCGTAGCTGGGAGCGGAGGAAAAGGTGATGGCAGGCTGGACTTCATCCCAATTGCCCTGCCATGACCAAAGGTCAAGACGCCTCTCTATCCCCGTTATCCTGGCCCAAAGCTCATCCCAGGTGAGGTAGGGCAGGGGGAAATTTGGCGGCAGCTCGCCCCGCGCCGTCTGCTCCCTTCTCAGCTCGCTGGCCTCGGCATCCAATTGCTTGACCGCCTCCTCGATCTGGAGCGGCTGGTCGAGGATGAGGATGGCTTCCTGAGGCAGGTAATCAATCAGGTTGCCGCTGCTAAAGAGAGGGGTGTAGAACTCAACCTCATCAACGTACTCCCCGCTGAGAAGTTTTGCCACCTCCTCCTCAAACTTTTTCCGGGCTTCGACGTGGCAACTTGATAGATCAAGCTGGTTTAAGGTCTTTTCCAGATCGAGCCCCCTGTTCGAAAAGAAAATTTCTCTGGTGGGGACGATGGTTATCGCGTCCACCAGCCTCAGGGAGCGCTGCGTTATGGGGTCGAAGAGGCGGATGCTCTCCACCTCATTGCCCACAAGCTCAATCCTGGCTGGCAGGTCGCTGCTGGGGGGATAGATGTCCAGGATGCCGCCGCGGCGGCTGAAGCTCCCCGGCACCTCCACCATGTTCTCCCACACGTAGCCCATATCCCTCCATTGTGCTAGCATCTGATCCAGAGCGACCCTCATCCCCTGACTGATGACGAGGCA
>JABUBL010000081.1_pt1 | contig 20895 bp, 28 predicted proteins | sample 7240371 | NCBI WGS metagenome assembly JABUBL01 (sample SAMN07256343, study PRJNA390944) | subsurface metagenome | isolation source: Methane hydrate marine sediment | place: Pacific Ocean: Eastern North Pacific, ODP site 1244 | collected 2002
ATGGGATGGTGATATGCTTGTTTCAAATATGCAATTATTAGGTTTAAACCCCCAAGATATAGATTTAGTAGTTCTCTCACACAGCCATTGGGATCATTGCGGGGGCCTTGCCCGATTATTACGATTAAACAATAAATTAGAGGTTTATGTTCCGAAATCTTTTTCTAAACATTTTAAAAAAGAAATTAAAAAAAGAGCAAATATTTTTTATGAGGTTCAGGGGTTAACGAAGATTTGCCCGGGGGTTTTTACTACCGGAGAAATAAAAGGTTTTTTACCTATTGGCAAAACAAGAATATCATTTAAAGAACAATCTTTAATTATTTCAACTATTAAAGGTCTTGTAGTTATTACCGGTTGTGCCCATTCGGGGATAAATAAGATATTAAACTCAGCGAATAAATTAGGGGAAATTTATGCTTTATTGGGAGGATTTCACGATTTTGATGAGTATAATTTATTAGAAAATATATCTTTAATTGTACCTACCCATTGTACCACAAACAAAAAGAAGATAATGAGTTTATTCCCCAAAAATTGTCTTGAAGGCGGAGTTGGGTTTCAGATTAATTTGCAAGATTGATTTATAAGGGATTTTAATGATATGGAGACAAAGAATATCTGCAGATGGTATAATATTTGTCCAATGAAAAGATATTTTGAAGAGGGAAAATTAGATATAAAGTGGGTTAATGAATATTGTTGGGGAAATTATCAGCATTGCATAAGAAGAAAAATGGAAGAGGAAAGGGAATATCATCCTGATAATATGCTTCCTGATGGAACTATTGATAGAAAATTAAAAATATAGAAGCAAGGGAAATATGTTATGTATTATACATATGCAATAACCGGACTAACATTAATAATCTCTTTAATTGCAAATCGTGGAAAAACACTAAAAGCGGTCAAGATCGCTATTACAAAATTTATAAAAATATTTCCGGCTTTTTTGACTATGCTTATTTTTGTTTCCTTTATCCTTTTTCTTTTTCCAGATGAAGTAATTTCAAATTATCTGGGACATAGTAGTAAATCTATTAGCGTTTTCTTGGCTTCCCTTTTTGGATCAATAACCATAATGCCTGGTTTTATTGCTTTTCCTTTATCCGGTATTTTATTAAATAAAGGAGTTCCCTATATGGTCTTATCGGCATTTACCACAACCTTAATGATGGTAGGTATACTTACCTATCCTATAGAAAAAGAATATTTTGGGATGAAAGTAACAATAATAAGAAACACAATAAGCTTCTTTATAGCTCTCGCCGTAGCTATAATGACTGGCATTTTCTTTGGGGAGATTTTTTAATGAAACGGAATACTAAAATTAGAGGAGTCTATGTATCAAGTTATATTCTTTTTTTAATTGTTTCTTTTGTGTTTGGATTTAATCCGGGAAAAGAGATAGGTTATAATTTTATTTCTTTTTTAGTATATTTGCTCAAGATACTCCCTTGTGCTTTTATATTGATAGGGCTATTTGAGGTATGGGTAAAAAAAGAAATAATTGAAAAACATTTAGGTGAAGAATCAGGCATTAGAGGATATATATGGGCTATACTGCTTGCTGGAACCATAGCCGGAGGATTATTAGTAGCCTTTCCAATTGCTTATTCTATGTATAATAAAGGGGCAAAACTCAGTGTTATTTTTACCTATATAGGAGCTGCAGCAATTTGTAGGGTACCTATGACTATGTTTGAAGCATCATTTATGGGAGTAAAATTCACTGCCATAAGACTATTAGTTTCGCTGCCGTTGGTTATCTTAACTTCGATATTATTAGGAAATTATCTGAGCAAGAGAAATTATAAGATGGTAGAGGGAAAATAAATTAATTATTTGTAGCCTTTGTTTTATCAAAATAAAGATTATTCCTATATAATAAAAATAGATTAATAAAAATATTTTATTAATAGAAAATTAAAAAAGAGGAGTAAAAATGAATAAAGTAAAGATTCCTTTAAACGATTCACCAATTGCCTCACCAGGTGTTCCAGTCTATTTAATTTCTACCATAAGCAAGGACGATATAAGAAATATTGCCCCTTATGGAATGGTGATGCCAGTCTCTCATAATCCTCCTATTTATGCAATTGGTTCAGATAAAGATAGAGATACTTACCGAAATATTGTGGAGACAGAAGAATTTGTCTTAAATGTTCCCTCCACTTCAATGTTGGAAAAAGTAAATCTTACCGGAATAAAATTTCCTGCCGAGATAGATGAATTTGAAAAAGTAAAATTCACCCCAATCCCAGCTTCCCAAGTAAAGCCGCCTTTGATTGCTGAATGCAGGTCTCATTTTGAATGTAAATTATTGAATATTTATGAAATAACTAAGACCAGAGTTATTATAGTTGGAGAGGTGGTAGCTGTTTCAGTAGATCGAGAAATCTTTCTGAAAAATTTTGCCAAACAAAAGGGACAGTTAGATCCTTTGTTTTATGTTCAGGGAGCTTATTTTGGATTAGGAAGGTATGTAGGAAAAAGGTAATAAATTGATAGGAGTAAACATAAATTAGATGAAAACTTATTTAGATTGTATCCCTTGTTTTTACAGACAGGCCTTAGATGCTGCTCGAATTGCGGGAGCAGATGAGATTATACAAAAAAAGATTATTGATGAACTTTCTCAGTTAATTCCAAATTTTTCTTTAGAAACAGCTCCGCCAGAGATGGGAAGAGCGATATATAGTTTAGTCGGAAAAATATCCGGTGTAAAAGACCCTTTTAAAGAGATTAAAGAAAATAGTAATAAGTTTGCCTTGAAACTTTACCCTAAATTAAAACAAGAAATAAATAATTCAGAGGATAGACTCTTGACTGCCGTAAAACTATCTATAATCGGAAATATTATCGATTATGGAGCGAAAAATTCCTTGAATGTAGTAGAAGAAATAGATCGTCTTTTTCAAGGGAATTTCATAATTAATAATGAAAATAACTCGACTACCTTTAAATATAATCAATTTAAAGAAGCTCTAAATAAAGTTGATACTATAATTTACTTAGCTGATAACGCTGGAGAGGTAGTTTTTGATAGATTACTAATAGAAAAGTTAGTAGAAGAACTGGGGAAGCAAGTAATCTATGTGGTACGAGGCAAGCCAATTATAAATGATGCTTTAATAGAAGATGCTATCTTTTGCGGAATAAACGAAGTTGCTAAAATTATTTCCAGTGGTTCGGATGCACCGGGGACATTACTTAGATATTGTTCAGGAGAATTTATTAGATTATATCAAAAGGCAGAATTAATCATTAGTAAAGGACAGGGAAATTACGAAGCTCTTTCAGAAGAAGATAGACCCATATTTTTTCTATTTAAAGCAAAATGCTCGGTAATAGCTGAAAATGTTGGTTGTAATGTAGGGGATATGGTTTTAGTAGGTAGGTGAAAACAAGTTAAGATTATTTATAAAAATCAAGAAGCTATTTACGCATTAATAATATATGTATCTGAAGATTTAAAAATTAGAGTAGGCCAATTAGGAGAAGTGCTTTTTAAAAAAGGAGATTATCTTTATATTGGTTCAGCCAAAGGTTGCTTAGAGGCCAGGCTGAGAAGGCACTTAAAGAAAGATAAGAAGAGTTTTTGGCATATAGATTATCTTTTAAAAAATAGAAGAACTCAAATTTCAAAAATTTGGGTAATTCTCGAATCAATTGAATGCGAAATAGCTGAGGTATTTTGTAGAAACCCGATTACCGAGACAGTTAGAAAAGGTTTTGGCTCTTCAGATTGTAATTGTCTTACTCATTTATTTTATATAAAAAGTAAAGAGCAAACAGAAAGTATTTTAGAAAAAATAGGTCTTTCAAGAATAAGGGAGTTTGGATTCTAAATAAGATAGCAATTAATAGAGAAGAATCATATTTAAAAAACTTTAAAATTAGTTGACAAATGTAGAATAACACTTTATAATGATATTGAGACTTAATTGCAATTAAAAATTAAGGAGATTTTAATTGATTAACGCAGAGCAGAAATTCGAAGAATATCTTAAATCTAAAGAATTAAAATATACTTCTGAAAGAATGCTTATTTTAAAAGCAATACTTTCATTGTATAAACACTTTAATGTAGAGGAGCTTTTTGAAAGATTGCGTAAACAAGGTAATCATATATCCCGCGCTACTATCTACAGGGCTATCCCCTTGTTACTCCAAAGTGGTTTGATCACCGAAACCTTCCGCTGTCAAGATACGATAAGTTATGAAAATATTTTTAATAAAAAACATCATGATCATTTATTCTGCATTAAATGTGGGAAGACTATAGAGTTTTTTAATGAAAAGATAGAAAGATTACAGAATGAAGTTTGTAAAAAATATAATTTTAAACCTTTAGAACATAGATTAGGAATTAAAGGATATTGTGAAGATTGTTATAAAAAATTAAAAAAGTGAATAAATAAATTTTTTTAATTATATATTGAGAATGAATCTCATTATTAATTAATAGATAGGATGGGGGTGAAAATTTGACGACTAAATTTCTTTATGAATTACAGCCAGGAGAATGGGCAAGAATTATTAATATTGAAGGAGGACGGGGCTTCAGACAGAGATTATACTTAAGAGGGATAAAAGAGGGGGATGTTATTCGTGTGGTATCCTCAATACAGGGTCCAGTGGTAATAGAAATCAATAGAAGTATAATTGCTCTGGGTAGAGGTATGGCCAGAAAAATTAGAATAATAAAAGGAAGGTGAAAACATGGAAAAGAAACTATCTGAAATGAATTATGAAGAAGAATGTAGAGTAGAAAGTATTGAACAGGATTTGAAAAATAAAGTAGCTGGTATGGGTATAAGAGTTGGTAAGAATCTTAAAATGATTACTAAACATCCTCTGAAAGGGCCGATAGTGGTAGAGGTCGATGGAGCTCACACCTCCTTGGCATTAAGTATAGCTGATAAAATTATCGTGGAGGTGAAAAAATGAAAAAAATATTATTAATGGGAAACCCAAATGTTGGTAAAAGTGTGTTTTTTAATCGACTAACTGGAGCAAATGTTATTGAATCTAATTATCCTGGTACTACTGTCGACTATGCTAAAGGATATATGAAAGTAGGCACTGAAGATTTTGAAATTATTGATGTGCCTGGAACTTTCTCTTTGGAACCAAAAGACAAAGCTGAAGAAATAGCTGTAAAGATGTTAGAAGAAGAAAAAGGGTCTTTAGTAATTTGTGTAGTTGATGCTTCTAAGATAGAGCGAGGGCTTTATCTTACGTTAGAAATAATAGAGAGGGGTTATCCAGTTGTACTGGCACTCAATATGTGGGATGTTGCTGAGGATAAAAATATGCAGATTGATATAGAGAAATTGAAAAGTATTCTTAATATACCTGTAGTGCCAACGATTGCTATAAGTGGTAAAGGATTTAAAGAGGTAGTATTTAGTATAAAAAAAGCGGCTTTAGTTAGAGTAAATGAAATTATTGAAAAAATGGGGGAGATAAAATGACACTAACTGCTGATGAGAGATGGGGTTTAATTGAAAAAATATCCAATAGAGTAGTAACTTTCGGCAAATTTAAACATACATTAAAAGATGCATTGGGAGAACTTACAGTTAAGCCTCTAACAGGTATACCAATTGCCATAGCTGTTTTATATGGTTTTTGGAGTGTATTTTGTTCTTTTGCAGGAACATTATTTACTGATGGATTTTTTGTAAAATTATTTGATGAACATTTTTTACCCTGGATACAGTCAATTTTCCCCGGTAAAGGTGGATGGTTTTATTATATCTTTGTGGGAGATCCATTAGCAGATAATTGTTTTGAAGCTTTTGGAGTTCTAACTTCTGGATTATTTGTAGCTATAGGAGTGGTTCTGCCGGCGATATTTATATTTTATTTGATGATGGCTTTGTTGGAAGATGTGGGGTATATGCCTCGGCTGGCTGTACTTATCGATACTATATTTCATAAGATTGGCCTACATGGATATGCCATTGTACCTTCTATTCTTGCCTTAGGATGTAATGTACCTGCAGTAACAGCAACTCGAATTTTAGAAACGAAAAAACAACGTTTTATGATGATGACTTTGTTAGCAATATTTATTCCTTGTGGTGCTCAACTTGGAATTATGCAAGAAGTAATCCCGGGAAGTATAGGTATAGTTTTGCTATATTTAATCTTTGGATACTTCATTTTTGGTTTTATCTTAAATAAGCTTACTCCGGGGAAGTCCCCTGAGATTCTAATTGACGTTCCTCCTTACCAAAAACCGCTGTGGAACAATATAGCAAGAAAACTACAAATGAGGTTAGGGTGTTTTTTAAAAACTGCGGTTCCTTTTGTGTTATTTGGTTGTGCGATAGTAAACATTCTGTATCTTACTGGGACTATAGATTGGTTGGCTAACACACTAACACCGCTTCTTACTGGTTGGTTTGGTGTTCCCGGTGAAACAGTAGGTCCTCTAATTGCTGCATTTTTAAGAAAAGACCTTGCAGTTGCTCAACTTAGTGCAATTGATATGAATAAATATCAAATGATCACATCTGTTGTGCTTGTTTCAATCTATTTTCCCTGTGTGGCAACATTTGTAATGTTGCTTAAAGAAGGATGGAGAAACCTTTTGGGTAGCTTAGCGGTCTTAGTAGCGGTAATATTTTTATATGGTGGCTTAATAAATTTAATTTGGACATTATTGGGGGTGCAATAAAATGAATGAAAAGATTGGAAGAGTATATTTTGGAATTTTAGGAATTATTACTTTGATTTTTGGAGTTGCAGATTTACTGGTAACTTTAGGAGGTAGCGATTTTTCTTGGGGTGTCCTTGAGATATCTAGTGATATGTTTAGAGGAGGATGGGGAGGTTTAATTGTAATATCTGCCGGGCTCTTTTATTTGTCCAGTCTTAAGAATTTTTTAGAGATTCACCAACTTTCCAAGGCATTAATGGCAAGTGTATTAATATGGATACTAGCAGGAACTGATATATTTGTAAGAATTACAGAGTCGATCCCTGGCGGAGAAGAGGGTCCTTGGTTTAATTCCTTAGAGGGATTTTTGGGTACATATGCACCTCCCTATCCACCGGTAATATTTCTGTTACCATTTTCTTTAATGATATTATTTTTCGTTAGCAAAAAGAGAAGAGCTTAATTTTTTTTAGCAGGGCTAAAAATAGCAATAATAACTACTTGGCACACGTTTTACCGAGGGGAAAGTGTAAGCATCTATACTTTGTCTATATATTCTTCTTGTATAGGCTTGCTTTCAATAATTACCAATTTAAAAGCAAAACAGTATGCCAAACCTGCTTCGCAGGTACGGGCTACGTCGTGAATGCTTCGTTCGTTATATGAAATTCCGAACCCCACAAAGATATAAATGAGGAACTTTTAATTACGGAGGATAAACTTATGATTGGAATGGAACTAATTCCCACACTTGAGATAGGGTGGCTTAACGGATGGATTCTATTAAGCCTATATGTTTTGATATCCCAAATTTTGATGAAAACTTTTCCTAAGGATGTGTGGACCAGGCTTTATGGTCATGATAGGTTCGGCTTGAGTAAAAAAGAAAGAGTTTTTAATGGTATAGGAAAATTACTAGCTCTTGTTTGTTTAATTCTGATAATCTTTGCTCCTTTAAAAATCGGGACTAATATTTTCATCCTTGGAATCATTTTATATGTGGTTGGTTTTGGTGGAGTTATTATTGCTCTTTTCAATTTCAAAAATACACCACCTGATCAGCCAGTTACCAAAGGACTGTATAAGATATCAAGACATCCGCAGGAATTTATGTTATTTATTTTATTTCTTGGGATTTGTATTGCTATTGGCTCATGGCTTGCACTATTTATATTAATTATATCCAAGTTATTCCGTCATTTTGGAATTCTAGGGGAGGAAAAAGGTTGCTTAGAACGATATGGTGATTCATACCGTGCCTACATGAAACGTGTACCCCGGTATTTCCTGATTAAAACACATATGAAAGCAGAAGGAGAAAATGTAAAAAAATATTAGAAAATGATTAATTAGTGGCAGGGTTCGGAACTCTGCGATTGCTTCGCAACCATGCCCTACGGGTCATATAACAGCGGATAAAAGGGAAATCAAAGATTTCCCCAATTCGCCTACCGGTGAACTTCTTTTATCCGCAAAATGTTATACGCCATGTGTAACCTGCAAAGGCCGCTGTAACTATAGGGTGAAAGTCCCGAACTGGTAAAAGGTAGAGCCACTCATCTAACTGGCACGGTGGCGGGTAACCTAAGCCGTGAAGCCCACTAACAAAGGTTGGTTAAGCCAATCAAGCAAGTAAGTAAGCCGTAACGAGAGCGAACACATATGCAGCCTTGATAGAACGAGACTCATAGGTATACTTTTTAGGAATGGTTATCTTAGTTTGTAATTTTGAAGTTTTTATAAAAGAGGACCTTTTATCCTCTCTTTCTTTTCGGTGAAAGGATAACAGCAATTACAAAGAATAAGGTTGATACTGTGGCGATAGATGAGCCAATAGGGAAATCAAATAAAAATGAGACCAATATTCCTATCATACAATATCCCACTCCAAATAAGGGTGAGAATATGATTATTTTTTTGAAATCGTAAAAGAATTGATAGGCTGTTGAGGTGGGATTAACAATCAAGGCAAAGATTAGCAGCCCTCCAATTAATTTCAAAGAAAGAGAGACCGTGACTCCAGTTAAAAAGAGAATTAAATAATAAAAAGGTTTGGTAGGAATCCCTGAGGCTTCAGCCATTTTTCTATCGAACATTATAGATTGAAATTCTTTTGAAAATAAGACCATTAGGGTGATTATAACAATTGCCAATATACCTAGTCTTATTATGTCTGAAATGCTCATTCCAAGAATACTACCCCATAATATACTCATAGCTGTGCTACTCATTGCAGTTTCTGGTATAAAATTTAAAAAGATAAGGCCAAGTGCCATGGTTGAGGAAAACATTATCCCAAGGATAATCTTAGGCTGTAACTTTGCCTTGTCAGTAAGAGGACCTAAAATAATTGCAACTGTTGTTGAAAATATCAAGGCCATAAGAAGTGGATTATATGAGAGGGCTAGTCCTAGGGCAGAACCGGCAAAAGCTGCATGTGACATACAAAAACCTAAAGAAGTTAATTTCATTCTAACTATGAAGACACCTATTAAAGAACATACTATGCCCGCTAAAGATGCACCCAATAAGGTAATCAAAATTATTTTTGTTGGTAGGAGAAATAGTATCACTGTTTAACTCTATAAGCGACATTTAGAAATTCTGGTTTAAGAATTTTCTCTGGTCGATCGTCCTTTATAATCCTTCCTGAATTCATTAATATTACTCTATCACACCGTTTAGGTATCGAGGCTATGTCATGCATGACCATTAAGGTTGTTAAATTTTTATTATCATGTAAACAGGATATTTTGTAAGAGATTTCGGAGGTAACTTTAAAGTCTAAATTACTGAATGGTTCATCTAAAAGAAGAATTTTGGGAACCTTGGCCAGAACTCTTGCTATCATTACCTTTTGTAGTTGCCCCCAGATAATTTTCCAATTGGTCTATTGGCGAGTTCATTTATCTCCATAGCCTCTATTGTTTTTCCTACCTTGAGATAATCTTTATTAGAAATAGATTTAAGTAAACCGATCTTTCCAAATCTCCCCATCATAATTACATCTTTGACTATAAATGGTGTAAAATTATCCACACCAAATTCCTGAGGTACATAACCAATTTCCTTTCTTATAGAACAACCAAATTTCTTAATCGTCTTTCCAAATACACGAGTTTGACCTTTGGTATATTCTAAGAGACCGTTTATTGTTTCAAGCAAAGTTGTTTTTCCTGCACCATTAGGGCCAATAATACACAAAAATTCTCCTTTTTTTATCTTTAAATTTATACCTTGAATGGCTGCTACCCTTTCCCATTCGTAGATTGTATCTACCTGGGAAAGCTCAATTATAACATTATTAGAATTAGAATATAAATAATTTTTCATCTGACATTTTAGCTACTTTATCAGCGATTTCTTCGCAGCTTTCTTCCATAAAATTAATCATATTTAAAATTTCTGGTTTTAGTTGAATGCTTAAATTATGTTCGTCTTTATTAAAAATTGCTTTTACTAATTGGTTATTTTGTTTTACCTTTATATTCCCTTTCCCAAGGCTACAGCCAGTAGAAATTTGTATACCATCGACAAGACAAGAAACCGGCGGATGTTTTTCTAATTCTACTGCAACTGAAAGATCAAAATATCCTTTAGAATTTAATTTTTTTAAGGCTAAAATGCCCATTTTTATTCCTAAAACCAGAAAGGTGCCCAAGTGACCATGAAATTTAACTCCCCTATCTATTAATTCCTCTAAAGTTACTTCCCTTATCGATAAATTACTGATCATTATCTATTTCCCCTTTATTCCATTAAATAATTGTGTTGCATTATACATTATTAAGTTAACATAGCAATCTGTTTTTGGAGTGGCTCCCGGGAAGTTTGATAGAATGATCTGGGTCGCGCCCAAATCAAATGCTAATTTAGAACCGAATTCTGTTCCACTTTGCAGATTATCTATAATCAAAGTAACATTCTCTGTTTTACCTTTTAAAAGTAATTTTAAGAATTGTTTTATGGAAATCATTTCTGGGGGAGGATATGTCGCAATTACATTAAATCCGAGCCAATCAACAAAATCTTTTTGGAATTTATTGCATATTACTTTGATTTTGCTAACTTGAAGATTATTTGCTTCTTCTATAATTTGCTTCGAATTAGTATATATAGTCTTAATCAAGTCAGTAGCATTTTTATTAAAATATTCAGCTTTTTCAGGAATATTATTACAAAGTGATTCATTTATCATTTCTATTTTTTCTATAGCTAAAGATGGTGGGTTCCACGGACTTTTTACTCTAATTATTTGTGTAGTTTTATTTCCTGAGGATTCAATCAGATTTTGTAACTATGGTTCAAATCCGTGAGAAAAAACTATTGTAGCTTTGCTTACTGTATATATATCAGATGGTTTTATATCATAGTGTTACAATTTTCAATAAAATAACACAATATTTTAAAAAAGTCAACTTTAGGTTATTGTTTTTTGAAAACTAATTTTTCCTAAGAGGTAGAAGATAATAGAGAGCTTTACAGATAATCGGAATATACCTATAATTGACGGAAAAAATTGTAGAATTTTAAGGGATAAATTTGGCAGCAAATTCAGTTAAATTTAACTCCTTTATATGTATCTTACTTCGAATAATTTTTATAATACTTAGGATTGATATTCTTCTTTGGAAATAAAATGGCCGCCGGTGATTTCATCAGATATCTTCCGGTAATTTCGATCAAATTCTAAAGATAAATTAATTCGATTAGGACAACATGCACCAATCAATTCTTTTTTTAATATGTAGGCCGGTCCATCATCTTTATAAGTGGGAGAGAGGTCATTGTATTTTCTGACAAGGGTTCTAAATTTTTCTCCGCATTTATCACATTGAGAATAAATCCATAGCATTCCCGATGAATCTTCTTCTCTTTTTCCAAATAATTTTTTGAAAAAACCGGGACCCATTTTAATACCTCCTTTTTCCATAAGCCCTAATTTGTATCTCGTATCTCGTGAATCGTATCTTGTTAAGAGAATAGAAGTCAGAAGACAGAATTCAGGAATCAGAATGACAAAAAGGAAAACCCATTCGTAATAAGCAATACGCGATACGAGAGAGAAAGTTTTGAATTTTGAATTATGGTTTTTCGCTTTTCGTTTTAAGTTTTTAGCTATATACCGATAACTGAAAACTGAAAACTGAAAACTGAAAATCGTATTTAAAACTATCAACTAATTTATTATAACACAGTATAAATTTAAATTAAATCAAAAAAGGAGATTATAAATTTTTGAAAAAAAATAGAACCATCCACCTTTTATAAAAAAATTTCTATAAAAAAAGGGTTTTAAGATATTTTGTAGAATAAGTATATTATAAATTGATCCATTGGCACTTTAATTAAGACAGAAAGGATAAAATTAATGGAATGGCGATTAATCAAAGATAATTATCATACCGGTTTTATGAATATGGCAATTGATGAGGCGATAATGATAGCTAACCTGGAAGGTTTGGTTCCTCCAACTATCAGATTTTACCAATGGTCACCACCGGCTGTATCTCTGGGTTATTTTCAGAATCTGAAAAAAGAGATAAATGTAGATGCTTGTAAGAATATGGGAATCGATATTGTCCGTCGGCCAACAGGGGGGAAAGCAGTTCTTCATGATAAAGAGTTAACCTATAGTTTTGTAATTAGAGAAAGACATCCTTTGGTTAATGATTCTATATTAGAGACCTATAAGAAGATTAGTGGGGGAATGATTAGAGGTCTTTCTTATTTAGGAATAAAGGCTGAATTAGTTCCTCTGAGAGAAAAATTAAAGAGTGACCCTTTACTTAAAGGGGAAAAATCCGAAATCCGTCATTCTGATTTTAAATCAATTTGTTTTTCTGTTCCCTCTCAATATGAGGTAAAGGTTGAAGGTAAAAAGATTGTGGGTTCTGCTCAGGTAAGAAAAAGAGAAATAGTTTTACAACACGGTTCTTTATTGATAGAATTAGAAAAAGATAAATTATTTTCTGTATTTAATTTTCCCTCAGTTCAGATAAGAGAAAGGCTTAAAACAAGATTTAATGCCACCAGCTTGGAAGAGATTTTAAAGAAAAAGATAAAATTTTCAGAATTATCTGAAATTCTTCCCCGGGGATTTGAAGAAGAGTTTGGGGTAAGATTAGTGGAAGGTAAATTAACTGAACAGGAAGAAAAAATTTCGAAAGACCTTTTAGAAAATAAGTACTCGACCTATGAGTGGAATTACGAAAGGAAAAATAATCAGCTTGATTCCCAAAAAAAGGAGTAGGTAAATGATTAAACTTAAAAGTAAATTCATTGCAGTTGAGGGTGCCATAGGAGCAGGAAAAACAAGTTTAGTTTTATTGCTAAGTAAAAGGTTTAATGCAAAACACAATTTAGAGGTGGTGGAAGAAAATCCTTTTTTATCTAAATTTTATAATGATATAGAAAGATATGCCTTCCAGACTCAAATATTTTTTTTGTTGAGCCGCTACAAACAACAATTAGGATTGGCCCAGCAAGATTTATTTAATCAGTTAATCTTTTCCGATTACTTATTTACCAAGGATAGGATATTCGCCCATCTTAATCTTTCCGGAAATGAACTTTCCATGTATGAACACCTCTATGAAATTATGGTTAAAGATATTCCTCGGCCAGATTTAATTATTTACCTGCAAGCAAGCACCGAAATGTTAATGAAAAGGATAGCACTAAGAGATCGACCTTTTGAGCGAAAAATGTCTTTTGAATATATGAGAAGATTGAATTTGGCCTATGAAGAATTTTTTTCTTATCCCGATAATTATAAAAAAATAAAATTAATTAAAATAAACACTAACAATCTTGATTTTGTGGGCAAAAGCAAAGATCTTGAATATATTATTAATGAAATTTATAAGGGGGACAGTTTAAAATGAAGAAATTTATTATCGTATCGGGGAATATTGGCTGTGGTAAATCAAGTTTAACTGATCTCTTAAGTAAAAGATTAGGTTGGAAGGCATATTATGAAGTAGTGGAAAACAACCCATATTTAGAGGATTTCTATAAAGATATGAAAAAGTGGAGTTTTCATCTCCAAATATTTTTTCTGTCTAAGAGATTTCGTCATCATCAGGAGATATTAAAGAATCCTGCCTCTGTAGTTCAGGATAGAAGTATTTATGAAGATGTAGATATATTTGCTAAAAATTTAAATCAACAGGGATATATGGAGGGTCGCGATTATGAAAATTATCAAGAATTGTTTAATATAATGACCCAATTTCTTACTCCTCCAGATTTAATTGTATATCTTCAGGCTTCAGTTCCCACTCTCTTAAAAAGGATTTCCCTACGAGGGAGAGATTACGAGAAAACGATCTCTGAGGAATATTTGAATCAGTTAAATGTTTTATATGAGGAGTGGATAGAGAATTTTAATATTTGTCCTATTTTAAATGTACCGGCAGATGATTTAGATTTTGTTAAGAGGCCTGAACATCTAAAATTGATTACCAATAAAATATTGGATAAATTACAGGGGGTAGAAAAGGTAGTATTTGATTAAATGATACAGGGGACGGTTCTCTGTATTATTTAAGGTTTAGATAAATGATACAGAGAACCGTCCCCTGTATCAAAGTTGGAGGAAATATTTTGAGAACAGCATTGATTTATGGCGGAGAAAGTAAAAAATTAGAATTGTTTGTGAAAAAAATATCATCAGTTATCGAAAGAAAAGGAAATGAATTAAAGGTAATTAAAGCAGAAAGAGGAATAGTTAATTGCAATTTATTACCTTATGAATTTGTCTTGGTGGGCTGCCCGGTTTCAAGTATGTTTAAAGGTAAATTACCTTCTGAATTAATCAATTATATAAAAAGATGTGCTGGATTGGAAAGAAAAAGGACTATTTCTTTTATCATTCCATGGTTCATGGGAAACGATAAAACCTTAAAGAATTTAATGAGTTTATTGGAGAGTAAAGGTTCTTTTATAATAGATTTCAAGCAGATTAGGGATATAGATAAAGACAGCGACCTATTAGCCTCCCGTTTAAAATAATTTGATAGGAGATTGATACAGAGAACCGTCCCCTGTACCATCCCCTGTACCAGTCTCCTAAAGGAAATAAAGTATGGCAAACGATATATTAAAATTTTTAAGAGAGAAAGAATACGTTTCCGGTGAAGTTCTGGCCCAAAAATTAAGTATCTCCCGGGTGGCAGTTTGGAAGCAGATACAAAAACTAAAGGACATTGGGTATAGAATAATATCTGACCAAAATCTGGGTTATTGTCTGGTTTCCCGCCCTGATCTTTTACTCCCCCAAGAAATTCAAATAGGATTATCCACTAACTATATCGGCAAAGAAATATACTATTTTCCCAAATTAAAATCTACCAATATAATAGCTAAAGAGAAAGCTTTACATAGAGCAGAGGGAATAGACGAAGGTACGTTAATTATTGCTGAAAGGCAGAGTGCAGGGAAGGGGAGATTAGGCCGGGAATGGTTTTCACCTGTCGGAGGTATCTGGCTTTCCATAATATTATACCCTCAACTTTCTCCTTCTTATATATCTCGAATAACTTTAATGACTGCAGTAGCAGCAGTAAAGGCTATCAAGATATGCACTCAAATTGAATCTCAAATAAAATGGCCCAATGATATATTAATAAATGAGAAAAAAGTATGTGGAATAATGACTGAAATGAGTGCCGAGTTGGATATAATAAATTGGGTAGTAGTGGGAATAGGTATAAATGTGAATATAGATCATCGGGATTTTCCTGAAGATATTCAAGAGAATACGATTTCTTTAAAAGAAGCTTCAGATAAAGAGGTTTTGCGAGTTAAGCTAGTAAAGACATTTTTACAGGGATTTGAAAAGTATTACAAAAAGTTAAAAAGGAAAGAATTTCCTTCTATTTTAAGGGAATGGAAGTTATACTCCCATACTCTGGGGAAAAAGATAAGAGTAGATATAGGAGAGAGAATTGTTACAGGAGAAGCTATTGATATAAATGAAAGTGGAGCATTGATTCTAAAGAAAGAAGATGGAGAATTAATAGAAATAATTTCCGGAACTATCATTTAAATTTTTTTGACATTATCGTTAACTCAGGATATTATATTGGTTAACAATAATTTTTCAGAAAATCGGAGGATTTAAGAGTGTCAAAAATAAATATTCGTCAGATGACTTTAATCTCTTTGTTTGCTGCGTTAACTGCAATGGGAGCATTCATTTCCATTCCCCTTTACCCTGTCCCTCTTACTTTACAGACTTTATTTACTCTTTTGGCTGCTATGACTCTGGGAAGCGTTATGGGAACGTCAAGCCAGGTAATTTATGTGTTGTTGGGCATAATAGGTTTACCAGTTTTTGCTGGTTTTAAAGCTGGAATAGGTATTTTATTTGGACCAACTGGAGGATTTTTATTTGGATTTATAATTTCTGCTTATATTATTGGGAAGATAATAGAGTTAAAAAAAGAAAAGAATATTTTTTATTATTTTCTAGCTGGTTTAATAGGGACTTTAATTATATATATTATAGGTGTAACCCAGCTATCTTTAGTAACAGATATGGGAATAAAGAAAGCTCTAATGGTAGGGATGTTACCTTTTTTACCAGGAGATATTTTAAAAATTATCGCTGCCTCCTTCATCGCCAGTAAATTAAAAATAGTAATTAAATAAAATAACTATACTAAATAAAAACAAAATGAAAATTTACTGTAAACTTTAGCGTGGTGCTTGGACGAAAAAGTTATGCTTGAGTCTTTTCTCTAATTATCCTTAATTTATTTTCTTTCTCTTTCTTAACGCGATACTCAATACACGATACTCAATACGAATAAATTAGTAGCCTCGACTAATTGATTATGATATAATTCAATTGTGTTTTTCGGGGCGTAGCGCAGTTTGGTAAGCGCGCTTGGTTCGGGACCAAGAGGTCGGAGGTTCAAATCCTCTCGCCCCGACCATCTAAAAAATGCGTTTAAGAGCCTTATTTCGAATCTATTATTAAGACCCTTATAGTATAAGGCTTCTCCTTTTCTATGTTATCTACATGTATCCCCCTCACCATAATCTTCTTCCGTCTCTGTTTACAACTATAAATCAGGAAAGGCATCTCAATTAAAGAGGGAAGTGATAAAAAAATGAAAAATTTAAAAAATATAATGCAGGGGAAAGAAATAGATTTAGCGAATAAGATAATGAAGGTTTAAGTTTTAATACTTTTAAAATGTGAATAGATAAGAAATGGAGATTTTATAAGATATGAAAATATTATTAAAGTGATGAATTTATTAAAAGTGGAAGAATATAGATATAAGAAAAGGATATATAAAAGAAATGACTATCCGGGAAATTGAAGCAAAATCTATATTACGCAAATACAAGAAGATAGATTCCTGGTTTATCTTCCGTTATGGAATGAATTTGTACAGAGGCTGTATCCATAATTGTATCTATTGTGACGGGAGAGCAGAAGGCTATTATGTAGATGGAGAATTCGGGGAAGATGTAACTATTAAAATGAATGCCGTAGAGATTTTACGACGAGAATTAGATCCCAAAAGAAAACGCACTCCTTTCAAAAGAAGTTTTGTTATGATAGGCGGCGGTGTCGGTGATAGTTATTAACCGATTGAAGAGAAGTATCGATTAAGCCGAAAAGTTCTCGAACTAATGGATAAATATAATTTTCCCGTTCACATTCTTACCAAGTCAAACACTTATTAAAAGGGATATCGATATTTTAAAAAAAATTAATAAAAAAAATAAAGCGATTGTAAGTTTTGGTTTCTCCTCAGTAAATGATGAGATAAGTGCTATCTTTGAACCCGGTGTCCCGTCTCCCAGTGAAAGATTGAAAACCCTTGCCTTTTTTAAAAATGAAGGAATTGCTTGTGGAATGTTTTTACTCCCGGTTATTCCCTTTATAACTGACACGCCAGAATTAATGGAAGAGACTATAAGAAAGGCGAGTGAAGTAAACTTAGACTTTATCATTTTCGGAGGAATGACCTTAAAAGAAGGTAGGCAGAAAGATTATTTTTTTCAAGTACTTAAAAAACGTTATCCAGAACTTATCGGGGAATATGAATATATATATCAAAAAAACAGGTGGGGAGAAGCAGCAGGAGAATATTATAACTCCATAAATCTAACCTTTAATAGTATTATAAAAAAATACAAGATTCCCCCTCGTATTCCTCTTGCCCTTTATAAAGATATATTAGAAGAAAATGATTTGGTAGTGGTAATATTAGAACATATTGATTATCTTTTGAAACTACAAGGAAGAACTTCTCCCTACGGTTATGCCGCCTACTCAGTTTCACAAATAAAAGAACCTTTATCATTTATGAAGAGAGAATTGAAAAGAATAAACGGAGTAGGAAAAGTAACCGAAAGCATTATCTTGGAAATACTTAAAACCAGAAGTTCATCTTATTATAAAAAATTGCTAACTGAATAAATATAATAAATTACCTGCCTATATTTTATATTTGATCTTTTTTCGGGACACAGAAAAAAAATAAATAAAACTATAGGCAGGCAATTTAATTTTAAAAGAAATGACGCGTTCTTTTACAAACCGAAACAAGCATTAACATTACCGGGACTTCAATTAAAACTCCTACCACTGTTGCTAAGGCAGCACCAGAAGATATACCAAAAACCATTATAGCGGTTGCTATGGCTACCTCGAAATGATTGCTTGCTCCTATCAGCGCAGAAGGAGCAGCATTTTCATAATTAAGTTTCAATAGTTTTGCTAATCCATAGGTGAGAAAAAAAATAAGATTGGTTTGAATAAAGAGTGGAATAGCTATCCATAGTATGGTTAAAGGTTTGGTTAAAATAATTTCACCTTTAAAGGAAAAAAGTAAGATTAGAGTAAATAAAAGGGCAATAATTGATACCGGAGTAAGCAGATGTAAAAAATTCTCTTTAAACCATTTTTCGCCCTTTGCCTTTATTATCCATTTTCTGGAAAAATAACCTGCCACTAAGGGCAAGGCAACATAAATGCTTATAGAAAGTAGTAGTGCTTGCCAGGGAACAGGCAATCTTCCCACACCAAGCAGAAATCCACCAAGCGGCCCATAAAGAAAGAGCATAGTTAGAGAATTTGTTGCTACCATAACCAATGTGTGTCCAGCATTACCTTTCGCTAAGAAACCCCAGACTAAGACCATTGCTGTACAGGGAGCAATGCCTAATAAAATATTCCCGGCAAGAAAACTTCTCCACAGAGGAATTTCGAGCAATTTCATCCCATTATTTATCACTACAGTTCCAGCCCCATGAATTGTTCCCACTGCCCAATCTGCTCCAGGTGGAAGTTTTATTAAATCCATTGCCTCACTCCCAATAAAATTTTTAAAAAGAAAACCTAAAAAAAAGATAGATATAGCATACATAGTAAAAGGTTTTATTGCCCAGTTAGCGAATAAAGTCAGTCCAACCGGCTTAATAGATTTTCCTGCTTTTAACACTTCTCCAAAGTCAATCTTTACCATAATCGGATACATCATAAAAAATAGGCAGATTGCAATCGGGATAGAGATAACTGGCGCCTCACCAATATAAATTGCTAATCCATCAAGATATTTTGCTAACCCGGGAATAACCTTGCCAAAAATAATTCCAATCCCAATACATAACAAGACCCATACCGTTAGATATTTTTCAAAAACATTTAGGCCTTCCTTTTTTTCTTTAACCATGGTTAATCTCCTATCAAATATTCCAATTTATAGTCGCTTCCATTGTTGTATCCTCCTTTATATATGACGATATTATCATATATACATATTATTGTCAACAGATAAATGTGCGTTGTCTAGAACTGAACAAAAACTAAAAATATATTAAAAAGGAATTGGAATTAGCAGAAATAAATCCTACCTAAAAACCCCGCATGTTTTACCAGCAATATTAGGAATTTTTTTAAAAATATTCTCTTATAAACTAAATTATTATAAAAACCAAAAATTTTTGTATAAAAAGAGGATTTTCACTATCTTTGTAGTAAACATAAAGTAAGATATAGATTAATTAATTTAGTAGAAATACATCTTGCAGAAGGAAAGAGCGAATAAAAGCAATAAAAGAAAGGAAGATATTGAGCTCGATGAATGAAGATAAAAAATTAATTGCTTATTGTGGACTCTATTGCGGAGATTGTGTTAATTACAAGGGAGAGATTGCAGATTTAGCCAGAGATTTGAGGAAAAAATTAAGACAGGCAAAATTTGACCGAGTCTCCAAAGGGTTAACTAAATACTTTAAAGAATTCAAAGATTATGAAAAGTGTTATGCGACTTTAGGGGCCATGGTTAGATTACGTTGCAGTAGAGTTTGTAGGGACGGAGGGGGACCTCCATTTTGTAAAATCAGGAAATGTTGTGAAAAAAAGAATATTCAAGGATGCTGGGAATGCGAAGAGTTTGAAACTTGCACCAAATTAGATTTTCTAAAACCCATTCATGAAGATGCCCATCTAAAAAATCTAAGGAAAATTAAAAAACAAGGAACCGATAAATTTCTTTCTGGAAAGAGATATTGGTAAACGATTAGTTTTAAAATTTTTGGCGGGGTTCGGAACTCTTCGGTTGCTTCGCAACCCTGCCCTTAGGGTCATATAACAACGGATAAAAGGGAAATCAAAGATTTCCTCAAATTACCTTCGGCAACTTCTTTTATCCGCGGAACGTTAGATGTCATTTTAGTGAATTAAAAAGAAAGAAGGATAGTTAAATGTCTATAAAGAAAGTCGATATAGACAACCAAGGCTGGACATATTCGTCTTATGTCAGAGCTGGAGATTTTATTTTCACTAGCATATGTTCAGGATTTGGAGATACAATTAAAGAAGCAACCGAAACCGCACTAAATCAATTACGAAAATACCTAAAGCATACAGGTGCTGATTTAGAGGATTTGGTTAAAGTTACGGTGACTTTCAAGCGCGGTGAAAATTTTGATGAAATAAAACCTGTTTTTAAAGAGTATTTCCCAAATGGCTATCCAGCAAGAAACATAATCCTTGTCGATGAATTTCTAGGGAAATCAATAAAAATACAGATTGAAGGGATAGCATATAAACCGTGAGTCACGCAACATCTAATAGCGGGTAGAAGGTTCCGTAACTTTAACCGAAACCGCACTAAATCAATTACGAAAATACCTAAAGCATACAGGTGCTGATTTAGAGGATTTGGTTAAAGTTACGGTGACTTTCAAGC
>JABUBL010000082.1_pt1 | contig 20833 bp, 24 predicted proteins | sample 7240371 | NCBI WGS metagenome assembly JABUBL01 (sample SAMN07256343, study PRJNA390944) | subsurface metagenome | isolation source: Methane hydrate marine sediment | place: Pacific Ocean: Eastern North Pacific, ODP site 1244 | collected 2002
ATACACGGGTTGTATGCGTCGTGGAGGATAGTAGGGTTATCAGGGTGGAGTAAAAGATGGCTAAGAAATCACATCGTGTCGCCTCACGGCAGGCGGCGGTCAGCAAGGAGAGAAAGCGGAAGAAGAGGTCGCATGTCTCCCAGAGGCACCCCATGCCTGCTGGAACTCCCGCTGCACCCTCAATTGTGGCTACTCCTGAGCCTGCCACCGCGCCCTCAACTGTGGCTACTCCTAAGCCTTCCACTGCCCCTTCGGTGACCAGGCCTGCTTCAACGCGACAGGCGGTCCCCCGCTATCAATATGTTATCGCAGATTTGCGGAAGATCGCCCTGATCGCCGGGGCCATGATTATTATCCTCATCGTGCTCGCCTTTGTGCTGGGATAGGAAGCCATGGAAGCGAGGCGCTTCGAGGAGCAGCTAAAAGCATTGCCCCAGAAGCCGGGCGTTTATCTCTTTAGAGACACCTCGGGCAATGTGCTTTATGTGGGGAAGGCCGCCAATCTCCATAATCGGGTAAGAAGCTATTTTGGCGCTCCTGAAACGCTTTCCCCAAAGCTGCGGAGGATGGTGGCTCGGGTGAGCGACTTCGAATTCCTGGTTACTGATTCGGAACAGGAGGCGCTCATCCTGGAATGTAACCTGATCAAGAAGCACCGGCCCCGCTACAATGTACGCCTCAAGGACGATAAGACCTACCCCTACCTCAAGATAAATGTCCAGGACGACTGGGCCAGGGTCTATGTTACCAGACACATGGATAAAGACGGCAGCCGCTACTTTGGACCATTCGCCAGCGCTAGCTCGGTCAGAAAGACCCTTGACCTGTTAAAGAAGCTCTTCCCCTTCCGCTCCTGCAAAAGGGCGATCAATGGGATCGACCGCAGAGCCTGTCTGGAGTATGACATTCACCGCTGCACCGCCCCCTGCATTGGCGCTATCTCGAAGGATGAATACCGCGAGATTATTAATCAGGTGGTCATGTTTTTAGAGGGAAGGCAGGAGAGCGTGGTGAAGGAGCTGGAGCGAAAAATGGCGGGGGCATCCGAGCGGCTGGAGTTCGAGCGTGCTGCGGTGCTGCGCGACCAGATCCGTGCTGTGGAAATGGTCACCGAGCGCCAGAAGATCTCTTCGACTGAAAGAGGCGATCAGGATGTCATCGCCCTAGCCCAGAGTAAGGATCAGGCTAACGTGGAGGTCTTCTTCATACGGAGTGGCCGGCTCATTGAGAGGGACCACTTCATGGTACAGGGGGCTCAGGATGAGGAGCCGGGGCAGATCATGACCGGCTTCCTGAACCAGTTTTACGACTCTGCGACCTATATCCCGCATGTCATTCTGCTTCAGCACCTCCCTGATGACATTCTCGTACTGGAGAGGTGGCTGGAGAGCAAGCGGGGGGCACGAGTTAATTTACTGGTGCCGCAGCGTGGAGAGAAGCGGAGGCTGGTGGAAATGGTGGCAGAGAATGCCCGCCAGGGTCTGGAGCAGCTCAGGTTGAAGCGGCTCGCCGACCCGGAGACTACCGCTGCTGCCCTCGTGGAGCTGAGAGACGCCCTTCAACTGCCCCACGCTCCGCAGCGGGTGGAGTGCTACGACATTTCGGACATTCGGGGGACATCGGCAGTGGGCAGTATGGTCGTTTTTCAGGGAGGGCATCCTATGACAGCACACTACCGCCGCTTTCGTATTAAGACGGTAGCAGGCACCGACGACTACGCCATGATCCAGGAGGTCTTGAGGCGGCGCTTCAAGAGGGCCGAGGGGTTTAAGCGCCCCGATAAATCTGGGTGGACCATAGTCCCCGACCTGGTGCTTATCGATGGCGGTAAGGGGCACCTTAGTGCTGCCCGCGATGCGATGAGGGAGACGGGGGTAGACTTCATCCCCGTTGCCAGTATCGCCAAGGAGAACGAGGAGCTATTCCGCCCTGACATCGCTGTGCCTATAGTCCTCGCCCGCACCTCGCCGGCTTTATACCTGGTGCAGCGAATTCGTGATGAGGCGCATCGCTTTGCGTTGGGCTATCACCGCAGGGTGCGGAGGAGCGAGGCTATGGCCTCAGCGCTGGATAATGTCCTTGGAGTCGGACCGAAGCGAAAGCGAGCGCTGTTGCGGAAATTTGGCTCGGTTAAGGCGATTAGAGAAGCCGACATCGACGATATTGCTGCGGTGATGGGCATGACCCGCTCCCTGGCGCAGAGGGTGAAGGAGTATTTGTAGAATATAGATTTCTGATAAAAGGAGGTGGGAAATATGCCTTGGGTTACAGCTAAATTTGAATTTACACTCCCTTTTAAAATTAGAATGCTTGGAGAGAACGCCTGTCGACCATGCACGTTTCAACTTAGGGAAGACCGAGTTGTTGTACACCCACCTGCGAGGTTGGATGAGAGGGATGGTAAACCTTGCAGGTTCGCAGACTGGCACCCTGCTGATAGCGTCGATGGTATATCCATTTGGTTAGCCGATACGGTGCTCATTGATGTCACATCCGAAGTAAAGGCATATGCTCTTACAGAAGAGGATGTAGATAATTTTATAAGTATAGCTAGGGAGTTTCTAGCAAAGTTATTGCAAACCTGTAGATGGAGAACAGGCCAGGCGTGGATTCATGCAGACGATTGGTCAGGTAGTCATAGTGTTCACTATTTCGATGAAGCTGGTAACCAAATCAGAGATGGGTTAGCAAAAAGGACAGGTGTAATCGTAGTAAATCGGACTCCTGGCTTACCAAACCTTGATAGCACTGTTTGGGATACAGTCTGCCAAGCCCTTGCTTCCGAAGCCGTGCCTGAATTGTGGGAAGAGTTGCTTCTTGATGCTGTGGATGCACTTCCAAGTCACCCCGGCAAAGCTGTAATCGATGCTGGTGCAGCCTGCGAAGTGTTTATCAAATCATTTTGCAATAAACTGGCCGATGCTCTTGGGGCAGACGAAGATGTTTATAAAGAACTGACTGCTCAGCACCGACCATTCCCAGAGTATTTCCATGTTGTCCTGCGATATTTGGTCAAACGTTCTCTAAAAGTTGATAATCTAGATGTCTATAAGGAAATAGATCACCTTTACCTAACCGTGAACTCAGTCAGACACGCAGGTCGCTGTGAATATAAAGGGGGAAAGAGAGAAGTCATAGGTGTCGGCTCGAAAGAGGTAAGAGAGATGATAAATGCTGCAAGGTCTGCCATCGAATGGGCAAGCTCACTGCAGAATGAGTCTTAGCTCAGCTTATCCGCCAGCGTCTGCGTATTCTGTATCGCAAAGCCTTAAGTGTATGCTCCTTAGCTCGGCTTCTTCATCAGCCACTCTTCAAAGCTGCGGGTGTAGCTTGTATATTTTATCTTCCACTCGTCATTTTCTTTAACATATTCCTCGTTATAGTGGGCCCAGCCTGTCATCGTTGAGTTTGGCTGTATCACTACATAGTCATGTAGTTTCCATATACCCTTGGCTTTTATATCACTGAGTATTTTAATCTCGGGAGTGTGGCACTCGTGAGAGGATATAAAAATGTCTTGCCCCAGGCTACCTTTCAAGAACTCGATTACGGCCTTTCTACCCTCGAAGTGCATGTTTTCCCCATAATCAGCTACCACATATTCGACAAAGCAGTCTTCCATTTCGTTCCAGCGCTTCAAGTCAAGACAGCGGAGGTACTTACCTTTGAGGTTCATGATAGCCTCAATGTCCTCCAAAACTCTGATTCTTTTTTCCAGTTCCTTTAGCTCAGCCATGATAACAACCCTCCTTCACAAATTTGTTTAGCCGATAGTATATCTACCCTACTCAAGATGTCAACCATTTTTACACTGATTTCATATGGTAAATCCTCTGCTAGCGAAATGCATCCCTGTATCGCCGGTTACTCCTCGTCACTTGACCCTCGTCCACTCTTCACGGAGGCGTGTCTCTTTGATACTCTTTTTCTTCCACTCGCCATTTTGTTTAACATATTCGTCTTCGTAGTGGCCCCAACCATTGATTGTTATGTTTGGCTGAAAAACTAGATAGTCATGCAATGCCCATATACCCCTGGCTGTTGTATCGCTGGTTATTTCAATCTCGGGATTATGGCCCTGATGAACGGTTATAACGGAATCACTCCCCAGATTATCTTTCAGGAACTGGATAATTGCCTTTCTTCCCTGAAAATTCAGGTTTTTCCCATAATCAGCTACAGCATCCTCGACAAAGCAGTCTTCCAATTCGTCCCACAGCTTCTTGTCAATGCAGCGCCAATATTTAGCTTTGAGCTTCTTGATCGCCTCAATATCCCCTAAAACTCTAATCTGTGTTTCCAGGTCCGCTAGCTCCGCCATGATAACAAACCTCCTTTCGAATAAATCACTACGACTGCTTCAGCCCCTACATTGACCATCAGGCGATTCAAATTCTTTAGCTTGTGTCAGCTTCAGGCTCTTAATCTCTCCCCTGTCCCAAACTTCCTCATATATGCGGCCACAAGCTGTAGATTTTATCTTCCACTCTCCCTCCTCTTTTACATATTCATCATGAAAGAGGCTCATTCCACTCAGCGATATATTCGCCTGCCGGTCAATCACATAGGTTTGTACCGACCATATACCCGTGGCGGTTGTATCACCCGTTATTTCAATCTCAGGGTGATGGCCATGGTGAACACTGATACGGGCAGGGATTAGCCCTTCTTTGAGGAACCGCATTAGTGCATCTATACCTTCGAATTTGAACTTTCCGCCGTAAAAACTTGCTGTCACGTTTTCAGTGAGACATTCCGTTATATCATCCCACAGTTTGTTGTCAAGGCAACGATAAAATTTGTGTTTTAACTTTTTAATCGCCTCGATGTCCATCATGACTCTGATCATAGTTTCTTGGTCCGATAGCTCCGCCATGATAACAAACCTCCTTTGAAATTTACTTAGCAGACCCGAGAACTCCGCATACGTTCGGCATCCCGGATGATGGTATCGATTAGCTCCTTGACACTCATCACCCTGTCGATGACCCCCACCGCCAGCGAGCCACCCGCTATCCTCAGGATCAAATCAAGATCAAAATCGCTCTCCCAATCTATTTCACCGACCTCGGATTGCTTGAACATTACCTGTTCCAGGTGTTGAAGCCACTGGTCCATGGGCATATTGCCCTTTTCCCCTATTATCTTTTCGTAGTCCTCGGGCGTCGTCAGGGTCAGGGCGCGCTCGCGGTATTCCTTATCCCAGGGTTGAGACTTAACCAGCTTCTGCTTGTAACGCTTTGAGATGGGGCACTCCTCGGTAGCCAGGAAGCGGGTGCCCATGTAGATGCCCTCTGCTCCCATGGACAGGGCGGCGAGAAAGCCACGGGCGTCGCCAATGCCGCCGGCAGCGATAAGTGGCACCTTAATCTGCATGGCAGCGGTAGTGATGCTGATCAAGGTGGGTAGCTGGTAAATGCTCTTGAAGGCGGTGCCCTCCAGGCCCACGATGACAACGGCATCGGCTCCCTGGCGCTCGGCGGCCAGGGCATGCTGAACAGCGGCCACCTTGTGCACCCACTTCAGTCCGGCCTCGTGTATACGCTTGCCGTGATTATCGGCGCGGTATGCAGATGTGAAGATCACTGGCACCCTCTCCTCGATTGACACCTCCCGCATCTCGTCGATGTGGGGGCAAAGCCCCACTGAGAGGTTGACCCCGAAGGGCTTATCAGTCATAGAGCGTGCCTTCTTGATGTCCTCCCTCAGCCTTTCTGGAGTCCGCCAGGCGCTGGCGGTGATGATGCCAAATCCCCCTGCTTGGGAAACGGGGGCGGCCAGGGCTGAGGTGCCAAACCCACCGAAGGCCCCCTGGATTATGGGGTATTTGCTGCCCAACAGTTCGGTCACTCTAGTTTGCCAATTCATATGTCTGCTCCGCATGCATTATCTCAGGCAATACATTCGCCGTCAACGGCAATTCTCGCCGCCTTAAAATAGCATTGAAGTTGAGACTCAAACGCTGAGCCTGAAAGCTTGGTTGAAATGCTTCATCAATCGGACAGGCATAATCTTTGTAGGGAAGAATACTCATCTATCCTCTGCCTGCTAATTTGAGGCACTACAGGCTTTGGAGGCGCTCTGCAATCGTCTGCGCATTCTTTATAGCAAAGCCCTCGGCATCGTTGTTGAAGTAGATGTAGACTGTATCCAAATCCTTCGCCAGCCGCGAAATCCTCCCCGCCCATTCCTCCAGTTCATCATCGGAGTAGCGGCTAAAGTAGAGCCCGGTTGAGCCGTGAAAGCGGATGTAAGTGAAATCCGCCGTCGTTAAAAGTGGGCAGGGAAGACCCGGCATATCAAAGACGCAAAAGCCTATATTGTGGCGCCGCAATATGTCGAACACCTCTTCATCGAGCCAGGACTGGTGGCGAAACTCGATGACATGGCGAAGCCCCTTCGGTAAAAGCTGGAGGAAGCTTTCCAACCGCTCATCGTTGCGGTGCATGTTCGGCGGGAGCTGATAGAGAAGCGGGCCCAGCTTTTCATTAAGATGTCGCGCCCGCTGAAGAAAGGTCTCTATCGGCTCCGCGACGTCCTTCAGCCTCTTGATATGAGTGATGAAGCGGCTTACCTTGACAGCGTAGCGGAAGCCCTCTGGCGAGGTAGCGCGCCAGTTCGAAAAGGCCTGCTCTGAGGGCAGGCGGTAGAAGCTGTTATTGAGCTCCACCGTGGAGAAATGCCCGGTGTAAAACTCCAGCCACTTCGACTGGGGTAGCTTTGGCGGATAGAAAACATCCCGCCAGTGTGGGTAAACCCAGCCGCTTGTCCCGATGTAATACTTTGCTCTCATCCCCTACCCCCGGCACCGGGTCCTGTCTCAGGCTACCTTCAGCCCGCCCATGCCCAGGTTATAGATCTCCTCCACCTTAACCTTTACCGCCGCCTTTGGTGGAGTCGTAGATTTAAGCATCTCCGCCAGCTTCTTGGCACCCTCGTAGAGTTCTCCCTCGGTTATAAACTCCGCCGTGCCCACAAAGCGGTAGCCTTGCAGTGCGCTCCTGTCCGCCACAGCGATAGCCACCTTGGGATTCCTCTGCAGGTTTTCCCAGGTGCGTCCGCCCATCATTTCGTAGAACACGATGTGCTCATCGTCCAGCACATAGGTGCTGCCCTTGGTGCCAATGTTGGGCACCCCATCGGGGCTGGCGGTGGCGACAAACGCCTGCTGGCTGCCCACCATGGCCTTCATCTCCTCGGTCAACTTCGCCATTTCGCTCCTCCTTTCCTCGGCTCTCATCAATCAGACTAATTATATCCACCCCGCGGCTTGCTATCAACCTTGATGTCATGGTGCGTTTGTGGTAGATTTCGGGATGAGGACAGTAAAGCTCAGGTCGATGCTGGGTCTGGAAAAGGATCGCGAGAAGCTAATCGAACACCTGCGTCGCGAGATCGATGATGAGCGGGTGCTTGAAGCGATGGCGCGGGTGCGGCGGGAGCTTTTCGTGCCCGGCTTAAGTCGCCGCTTCGCCTATGATGATCGACCCTTGCCTATCGGGGAGGATCAAACCATCTCTCAGCCCTTCATAGTAGCACTGATGACCCAGGCACTGGTTCTCACCGGGACGGAGAAGGTTCTGGAGCTGGGCACGGGGAGCGGGTATCAGGCAGCGATCCTTGCCGAGCTGGCGAGCCAGGTAATTACTGTGGAACGACTGCAAAAGCTTGCCCAGACAGCGAGGAGCACCCTGAAGAAGTTGAGCTATACTAATATCGAGGTTCATCTTGCCACAAGAACCCTGGGCTGGCCTGCTGCGGCACCCTATGACGCAATTATGGTAACCGCCGCTGCGCCAAGGATTCCCCAGGGGCTTCTGGAGCAGCTCATTGTGGGCGGTCGGTTGGTGATCCCGGTGGGCTCCCGCTGGGAGCAGGACCTCTTGCAGGTGGTCAGGAAGAAGGATCGGATAGCGGTCAAGAATTTGACCCATTGCCGCTTCGTCCCCCTCATCGGGGAGGAGGCCTGGAGCGAGGAGTAATAATCTATCCACGCCACCTAATCGGGCTTCTTCGCCTTGAGCCGATCGATAAGCTGGGAGGCTTCCTGCTTGGTAAGCTCAGCGGGGAGTCGGCCATAGGCTTTCCTGGCGTGCTGGTTCATCCGCTCCTGGCTCAGGCCATGCTCATCCTGGGCGATAGTATAAATCGCCTTAACCTGCGCCGCTGTCGCCGGGGAATGCTTCCCCTGAGCATCCACAGGCTTATCATGCTTTTCGAAAAAGTCGAAGTCGCTGCAGAACTGCGTGCCATAGCCCAATGCAGCGCAAGCTCGCCCCAGCGCCTTTGTCTCCGCCTTCTCGATGTAGTCGCCGAAGTCACTCACCGTTTCGCTGCCCCAACCGGTGGCCTCCCCGCCCTGGGGGAGGGTGATACGCGCCTTAAAAAGGGCCATGCCACCCTCGTGCCTATCAAGCTCAGTGACAATAACCGCATCGGGGTGCTCGGTGCGCAGCCACAGGAGCCGCCACTTTACCTCAAGGTAATCCTTCCCATTTAGCTTCGTAAGATACCTGCTCGCCCGAAAAGCTTTTTCGCCTTTTTCGCTCATTTTGCCTCTCCTGGTGGAACATATGTTCTATTATAGGTCCCTTTATTATAATTGTCAATAGTTTTCCTGAAGCCTTACCCGCAATGCCAGCACGGAGTGCCACCGAGAAAAGCAGGTATGGAGGGTGAAGTTTCACTTATCATGTGGGTGAGTACAAATCCTTGCCACAGTTTATAAAGATTGCTATACTAGCCCAAGGAATGGAAAACCAAACGATTATCGGGCTTGAGGTCCATGCACAGCTACTGACGAAGAGCAAGATGTTCTGCAGCTGTGGCGCGGACTATATAAACGCAGCCCCCAACAACCGTGTCTGCCCGATCTGCCTGGGGATGCCTGGCGTCCTCCCCGTCATCAACCAGCAGGCGCTAGAATATGCGGTGATGACCGCACTGGCGCTAAACTGTGCTATCCCCGAATATGCCAAGTTCGATCGAAAGAACTACCCCTACCCCGACTTGATGAAAGGCTATCAAATCTCCCAGTACGATTCACCTTTAGGTATTAACGGCTGGATAGATATCGAGGTTGGAGAGGGGGACGGGCAAAGAAAGCGGAAAAGGAGAATCGGTATCACTCGAGTCCATCTTGAGGAGGACGCCGCAAAGCTAATCCATCACACCACCGCGGAGGAGGAATCCTATAGCCTGGTGGATGTCAATCGTGCCGGGACGCCCCTGATGGAGATCGTGAGTGAGCCTGATATGCGCTCTCCAGAGGAGGCGCGTCAGTATCTGGTGAAGCTGCGCTCTATCCTACAGTTCCTCGGCGTATCTAGCGGGAATATGGAGGAGGGGAGCTTCAGGTGCGACGCCAATATCAGCATCCGCTCCGCAGGCAGCACCGATTCGGTTAAGGTTGAGGTCAAGAACATGAATAGCTTCAAGGCGGTCTATCGTGCCCTGGCATATGAGGAGGAGCGGCAGCGGAAGGCGATCGAAACGGGCGAGCGCCTCATTCAGGAGACCAGGGGTTGGGTTGAGGATCGGGGGGTCACCGTATCGCAGAGGAGTAAAGAGTATGCTCACGATTATCGATATTTCCCTGAGCCCGATCTACCACCAATGGTGTTCAGTCGACAGTGGGTGGCGGAACTTAGCACGCACCTACCAGAGCTTCCCGAAGCAAGGCGAGATAGATTCATCGATGATTACGGCCTGTCTCACTACGACGCCAGCTTGCTAACCGCCTCCAAAGCAATGGCTGACTATTTCGAAGCCAGCGTCAGACTGAATGCGAAGGCCCCGGTTGAGAAAAGGGCGAAGGTAGTGAGCAACTGGCTTTCGGGTGAGTTCACCAGGCTGCTCCATGCTACGGACACCGAGATCGACGATTCCAAGGTTACTCCGGAGCTTCTGGTGGAGATGCTGGGGCTCATCGATGAGGGCACGCTCAGCAGCGCTGCCGCGAAGACGGTTTTTGAGGAGATGTTTGCTAGCGGCAGGCGGGCCGGTGAGATTATCATTGAGCGAGGGCTCGCCCAGATGAGCGATGCTCAGGAGATAGCGGGGGTTGTGGCCCAGGTGATCGCCACCAATAATCAGGCGGTGGCGGACTTCAAGAGGGGGAAGGAGCAGGCACTAACCTTCTTGGTGGGGCAGGTGATGAGGGAAACAAAGGGGCGGGCTAACCCCGCTGCGGTAAATAGACTCTTAAAGGAGAAACTGGAGGGCTAGTCATGCAGACCTATCTAAATATCGCCCAAATAATATTGGCCATTGTATTGATAGTCGTTTTCCTGCTTCAGGTGAGGGGGGGAGGTTTGGGGGGCATCTTTGGTCAGCAGACGGGTATGTATCGCACCAAACGGGGGCTCGAAAGGACCATGTTCCGCTTCACCATTGCCTTGGTGGTGATCTTCGTCATCATCTCGATATTCGCGGTTACAGGCACCGGTTAGCATTATGGCTATCATTACACTGACCACTGACTTTGGCACCGATGACCCCTATGTGGCAGCGATGAAAGGGGTGATCCTAAGCATCAATCCCGATGCTAACATCGTAGACATCTGCCATACCATCAAGCCGCAGAGTATCGCTCAGGCTGCCTATATCTTGAGCACCACCTATCACTACTTCCCCAAGGACGCTATTCATATCGTGGTGGTTGACCCCGGGGTGGGCACGGAGCGGCAGGCAGTACTACTTATCACTCCTCATGGCTTCTTTATTGGCCCCGATAACGGCGTGCTAAGTGATGTAGCGGAGGAAGCCTTACCCGAGCTTGAGACGATCGCCCTGACCAATCCCCGCTTCTGGCTCTCCCCAGTTAGCAACACCTTTCACGGTCGCGACATCTTCGCCCCTGTTGCCGCCCATCTCTCTCTGGGCGCCCCTCCCCGTGAGTTTGGGGACCTGATTCCCACCATCGCTACCTTACCCATCCCTGGGCCTAATATTGACGAGGACGGGGTGCTTATCGGCCGGGTGATTCACATCGACCGCTTTGGCAATCTGATCACTGATATCAAGCAAGCGGACCTGCCCAGGGGAAGGCTCTTTGTCGAAGCTTGCGGCCATATCATCGATGACCTGAGCTCCTCCTATGAAGAGGGGGAGGAACTCTTGGCGATCATTGGCTCAAGTGAACGGCTTGAGGTATCAGTGCAGAACGGCAGTGCCGCCAGGTTTCTCAGGGCCAAGGTTGGCGATGAGGTGAAGGTGGGGGTCAATAAATCATCACTGAAAGGGGGATTGGTGTAGCAAGGTCCGTAGCAAGGTGAGGATCACCATTCTATGGTTACGGAGGTAAAGTTCATGGCCACTGCTAAAACCTGGATATTGGAGATAAGACCGCAGTTCCTGCTGCTTGTCCCGGTTTGTGTCTTTGCCGGGGTAGCGGCCTCTCTCTACATGGGCTATGATTTTAACGCCCTATATTTTGTCTTAGCCTTTTTCGGTGCTTTGTTCGCTCATATAAGTGTCAATGTTCTTAATGACTACTTCGACTATAAGAGTGGGATAGACCTCAAGACCCAGCGGACTCCCTTCAGCGGGGGCAGCGGCATGCTCCCCGGAGCGCTGCTCGTGCCAAGGAAGGTCCTTCTCCTCGGCATAGGAAGTTTGGCAGTCACCATTCTTATAGGCATATACTTCCTTTATATCTATGGATCGATCATATTACCTATAGGACTTCTAGGCGTAGCACTGGTTCTTCTATATACGCCTTACCTAACCAAATTGCCTGGGGTAACTGAGCTTGTAGGTCCTGGGTTGGGGTTCGGACTGATAGTGCTGGGTACCTATTTTACTCAGACGGGAGCTTATAGCGTAATGGCGGCAGTGACCGCAGTTATTGTGGGCCTATTTGTCGCGAATCTACTCCTGCTTAATGAGTTTCCCGATGTGGAAGCTGATAGGAGCGTAGGGAGGAGGCACATCCCCATAATAGTAAGTAAGAGGAAAGCAGCCTGGATATATTGTTCGATAATGGCAATAGCCTATACTCTACTTATAGCAGTAGTTATTGCCGAGGTGCTTCCCTTATTGGCGTTATTGGGACTAGCAACACTACCGCTGGGTATAAAGGCGATAAGGGGCGCACTGAAGTCTCATAGTGATACCGGCAAACTTATACCAGTAATGGGCATGAACGTACAGGTTGTGCTCATAACCCCTCTGCTGATGTCTGCTGGCGTCCTTATCTGGGCCTTCACCCTCGGCTAGAGGAATTCTTCAAGTTTCTCCAATGGGGCTGCCGGCACAGTAGCGAAACCATATAATCCTGAATGAGTATTAATATAACCCTATGTCATTCTGAGGGAGCAAAGAGACTGAAGAATCTAACGGAGATTCTTCCACCGATAAAACGGGGTCAGAATGATAATAGAGCGGTCTTTGTCTGAAGCTCACAATGATAGGGGGCGGGCCGCGGCTCCAATTCGCTATCTCAAGGTCGGGAAACTTTCCTTCGAGTTCAATATGCAGCAACAGGACCATCTGGGTTGGTGTATGCAATTATGCGTAGCGAAATCTTTGGGCAGATATTTAATAGATCCTTAACTCTCTAACGCATTTTTGAAATAAGCCGCTTGATGAGCTGCTTAGGACCTTCGAAGTCATATGTTCGGTAAAGCTCTATTAAGCTGGCACGCTCAGAACCTTCGGCATGAATATGTGTGATACTTTCTTCACCACCCATGAGTGCCACCGTCTCCCGCAGGATTAAGAATAGTTTAAACCTCTCTTCACCGGGTATTGCAGCGCTCAGATACTTGTTTATGTCCTTTCTCAATTCCTCGTTATCATAGTCATCGCCACTCGGTGCAGTAATCGCTAATCCTCCCGCTATATCTATTAAGGAGTGTATGACATTTAGATAGTTAGTGTTAGAATAGAGCTTACCTATGTTTGTGTAGATAGGGTTCGGTATATAGATACCGGTTGCCTCATGCTTAATCCCTTCATATGCAGCCATCTTGGCGCACATTTTCTGAATTTCTGTGTAAGTGACAACGTCAACGATGTCTTTTTGAATATGAGCCGCTCGCTCCACACCATTTGCTTCTGCCACAAGTATTGCAAGCCCAATCAAATAATCGGCGAGGCCCACCCTATATGACACGGCGGAAAAACGATGCCAGAGAGCAAACATGAGGGCAAGCATACCCGCTTTTTCCACATCTTTATAAACGAAAACACGTTCCCACGGAACGAATACGTTATCGAGAATCGTTAGGCTTTCCAATACAGCCAGTTTGCTTGCTCTTGCCCCCTCCAAATCATTGAGAGCCGCTTCTGCACTTACTGCAGGTCTACAAATAAGCCTTACCCCTTTGGCATTAGCCGGTACAGCAAAAGCTATTGCGTAGTCCTCCTCACCTTCCCTGAAGCCTCTCCCGGGAAGAATAAAAAGCTCATTACATATTATCGCGTTGGACGTGTGTAGTTTGGCTCCCCGGACAACGATCCCGTCAGGTTTCTCCTCAACAGCATGTACATACAAATCGGCGTCTTTTTGCTCTGTTGGTCTCAATGTACGATGCCCTTTCACATCTACTTGAGCGCCAGCGATAAACAAACTGTTCCTAGACGCATTCTCCGCATAATCAAGTATTCTTTCTCTATATTCCCCGCCAAGCTCACTTGCAACAATCTTCGAAGCGTGAACCGCGTCTGAGGAAATATGTGCAAAAATAATCCCTATAGCTTTTGCCAAGTCGTAGGTTAACTGAAAACGATCGTAGAGGTCTGAAGGGCTGCGAGGCTCTTTGTAGAACGCATTAATAGTAGCCTTTAATTCAGGGTCATAGTAGAACAACCTCTTTCTCAATTCATCATCTTCTATGCCCTCACCAATCGCATAACCCAAATGATTGACTGCCAAACTCAAGATTGGATGTTTAGTGACGTCATCGACCTTCTTGCCGCGGTAGAAAACCACTCTTCCATCACGGAGACTCTCTTTATAGTCGTCCAGGTTTTTCATAGGACCTACCATGCCCTCAATACTGCCCATTTTGTTTCACCTCCCTGTATTGTGGTGGTGAGCATACTCCGCAGACCTTTGCCTGTCAAGCAATGTAACTGTGGGCTATATAAAATAGGAGCTACCAATCTCGGTTAGCCCCCTCCAAATCCGCCTGGCTGGGCTCTTTGCGCTATTGTAGCACTTGAGCAATAACCAGTATATGTATGCCTGTCACAAAGTGACCAGTATACTTTTTATAGCGAAGGCAGTATTAAGGTAGGTTGCATGGGGAAATGTTGTGCGTGAAGTAGTTAAGCGTTTAGAGAAAGGTAGCATTTAAGATAGCATGTTCACAATGGACCAAACGAATTAATAAAAATAGGGGTGGACGTTTCTGTCCACCCCTATAGATGCCCACCATTAATTAGGCTATTCCTGGTGTACAATCCTCCTGCGTAAGAGGTACGCCAGGACACCCGCCCCGCGCGCCGTTAAGAGGCCAATGTACAGGATGGTGAAGCTGCCCTAATCTCGCCAGAGAGTCCCCGTGGCTTCGACTAACCAAGTAACGGGGTCAACCAGGAGCTCCCTCACCAACGTCCTTAACCCCTCATGCTCTGATATGAAGTCCGCCACCGGCGGGCTAACCTCGTAATAGAGAGCCACCAACTGAGAGCCAAGGCTGTTCTGTAGCATCACTTCATCCCTGAAAGCCCTGAGAGTGTCGATTTCCGCAGCGGTCGATGTGCCGTAGGCTGCAGTGGCGATGAAGCAGGGGCTAGGTGTTGCAGGCGGTGACGGTGGCGCTACCTCTGGGGTGCATGATGGCACCGACCCGCCGCATGTCGATGGGTAGTTGACGTAAGAGCTCATAAGCGGATAGTCGTCCTGCTCGTTGCCCAGAGGGTGAGGGGTATCCCCAATCCCGTCGCCGCCACCGTCGCTTCCGCCGTAGTCTCCCCAGTAGTTGCCCAAAGAGCCTGATGGGTAAAAGACGCTGTTGTAACAGTAGGAGCGCCCAGTATACCACTCATTGTATTCCGCAACTGCCCTCGCTGAATATCCATCGGCTACGCCGTTGTTGTAGAAGTCATTGGGGTAGATGTCGTTGCTATACGATGCTGAGTCTACATAGATGCCGTACCTGCTGTTGCTATACGATTCGTTGTACCAGATGGTGATTTTTGAGGAGTTGTACAGGGATATGCCATCACGGTTGGAGTAAATAGTGTTCAGGGTGAGGTCTTTTAGCTGGGAATTCACCACCTTCATGCCGTCGCCGGTGTTGTCGTGGATCCGGTTACACACTATGGTTTGGTTAAGAAGGGAGTTCAGCAAGACTCCAATCGCGTTGTTGGTGATATCGCACTTCTCGAGATAGCCTTTGGCGACGTCTCCCCAACGGACGCCGGCCGGGTTTCCGCCTACGATTTTGAGCTGCCTCACCTTGACGTCATCCGAAGTTATGTCGATAGTATAGCCCGAGTTTTGTCCATCAACGGTGACCTTCGAGGAAGACTCGCCGTGGATAGTCAATATTTCCTTGTTTACAACAACGTTTTCGTTATATGTGCCAGCGTACAAATATACCGTATCACCGACGCCCTCAACTCCATCACGGGCGTCGTTTATTCCCTCTTGAATCGTGGTCCACATGTGCAAATCGTGATATTCCTGGGTGTCGGGAAAATCGTCATCGACGTATATGTTTATAGATGTGAACGCGCTAACGCTGGCACTGGGTACTGCAGCTACTGCTAATCCCGTTGCCAGCACCAATGCCACTATCAAATAAAATATCTTCGCTTTCACTTTTTCATCCTCTTTCTACTTCGAAATTGATATGAATCTAGCTTTGTTAGCTTAGATTGGCTGAATGGCTTTAATTCCTTCACCCCCTCTGCAGCGTAATTGGCCGCATCCTACGCATAGCCAGGTTATGTGCTGGTAGATAGCATATTCTGAAGGAGGTCAGGTACCGTTTCTTAGTGGACTGCACACTTGCTGGCTACGTGGGTCTGCCAGCCGCAGCGACCAGTGCAAAAGAGAGGCAATATCGATTGCCACGAATAGCGGGGTTTTTCCTGTAAATTATCCTACAACATCAAACCCATTTTGTCAATACTTTTCACTTAGCCCCACTTTGCTCGGTGGTTCTCTGTTTGTTAACCTGTGGAGCGTTGGGGAAGACTGCTATGAAGGCGAGCGTTTGAGAAGGGATTTACCTTGCCTACTCCACTCGTACAGCGGTTCCATAGACCAGGAGCTCGGAGGCCCCACTCATCACCATCGAGGTGACAAATCTGGTGTCCACGATGGCGTTGGCGCCCATTCCCTCCGCCTGCTCAACCATTCTCTGGATGGCCTGCTCCCTGGCCTCAGCCATGAGCTTGGTGTATTCGGAGATCTCCCCGCCAACGATGCTGCGAAGCCCGGCAACTATGTCTCTCCCCATATGCCGGGCCCTGATGGTGCTGCCCTTGACCATACCTAAGGTTTTCACTATCTTCTTACCCTCTATGTGGTCTGAGGTTACGATAATCAATGCTTCACCTCCTTAATCTCCCTGGGCTCCTTGCGTGCCTTCTGAACCCTATCCACGCTCACATATCCCAGGAGCAAGACAAAGCCCACCGCGGCTATCCCGGCTATAACCCTGAATCCCAGGTGTATGTCAGGGTCGGTGAAGAAAGCTCCAGCAGCCCAGCCGATGATGCCCAGTATACCGACGCCGATTAGCACCAGGGCGATATATTCCAGCGTCCTCACGGTCTTACCTCCTCAAAGCAGTTGAATTTCGCATTCATAGGTTGAGAGTAGCCAATATACATTAGGAGAGGTGAAAAGTCAAGGATTGTCGGTCACCTTCCGTATCTCCAGATAGTCCGCCCGGTGGTGTCCTCCAGGACTATGCCGAGTTCTGCCAGCTGGGCGCGGACCTTATCAGCAAGCGCCCACTGCCTTTGCGCTCTAAGCTCGTTACGGATGGAAATCAGTAGCTCGATATTAGCCTTGATTTCGACGGACCTCTCCGTCTCAATCCTGTCAGCAATAGATAACTGCCCTGCTGCATTGAACTCATTACGGATGGTATCCACCAGATTATTCATATCGATGGTGATGCGTCCTAATGAGACGGTGTGTGTGCCTAAGGCTTCAGCCGTTTCTATCCCTGTGGGGAAGATAGTCTGAGGTGATGGCAGTGTCAGACCCATTGTTCCAGCCAGCTCAGTTAGCTCCCTTTGTGCTTCTTCAATAGAATGCCCTTCGTCTGCGGCCCGGTTGATCTCTGAGGCAAGGTCGAACAGGGCGGCGATAGCTTGGGCAGTATTGAAATCATCGTCCATGGCCTGGGTGAAGCGCTGGCGGTAAATCGCAGCCTGGGGCGCTGGTGGACCATCGCCACACTGGCGATGCGCTGCAAGGCGGAGCCTCATTGCCCCTCTTTGAGCAGCCGCCAGCCCATCCTCGGCATAGGTGAGCGGGCTTCGGTAGTGGGAGCTTAGGACAAAGAGCCTGATGGCGTCAGCGCTATAGCACTCCAAGGCCTCTCTAACTGTGATCAGATTACCCAGCGATTTGCTCATCTTCTCCTCGCCAAGCTGCATCAGCCCGTTGTGCAGCCAGTACCTGGCAAAGGGGCTAACGCCAGTGAAGGCCTCCGACTGGGCGATCTCGTTCTCATGGTGGGGGAAGATGAGGTCCTGCCCGCCGCCGTGAATATCGACAGTCTCGCCCAGGTATTTCAGGGACATGGCACTGCACTCGATGTGCCAGCCGGGCCTCCCTGGGCCCCAGGGGCTTTCCCACTGAGGCTCGCCGGGCTTGGCCGCCTTCCAAAGGGCAAAGTCCATCGCATGCTCCTTTTCGTTCCCGCCTTTCTCCACTCTGCATGCTTCGGCCGTCATGTCGCTGAGGTCTCGGTGGCTGAGCTTACCGTATTGGGGGAAGCTGCTCACCCGAAAATAGACACCGCCCCCTACCTGATAGGCGTGCCCCTTTTCGACCAGGCCTGCAATGACCTCGATGATTTTGGGGATTTCTTCAGTCGCCCTGGGGTAAATGTCGGCTCTTTTCACATTTAGGGCATCCATATCGAGGAAATATTGCGCGATGAACCCCTCGGCAAGCTCCGAGGTGGAAAGCCGTGATTGACTAGCGCGGGCGATAATCTTGTCATCGACATCAGTGAAGTTCTGCACGTACTTAACCCGGTAGCCACAAAACTCAAGATACCGCCTGATGACATCGAAGAGGATATAGCTCATGGCGTGCCCGATGTGGCACTCGCTATAAGGGGTGACCCCGCAGACATACATCTTTACTGTGTCGCCCACGGGGGTAAACTCCTCTTTTCGACCTGAGAAGGTGTTATAGATTTTCATTTTTTCAAGATTTTTCGACCGGGGCTATAGCATGGGCGGCGATGGCCTCTCCTTTTATCGAACTGAATGGAGTTTTATAGATTCTCATTGTCTCTTAACCAGAGCCACCGCGTGAGTGGCGATGCCCCTGCCTTCTCCGAGAAAGCCCAGGCCTGCCGAGGTAGTAGCCTTCACAGAGACCTGTTCTTTAGCGATGCCCAGAGCCGCGCCAATGTTGCGGCACATCTCATCGATGTAATCTACCAGCCGGGGCTGCTCGCAAAGGATGGTGGCATCAATGTTTTCGATCCTGAAGCCCCCATTGCGAAGCATATCGCCGACACGCTTGAGAAGCGTGATACTACATATATCTTTATACTGGGGTTCGGTATCGGGGAAATGGGTGCCGATGTCCTTCAAGGTGGCGGCACCGAGGAGGGCATCCATAATGGCATGCACCAGCACATCGGCATCGCTGTGACCGCGGAGTCCGCGCTTAAAAGCCACCGTCACACCGCCAAGCACCAGGGGACGCCCCGCGACCAGGGGATGAACATCATAACCGATTCCAACACGCATCTCTCGCACTTCCTGTCGGTAAATATAAGAGGTTATTGCCTAACCTTGTTACTTTTCCGCCCTTTTCGCCTCTTTTGCCCTTTTTAGCTGTATTGTCTTTAAACATCGAGGTTATTCATTGACCTCGTTTCTTATGCTTTAAAAAGGCCTCAGCCAGGTACAGGTCCTCAGGAGTGGTCACCTTGATATTAGTATCAGAGCCTGGATAGACCTTAACCTTATACCCCAGGTTCTCCACCAGGGTGGCATCGTCGGTGACATCGCTCTCAGCCTTGCGATAGGCCTCATTTATTATATCGCATCGAAATGCCTGGGGTGTCTGCACGGACCAGAGGCGCTGGCGAAGCGGCGTTTCCGCAACGAAAGAGTCTGAGGAAACGACTTTGATAGTATCGGTAACGGGGATGGCGGGGACGGCGGCGCCATATTGGCGAGCCTCATTAAGCCCTTCCTCAATCAGCCCTTGGCTAAGGCAAGGACGAGCCCCATCGTGAATCACCACCCAATGGCAGCGGGAGAGCCTTTGCAGGCCCTCCTTTACCGAATCCTGCCGCCGTGGTCCACCGGGGCATACCTCACTCACCTTAGACCAGCGATACTCCTTAACCAGCTGCCACACGTCATCCAGCCGCTCTTTGCTTAATACAATGACCACCTGGTCAATGGCGGGACACATTTGGAATACATCGACAGTATGGGCTAGAAGGGGCTTGCCTGCTAAGTTGGCGAAGATCTTGTCTGCTCCACCCATTCGACTGCCTGTGCCAGCGGCAACCACAATGGCGCCGACCTTTTCCATACTTCACTCCGCTTTATGGTGGGCGAAGATCATGCGTCCTGCAGCTGTTTGGAGCACCCTGGTAACCACCACTTCAATGCTGTCATTGAGATAGCGCAGCCCGTCCTCTACCACTATCATCGTTCCATCGTCAAGGAAGCCGAGGCCTTGCCCGAACTCCTTGCCCTCTTGGATGATCCGAACCTCCATCTCCTCACCGGGCAGCACCACGGGCCTTACCGCATTGGCCAGCTCATTGACGTTGAGTACCTGGATTCCTTGGATCTTGGCCACCTGATTCAGGTTGAAATCGTTGGTAATAATGGCACAACCCAGGGCCTTTGCCAGCTTCACCAGCTTACTGTCAACATCCGTGACATCCTTGGCATCTATGTCAGAGATCTCCACCAGGATATCGGACTCCTGCTGCAGTTTAGTAAGTATCTCTAGGCCCCGGCGCCCGCGATTGCGGCGCATCGCATCGTAGGAATCGGCGATGTGGTGCAACTCGTCGAGGACAAATCTGGGGATGATTAGTGACCCCGGGATAAAGCCAGCCTGACCTATATCAGCGATGCGCCCATCAATGAGGGTGCTGGTGTCCACGATGAGCTGTCCATTGCGTGGCACCATACTACCGATGCCTTTCGTTCCTTCAGGTAAAGTGATGCCAAACATCCGGAATAGCTCCCTTCTCTGTGCTAACGTAATAGGTATTATAACCAGGCAGAGGAAAAGGCTGACAGCAATCGGGGCGATCTTTCCCCAGAGTCCGGGAAGCATGGAAAGGGGAAATGTCAGCAGCACGGAGAGGAGCAGGGCAATCACCAAACCTACGATAGCGGCGACGAAGACAATGGTTGGAGTCTGCGGGAGCCGATGATGACTCCCCTGATAAGGGTGTCTCATATAGGTACCTCCTCCACCCTCCCCAGCCAACACAAAAGCGGACCAACTTAGACTTAGCGAAAACTTCCTTTAATATAAAAAAGATTATAACTTAAGAATAGCCTCGCCCTGTTTGCCGGGAGGTGACTTATTAATATAGATTAACACAAGGGGGGGGGGATGTCAAAGGGGTTTACTCGTCCAGCATATCAGGGTAACACTACCTCCTAGCTCATTGACCCTGTCATTGCCGCCCCTCTG
>JABUBL010000083.1_pt1 | contig 20648 bp, 6 predicted proteins | sample 7240371 | NCBI WGS metagenome assembly JABUBL01 (sample SAMN07256343, study PRJNA390944) | subsurface metagenome | isolation source: Methane hydrate marine sediment | place: Pacific Ocean: Eastern North Pacific, ODP site 1244 | collected 2002
TATTCGTGACCGTCACTGCCACTTCAAATGAGAATATGGAAGTGAGCGACTCAGACAACTGCATCGCACACGTCCGCCCCTTAAGAGGGGTTAAAGTGAACATCTCGCCTGACAACCTAAGTCATGTACCCGGCGCGCCCCTCACCTATACCGTCACGGTCACGAATATGGGGGTCGAAAACGACAATTATGACTTAACCGTCAGCGATAACGCTGGCTGGGGCCCATCGATCTCAGAGAACTTGCTTGAAGTTGAGAATGGAATGAGCGAGAACGTTACGCTAAGTGTAACCATCCCTGAGAACGCAGTGCCTTACACTGAGGATAATATAACCGTTATTGCTACATCACTGACCGATAACGCGGTCAGCGATAACGCGAGTTGCATAGCGCACTCAAAGTTCCTGGAGGCAACGTTCTATCCAATAGACGACGCCGAGGTGCTTGAAAACAAACCTGACAACAACTATGGCACTAACGATTACATGTACATCGGATTTGAAGAGAACGCGAAAAGGGTGTTCTTAAAATTCAAGCTCAAAAACATTCCCGCGGGTGCCACGATTGAAGGCGCGGAGCTCTCCCTATGGGTGGCAGGAGTAGAAGAAGGCGGCGAAAAAGTGCAAGTCCATCGCGTTGATAATGATGATTGGGATGAGCATACAATAACTTGGAATAATAAGCCATCAATTGGGGATTTCTTGGATAATCGCAACTGCTCAGCGCGGTTGCTATGGTATCGTTGGGATGTCACGAGCTTTGTGACAAGCCAGTGGGAGAATGAGAACGATAGGGTGACGAGCTTCTGCATGTTTGGCGCGAGGGAAAACAATCCTCCAACGCACTATGCTAAATTATTTTCAAAAGAAAAAGCTGAGAAGGACCTGTGGCCCTCCCTCAAGGTCTTCTATAGAACCTCTGCAAATTCATTTTCTGTATCGATCTTGCCCCCCGAGAACAGCGCTCTGCGGGGGAGGACGCTCAACTATACCGTCATGGTGAAGAACGTGGGATGGGCGAACAACACCTATAATTTGGAGAACCGTGACGATGCTGGCTGGACCTTGGCGCTCTCTGAGAATAGGTTCGAGAACGTGTCACCCGGCGAGAACAGGACGGCAACGCTTACCGTCACCATTCCAGATACCGCCTCCCCAGGCACGCGCGACAACGTAACTGTCACCGCTACCTTGATGGAGAACACGGATATACGCGGGAGTGCAAGCTGTGTAGCACACTTGACTGCCCCCGCTGTTGGGGTCTCGATCACACCAAAGTATCAGAGCGGTGTGCCAGGATGGACGCTCACTTATGAAGTAATGGTAAAAAATGGGGGTTTGGAGAATGACAACTACAGCTTAGGAGTAATTGATAAAAGATGGTGGCGACTGACGCTCGATAACAACTTATTCGAAAACGTCCCCCCCGGGGAAAATAGGACGACCTCCCTAAGGGTCACCATTCCTGCCGGTCCACCGCCATGCACAGAGGATGAAATAACCGTCACCGCAACCTCACTGGCCGACAACACGGTTAAGAACAGCGCGAGCTGTATAGCACACTTGGGCTTCGCGGCCGTTGGGGTGTCGATCACGCCAGAGAATCAGAGTGGCTTGCCCGGAGCTACGCTTGACTATACCGTAACTCTCACGAACGCGGGTAGTTTCGAGGATACTTATGACCTGACCGTCAGCGACAACGAGAACTGGGGTCCGACGTTCACGGAAACTGCGACTTTTGACTCGACCAAAAGTGATGGATACATTTATAAAATTTCTTCATCTTATTCGAACGCCCATGATAACACGACCGGAGTTGTTGAAGATAATATGGATAACATTTGTATTGGTCAAAAGTTCAAGGAAAACGGCTATGCGATTTGGCGGGGTTTTGTGTTTTTCGATACATCTTCTTTGCCCGATGATGCAATCATAACTGCTGCCACACTTTCACTTTACGGATATTCAGACATCTCCGATAACGATTTCGATATTGTGGTCCAAATAGGGGAGAACTACGATGCTGAAAACATTTACCCCCACGATCCGCTTGAAGGGGGCGACTATTACTGTAACCATTATTCTGATAACGGGGGAGGTTTCAACACAGATGGATTTTCGATAACTGGCTACAACGACATAGCATTAAATGAGGCTGGTATAAATTGGATAAGAAACGATAGGGTAACAAAGCTTTGTTTGAGGAGTTCAAGGGATATTTATAACAGTCAACCAACAGAAAATGAAAATGAATTTATCTATGTTTATTCAAGTGACAAAGGCTCGGGCTATCAGCCAAAACTCACAGTCGATTATTTATCTCGATCAACTCTGCTGAAGATATCTCCAAATGATGAAAATTCTGCCACGATTAGCGTTGACATACCCAAGAACGCGCCTATCTGCACGAGGGACAACTTAATCGTTACCGTAACTTCACGGGCCGACAACACAGTCGAGAACACCGCTAGTTGTATAGCGCACTCGGGCTTTGTGGACTTCGATGTTTCGATCATACCAGAGAACCAGAGCGGGGAGGCGGATTATAACATATTTGAAGCTTTTGATCTTAAATATACGGTAACGGTCATAAACACGGGCACCATCACGGATACCTACATCTTAACTGTCAACGATAACGCTGGCTGGGGCCTTTTGCTCTCGGATAATACGCTCGAGGTTCCAGGAGGTGAAAACAAAACAACGACACTTTATGTTGAGATACCTACAGTAGGCGTCCCGTTATCCTCGAGCGATATAACCGTTACAGCGACCTCCCAGACCGACAACACGGTGAGCGATAATGCAAGCTGCATAGCTCGTGTTGCCATCGTTGATTTCGAGATCGCCCTATTACCTAGCTACCAGAGTACCCTGCTCGGGGAAAATCTTTTTTACACCCTGACAGTCATGAACACCAGCACGGGTGCTATACCCAAAATTTACCATTGGTCTGTAAAGGATACTGAGAACTGGACCCTCCCCGAGAACGTTTACCAGACTGCTGTCCCGGCGGGTGAAAGCAATAATGCCTATTTCACCGTTGGGGTTCCGGACAATGCGACGCACTGCACGAGGGATAATTTGACCGTCGAGGTAAAGACATTTTCATACCATATTGGTACATGGGTAACAAAAGAGACAAGCGTCATAGCTCACGCGACCACCCTCAAACATGAAGTAATCATCCTTCCCCTGCCGCCGAGTCTTAAGAGAGGGAGGCCGGGAGATAATGTCGATTTCCCTGTATGGGTTAGGAACCTTGGCCTCGAAAATGACACCTATGACCTAACCGTTGTTGATGATGCCCTACCAAGCTGGAACTGGAGATTCGATGATAACCCCTTGGAGAACGTCGAGAACGGCGAAAGCAGGAGTACCACGCTTAGGGTCACGATACCTGACAGCGCCCCCCCGGGCATGAAAGATAACCTGATGGTGATCGCCACTTCAAGGAAGGATCCCACCATAAGCGAATCCAAAAACTGCATCGTGCTCGTCGAAAATATCATCCCGGGAGTGGAGGTTTCGATTTCGCCTAGCTATCAGAGCGGCCCGCCAGGAACCTCGCTGACATACACCGTCACCGTCACCAATACGGGCGATGTCCTGGACACCTATGAATTGACCACGGGCGACGATGCTGGTTGGTCTCCTACAGTATCGCCCTCATCGATAAATTTGTCGCCCGGCGCCTCGGGCAACGTCACGCTTACCATCGGGATTCCGGAGACCGCGGAGAGCAGCACGCACGATAATATTTGGGTCATCGCCCACTCGCTGATAGATGACGCGGTTGAAGATAGTGCGAGCTGCACGGCACATGCCATAGAGAATAGGGGGGTTGAAGTTTCGATCTCACCCCCTGATGATAGCGCCGAACCCGGGCGGACTCTCACGTTCACCGTCACTGTGAAGAACACGGGCAGCGTCCTCGACAATTACATCCTGACCGTAAGCGATGATGCCGGCTGGGGGGCGACGCTTGCCCAGAGCCTGCTGACGATCCCGGCCGATGAGAGCCGCACGACGACGGTGAGTGTTACCGTGCCTAGCGACGCGGCTGAGGACGAGTTGACGCAGATAAACGTCGTCGCGACCTCGCAGGCGGCTCCGACAGTGAGCGACAGCGTCACCTTCAGTGCGACCGCCAAGGAATTGGTAACGGGAATACCGCTTGTTCCGCTCGCGATCTCGGCGTTCCTGATAGGCGCTGCAATAATCGTACCGACCTACCTGCTGCGCGTGCGGCCCAGAAAGGCGGTACGGCCAACGTTGTTCAGAGAAAGGAGGCGTCTGGGTGTAATATCCGCGATGGCCAACCTGCTGCGCGGGCGGCGCAAAAAGGCACGACGGAGGGTGTTCAGCTTTAGCGCATGAGGTGCTATAATAATAGGGGATAATGAATGGGGACCGAGCGTTTAGGTAGCGGATTACTGTCAATATTGCTGTTAACGTCATTAATTACATCCCTGCTGGTTCCAATTGCATTGACCTCGGTCGGCACGGTAGAGGCGACAACAAATCACGTGGTCATAAGTGAGGTCTTCTACGACGAATCGGGCACGGATACCAACGAGTTCGTCGAGTTATATAACCCGACCCTCAGCAGCGTTGATATCGGCGGCTGGAAGCTAAAATTTTTTAATCAGACGGGCACACTCTATTGGACGCTCACCTTCGGCGGCGGGACGACGATCGCCTCCCTCGGTTACTACCTCATTGGACAGAAGAGCCCATTAAACTCGGCCGACTGGGGTGGCACCCCAATAACTCCGGACGCGATTCTTCCAGGGAGCCTTCAGAACGGCCCTGGTGATTATGTCATCATCGAAGAAGGCGACGAAACCTACGTTGATGGCGTCAGGTGGGGTGCCAAAACTTCGGGAGCCGACATTCCCGATGACCCAAATTATGCCGATGTCGACGATCCCAATAGCATCGAGAGAAAGTCCGGCCCTACCCATGACGAAACCCAGGGAAACGGCTACGATACCGACGATGCATCCAACGACTTCAGGACTAGGACTACACCGGAACCACAGAACTCATCGAGCCCCAGTGAGCCATCGCTTGGGGTTTTGGTGTCGGTTTCACCGAGCGAGAATAGCGGCTTGCCCGAGGCGACACTGACTTACACCGTCGTTACTAAGAACACCAGCGGAGTCCCGGATAACTACGACCTGACCGTCAGCGACAACGCGGTTCCAAGCTGGGGTCCAACGCTTGATAATAACCAGTTCTTGAATGTTGGGCCGGGTGAAGACCGCACGACCACGCTCCGCGTCACCATCCCAGTTGATGCCGAGGACGGCGCCGAGGACCTCATAACCGTCACCGCCACCTCTCAAGAGAACGGGAGCATCACGGACAACGGTAGCTCCAAGGCCATATGTTATCTCGTGCCCCCACCCCAACACTACAAGGAGTATCCCACTGACGATCAGGCTGTGATGGAAGGGAAGGACAACCTGAACGAGGATTACAAATACAAGCTCCCATGTGGCAGATATCATCTAGATAATCAACCCCGGGAGAGGTCGTTCCTCAAGTTCGATATATCATCAATTCCACCTGGGGCGACGATCGAGAATGCTTATTTGGGGCTTTACCACCACTTTGGAGTTTATGTCGAAGGAAGATGGTGTTGGGTCGAAGTCTGGACGGTCGAAAACGACAATTGGACGGAGAATGAGATAGATTGGAGCAATCAGCCACCCAAAATAGAAAATCTCTATCACGAGTACGTCAATTACACCGGGTATTCTCCCAACCCCTGGCTCGGCACGACCTACGGCTGGCCGGGCGTCCCCGTCAAATCATACATCCAGAGCCAGGCCGAGAACGAAAATGATGGGGTGGCGAGCTTCATCCTGTACTCACCTCAAGAGGATCTCGACCCTTCAGAAAACACCGATGTGGACTTCACCGCCAAGGAAGAAGATAATTATCCAACACAGTGGCCTTATCTGGAGGTGTGGTACTATGAGAATTTGCCTCAAGTCTTGTTCTCCGTAACCATTTCTCCAGGCTCTCAGGCTGGCTGGCCTGGGGAGAATCTTGAGTATACCGTCACGGTCAAGAATCGCGGCACGATTAACGACAATTATGATCTGGCGGTTAGCGATAACGCCATTCCCAGCTGGGACCCGACGCTCTCGAATAACCTTCTTGTTAACGTTCCACCGGGTGAAAGCGAGACAGTCACGCTCAGTGTCATCATACCCGAGGATGAGGAACTCGCCACGCTTGACAAAATAACGGTTACCGCGACCTCGCAGGCGGACAACAGGATTAGCGAATCCGCCGAAGCAATTGCCACCGGTCCGGGAATCTGGATTGTTGTATCTTATTCTCCCTACATAGAAGGTTATGCTGTAGGTGTGACGGGTGCGGGTGAGAACATTTACATCGCGAATAGTTTACCTGATCGTTTCATGTGCTATAATTCTGTCGACGATACATGGCAGAACCTTTCAGTCCCATCAGGATTGCTGTGGCAGCCGGGGAAACCGGATTCTATGATAGGAGCGTTCAAGAACGGGACCTGCATGGCCTGGGACAATGGAGATTACCTCTACACCCTATTCGGCGCCTCTTATGCCGATGGTGACAGCGGCTATTACCGCCACTACTTCTACCGCTACAGCATCTCAAATGACAACTGGGAGCAACTGGAAAATACCCTGAACCCCAAAGGCCAAGGCGCCGGGGACGCCATAACTTGGGTTCCGGGAAGTGTTCTCGGGACCGGGAACGATTGGATTTACGCGATAATGGGCAGCGATGGCCACGGGACGAGCTTCTGGCGCTATAATATTAGCACCGATGCATGGGAATCTAGGTCATTCAACCCGGGGTGGACCACGACCGACGATGGATGCTCGCTCGTCTGGACCGGCGATAACTACCTCTACGCACTGAGGGGTGAGTGGATGGAGTCATCCCCCAGCTACGATTTTGCGCGCTATGACCTCTTGTACGACAATTGGGATGACATGGCGCCCATACCGGCATATCCCTGGGGCGGCGGGGCTGGCGGTGTCGGAGACGGTGGCTCCATGCTTTGGATAGGTGGCGGATACGGCGATTTCATCTATGCGTTGAGTGGCAATCAATGCATCCCAGAACCCATCTATGACAACCGTTTCTACCTCTATACCATCTCCACTAACTCATGGCAGCGTTTGGCAGACATGCCGGGTGGCGTGGGCAATCAAAATGGGCCCCGCCTCGGCTTCGCGAGCGGGAGTAGCGGTAAGATATATTGCTGGCGGGGTTGTAATGGGGACCCCGTCCTCTGGGCATATCTACTCACGGGGGTGGAACCACCGAGTGAAGTTGAAGTTAGACTTGATCCGGGATACCAGAGCGGCTCACCAGGAGACACACTGAATTACACCGTTACGGTCGCGAATATCGGGGTTGAAAACGATAACTTTGACCTGGAGGTAAGCGATAACGAAAGCTGGGGCCTATCGCTCTCGGACTACTCGCTCGAGATCCCAGCGGGCGAAAACGAGAACGTTACGCTATTTGTAACCATCCCCGGGGACGCGGAGTATTGCACGGAGGACCTCATAACCGTCACCGCGACCTCAAAAACTCATAACACAGTAAAAGACAGCGCAAGCTGCATAGCCCATCAGGATTATTTCGAGAAGGAGTGCATGCCTGATCTTGGCCAGCACTCTGAGAACTGGTCCTGGGTCGCGGCGGCTGCGAACTCCATCTACTGGTACTCACAACACGGGTACCCGGAGTTGATAGACAATATCGATGACCCAACGCCTTACGATAACAGGTATATTACTGATCCCCTAGTGCCCGATCCAGATAACCCAGCTTGTCCAGGCCATTATGTGCTGTTCGAGGTGATAGCCAGCCACTGTAATCGTGGATATGGCATGCCAGTCAGTGACAATGACTACTTACTTGGACTCCGGAGCTTCATGGCCGCCCAAGGAGCTCTGCTAGAAGTGCATGAGATCATCGACCCGACTTGGGTACCGAGCAATCCCAATACATTGCCACTTCCATTGGGTGAGAGCGGCGTTGAGTGGCGAACACCCACGTTCGAGGATTACCGAAGGGAGCTATTGCGGGGCCAAGATGTCATTCTATGGCTCGATTTGGATTACGAACCGTTCGACCACGTGGTGACGGGAGTTGCCTTCTATGAAAATCAGTGGATACTCATATCCGACCCCTGGTCTACCGGAGCGCCAAATCATAACGATAACTTTGAGAACAAGCAATACGACAACTGCCAAATAATCAGCGAAGACCCATTCAGACTTTTCGTGCCCTCTTGGGGACAGACAGCGCTGGTTCCAAAGATGATCTACATTTCGCCAGCTCCTCCTTGGGCAGGAACGGCGGTTTTCAGCCTGGTAAATCTGTACACGGTCAAAGTAGAGAAGATCCTCGACCTCAACCAAGGCTCGAAGCTCGTCGTGAAGTTCTATGATTACGGCGATGCATTCGAGAACGAAAACGTCATCGAGACCTTTGTTTCGCCAGCCCACGTGGAGGAAGACGAGCTCGCCCGACACCCTGAGGGCATAGGCACGAAGATAGCAAGGCTTGATCTGACCACCGACGATACCAGCAACGTGATCTCGACGATAGCGAGCTTCACCGTCCGGAAGGTACACCTGGAAGTAAGGTTCATGGAAATACCGATGTACTGGGCAGCGGCCCCACCTGATGAAAAGGTGGAGCTGGAAATAGAGTTCATGGAAATACCGATGTATTGGGCAGGGGCCCCATCTTGAAGTGACCGACGGCAAATCAACCTGAGTTCCGGAGAGGATTCTAACTTCTCGGTCTCCCCGGCCGCGCGCAGAGGATTCAAAATCGACCTTGATGACAAATCGGCAACTTTATACTGTTTTAACTGTCTTTTAATCATGGAGTTGCAACATCCCGAAAAGGAGGCAATGAGTGAGGACGGAGCGTTTTAAGGGAGTCTTGCTGTCGACTGCTTTGATTGTCACCTCATTCTCATTACTAGCGCTGTTGATCCCACCCACTGGCCCAGCCTCTGCGGTGCCTTGTTGCCCCCCTTACTATGAAGTAATTTCACACGTGACCTGGGTCGCGGATGGCGATACTATTGGTGTGTGGATAGAGAATATAGTAGTGGAACTGGACCCGCTAGGGGAGGTATATGAGAACACCTACGAGACGGTGAGATTTGGGGGAGGAGTGGACGCTCCCGAGACAGGGATGGAAGGAGGTCCAGAAGCCAAAGAATTTATAGAAAACCTCATCCCAGTTGGGGCTACCGTTTATTTGGACCTCAACGACCTCTCCAGAGGGGGACAAACTGGCCGCCCGTACCGCGGTGCATATGAAAGGTTGATCGCGGTAATTTACGTGGAGATCGAAGAATGGTGGGTCAATGTCAACGCTGAGCTATTGCGGTGGGGTATGGAGGAATATCCAGAATTTGACTGGCTTAGGTTTATCTACTACCCATCGGAGTGGGACCCATACGAATGGCTCGAGGATAACTATCCCTACGTCCGGGGTTATACCCCGCCGCCAGTGGATGTGGACATTTCACCCGGTTACCAGAGCGGTGTGCCAAGGACCATGCTTACCTACGCGGTAACCGTCACGAACACTGATAATGAATTGGATGGTTATTATTTGAGCGTCAGCGATAGTGCCGGCTGGGCCCCGACGATCTCGGAGAATTTGCTCGAGAACATTGAACCTAGTGAGAACAGGATAGTTACGCTAAGCGTCACCATTCCTGAAAATGCGATAGGTTGCGCCGATGACAACATAATCGTCATCGTAACTTCGATGGCGGATAACACGATGAGTGATAACGACTCGTGCATTGCACGCGCAGTTTCGCCGAAAGCTGAGTTCAGCCTCGCCACCCTCTACAAAATCAACCTAGATGTGAATCTCTACCTCGAAAATGGCTCGAAGCTCGTGGTGAAGTTCTACACATACGTCGATGCGTTCGAGAACGAAAACGTCATCGAGAGCTTTGTTCCACCAGCCCATGTGGAGGAAAACGAGAGCGCCCGACACCCCGAGGGCATTGGCGTGAAGAAAGCTAGGCTGGATTTGACCATCGACAACACTCAAGAGGTGATCTCGACGATAGCGAGCTGCACCGTCCGGAAGGCCACCCTGGAGGCAAGGTTCATGGAAATACCGATGTATTGGGCAGCTGCCCCACCGGAGGGAAAGGTGGAGCTGGAGACAGAGTTCATGGAAATACCGATGTATTGGGCAGGATCCCCATCCTGAAGGCAATCAAAACCGGTGAAGTGACACGCTTAAAAAAAGGGTGCGCTTATCTTTTTCACATGCCCCCGAGCACGTGTTTGCGCGACCCCTTTGAGGTCATTCGGCGCACACTCCTTCACATAAGCGCCGAAAAATTTCCGACTATCAAAAATCAGCTGCGGAGCACCCCAACCCATTTGTCATAATTTGAGCCAATTTTATAACAAATCGATAGTCTTAAATAAATCTAGACACTACTTTTATCCGAGATAAAGGAGGCAACGCGTGAGGACCGGGCGTTTTAAAGGCGCTTTACTGTCGGCATTGGTGATTGCTTCGGTTATTGCGCCAGCGATATTGACGATATCTTCCTTGTCCGTTAATCCAGCTTCTGCATCACCCGATCCAGTCGGAAAGACGACAATCGGCCTGTATAATCTCTGCACCCTAATTATTGAAAACTCAGCTGGGAACTATGAAAATATTGTCCGCGGTAAGGAGAACGCCTATACTGAAGATCACGACGCGTACCCCCCTCAGCAATATTATGTATCTGGAGACAGGCCGCCCGTAATGGCAGCAAAGAGAGTTGGTTCTGGTGCGGTGGTCGTCGCCGGCATTGGCTGCACATGTCGAGATGGAAGGTGGAACTCCGTAAACAACCCTGACAAGCATTTAGATATCTTGCTTGACTGCGCGTTCCAATGGATGGTACCAGGTGCTGAGAACGTGCTCTGGTACGAGGGATATAACGTTTTCAATAATACTACGGCATGCGGACAGCTTGTCGCAGCGCTCGGGGGAAAGGGATATTCGATAGTGGGGGACAACACCGAGCCGATCACCTCCAGCTTATTGTCACCCTATGACATCTTAATCAACCCTCAGATGGAGTTGGGTTCAGAGGGAACAGGCGGTAACCCGGATTTGCTACCAGATGACGATGTCGCGGCCATAAAAGGCTTTGTGGAGGGTGGTGGGGGCCTGCTCATCTTGGACGGTGGTGACCACGGCGGCTGGAGCTTTTGCGAGGTTCAAAACAAGATCCTTGAGAACTTGAACATGGGCATTTACCTCCAGTCTGATAGCATGCTTGATAATGTTAACAACTGGGATCACAATTACGAGATGTTCGCAGATGTTGATAATACCACCGCGATCGGGTCGGCTTATGAAAATGCGACCGCTCAACTGGAAGACTACGAAGTCGCCGTAGATATCTCGCCCAGTAATCGGAGGGGTATGCCGGGAACGACGTTGATATACTACGTGAAGGTCACAAATACTGGTCGGATGGACGACAATTATGATTTAACAGTTGTCGATACTGAAAATTGGAGCTTGGATATTTCTCCGGCTGGGCTATTTGTTGAAAATGGAAAATTCGAATGGGCAGTACTTGAAGTTAGAATTCCAGACGAAGCCTCCCTTGGGGCCGAGGATATTATTACCGTCACCGCGACCTCGCGAACGGACAACACGGTGAGCGATAACGGGGCATGCACGGCCACCGTTCCTATCCATGTGAGTAAAGTAGACGAAGTGAAAATATCCAACCCATACAAGAACTACGATAACTGGTATAAAGGGAACCTGCAATCGCATACGGAAAACTCGGATGGAGCGAATACAGCTTCTGAGATGATGAGCACTTACCGCGAGAACGGCTTTCACTTTAATTCGATAACCGATGATGATCACATCACGGACTCGGAGGCCTTTACCGACCTTCCATATTTCCTTGGGATAATCGGGACAGAGCTGAAAGTCGAGGGGGATATGATTGCCATCGATATTTCAACGCTCGTGGATGAAAATCAAAGCTGGGTCGAGGTTGTGGATAACATATTAGCTCAGGGTGGGCTCCCCATCCCGGCCTCCATCAGCTGGTCCGGGAGCCCATTCTCCCTTGAAAATTTGAGGCAATGCATTGACGCTGGATCTAGGCTCATAGAGCTCCAAGGCGGCACCGTGGAAGAAGCCCTGATAGCGAGGGAAACGTGGGACACGCTGCTGACCGAGGGCAGGCTCGTATATGGCCTCATGAATGACGATGCCCATAACATTGATAGAGTAAGCAGGTGGGGCTGGAATATGGTCAATTCGCCTGAGCTTACGAAGGATGCCATCCTACAAAACTTGGAGGAGGGCAACTCATACTGCGTACAGGGCTACTTCCTCAGGGTGGGGATAGGTCCTGAGATATACAGCATCACGGTTGAGAATGAAAATGCCATCAGCATAAGTTCATCCGGTAATCACGTGCTGTTCATAGGCGACAATGGCGTGGTTTTGGACAGCGAGAACCTAATCGGTGAAATGGCATCTTCAGGCATACCCTTCGGGGTCAGCTACGTCAGGATGGAGGTATATGGGGATAATGGCGGAGTATCCTGCACGCAGCCGATGATGGTTTCATCTGTGAAGTTCGACCTCGTCACCCCTTACAAGATCAGCCTGAATATAAACCTCTGGCTCGAGAACGGTTCGAAAGTCGTGGCAAAGTTCTATAGCTACGACAACATCTATCAAGGCGAGAACGTCTTAGAGAACTTCATTCCGCCCGCGCGCATCGTGAAGTTCGAGAACGTTCCGCACCCTCAGAACGAGTACATCGAGAAAGTCGTGCTACAGGTGACAGGTGAAAATACTGAGAACGTAATCTCGACCATAGCAAGCTTTACCGCACCGCAGACGGGATGGGCGGCGTTCGGGCTGGAAGATCTTTATACGGTCAGCTTGGAAAAGAACCTTGACATTCACCAGGGCTCGAAGCTCGTCGTGAAGTTCTACACATACGGCGATGCATACGAGAGTGAAAACGTCATCGAGAATTTCTCTCCGCCTTGGCACGTGGAGGAAAACGAGCTCGCCAGACACCCTGATGGCGTAGGCGTGAAGCAGGCTAGGCTTGATCTGACCACCAATGATACCAGCAACGTGATCTCGACGATAGCGAGCTTCACCGTCCGGAAGGTAGACCTGGAAACAAGGTTCATGGAAATACCGATGTACTGGGCAGCGGCCCCACCTGATGAAAAGGTGGAGCTGGAAATAGAGTTCATGGAAATACCGATGTATTGGGCAGGGGCCCCATCCTGAAGTGATCGATTGCAAGTCAACCTGAGTTCCGGAGGGGCGCCGCGAACGGCTAAGGTATTTATTTATAACCCCATTATCAACCTAATTTAGGAGAGCGCCTACGAGGAGGAAATGAGTGAGGGTTGAACGCTTTAGAGTCCCATTGCTGTCAATCTTGATTATTGTTCCATTGATGGCCTCAGCTATGATGCTTCTATCGGTGGGTCCGGCATCTGCACAATGGCCGGATTACGCCTCAAATGCGGCCAAGGTCGCGACAGGTCCGATATTCTCAGCATCCCCAGAATGGCCAGATTATATCATCATTCAAGGAAGTGACACCTGTTATACCGAGGACGAATCGGGACCCCCACCCGGGCTGATATACGAACTTGACAACAAGCCACCCATAATGGCGGCGAAGAAGATCGGCAGTGGTGCGGTAATTGCTGCTGGCATCGCCCGAACGTGCAACGGAGATGGTTACGAATGGAAATGGACGTTCGGCGAATTAGAAATTTTGTTCGATAAGGCATTCCAGTGGATGACTGGGAAGGCACCCAGCGATACGAAGGTGCTTTGGTACGATGGATATGATGTCTGGAACAATGCGGTTAGATGCTCCGGGCTAATCGATAACCTAACGCACATGGGGTATACGGTAGAGGATACGGCCACCACACCAATCACATCCAGCTTGCTCGACCCTTACGACATCTTGATCATAGCTCAGTTCGAGCTTGGCGATAGTTCAACGGGCGGAGACCCAGATCTCTTACCGGATGCTGACGTCCAAGCCATCAAGACTTGGGTGGATGGCGGTGGGGGTTTGTTCATCATGGATGGAAATGATCGAACTTATAATTTCCACAGGGTACAAAACAAGATCCTTGAAGCTCTCGATTTCGGCGTTTATTTCCAGCATGACACGGTATATGATACAAACCCTCCCTACGGTGACGACAAATACATCACTGCGGACGTCAGCCTTGCCGAATTTGGGGATAACTACCGAGATGCGGCAGGGAAGACGACGATTACGTTATATAGGGTTAACTCCCTATCTGTGCCCGGCCCCGGAGTGGTCGTTGATATCACGCCAAAGTACCAGGCAAGCACGCCGGGCTCGACGCTTGCGTTTTCTGTTAGCGTGGCAAATAAGGACGCGTACCTAGATAGCTACGTCTTAACCGTCAGCGATGACGCGGGTTGGGGGCTGACGCTCTCGGAGACTTTCTTAGATGTTGATGGTTTGAAGAGCAGGGAAGTAATGTTGACGGTTACCATACCTCCCGGCGCGAGCATCGGCGCCGAGGATAAAATAACGGTTACGGCGGAATCTGTGATAAAGCCAGAGGTGAGCGACAACGATAGCTGTATAGCGCGCGCGGCAATGCGAATCATACCGCCAATTGATGATACCCAAGTGGTTGAGGGGAGTCCAAGTACCAGTTATGGCGGCAAGGCGTACATGTACGTGGGGAGCTCCACGACTGGAGAATATGAGGATGAGCGAGTATTCCTGAAGTTTGACCTAACGGGAATTCCTTCTATTATCCCACCTGGTGATTGGGTTGCCGCTGACTTGGACGCACGGCTCCACGTCTATTCCTTCACAACGAGTGGCGCCCTTGGTAAGAATGTGCAGGTACGCAGTGTAGATAACAATAACTGGGACGAAGCGGAGATAACCTGGAACGATTATCCGGCATACGGAAGCGTCCTCGATACCTGCGATGTAAATGAGGTGGGATGGTACAGCTGGGATGTCACCTCGCACGTCCAAAATCAGTTTACGGACGATAAAATCGCGAGCTTCTGCATGACGGCTGAAAGTGAGGATTTGGAATATCCCGACAATTTCTCCTACGGGTTCAGCACCAAGGAGGCCGACGTTAAATTTTGGCCGTATCTCGAGTTTGTTCTCCCGTATGAGGTGGACGTGTCCATCAAGCCTTGGATCCAAGATAGCTCGCCAGGTGGAACTTTGACTTATACAGTTATCGTCACGAACGAAGGCAGCGAAACCGATAGCTACAGCCTGAGCGTCACGGACACCCAAGGTTGGGGGCCAGTGATTGCACAAACTCAATCCACAAACCTCCAGGGCGGCGAAAGTTGGGCTACAACGCTCACCGTCACCATCCCAAGCGATGTTTCTCCCTGCACCAAGGATACGATAACCATCACTGCTACCTCACAGGCGGATTCGACGATGGGCGACTCCGCGTACTGCATAGCTCACGCGTTTGAAGGGGTCAAGCTGCTGCCGACGGACGATGCCCACGTGTCCTCGGGTAACGAACACATCAACTACGGTGGTGAAGATACCCTTGACCTCCAGAGCGATACGAGTGGCTTCAAGAACGAGCGGATATTCTTGAAGTTCGATCTCACAACGATTCCATCGGGTTCAACGATTACCGAAGCGGAGGTCTGGCTCTGGAGCCGAAAAGCCGAGTTCGCAGATATAAATGCGCAGTGCTGGAGCGTGACGGATGACATCTTTGTGGATGAGGATCAGGTAATAACATGGGGCACTCAGCCAATACTTGTGGCGCTCCTTGATACGGTTGCCTTAAAATATTCACCACCCTCGGAGGACATGTGGCTCCTTTGGAACGCCACCGAGTTCGTAAGAAACGAGTTCGCGGGCGATAAGACGGCGAGCTTCGGCATAAGGGCCGAGGTGGAGGACTTAAGCGGGCGGTATAGGTTTAACTCGAAGGAATGGCCGAGGGAGAATGAGCGCCCCCGCCTCAAAATTACATATACAACTGTACCCTCCCCTGTAGACGTTGATGTATCGGTTTCGCCTGAAGATCGAAGCGGCTCGCCGGGAGCAACGCTCACCTACACGATCACCATCGTAAACGAGGGCGACGCCGAGGACACGTACGATTTGACGGTAACCGACACTTGGGGTGCAACGGTCTCTCCAACCTCGCTCACGATCACGGCCGGGGGCAGCGACACAGCTACTGTGAGCGTCACTATTCCCGAGGGCACGGCGATCGGTACAGAGGACGAGATAACCGTCAAGGCGACATCAGGGACGGATTCGACGGTGAGCGATACCGCCACCTTCACGGCGCGCGCAACCGAAAAGGAAGAGGGGCTGCCGATGACTTTGATAGCAATCGTGTTGGTGGTTGTTGTGGTCGTGGTGGTTGCCGCCTTGGTTCTCTTGAGAGGCAGGAGGGCCGCCCCGAGCTGGTCAGGCTGAGTAGGACCGCCCCTTATTTTTTCTTGAGGTAAATTGGAGGCAGATGATGGATGAAAATAATCGCGAAGCAGTGATAAAGGGCATTTTAATATCAATCCTGATAATTACGGCGACGTTGACATTTCTAACCTCGAGTTCTGCGGCGGAGAATTCCGAATCTATCATCATAATCCGAGGCGGCCCCTCCGCTTACAACAAGAGCAGGATAAATACTCCCCCACCCTATCGCAAGTATGTGGCTGGCGATTACCCGCCGGTCATGATTGTGACTAAATATGGAACTGGGGGGGTCGCCGCCGCCGGCATTGCGGCCACGCTTAAAAATGGAAGATGGAACGGTCTCGCCAACCCGGGTCCGCACCTTGATGTCTTGCTCGACAAAACCTTCCGATGGATGGCGCCCGGCGCGGAAAGGGTGCTCTGGTATGAGGGCTACGGTATATATGATGATCAAAAAATCACGGGCAACGCTTCAGAATTGGGAGATGCGCTTGGAGCGGTCGGTTACACGGTAATCGCGGACAGCACCCAGCCGATCTCAGCTATCGACCTCAGCGCTTATGACATCGTCGTAATACCAGGGATACAACTTGGCGATCAGTATTCAGGCGGCGATCCAAGCTTGCTACTGGATGACGATGTCACCGCGCTCGTCAACTTCGTCAGCGCTGGCGGGGGTTTGCTCGTGATCAACAACGCAGACTATGCCGGACATAACTTCTACGAGGTGAGCAACAAGATCCTCGCGAGTTTCAACTTTCCGTACCTCTTCCAGAGCGACACGCTAGCGGACCCCACCACTTGGGCTTCGGATAGTTACACATACGAGATCGATACCACCACCGAAATAGGTGGGCTCTACCAGGCCTCGACCGGAAACGATGTAATTGGATTTTACAAACCCCATTCGCTGGCACAACCTACGCCATATAGAGTGGCGGCATCGATAGTCGAGACTACGCCGACCCAGAGCCCCCAAGTAACCCCGAGCTTCAGGCCCACGATGGCCACGGCAAGACCTGGCGAGGATATCCAAATCGTCATAGGGGTTCTCAATTTTGGTCTCGTGGAGGATAGTTACACGATATCCGCGGCCGATGACCTAGGATGGGCCATGGAGGTCTCTCCGACTTCTCTCACACTTCTGGCTGGCGAGGGGGAGAACGTCGTCGTCAAAATTACCGTTGATCCAGCGATAGAGGATAAAGTTCAGAACCTAGTCGCGATCACCGTTACCGGCACCGGCGTTGAGGAGACGGTGACGATATCCACTGCCCCATATTTCCCCTTAGCGAGGCCTCCCTACGATTTGCTTCCCGACGACCATTCACTAATCCGCAAAAGCCCTTTCTTTTACCAGTTCAGCACCACGTCGCTCCTTGTCGAGCCTCCAGCCCGACCTATCATCATCGGAACTGAAACCGCTAACACGCTTGACGAAAGTTATAGGGAACCGTACCCCGTGCCCATCGGCAGGGGGGAATTTCCGGTCATAGCGGCTGCCGCGGAGGTCGAAGATGGTCGAGTCATTGTTTATGGCCCTGGGCCTAGCTTCCGAACTGTGCCGACCTCTCACTTCGCTCTCGAAGCCCTAAGAATGGAAGAACTCACTTTCGACATGTTGGGCTGGTTGGCACATTGGGGGGATGTAGCGCAGCAAAATGTGCTATTTTACTGGACCCCCTCCGATGCCTTCCACAGTGCAGATGTGTGCTCCGAGTGGATAAGCTACCTGGAGGAGAAAGGTTATAACGTCCACACCCACACCGATGGGATAACCGCCGCACGCCTTGACCCCTACAATGTGTTTATGTTCATCGGCCCAGAGCGAGCTTTCACGAGCGCTGAGATCTCGGTAATCAGGGACTGGGTGCGCGCTGGCGGGGGCCTGTTCCTCAGCGATCAAGCCGACTACGCAGAGTACTGCAGGGCCGTCTATAACAACCCGATCCTCGAAGCTCTTGGGGTTAACATCAGGATACAGGATGACCAAGCGACCGACAACGAACAATATAAACGATGGCCCTGGGACCTGCGCGTTTACCTCGTGGACCACCCAGTTTGGTACCCCCCTTATGCGGTTTCGGCAGATATGGTGAAAAAGGCCAAGTCGTTAAATGCTGGGGAGAGGGCAACTTTCACCTTGACGATATACAACGATGGCACTGAGGCGGACAGCTTTGAAATTGAGGTTACAAGCACGGAGGGCTGGCCTTTTGTGCTTGAGCGCGACGAGGTAACTTTGGCTAGCGGACAGATAGAAAATGTCGAAATAATAGCAGACACCCCCCCGGCGGAGAACCTAGAGAGGGAGAACAAAGATAGAATCAGTAACGATTACACCGTCAAAGTGACTGGGGCTGGGGTATCGGCTGAGACGAGTTTCAGGCTAATCGCAGATTTAGGGGTGGAGCCCGCCGAAACACCGTGGGCGATAATTGCAGCAGCGATTGTTATTATCGTTATCATTGCGGCGGCGGCATACTTCACACTGAGGAGAAAGCGAGGTCATGGAGAGCGGGCAATATGGTGAGTTCCCATACGGCTTCTCCACTTGAGGAAAAATAAGGCGCCAATTACAGCTACGACAACAACCGCGGATATTGGCACAATCGGCGCCCCCGGACCATCTGGCACCTTTTCTGGTGGATATTCGTCGAAGGTTTCTCCGTCGACGCCAACGGCCCGTATATGAAGCGTGCCATCCTCAAACACGTCGATGAGCACGAAGTGATATTGCGCTTCAGGGCCAAATGCCGAAAACCACTCGTTCTCACCTGTGTAGAGCGGCGCCCCCCACCCACCGCTGACTATGTAAATGGTCCCTTCTTCAGGAGGCACAATTTCCTCCGGTGCCATCGTCCAGTTAAGCGGATGCGAGCGCTCGTAGACGTGGAAATGACTCGTTAATACCAAGTCGACGTGATATTTGTCGAAGTAAAATGCCAAGTCGCGTACCAAACTCTGAACGGGCCCCCTGGAGGAGACCATGTCCCTATGGAGGACCACTATCTTCCACGAGTAGTCTTCTGAAGCTATCAACTCGTTATCCAACCAGCCGAGCTGCTCCTGATAGGCGGCGGACCCCTCAGTTACCTCGAGATCCAACACCATTATCCGAAGGTCTGGCCCCCAGCTGAGCGCGTACCACCGCTCGTTGCCCGGCAGGTTGAACTGCTGGTAGTAGTTCGTGGCATCGGTTTGGGGATCGTAATCAAGGGTCCTGACATCGTGGTTTCCTACCGCGGGGACAATCGGTATGGTCAGCCCTTCCGTGTCTATCCAATACATGCCCGCTGCGGCGAACCAGTTGTCCCACTCTTGCTGATCGTCCCATTCGTCGATAAAGTCCCCATCGAAAATGGCGAAGGATGGATTAAACTTCGCCATCGCACGCGATACGTTGTCTCGCCCTTCAGGCCAATCGGGCGCTCCAGTTCTCGAATCGCCCCCGAAAACAAATCTGATATCCGTTGAAGTTTCTAGAGCCGTTTGGAAGCTCCGCTCCTCGCTCCAGCCATAGTCTGGATGCCCGCAGATGAAGTAGTAAGTCGTGCTGCCTGATAGTCCGGTCAGCTCGACGTGATGAACATAGCCATTCAACCCTCTAAAAGTTACAGGAGTGATGTTGGAGTCGCCCACGGCTTGGTATCGATAGAGTTCTGGATCCCCATCTCGCGGTTCAGTATCGTAGCGCACCTCGCCCAGATATCCTTGCGTCATCGTGCGCCAGCTGACATTGATCGAATGAGCGGTGTCGTCCCTGGCCCAAGTTAGGTAGACGTAGGCGGGAGGGTCGAGATCTTCAGCCTCCGTGGATGGGGCGGCACTCACGTGAGCGAGAAGCAGCAGAGCCACGAACGACATTAAAAACCAGCGATGTCTCTTTATGATTTTTCCCCCATATCTCTGATTATCTACCCTTTCGCTTCGGCACCCAGCTCAAATACACGTGAACAATTATTAAATTTACCGTAGATTGAGCCTAATAGCCGTGAAAAGGGGGTTATTTTATGGCTTTATAAATGATAAAGGAAAATTGATGAGGGGGCGAACTTACAATGAGGGGGGCAAACGTATGGTTTTTA
>JABUBL010000084.1_pt1 | contig 20635 bp, 19 predicted proteins | sample 7240371 | NCBI WGS metagenome assembly JABUBL01 (sample SAMN07256343, study PRJNA390944) | subsurface metagenome | isolation source: Methane hydrate marine sediment | place: Pacific Ocean: Eastern North Pacific, ODP site 1244 | collected 2002
TACCAAAATAGAGGAAGTGCAGCAAGTAGAAACGATGGAATAAAGGCTGCTAACAATGAGATAATTCTTTTTCTTGATGATGACCTTATACCTTCATCAGGTATAATATTTAGTCATAGTAGACATCATATGGATAAAAAATGTGCTGTTATTGGCAATATTATATATAGAAAAACATTCAACACACGATGGGTTTCAAGATACTTAAGTACAAGGGGTATCCATAAGATTAAAAGGAATGAGATGATTCCCTTCAAGTGTTTTTGGACAAGTAATGCATCTATAAGAAAGGAGTATCTAATAAATGTTTCGCTCTTTGATGAGCGTTTTAAGGGAGCAGGCGGTGAAGATGTTGAGATTGCGTACAGGCTTGAGAGAGCTGGTGTTGAGTTTTTATATGATAAAGCCGCCTTATGTTATCATCGACCCGTTTCCCTCTCTGAACTGATAAAAAAGCACGAATCGTTTGCAAAGAACGCACTTCCTCTGCTTATCAAGAAGGATGATATTTTCAAACAGGTTTTTAAGCTCGACCTATTAACACATCCTATTGTTAAGGTATGTCTTTCACCATTTGTATACTGTGGTGTCTGTTCACTTGCTCCCATTATGAATCTCCTCTACCTTCCTCCACTTATCATTGATTATCTATTGTACTATAAGAGAATTAAAATGAACCCCACTCTCTAATGATTTATCTGCGCAAAAAATTGATTTGAAACTTGGTTAAGAATTTCTCACTATCCACTGCTTACTCTTCACTTGCCACTGCAGTATCGTGGGATGATGGTAGTGATGATTTTGGAAAGTTACTTCTCTCAGGCATCTACTACTGCAGATTGACTCAAGGAAATTACACAGAGACAAGAAAGATTCTATTTATGAAATAATTTTACTTCCAACAAGGGGACTTGTTGCACTCCAGAATGTGAGCCAGGATGGCTCACCTGTTTATTTAACTTTGCTGCATCTCTCCGATTCACCGTTTCACAAGATTTCTGCTTACTGCTTACTCCATACTGTGTTTATATCCCGTCTGTAGTCTTAGGTCTGAATAAGGAAATTTCTGTAGTCCAATATATCCTGTGCTTAAGGCAACATCATCAAACCAGCATATATTATCTTTTGGATTGTTATGGATATAGATTCCGAGACTGATACGCTTTATCTTTAATTCGTTTGTTGTCCTCCAGTTAAAACCAGTAAGGTGCATGTAAAGTTCGCCATCAATCCAGGCAGCAATTTCACCGTTATCAAATCCTGCATCATTTGCCTTTATCATCATTTCCATACAGTACCAGCGGTCTCTTTCTGGAGTAATGAATGAATCGGGGTAAAATACATTTCCCCAATAAGGACCGCTATTATCAGGAAGCATTTTATGCCAGTAGGCATAAAACTGCATTCTTCCTGGTGGGGGAAGGGTTTCCCAGTCACTCCATGGTTCAAATCCAGATCCAAATCTATCATCCCCGTCAGGTTTTATTCCAGCCATCCCCATCTGGTTCCACTTATTATCGCCCTCAACTGCATACATAGAACAGAAGTGCATACCCCAGCCCTGGTCAAATGATGAATCAAATTTGCAGTACCAGCGGAAATGGACTTTGTCATACCCGGGATGAAACCAATATTTTATACTGGAAGTTGATGAATTACCATCATTGTAAACCGCAGTACATTTTAGTGCTTTATTACCTGAATGGGCACTCTGAGGATTATCAATGACCTCAGAAGGACCATATGCATCAAACCAATCATCGAAATCACCGTCTTCGAAATCATCTTCGAAAAAAATCGATCCAGGCTCTTCTAAAGATCTTTCAGCCTCTTTTGTGCAGCTGGATAAGATCCACAATACAGACAGAAGACATATTATATGCAATGGTTTTGTTTTATTAATCAACATTTTTCCTTTTTAACTCAATATAACTATACAAAAAAATATCTTAATTCTCAAGTTTTTTGTTAAAACTTCAGTTCAGACAGAGGACAGAAGACGGGGGAGGATATATGCCTTTTGTAATCTTAAGATGATTTTATGGTTCAGGCACATTGATTAATAAATCAAGCATATCCCATGCCCTTTTATCACGGGGATTGATATCAATTGCCTTTTTGAAGGCTTTTATTGCCTCTGCGCGTTCTCTCATTCCCCAGTATGCATAACCTAAATGGTATAAAGCAGATGCATGGTTTTTACTGCATTCTAAGACCTTCTTAAAACTTTCAATAGCAAGTTTGTATTTTTTCATCGAGTTGTAGATTATGCCGAGACGGTAATGGGCAATAACCGAGCCTGGGTTCTTGTTGAGAAATTTCTTGAATGAATCAATTGCTTCTTTCTGATCTCCCCTATGGTAATGAGTGATCCCGAGCCAGTAATCCGCCATTGAAAAATCTTTATTTATTTTTAGTGTCTTTTCAAATTCTTCTATCGCTTCTTTCAAACAGGCTTTTCTGAAGTATGCTATGCCAAGTGCATAGTGTGCATCTGCAAAATCTTTTTTTAACCCTATGGCAATCTGGTACTCCTTTATGGATTTGCTCACGTTGCCCATGAGGTAATAGAGGTCTCCAACAACCTTATGATAGAAAGGATTGTTTATATCAATGGAGAGTGCTTTCTCCATCTCTTCTGCTGCAAGTTTCATTTTTCCCAGAAGCCTATAATCGTGAGATTTCTTTGTGAAGGAAGCAGGAGTCAAATTTCCCTCTAATTGTTCTCCACAGTATGGACAATATATGAAATCCTTTTTGTCAAATTTCTTACCACATTCTTTGCATTTCATTTTATTTCTGAAGATAAGCTTAAATAGCTAAAACCAGCGTTATTTGTGTCTGAGATTGATTCGTAAGGGATTAAGACAGAATACTCGCCCCGTTAAATAGGAAGAAGTTCTGCAAATAATGGTATTTAACGGGGCTCGCAATGACATTTCTTATTATTAATAACTCAATAACTTAATGACGTCTTAACATTCTAACTCAATCTTATTAGAATTTGGCTTCTATACCTACATCCTTTCCAATCTCTCTCAGATTTTCGACAACTTTATTGAAGATAGAAACGGTTTCTTTCTGTCTCTCTTCATTTTCAAACTCTTTTTCTCCGTGAATGTAAATTCTATCCTTGCCTTCTGCCTTGTCTGAATCTCTCAATATTGCAATAAACCTATCCATATTATCCTTGAATTCATCTTTTGTAATAAAAATGTCTGGGTTAATTGCACCCAAAAAATGGCATACACCTGCTGCTTGTTTATTTGAATAGATTATAGATCCAAAGCAGCCACTCGAAAGAACACCGCTCAATATGTCAACCATTACAGAAAGTCCATATCCCTTATGACTTCCCATCTCTTCTGTTGCTCCACCCAATGGAAGGAGTCCTCCACCTTTTCTGTTGAGCATATTATCAAGCACTTTAGAAACATCTGTTGTTGGAAGACCTTTCTCATCTGTTGCCCATGTTTCTGGAATGGGTTTGTTCATCCTGTTATAGACTTCCAGTTTTCCTCTTGGAACGGTACTTGTAGCCATATCGAGAATGAATGGTTTTTCAGTCTTTGTTGGAGCAGCAATACTCAGAGGATTTGTTCCTATAACTGCTTGCTTTCCAAAGGTCGGCAGAACAAGCGGGGCGGAATTTGTAAGCGAGATACCGATAAAATCTTCCTTAAGAGCCATCATTGAGTAGTATGCTGCGATGCCATAATGGTTAGAATCCTTCACTGAAGCAAAGCATAATCCGCTATTCTTTGTTTTATCAATCACCATATTCATTACCTTATAACCCGCAACCTGACCAAGTCCATTTCCAGCAGATACAAGGAGGCTCACTGGTGTTTCCTTTATTACATTGATTTCTGTTTTTGGATTCATTTTATTGTCCTTAATGTAGCCCACATATCTTTTTAACCGTGCAACACCGTGTGAATTGATACCTCTCCTGTTTGCAGCAATTAGCACATCCGCAGTTATTTTTGCATCTTCTTCTGGTACTCCGAGGGCAGTGAAAACATCCTCTGTGAATTTCCTTATTACATCTATTTTTACATCAGAAAAATCTGCCATTTCTACCTCCTCGTATATTTTTTAGGTATAATTATGCATTATACCTGATTATTCACCCTGTGAAATACGATTATACTTAAAACATTTATCTTTTTCACTGGGCAAGATAGATTTATTAGGTTACATAGATTATGAAAACTACTACCGCTCAGAAGTTCTCTGAATTGTTCTCTATATTTCATCTGTGTAATCTGCCTTCAATCTGTGTAATCGCAGTTATTTTAATAAGGAACCCCATCCTTCATTACTGTTTCTACCAAGCTCTTTATGAATGGGGGAATATATCCCTTTTCTTTTAGTAGTTCCCTTAATCTCAGCACAATCTCTGGGGTGTCTATATCCATTGGACAGTACTTTACACACCTACCACACAGTGTGCACGTGAAGGCCATTGGTGCTGCCTTTTTAAGCCCGCCTGAAATATAGGCTGTCCAGGGAATACCAATTCCTCCCATATATTTATATCCCCAGTATCCTGTAGTTATAGGATAAATAGCGCATTCATACATACAGGCGCCGCATCTCACGCATCTTAGTATCGGTGCAATGTCTGGGTCTTTTGCCACCTCACTCCTACCATTGTCGTAGAGTATCACATGAAATTCCCTCGGACCGTGAGCGCCATAGACAATCGTTTTCTCTATATCACCTGTCTTGCTTGGTCCAGAGACAATGGATACATAAGTCATTGCAAGATAACCTGCATATCGTGAGACAACTTCAAGCAGTCTGAATCCATCTGAAAGTGTAGGCAGTATTTTTTCTATACCTGCAAAGACTATATGGATATCGGGTGCGTTTGTAGCAAAGCGGATGTTACCCTCATTTTCAAAAAGAAAGACCGAACCTGTGTCCGCTGTTATTGCATTTGCACCACTAATGCCTATATCTGCCTCCATAAATTTATCTCTTAAAAACTCCCGTGCAAACGCTGTCAGTTTTTCTGGATCAGGCGGTAGGGTCTTATTCGCTATTTTTGAAAAGAGTTCTGCCACTTTTTCTTTTGGTATATTTACTGCTGGAGCAAGAATATGCATCGGTCTTGATTTAAGACTTTGTACAATGAATTCTCCGAGGTCGGTTTCATAAACCGTATTTCCCCATTTCTCGAGATTTTCGTTCATATCAATCTCTTCTGAAGTGATAGATTTTCCTTTCACAATGGTCTTTCCTGTTCCAGTAAGCTTCTTCAATACCTTTAATGCTTCTTTCTTATCCTTTGCAAAGTAAAAATTGCCATGCATCGTTTTGACCATCTTCTCTGTCTTATCTATAAAGTCATCAAGATGTTTTATGACGAAATCCTTTGTTTCCTGTAACTTTTTCTTTTCTTCTTCTACATAAGGAAAAGCTTGTAGAGCACTATCCCTTGCTACCCTGAATGCATCAACCGCTCTTCTCAAAGCAGTTCTTGTGAATCGGTCTCTTCTCGTTTTGTATATTAACTTCATGTAGTCTTTGAATTCTTGTTCCATAATCTACTCCATAGATTTCAATAGAAGTTCAATAATATCCAACACTTCTATGTTTTCAAAGGTTTCACTTCCCTCGTAGAGGTTCTGATAACAGAAGGGACAGCTCGAAACGACTACTTCTGCACCTGCAGGTATAAATTGTCTTTCTATCTTTTCCTTCGAAACTTCCACTGAGAGCAATGGTAAATATGCCCTAACCAGTCCCCCTCCTCCACAGCAAGAGGAAAACTCACGTGTAAACTCGATTTCCTTGAATGTAACCCCGGGGATTGTAGTTATGATTTCGCGAGGTTCTTCGTAAACGCCATCTCCTTTCCTACCTATATAACAGGGGTCATGGTAGCAAACAACTGCTTTTATTGGCTTTTTTAATTTTAACTTTCCCTCCTTCAGGAGATTATGGATAAATTGGGAGAGGTGCAGTACTTTATAATCCCTCTTTTTCTTCCCTGTTAGTTTAGGGAGCTCAGTCTTAATTGTTGTGTAGCAGTGTGCACAGGGGGTGACGACCACATTGATACCACTTTTTTTGATTTCTTCTTCCACCCTCCTTGCTTGCTTTTTTGCTTCACGAGTAGCCCCTGCAAGTAAGACTGGAGCACCGCAGCAAACTTCAAGACCGAGCGGGACATACTTTACATCTGCTAAGGTAAGAAACTTTTTTAGATTCTCATACAGTTGTTTATCCGAACGTGTAGTGCAACCAAAAAAAATTCCTAATTTTTCTATTTCATTCTCCTTGCTATCTCTTTTGCAAATTCCGAGGTTTTTATTGGTTCAACATTTTCCATCTGTCGTGCAAGGTCGTATGTCACCTTTTTATCGAGAATGGTTTTTTCAAGCGCACTCTTTATCAATTCTGCCGCCTCATTCCATCCTAAATATTCCAGCATCATAACACCTGACAGGGTGAGTGAGCCTGGATTTACCTTATCCATTCCCCTGTATTTTGGTGCCGTGCCATGGGTTGCTTCAAAGAGTGCAATATAGTCACCAATATTACCGCCTGGAGCCATACCCAGTCCACCAACCTGTGCTGCACATGCATCTGAAAGGTAATCACCATTGAGATTGGGAAGAGCAATTACAGCATATTCGCTTGGACGGGTGAGCACCTGCTGGAACATCTGGTCTGCAATTCTATCCTTTATCACAATCCTACCCCCCGGGTTCCCTGCTTCCTTTCCCCCTCTTAAGTCTTTGAATGCACCTGGTTTCGTCAGAGGTGTGACACCATCATCTGCCTTCACCTGGTCCCAGAGTTCATCTTCTGTTATTACATAATCCCTGAACTCTTCTACTGCAAGTTCAAAGCCCCAGTCCTTGAATGCTCCTTCTGTGAACTTCATAATGTTTCCTTTGTGAACCAGGGTCACACTATCTCTTTTTTTGTCAATTGCATACTGAATAGCTTTTTTAACGAGCCGTTTTGTTCCTGTAATACTGATGGGTTTAATGCCGACACCAGAGTCCTCCTTGATACTTGTTCCCATTTCCTTGTTCAGGAAATCAATCACTTTTTTAACATCTCCGGTTCCCTGCTGCCATTCGATGCCAGCATAGACATCCTCTGTATTTTCTCGGAATATTACAACATCGAGGGCTTCTGGATTTTTGACAGGGGATGGAACACCTTTATAATGCCTGCAGGGTCTTATACAGGCATACAGATTGAGTTTCTGCCTCATTGTAACATTTAAGCTTCTGTAACCTCCCGCAACAGGTGTTGTAAGCGGTCCCTTAATGGCAACGATATGGTCACTAATTGCATCAAATGTTTCCTCAGGAAGGACAGAACCCTTCAGTTTGAATGCCTTTTCGCCAGCGAATATCTCCTTCCACTCAATTTTCTTTTTTCCATTGTATGCAATGCGAACCGCTTCATTCCAGATAATCATAGCGGCATTCATTATATCGGGACCGATGCCATCACCCTCAATAAAGGGGATAATAGGGTTGTCAGGAACCTTCAAATTTCCATTTTCTACTGTTATTTTCTCTCCCATGTTTACTCCTTTATTCTTTCTTCAACAGGTGGAGCATATTCTTCACTAATCATCTACAACAGGTAAGGTATCTTGCCTTACCTTGTTTGATTGTGAGGCTTGAAACCTCACCTGTTGAGCTAAAGCTGGAAATCTCCGTATTTCTTTATATGTTCCTCTATGCCACCGTCCTCAATAATTTTTAGCATAAACGGTGGAATTTGTGATGCTGTTAGTTCCTCATTTTTTGTTAGATTTTCGATTTTTCCTGTATTGAGGTTTATCTCAAGCTCATCTCCTTCATCTATTCTGTCGGTATCAACCTCGAGCACAGGTAAACCAACATTTATTGCATTTCTATAGAATATCCGTGCAAATGATTTTGCCAGAATACAAGTAACACCGGAGATTTTGATAATCCTTGGTGCGTGTTCTCGTGATGAACCCAGACCAAAATTTTTCCCACCTGCAATTATATCACCAGGTTTTACCTTCTTTGCAAAATCGGGATCTGCATCTTCAAGAACATGTTTTGCGAGTTCAGGAAGATTGGTCCTTAGATGGAATAATCTTCCAGGGGCGATGTGGTCCGTGGAAATGTCATCGCCGAATTTCCAGACCTTGCCTTTCAGGATCATCATTCCTCCTTTATCTCAAACCACTCTTATTTACCCTTTGCGACAAACTCTTTAACCCACTGGGTTGTTACAGACTTTGGTCTTTCAATCGCTTCACCCATAGCACGGCTAATTATTAGTTGTGAGCACATACCCATTGACCTTGATACTCCAAATAGGACTGTATAGTATTCAAACTCTGTTAAACCGAAATGGTAAAGCAGACAACCAGAGGCAGCATCAACATTGGGCCATGGATCTTTTGCCTTACCATGTTCCTTTAGAACATCCGGTATCACTTTAAAGACCTTGGCAACAATCTGATAAAGAGTATCGTCAGGACATACCTGGGAGCCAAACTCGAGGAATGCTGCATATCTGGGATCAGTTACCCGTAAAACTGCATGACCATACCCAGGGATGACCTGTCCAGCATTTAAGGTTTCCCATGCGAAATCGCGTAATTCATCATCGGTCGGAACACCGTCAAATTTATCTTTAACCATCATTACCCATCTCAAACACATCTGGTTTGCTAACCCATGCAATGGTCCAGCCAATCCGTTGAGTCCTGCTGAGACTGCATAATAAGTATCAGAAAGTGCAGAACCAACGCAATGGCAGGTATGGGCGCTTACATTACCGCCTTCATGGTCTGAATGCAAAACCATGTACAGACGCATCAAATTTTTAAAGTCACCAGTAGGATCAGGTATACCGAGCATACGTGCAAAGTTACCTGCCCAGTCAAGGGTTGGGTCTGAGGAAATACGATCGCCTCCATGGAATTTTATTCGGTATATTCCTGCGGCTACTGCCGGTAATTTGGCAAGAAGATTCAAGCAGTCTTCAACTGTTGATTGCCAGTAATCTTCCTTTCTCATTCCTTTTGTATACTCTTTTCTGAATACCGATTCTTTTTCCATTGCCAGTATTGCCTGGCTCAACATTGCCATTGGATGGGAGTCCTTTGGCATTGCATTGAGAACATCCCAGATATAACTGGGAGCCTGGGAACGGCTTTTAAAATCTTTTTTGAGATCGTCGAGGATTGAAGCATCTGGCAGTTCACCGGTAACGAGAAGATAAAAAACTTCCTCAGGTAATCTGTCCTTTAATTCCCCAATAGGGGTACCACGGATTATAAGACCCTTATCCGGGGGAACTACAGAAGTATCACAGACAAGAGCCTTAACGCCTCTCATACCACCATATGCCTGTTTCACTGTAACTTCTGATATTACCTTATCCGCATTCTTTTTTATGAATGCCTTAATATCACTCCGCCATTCAGGAACTTTTTCCAATAGTTTTTCTTTAAGCTTCAGCATTTTGCAGCTCCTTTCGGTTTTAGGTTAAGACTATAATAACAGTATATCTCACATGGCGAAACATATTTTTCACCTATGTGAGCACTTCTCTTGGATCACTTATTTCTCCCCTAATTGCTGAGTATGCAGCTGTGGCAGGGGAGGAGAGGTATATAAAACCTTCTGGATTTCCCATCCTGCCTTTGAAGTTTCTATTCTGTGTGGATAAGACCACTTCTCCATCTCCGAGCGCTCCTTCATGCACCCCAACACAGGGACCGCATCCAGGTGCAAGTACATTTGCTCCAGCCTCAACGAATGTTTCTATAAAGCCCTCTTTCAGTGCATTCAGATAGACCTCTCGCGAAGCAGGGACAACAATCAACCGAACCCTGGGATGTCTTTTTTTCCCTTTAAGTATGGAAGCTGCTACGCTTAAATCTTCCAATCTCCCATTGGTGCATGTTCCGATGTAAACCTGGTTAATTTTTATCCCCTTTGCCTCTGAGACAGGTTTTGTATTATCAACCTTATGTGGTAAAGAAACAAGTGGTTCTATCTTTGATGCATCTATATTAAAAACTTTTTCATAGTTAGCGTCATCATCTGCGTGGATTTCTCTGTATTTATCACCTCTACCTCTTGATTCGAGATATGCCTTTGTTACATCATCCGTAGGTATAAGCCCTGCTTTGGCACCTGCTTCTACTGACATATTGGAGAAGACAAATCTTGATTCCATACTACAGTTACTAACAGTATCTCCAGTAAACTCCATTGCTTTATATGTAGCACCATCAGCACCGATCATTCCAATAATATAGAGGATAATATCCTTTGAATAGACACCTTTTTTGGGTTCTCCATTGATGATAAACTTAAAAGTGGGTGGAACACGCAGCCAGACTTTACCGAGTGCAAAAGCAAGTGCTACATCTGTTGAGCCCATGCCTGTTGCAAAAGCACCGAGTGCCCCTGCTGTGCAAGTGTGTGAATCTGCACCAACAACAATTTCACCTGGGTTTACAAACGTTTCTACGAGCCTCTGGTGGCATACGCCTTCACCAATTTCAGAGAGATAAGCACCGGTCTTCTCTGCAAATTTTCTCAGAATTATGTGTGCGTTGGATAATTCTTTTCTTGGGCTTGGTGATGCGTGGTCAAGGAAGAGAATTGTTCTCTCAGGATTCACAACCCTTTCTAAGTCCATCTTTTGAAGTTCCTGAACAGACAAAGGACCTGTGCCGTCCTGAACCATACTAACATCGACTTTCGCAACCACAATATCCCCGGGTTTTACATCTTTGCCACAGTGTTCAGCAATAATTTTTTCTGCGATAGTCTTACCCATTTTTCCTCTCCTCTGTGCTCTTAATCCTATTTGTTAAATTTTTCACTAAATCAAATCATAACAAAAAAAATATCAATTGTCAATAAAAAATTATAATATTTCTGTAAAGGCAAGATATTTTTGATTATTCACTCCAGTAGATATGAAAATATCTAACGTTACAATCAGATTTCGCTAAAATTACACAAATTAAAACGGACTCTGAGAAGTTTTTAAGAATCTTTTTTTTCACAATATACATCTGTGGACCCAATTTTTACTTCTGGAAGATTGTTGTTTGCTGTGAGATGTGGCTTGGGAGTGAAAAATGTAGGAGGGAATCCTATTCTCGAAATGATAGAAGTTTTCTGGAGTACAACAACTCCCGTTGTTGCAAAGTAGGGGCGTTCAGCTGAACGCCCGACATTCATATTAAAAAACATAGATATCTGAATTCTATCTTTATGCATGCTTAGATAAATTTAATTTTGAATAAGTTCTTCCAACAATGAAAGCGAAGAGTATAAGAAAATAGAACTTTACGAACCAGGTAATAAAATTACCGATAAAAATTAGAGGAATTCTGAAATAAACAAACAGAAGAGTAAGAAAATATGCCGCAATTGTTAAAAACAAGTAACAAGGAAAGGTTTTTATAATAACTCGAGTAATCCAGACAGGGTTCACGAAATATTCTATATCATCCGGTGCAACACTAAATAAAAAATATACAGCAGGAAGGAATATTGAAAAAAACACAAAGAAGCCATACCTCGGTAGATGAGTAAAGAATAAAATTAGAGATAAATTCTTATTGGATACAATAACGACAATGAAATATACGAGAGATGTTAAAAATAGTCCGTAAAAAATACTTATTAATATTGGGATTAGATTTTTTAATAGTTCCCCAAAATGTAGTGATGGTGTTTCCCAAAAAGGAAGAGTCTTTAAACCTGAATAAGATGACCTTACGATTTGTAATGAGTAGTTAAAACAGAGACAGAGTGCACCAATTTTGATTATAAGTCCAGGAATAGAACCGTAGGGACCAATAAAACCACCCAATTTTTGTAAAAATTCACCTAAAAATATTATAAATGTTCCACCCAGAAGAGCACCTAAACCACCTTCTCTAAAGGGAAACAAAATATAGCCAACTAACTTATTCAAGGCTCATCTCTTTTATGTGTTAAAATTGCTTTATCTCTTCCAAAAAAGTTTTATAATTTTCCAATGCTTTGTTTTTATTCATTTAATTCAATTTTCTCTAAAATTTCTCCGCTTATAATTATTTTCCTATATAAGAAAACTGTTTCTATGAGGAAAATAAATTAGTTTGTTTTTTTTGAAATAAATTTTGGTGTCATTGCGAGTATTTTTTCTTATTAACAATCGAAATAATCTCGGTTTCTAAAAGAACAGGTGAGGCTTCCAGCCTCGCTTCTGGAGTGCAACGACGGTGTCGTTACGGTGATCAGTTTTCCCGGTGAAATAAAAAGTTTAAAAGTTTACTCCTGTCCCCATTAATTAGAACTCTTATACTCACTGGTTATTTTGATTTTATAATCTCTCATTTCACAGCCAATTATATAAAAAAATAAATGGCAGGTCAAGCAAAAAAGAAACCTTTGGTATGCAACAAATCCTGTTATTGTTTTTCAGATTGCAGCAGTAGTTATTTCTATTTTCCAGCCCGACCCCCAGTTTCTTTTCTCGTTGCGGTGTTTCCGTTTATGTAGGAGGGCGCGCCTACGTTATAGAGTTCGGCAGGTTTTTGTCCTCCGAAGCTTTAGCATAGGAGGAACTTCCCAGTCTCGACATTTTGGCTTTTGAAAAACGGTCGCTGTCCCCCTTTTGCCCCTTTTGTAAATCGTGCAAAAACAATTGACAGAATCGTAATTAACTATTATATTTGCATTGAGCTTGTTAAGTGTGCCCTAGTCACTATACTTAACAAACAGGCACTTCTACTAGGGGGGAGCGACCCCTAATTTTTTATGCCTCAGTTTTCCCTACAATTTTGGAGTAAAAGTAAAAAAATGCTTGACTTTTTTGGAGTTAATGTCTATAATAGTACTATGAAGAAAAGAGATGAGATTGCCAATATTAAACTTTACTCTCGTCATATACTACCAAAAGTGTTAGGGCTTGTTGGCAGAAAAGAAACTATCTTAATTGAGGGAGCAAGAAGGGTAGGAAAAACCTCTTTGCTTTTCCTTATAGGAAAATATCTATTATCTAAGGGAAAAAATGAGGTTTATTATTTTGATCTTGAAGACCCTGATGACATTGACGTTATTTCCAGAGGTCCAAAAGCTCTTGAAAAGATTTACGGAAAGGGCTACTTCCTTATTGATGAAATCCACCTTCTAAACGAACCTGACAAACTCATAAAACTTACAGTTGATCACCATCCTGAGATAAAACTTATATGTTCTGGTTCTTCCAGGATCACCATCAATAGAAAATTCAAAGATTCACTCATAGGAAGAATCAGTGAAATAGAGTTATTTCCACTCAGTTTCAAAGAGTTTCTCGATTTTACAGAGAAAGAGGAATTTTCAAGAATTATTCCTCAATTCAATATCTTCGCTCCATCTACTAAGGGAATTGAACTTATTACGGACTTTCTTTACAGAGATTATGAAGAATATCTGAGGTTTGGCGGATACCCTGAGGTGGTCCTCGCACGAACTGAAGAAGAAAAGATTCGTATACTCTCGCAGATGTTTAGGATATACGCAAAAAGAGACCTTCAATCTCTTTTTCAGTTAAGGAAAGAAATCGCATTTGAAAAGTTTTTTTATGCTGTTGCTGGAACTGCTGGAAATCTTTTTAATTTATCAGAGATTGCAACTGAAATAGGGGTATCAATTAAGACTGTAAAGGAATATCTTTCCATCCTTGAGGGACTTTTTCTTGTAAAGGTTCTTCATCCACATGCCTTCAACATAAGAACAGAAATAAAGAAGATGCCTAAGGTATATTTTGGCGACACGGGACTATTGAACTGGTCAGTTGGAAACCTCTCACTATCTAAAGCAAGGCAAGATAGAGGGAGAGTTCTTGAAAATGCCGTTTTCATCTCACTCTTGAGGAAATTTTCTGAGACAGGGAGAATCTACTTCTGGCATAAAAGGTCAGGAGGAGAGGTGGATTTTCTTGTTAGTAAAAATACAATTGTCCCCATTGAAGTTAAATATCAAAGAAGACACCTGATTCCATTAAGTTTGAAAAATTTCATGAGATCTCACAGTATTAATACTGGGATAGTTATTACCCAAAAAGGCTCCGAGATAAAAGCAGTAGAAAATTTAAGGTTCTATTTCGTTCCAGCAATGGTTTTATGACTTTCTTGTTCCTCCACATTTTGAGGTCGCAAAATGAGACTTCAAGTTTTCAAATTCTCATGACCCGCTTTCTTGCGCTTTCTTGTGACCCGCTTTCTTGTGAGAAGCAATTATTTCATAGATTCAGACTGATTATTTTCGGCATTTGGTTGTTGCTCCTCTAGTATCATCTGCCATATTTTTTCATTGAGGTCTGCCTCCTGCATACCAAAGTATTTTTTGGAGACTTCTTTGAATAGGCTACATCCCAAAAAAAGAATAACCCGGTCTATTCTCCTGATGACATCTAGTTCGATTTTAACAATATCACCAATTTTCAATTTTCTTTGCCCATCAGCAATTTTTCTTATAAACTCAGCATTGATTCGACCACCATTATGTACTACAATATTTCTGATTAATTGCGCGTTTTTTATGGATTCTAATCTCTTCTCTCCAATATCCAGCTTCAATCCTAGTTCTTTCTCTAGTATTGTTATTCTTTTTATTGTATCTTCATGGCATAACTCAAAAACATATTCTTCTATAAGGTGCTTTATGAGTAATTGCTGATTTTCCAATTCGAGAGCATTGCGCCATGATATTTTTTTCTCTCTTTTTAGTATTTCAGGTTTGCTTTCGCAAATTGCCCTTATTGAGTCAGAAAAAAATGCATCAAAATGCGCGAATATCATTACAAGATTTTGTGCTGTCAAAAAATTCTTCCAATCAAGGTTTTGTTCCATTGCGATCTCGCCAATGCTGAGGAAAAGTGACGAATGTATTAAGGACTGTCTTAAATCCGACTCTGGGAATATATCCATTCTAAACGGAAGACTAATCGAAACTGTAGATTTTTTTTTAAGGATCTCTTGAGCTCTAATATCATTTTTCGCGTGAGATTTAAAAAATTCATCCATTGTTTTTATCACGTACTGCGCAAGTTCCTTTGGAAGCTTATTAGGGAAATCATTCAATATCATTAAGCTTATGATTGAGGATACACCTGATCCGCCTAAACATGCACCGAAATAATTGTATCGTCTCAAATATTCATCCCATTCCATTATTTCCTCCTACAGATAGTGATAATTCTTGCTTATTTGGCTGCTTGATTTTACCAAAATACTTTTCGAATGTCAAGAGATTAGAATAAACTACACTAGCTAATGCCGAATTAAGCTTGAATTAAACTACAATTCAAATATGCTCTTACATATTGTTTACATAATATCCCGATTTTTCTCATTTTTTGGTGCGCACTACACTTCGGAGGAGCAATTATTGGTGCTATACGCCTAATTTTCTGGAATTCTAAATTAATATTATGTAAACTTTGCATTTTATACCCATTTCATTCTGTTTTTATCGCACCAAATCTCCCAATTACGATAATTTATATAAACCTCATATTTCATTTTAAATTTCTTCCTTTCGTGCGGATAAGAGGTTACCCTGTTTCTTCGATTGCAATTTATAGAAACAAGATTGCAAAAATAGTTATTTCTGTTTTTCAGCACGACCCCAGTTCCGCTTATTTAAGAATCTCAGTACTTTTTGCAAGAAACTCTTTAGCCAATTTTAGTATAGTCTTTGCTCCAATCTCAGACCATTCATCATAGTAATCAGCATTTTCCCGCAATGTCTTTGCCTTCTTAAATCCTTCTACTAAATGAAGTGGTAGAAGCTTTTTCTCAACATAAAGGGTTCTCATAGCTACGATCAGGCAGTAGTGACTCCTTTCTCTATAATTCTTTGCATAAAGCAATGCCCTGGCAGAATGGAACATTGAGTAATAGGATTGGATAGTAGCCCATTTATAATCTTTATTTGCCAGGCTCGTCTTGGCTCGTTTTAGATCTGACTTTGCTATCCTGAACTCCTTTTCACACAAGGCTCTTCCTCTGGAGAACTCTTTTATCTTCTTTCTTTTTAGACAATCCTCAAATTCATGATTCATCCTTCGACTCCCATAGAATTATACCTCTTTCTATCTCCTTATAAAAAGTTGGATTTGTTGTCTCCATCTCTACATATTTCAATGGTGTTTTCATTGTTAATTGAATTTTTTTGCCAATGCTCCCTTTTTTGATGACTCTTTCAATCTTTTCTGGTATATTGGTGACTACAAATAAATCAATATCACTATCCTCTGTATCCTCTCCACGACTTTTGCTCCCATAGAGGATTATTTTCTTAGCAGAGTTTCTAACCTTCTTTATTAAGGGAGATAAAGAGATAACCGTTTTTAAGATCTTCAACTGTTTTGCTACAGGAGAAGTAGAATCAATAGAATAGAGATAAAATTTACCCCTTTTATTCCTTTTTACGAATTTAGCCTTAACCAAATCATTTAGGGCAAAGTTTGAACCTGCCTTGCTTATCTTTGTTGCTTTTTGAATCTCTCTTGACAGAAATTCCTGCCCAGGGTTCTGAGCAAGGAAATCCAATATCCTCTGTGAATTTGTAGCAATCAATATTTTATTCATTACTTCTCCTTGTATCTAATATTATAGCCAATCGACTAATATTTTAGTCAATTGTCTAATATATTAGCCGATTTTTTATATTTTGTCAAGCAGTTTCTTTAAATGTTTCTATTTGGTAGGGTAGAGAAGAGGGTGAATTCTGGGGTGCAACAAGTCCTCTCATTGCGGTGTTTCCGTTTATGGAGGAGAGCGCGCCTACGTTATAGAGTTCGGCAGGTTTCTGTCCTCCGAAGCTTTAGCATAGGAGGAACTTCCCTGTCGGAATATTTTGGCTTTTGTAAAACGGTCGCTGTCCCCCTTTTTCCCCTTTTTTGGTAGGGTAGAGAAGAGGGTGAATTCTGGGGTGCAACAACGGTGTCGTTGCGGTGTTTCCGTTTATGTAGGAGGAACTTCCCTGTCGTAATATTTTGGCTTTTGTAAAACGGTCGCTGTCCCCCTTTTGCGTCCCCCTTTTTAAATACATGAATAGATATGCACTTTTTACTTGACAAACAATGCTGTATTCTGATAGAGTGGATAAAGTTAACATGTCAAGAAGAGAGAAAAAATGCACCAAAATATTACATAACAATTGCAAGGGTCTCGTTTGGTCCCAAATAAAAAGTGTATTAAAAGTTAAGGGTTTTGAGATAAAGGCAGGAAAAACGAGCGGAAGTGAAAGGAGTATCACGCACCAAAGAATGAAACCATATAGAGAAGACAGTCGTATTCTTTGTTTCCCAAAGGATTGTTTTAATATTCATGTTCATGAAGGCGATAAAACTGAATTAGGGGAAGATGATTGCAAAAAAATAAAATGGGCAATGAATTTTCTTGAATTGACCCATTGTTAAAAAAGAAGGCAAAATGAGAGATATTGAATTGACAAAAACACAAGAGAGAACCTTGGATAAATTCTCAAAAAGCTTCCATACAATGATTGTTGAATACATCAAGAAGGACAAGGTGTATATTGTTTCTTTCCCTGATCTCCCAGAATGCTCGGCAAAAGGGAAAACAGCAAAGGAAGCAATTTCTAATATTAAAAATGCAAAATGGACATGGGGAGCCGCGTGCATAATAAACAATCATGATCTTCCTGAGTTAAGGTATAGAAAAATTGATGAGCAATATGTCTTTGTTAGATTGCAGGATGAGGAGAGATTTGAATTGAATAGAAGAGCCTGGGAAAACAGAAAATCGCCAGAAATTTATGCAAAATCGCTGATCATTGAGAAGATTATGTCCTTTGAAAAAGAAATTAGCTTTTCTGACGAGCGAGATATTGTTGCAGCACAGCAAGATATAGGTGATGTTGTTTACGGTCTAACAAAGAATATTATTAGTACACCAATAACCGGGGTTTCTCAAACTGCATTCTCAGCATGATGAATAGCAAAAAACAAAAACGTATAGAATATAGCGAATTTATTCGCCAGATAGAACTTATCGACATTGCAATGGAAGTTGGACAATTTGCACAACTTCATTCATTTCAGCCAAAAACCAAATCTAAAATTGATGTTAAGGGCAATGTAATTAACTGGAAAACATTCAATGATAAAGATACCATATTCAGATATAAGTCAACTATCAAAATAAAGCAAAAGAATCGAATTATTTTTGAATCGCGTTGCATTTATGCCTTATTTTTCATATCAGAGGTGAAATTCTCCAAGAAGTATTACAAAGAATTCGTTGAGAAAACCAATCATCTTGAGTCCTTCGTGTGGCCATATATTAGACAATGGTTTGCTGAAATAACAGAACGCGCGATACTACCGAGATTCACTGCTCCATTACTTAAATCACTTATCAAATCACCTATTCCCAGAATTCACAAAAAGAAAAAGAATTAATCCCAAGTTTACATAATAATTTGACCTTATCCATTACCATTTATTTACATACTTTCTATTCTATTCTACTTAACTCTATATAACAATTAACATAAAATTGTTCCTTTAAGAATTTATCAGTTCCTTTAAGAGTTCCTTTAAAAGTTACTCCTAAAGGAATAATTATTACCCTTTTTAGCTGTTTTTCGCTTTATTTTTTCTTAATTTAATACCGTTTACAACCGTTCACTAATCGTTTACTAAACGAAATCGATTTCACAATACCTTTTATAGTTTCTCAAATCCCTTATCCTTTCTATATATTCACATATACATATCCCCCCCAACCACTTAATAATCCTCATTAAAAAGTAAACGAAAAGTAAACGCTTAGTAAACGATTTCCTTTTAGTTTACATAATGTAGATTTTTCTCATTATTCGTTGCTATTTTCTCAAATTACCTTTATTTTTCTCATTATATGGAAACAAAATAAAATGCGGTTTTCCCACCCATCCCCCCATAAAACAATTATTTACTCTATAACTATTATAAAATATTCTTTTCTCATATTCCACTACCCCTTATAGTGATGTTGTGTGTTTTAAATACTTCCGTGCATAGTTATTTTAAATGGTTTACAGTAGTTTTTGGGATGTTTTACATAGATTGAATTAAACTTAGGTTTGTATTCATAAATTAAAAAAGCTTCTACGTCGTCTATAATTTTCTTTGCCTGTTCTACGGGGAAATGCTCAATTGCGCTTTTTCTTTCCAATCTTGCACTGTCATAGATGATATCCATTCTCGTGCAAAGTTTAAAATATACTCTACATGAGGGTTCATTCACGTATCTCGTTAATAACCTAATAAGAGCAGAATGTCCCTCAAACCTTCTCTGGATGCTTTGTCGAAGGGTTTGTCCAATGTATACAATTCTATTATTCCCATCTTCTCCGTGGGCTTCCCATATATATATTGGTGATCCATAGGGGATTCGACCGTATTTTTTGTGAATTTCTTTTGCTTTCAGTGTCAATGTATTTGCGGAAATTTCAGTTTTTACAGGCACTAAAGGGAGTCCTTTCTCGGATATTATCGATGGGTTCATTATGTCCGAAAACTCAAGTTCAACGGCATATTCTGAAACCGAACTAATATCTGCCAGATGAGCGCTCATATTTACATCTCAAATTCTTAAATACACAATTTCACTTAACTCCGTATATGCGGACAAGAGTTGGTTTATTGCTCCATTTTGGTGTCGACGATAAAGATACAAAAAAATACTTGGAAAGTCAAGGAAAATTGTTGGTGCGTATAATCTAAACGAATATTTTTCAGTTAGTTATCAATCATAAGCAATAAGTAGTGAAGATTGAGAAAGCTTATTTGAGTGGGAATCTACCACAGAGTCGTAGAGTCAAGCACCGTCTCCTAGCACTATCTTTTCAAGAAAAAAATCTTGACAAAATGATTTAAGCAAATTATAATGAGATAATGAATGAATAAAGAAAATTTAGAATCAAAAATTAATAGAATCCAATTGTTTTATAATATCACTATAGAAGATATACGATTCTCAAAACGGCAACAATGGAATGTTACATACTATTCGTTATTACTTCTCGGTGCAATTATTCTAACTTTTTTAAGAAATTCAATTGATCTTATTCGCTATTTATAACTTATGAAAAGGGGTAATTATGAAGAACTCGAAAAGAGTTTATAAAAGCAATTATTTGAGAAATGTAATTTGTAGAGTCGATTTTCTGAACGAAGTTAGTGAACTTAGGAATTCGATCCCTTTAAACTTGAGTTCAAAAATCAAAACTCTCTTCCCAATTACTGAACCAAAAACAATTGCATTTATATCTGAATCTGTTGAATTCAAGGGGGGCAAAAAAAAGAAGGGCGAAAAAACAATTCAAACAGCTCGGGAATGGAATTTTTATACGAAAAATAGAGATAAACATCTTTGTATTACCAATGATACACTTTTCATTGATATCAAAACCTATAAATCTTTTGCTAATTTAAAAAGGTTTTTTATTAATCCTGTAGCATATGCTTTCGAAGTTTTGAAAGGCCTAGAAATAAAGCGCTTCGGTTTAAGATATATAAATAGAATTGAGTTAAATGAAAAAGATCCCTTCAATTGGAGTTCATATTTGAATAAAGATTTATTATCGATTTTTGCTCG
>JABUBL010000085.1_pt1 | contig 20500 bp, 14 predicted proteins | sample 7240371 | NCBI WGS metagenome assembly JABUBL01 (sample SAMN07256343, study PRJNA390944) | subsurface metagenome | isolation source: Methane hydrate marine sediment | place: Pacific Ocean: Eastern North Pacific, ODP site 1244 | collected 2002
CCGGCTTGGACTATGCTGACAGGTTTCTTGGCGGAAGGGGCATCGCCGCCAAGATCTATTGGGACGAGGTCCTACCCGAGGTAGACGCCTTCGACGCAGAAAACAGACTGATTTTTGCCACCGGTCCGCTGGCCGGGCTCCCTGCGTTGAGCGGCTCGCGGTGGCAGGTCTGCGGGAAATCCCCCGCCACAACCCCGCAGCAGTTTTGCTACGGCAATCTGGGAGGGAGATGGGGAGCCGAACTGAAGTTTGCTGGCTATGATGCCATTGTGGTTCAGGGAAAATCTGAAAAGCCTGTCTATCTCTTCCTTCATGACGATACTGCTGAATTAAAAGACGCCTCCGCCCTGTGGGGCAGTGGAGCCATTGAAACAAGGGAGAACCTGAAGAGTGAGCTTGGTAGCTCCGCAAGAATATTAGCTATTGGTCAGGCTGGTGAAAGTATGGCTATCATGGCCAGCCTCCTTGCCGACAACGATGCCAGTTGTTCTGGAGGCTTAGGGGCAACTATGGGTTCTAAGAGGCTAAAGGCTATTGTAGTTAAGGGCGCTAAGAGGGGTGTGAAAGTTGCCAAGCCGGAAAGGTTGCGAGAGCTGACCAAGTACTACCGGGAACTGGGCAGGGCCTTCCCATTCCCTGGCTGGGAATACCTCAGTCGGTGGTCAAGAGACCCTATACTTGGATTGAGAACAATACCAGGGCCCGAAATGAAGAAGGAGCCTTGCTATGGCTGTCTCGGCAGGTGCCCCAGGAGAGTCTATGAGGCAGCAGATGGAAAGAAGGGGAAATTCATATGCCATTCGGCCTTTTTTTATCAGCCCTGGGCGGAGCGATACTACGGGGATTGGAATGATGTGCCCTTTTTTGCCACTAAGCTCTGCGACGACTATGGTCTCGATGCAGTGGACATTGACCTGATGATTAGCTGGCTCAACGGGTGTTATCAAGCAGGCATACTAACCGATGAAAGCACAGGCATCCCTATATCGAGATTGGGAAGTATGGAATTCATAGAGACCCTGGTGAGAAAGATTTCTCTGCGTGAGGGTTTCGGGGAAGTTCTGGCTCAGGGAATAGGTAATGCTGCGGACACGCTGGGAACCGGTGCCAAGAAGCAGATCGAGGTTGCCGGCTATCTAGCCGAATCCGGGTACCACCCATACGGACCAAGGCTGTATACTACCAACGCACTCTTATATGCTATGGAGCCGAGAATACCCATAAATCAAGTACATGAAGTGGGCTTACTCCTAGCCAGATGGGTTGCTGGGACCATAGGGCTTACCTACGTTTCCTCGGAGGTTGTTCGCGCCATAGCCAGGAGATTCTGGGGAAGCGAGCTGGCAGCTGATTTTTCCACCTACGAGGGTAAAGCGCTGGCGACGAAGAAGATTCAAGACCGACAGTATGCGATCGAGTGCCTTATTCTCTGTAACTTGCTGTGGCCTATCACTGACCTCGAAAACACCGATGACCATGTGGGTGACCCCACCCTGGAAAGCAATATTCTCTCCGCCGTTACCGGGAAAGAGGTTAATGAGGAAGAGCTTTATAAAATAGGTGAGAGGGTTTTTAATTTGCAAAGGGCCATACTAGTCAGGGAGGGTCACCGGGGGCGAGAGTTCGATAATCTATCTGACCACTTCTTTACTGCACCATTAGAATACGATCAGGCGAACCCCGAATGTCTGGTGCCAGGGAGCAGTGGAGAGGTAATATCCCGAAAGGGTGCTGTAGTTGATAGGGAAAACTTTGAAAGGATGAAAGACGAATATTACCAGTTCAGGCACTGGGATGTAGCCACCGGTCTCCAAACCAGGGAAAACCTGGAGAGGCTAGCGCTAAACGATGTCGCCCGAGACCTAGAGCAGCGAGGGCTTATAGCTACCTAGTTTCAGGAAAAAGCTGTCTCACTAAGTCCTTCGTTTTGACCCACCCCTCATCGAACGGGGTGAAGTAATCGAAAACAACCTTTAGCGACTTCCACTTCCATATCCCATCTACTTTCACATATTCCTCAACATATTTCCCTTGCCCCCACGTTGCCCGGTTCGCCATGCTAAAGGTACAGGCAGCCTCAAAATACCACTTTCCTTTTGCTCTATCGCCCTCCACCTCGATTACCGGGTTATGTACCATATGAGCAGAGTAGGAGAGCACCGTAGGAATCAACTCCTTGAAGAACTGACGGATAGCCTCCTTACCTTCAAATATTCCATAGTCCCCGTATTCTGCCCGAGCGTCATCGGTGAATAGGTCGACAAGTTCATCCAGCTTGGAGGTATCCCCTGCTACCCCTGCATCTACAAGGTAGCAATAGGTAGCCCTCAATTGCTTAATGGCTTCGATATCCTCGAGAACCCTGAGCCTTTCTTCCAGCCCTTGTGCCATGCTAACCTCCTTCCCACTATGATCCTTTCTATTTTACGTTTCCCTTGTTCAAGTACCCTGAAGTTAATAACTAGCCAGGACTGCTAAACTTCGAGATCATGTCCTCAAGCTGTAACAACAATGTCATGTCGCCTTCAATCTTCAGTTTGCCACTTGTCCAGGCATGCAGGCGGTCCAGCTCTCCCCTCTGAATGGCATCCCAGTCATCGGCTGAGACGGTGAGGGTAGCATCGGGGTCTTCCACCGCACCCTCATGGCGAGTCCCCTTACCTCTATCGGATACAAGATACCAGTCACCGCCACCAGGCCCGGTGAGATGGAACTGAACGGATACCGTGACATCCTCGATCCTGGTAGTCTCCCTCTTGGCCTCGCCCGGAGCGGGTAGGTTCAACAGTTCGGCTAACCTCTGAGTGCACGGATTATTGAGCTCAATATCTTCGGCGGGGAGAGCGACCCCCATTTTATTGAAGTTCTTGAATACGCTTAGAATTACCACCCCGGCCCTGAAGGCAGCCAGCACCTCATTATAGAGGAGGTTCTCCACCTTCCTACCGGTGAGCTCTTCATAGCGCTGCACTGTCTCTTCCTTTCCCGGAGAGCCATCCAGTCGGGGAATGCCGTAGCCTTCGCTGTGCTGCCAATCGAGGAAGAAGAAAAAGCCCAGGTCGGACTCTGGGTCCCCCAGGTAGGCCATCTCCCAGTCCAGCACCCCCAAAACATCGCCATCCAAGCTGTAGATCGTGTTAGGCATTCGACAATCGCCCCAGCACAATGTCACATGTTTTGGTGTATACCGCTTCTCTTTAAGCCAGTCAAGAGCGGCCTCCAGTACCGGCTGCGGCTCCTCCTTCCTCCAATTGAGAAAGCTCTCCCAGTATTCCAGTTGCTGGTCTAGGGGACCGCTACCACCCTTAGGGATGCCAAGGAAGGAAAACCCCAGTTTCTGCCAATCGAGCAGATGAACTTTGGACATAGCTTCCAAAGAGCCCCACCACATTTTCGCCCGTTGCTGCGGAGTGGCATCATAATAAACCCCAAATGAGTGGTATGGTGGGTACTCAGGGGGGATAACTCCATCAATCTTGCCCATTATGTAGAAGGGGGTGCCGAGCACCTTTTCGTCCTCCTCCAGCCAGAAAACCCGTGGAACCGGGACATTTGTCCCTTGTAGACAGTCCATGGTATGGAACTGCTTGTCGAGGCTGTACTCAGGGAATACTGGGTAGTCCCTAGGTGGGCACCTCAGCACCATCCCCTCCGACCTTTGTTGCCCAGCCTCCTGCCAGCTCAGGTCAAATAGAAAGGTCTCATTAGAGAGACCCGCTCCTGATCTTTCCATGCCCGATATGGAAATGTTTTGTGCCTGAGGCATCTTCTGCTGTAGCCAAGCTATAAGCCTTGACTGCATATCAGCTAAGTCAATTTCTCTCGAAAGCATTTCCTACCCCCTCTCTTAGTAGCCTTGGTTAAGGAAAGAGACGCCCTTTACAGTATCCAAATCGGCTAGATCAAGCTTTCAGTCTTCTACCAAACATTAAAAAATGCAATCAGAGATCCCTATCCCCGGCTATCGCTAGCCACATTCCCCGAGATGTAGCTAGGGTCAGCCGTGGGTTCCCAGTCCTGGTAGCCATACTTGGGATATTTCCCTACGATCACCAGCTCGATGATTCCGTAGCCAATTTTATCGCCACAATGCATCTCGCACATCACTTCATCCAGGAAAGAGATTTCGCGCACTACTTCGGGATCAGTGAGATCGAGCTTGTAGCCATCGAGATAAGACGGACCCATCCATAGCCCATGGACAAACCCTCGGTGACCAAAATATCCGCCCGGCTTCAGGCAGCAGAACGCCAGGGCACGCATCGAGATCTCGATCTTAGAACCGTCGACGGCGTTGAATATAAGGGTACCTCCTGTTATTCGCCGCAGGTCAGGGCGGAACCGATAGTTGTGCTCAACTTTAATCAGTGGGAGTTCCTCTTTCTCACTTCCGTAGAGATAGAAGACTGCTCCGGAGAACAGAAGGGTCTTGCTGTCCCAAGATTCCCTGGTATGGTGGGAGATACCAAAATCATCAAACTGCATGAAGCTGAAGTTATGCAGATAGCCTACGGGGATTTCCCCTGGCTGAACGCCGCTTTCTGGTACGCCACCACCGCGCCTTATACCCCAGGAGTGGTCTCTCAACCAACGCCAGTTCTCCTTATTTATCTCGTAGCGCTTGCCTTCGACCTTTATCCATCCGCTGGCCTTTCCTCCCTGCACGTAGCGCACAATGTTTTCCAAAACCCTGCCTCGTGATATGGCCATCTGCGGCTCCTCCTCATGCGGAGGCATTGTGCCCTCAAGGTCTACCTCGAAGCTTAGACCGTAGTCGTTCTCACCCAGGGTAAGTCTCACCCGCTTTAGTGGCTCGATTATGTCGTACGAAAAGGGTCCGACCTTGACCTCATCGATAGCCGGACGTAGTTCACGAGAAGCCCTGACGTTGTATTGCGTTTCACCTTTGATGTTCAGGCAGGCAAAGGCATCCATGATGTTCCGGTTAGCATACATGCCGACGCCTGCAATCAAGAGGAATTCCCCTGAGGTGTCGTAGACTACGAACCATACCCGCTCAGTCCATTCTCGGGCGCTGTTCTCTATGGAGTCAAAGGTGGAAACGGTCTGGTGGCAAAGAAACTCGTCATATTTTGTTAGCATAATTACCCACCTGATTCCGTTACTTATAGATTATTTAGATGTCTCCTTGTGTGGCTTCTTAGTATCTGCCTGGAGGTTAATATTGTTAAGACCTTCATCTCGATATACCAAGTTAATTAGGGATATGCGAAACTCCTTTGGAAGCTAATGCAACATATGTTCCTCTATTCGGTGTTAATCATTTACCCCACTATGACCTCATCAACGAATTCTTTATACTCTCTTTGGCAATTTACCAATTGTTACCATGTGTCGACCACCGCCTCGATACCATACATCAGCGCCCGTATCTTGCCTGCATAACCCCGCTTTATTGAACTGTCACCAGTTTGCCCTATGCCGCTATGGCGCTACCGTCGTCATCCCACATGCTGCTTAACCTCATCTGGCATCTCGACTTGCTTATCTTCAGGCCTTCTTACAAGGGCGAGAGCCTCCATGGAACAGTGAGTGACGCACACACCGCAACCGATGCATGTGTCAACATCAACTTCGGCGATTTCATCAACCTTCATAGCGTTCACCGGGCAAATATCCTCACAGTCCCCGCAGGCATTGCACTCCTCCTCCTTGACCTGCGGGATAAACGGCGACGGAACCATTGTTTTAGTATTTAGCTGGTGGAAACCTATGAACAAGGGGCAGCAGTCGGTGCAGCAGTTGCATATGAAACCCTCTATGTTAATTGTGTGAACCAGGCCATCCGCATTTGCCTTGTTCAGCAGCTCAAGGGCCTCATCCAAAGTGAGCTCGCGGCCCAGACCATGATCCACACACCATCGGGCGGTATCCCCTGCATGGAGGCATGTCTCCAGCATGTGCTGACAATGGTTTCCGGGGTCAACGAGCCAATGTGAGAGACGGCAGGGGCAGGTTGACACACTGAAGTAATCTTGTCCCTTTAGAAAATCGGCGAGGTTCTCCTCGGGACGGGCGTCATCGGGCAGCACGTTCGGATGAGCCCAGACCGGTGCAAAAGGGAACCCCAGTGTGCAGAGCCTATCCCTGGCCCACTCGTATTGGACTTGGTGCAGTACTTTGCCTAATTCCACATCATACGGAAATCTGATACCTCCAAAGAGGCCAGTCTCAGAAAGGCCCGGCGCACAACTCCCTAGGACCCGGTATATCGGGTCCTCCTTGCCTGGGTCGATCCACATTGTGCCTTTATTCGCCATAGTGTGGAGCATTTGCTTAAGCTTGTCCTTGTTCATGCCCACCTTTGCTGAAAGCTGGTCCAGTGTTCCCCCAGTGAGACCTATTTGGAGACCAAGTTGAGCCTCCTCGGGGGTGAATTGAAGGCTAAGGAGCTTCAATAATGCAGGTGTCACCGATAGGCCAACCACATGCGGGTCTTCCCTGTTTATCATCTCTGCCAGCTCTTTATACATGTCTTCCTTTGCCATCGCTCAACCTCCTAATAATATCCATGCGGTACGTATGACCCAGAGTCTCCTTACTCCAAGCTAGTGAGTGGATTTTGCATACGTAGAGGGGAGCAAGGTATCAACGCTTGGGCTCGCGACCTATGTCATTATAATGCTTAGCGAGAGGTTTTACAAAGAGTGGGATTAGGAAATGATGCTGGTGTGGCATGGGAAACTAGTGTGTGGTTAATTCTCTTCCCAGATCAAACAAGCAGAAAACATGTTTGCAGGGCTAAACTTTCTGACGGTTTGTGTCCTTATTTGCTTGAGTCTAACCCCTGGGCAAGCCATGCTCCTGAGGGTCATCCAGTTTATTAACTCTGGACCCCACTCAGCAGATATCACCACCGTTCCTGCTGCAACCTAGCGATGAGCCAAGTTCGGAGCCGCTCGTCCAGCTTGCCCACCCATGACTCGATCTTGCGTATATCGCCACTGGCAATGGCAGCCTTTTCCTCAGGAGTTAGATCGTATTCCTTCAGCGCCTCGGCGGGATTCTCCGCCAGTCGAGCGAAGAAATCGTTGTCCTGAGTTGCTCTATCGAGTACCGCGAGCACTGCCCTTATCGCGGATACCTTGAACTCGGGTATCTTTGCCACCGGATCCAATGCGTTGTTAGTTAGAATATTCGCCGGCGACTCGCTCCAGTGGAATGCCATAAAAGCAAGCCCTGGTGCGGTCTTATCTGTAACGTGAACCTCAGTCTCTATCTTCCCTCGCTCCGAAGCCAGGGTCACCAAGTCACCATCCACGATGCCGAGGTTGAGAGCATCATCGGGGTGGATATCAACCTTGCCACCGGGATGAAGCTTTTCCAGCACTTCAGACCGCCGGCTCATGCTGCCGGTATGCCAATGCTCCAGCACCCTGCCAGTAGTGAGGATGAGAGGGAACCCTTCAGATACCGATTCTGCTGGAGGTTTGTATTCAATGGCGTGGAACCTGCCACGGCCGCGGGTGAATTGGCCCTGGTGAAGCATGGGGGTTCCTGGATGTTCCCTGTCACGGCATGGCCATTGTAGGCCATACTCACCCAGACGATCGTGGTGGATACCACCATAGATGGGAGCAACGGATGCGATCTCTTCCATTATATCCTCTGTATTGTGGTACTCATTAGCATACCCCATCCTCTCTGCCAGTGCGGATAGGATCTCCCAATCCGGTTTGGCCTCTCCCGGTGGGTCAACGGCCTTACACAGCTTTTGCACCCGTCTCTCGGTATTGGTGAAGGTGCCGTCCTTTTCAGCAAAAACGGCGGCGGGGAGGATGACATCAGCAACAACTGCAGTATCAGTGGGGAAAATGTCCTGAACCACGAGGAATTCCAGCTGCTCCATCGCCTGACGCGTATGCTCCAAAGAAGGTTCGCTCATCAGAGGGTTTTCGCCTATCACATACATGGCTTTGAGCTTACCCTGGTAGGCAGCCTCCATCATCTCGGTGACCGGCAGTCCAGGCTTTTCGCTTAAGGAACATCCCCATGCCTTTTCGAACTTGAGCTTGACAACGGGACTATCTACCTTTTGATAGCCGGGGTAGACATTGGGGAGGGCACCCATATCACACGCTCCCTGGACATTATTCTGACCTCTTAACGGACTGAATCCTGTTCCCTCACGTCCCATATTACCGGTCAGCATAAGCATGTTGGCTATGCTCTTGACATTGTCTGTGCCCGTGGTGTGCTGGGTTATCCCCATGCCATAGAGGATCGTTGCTCTCTCGGCAGAGGCAAACAGGCGAGCCGCCTCCACGATATCGGTCTGGGGGACACCGGTTATCTTCTCGGCTATCTTAGGAGTGTAACCCTTAACAGTCTCCGCGAGTTCCTCAAAGCCCTCGGTGCGCTCCTCAATGAACTTGGAGTCATGCAGGCCCTCGGAGATAATCACGTTCATCATGGCGTTGAGCAAGGCCACATCCGATCCCGGTTTATGGGGCAGGCGAATCGTAGCCAGGTTTGAAAGTTCAATGGCACGTGGATCGGCAACGATAAGCTTTGTGCCGCGGTACTTTACCACGTGGCGGATGGTGCGTCCGATAATGGGATGACACTCGGTCGTATTGGAGCCGATGATGAAGAGAAGATCGGACTTAGCAAAATCAGCAATGGAGTTGCTCATAGCCCCGTCGCCGAAGGCTGCTATGGCACCAACTACCGTTGAGGCGTGACACAGACGGGCGCAGTGATCGACATTGTTGGTACCCAGCACGGCGCGAGTGAACTTCTGCGCTAAATAGTTCTCCTCGTTGGTGAACTTGGCAGAACTCAGCACCCCGATGCTATCCGGTCCGTGTTTCTCCTTGATCTGCGCAAGCCTCTTGGCCACCAGCCCTAGTGCCTCATCCCAACTGGCCTCGCGGAAGACCTCCCGGAAATTGCCATCAACCTTTATATCCTTGCCTCGACCCTCGTTTCTAATCATTGGCTTGGTCAACCTGTCTGGATGTTTCACAAAGTCGAAACCAAAGCGTCCTTTGACACAGAGACCACCGTGGTTTACCGGGCTGTCCTTATCTCCCCTCACGGTAACGATTTCGTTTCCGCGAATACCTAAATACAGCGAACAGCCAACTCCGCAATAGGGACAGATCGTTTTGACTTCACGCGAGGCTTGCTTTTCATGCTTAGGAACCAGGGCCCCGGTAGGACACCTTGCCAAGCACTCGCCGCAGGATTCGCAAATAGATTCCAGTATCGGCTTATCGCCCGCGGTTGCCACCTTCGCCGAGTAGCCGCGGAAGGCTAAGCCAATAGCACCGACGCCGGCTATTTCATGGCAGGCACGTACACATTTGCCGCACAGGATGCATTTGTTAAGGTCTCGCTCAAACGCTGGATGACTGCGGTCGATAGGAAGGACTTGTGTCCCCTTTCGCAGCTGGTCGAAGTGATCTTGATCAATGTCTAGATACCGTGCGATCTTCTGTAACTCGCACTGCTGGTTCTTAGCGCAGGTGAGACAATCACCATGATGATTGGCCATGATGAGTTCCATAGTGATACGTCGTGATTGGTTTACCCTTGACGTTTCTGTATGTACCATCATTCCATCGGTTGCCGGTGTGGTGCAGGAAGTGGGCAAGCCACGCATTCCCTCGATCTCAACCACACAGAGTCGGCAGGCTCCGTAGGGATTGAGGTCAGGGTCATAACAAAGCGTGGGAATGTATATACCAGCACCGAGAGCCGCTTCCAGCACCGTGGCTCCATTTGGTGCCATGACTGTCTTCTCGTCAATGGTTAAGGTCACAGTGTCTAATTTTTTCTCTTTATCGATCAGAGCATCTGTACTCATTCTAAACCTCCTGCGCCTATTGACCTAGAATTCGGCACGTTATAGATACACAGGGAGTAACGCAAAGCCTTTTAATCTTCCTCCAGATCACAACTCAAGCATCGTCTCGCCTCTTCAAGCGCTGCTTCCTTCGAAAAGCCTAGCTCTATTAAGTCAAAGTCCTGTAGTCGCTGATCCACCGGTAGCAGAGCCATCTCCTGGCGGTGCTTCTCCTCTTCCATTGCTTCCGGCTGTTGGGATATATTCTCCGATGGAGCCAGTGTTTCATCGATTATCCCTTCGCCACCAAGGTGCTTATCGATTGAGATGGCAGCCTGCCTCCCTGCGGCGATGGCCTCAATCACTGAGTCCGGTCCACTCACCACATCACCACCAGCGAAAATACCTTCCCTATCAGTTGCCAGTGTATCCGGGTCAGCATATAATGTTCCACCCCTATTGATCTTTAGGCCAAACCTCTCTGGAATCTGCGGAGTTTGTCCAATGGCAGCTATTACTACATCAAATAATTTTTTAAACTCGCTACCGGCCACTTTCTCCGGACGCCTTCTTCCGCTTGCATCTATCTCTCCCAATTTCATGCGGATGCACTCCATTGCCAGATGCCCGTTGTCGCGCCATATCTTGTTGGGAGCAACCAGGAAGTCTATATTAACCCCTTCCTGGATTGCTGCCTCAACCTCTTCCGCATCGGCTGGCATCTCTTCCCGGGTGCGGCGGTAGAGAGTGGTTACCTCTTTAGCCCCGATGCGAAGAGCGGTGCGCGCGGCATCTATTGCGGCGTTGCCACCACCAATGATGGCCACCCTTTCCCCTAGTCTTACCTTTTTGCCCAAGCTAACATCACGAAGCATGGAGACGCAGTCGATTACCCCCGGCGTATCTTCGCCGTCAACATGCATCTTTGTCCCAGCGTGTGCCCCCAGGGCGATAAATATTGCGTCATATCCTTCTTGAATAAGCGAGTCGAGGGAATCTACTCTAGTGTTTGTCTTTATCTCAACACCAACCCCCCTGATGGCATCGATCTCGGCATCGAGCACTTCCTTGGGCAGTCGGTATTGGGGGATTCCCACCCTCATCATTCCACCTGCTTCCGGCAATGCCTCAAAAACCGTTACCGCGTGGCCGCTGAGCTTGGCGAGATAGTATGCTGCCGTTAGTCCGGCAGGCCCCGCCCCTACGACGGCTACACTCTTACCGGAAGGTGGAGCAATCTGCGGCTCGCTGCTGGCAGTCTTTATGGCGTGGTCGGCAGCGTAACGTTTGAGTGCTTTTATGGCGATGGGCTCATCTATCTGCCCCCTGCGACACTTGGCCTCACAGGGATGGAAGCAGACATAACCACAAACCGATGGGAAAGGGATCCTCTCCCGGATTACCGCCAAGGCCTCGTCATAGTTCTCCTCGGCTACAAGGCGGATATAACGCGGGACATCCACACCGGCGGGACAGGTGTGGCTGCAAGGTGCCTTGACCAGCCCTTTACACACCGCAGCAGGACAATGCAACCTCTTTATATGAGATTCATACTCCTCTCTAAAATATCGAATGGTGGTGAGCACCGGATTGGGTGCTGTCTGGCCAAGTCCACATAGTGAGCCTTCCTTGATCGCCTCACTGAGCTCAATCAACAAATCGATATCGCTGAGATGTCCTCTACCATTTGTAATATCTTCCAGTATATCCAGCATCTGTTTGGTGCCCCACCGGCAAGGGATGCACTTACCGCAGGACTCAAGCTGGGTGAAGGAGATAAAAAACCTTGCCATATCGACCATGCAGTTATCCTCGTCCAATACCACCATACCTCCCGACCCCATGATAGAGCCGGCGGCTGCCAATGTTTCATAATCAACCGGGGAATCGAGAAAGCTGGCGGGTAAACATCCCCCGGATGGACCGCCTGTTTGCACTGCCTTGAAGTGCTTGCCATTGGGGATGCCACCACCAATGTCGAAGATAATCTCGCGCAGTGTAGTGCCCATCGGAACCTCCACCAGACCACTATTGGCAACCTTGCCAGTGAGGGCGAAAACGGCTGTCCCTTTGCTCTTCTCAGTGCCGATGTTCGCATACCACTCCGCGCCTTCTTTAATGATAACCGGTATACTTGCCAGCGATTTCACATTGTTGATGTTGGTTGGTTTGCCCCACAGGCCTGACTGTGCAGGGAAGGGAGGGCGAGGACGGGGCATCCCCCTGCCGCCTTCGATGGAGGCCATGAGCGCTGTCTCCTCACCACAGACAAAAGCACCAGCGCCCTCTTTCATATGCACCGTAAAACTGAAGTTCGAACCAAGAATATTCTCACCGAGAAATCCGCGCTCTTCTGCTTGCTGTAACGCAATATGCAATCGCTTAATGGCCAGGGGGTACTCGGCTCGGCAATAGATATAGCCTTCGCTAGCCCCGATAGCATAGGCCGCGATGGTCATACCCTCGATGACAGTGTGTGGGTCGCCCTCCATGGTACTTCGATCCATGAAAGCACCAGGGTCGCCCTCATCAGCGTTGCAGATCATATATTTCTCTTTTCCTGGGGCTTTGTGGCAGAATTCCCACTTCTGACCTGTGGAGAAACCAGCACCACCACGCCCCCGTAAGCCGGAGCGCTTTACCTCATCTATAACCTGTTCTGGAGACATTTCAGAGAGCACTTTTCGAAGTGCCTTATAGCCATCTACAGTAATATAGTCATCTATACTTTCGGGATTAATACGGCCGCAATTGCGTAGGATCAAGCGTTTCTGTCTCTTGTAGAAGTTGATCTCGCTATAGGTAGCTATAGCTTCATCTGTCACTGGATCGCGGAAAAAGAGGCGTTCCACAGGCCTGCCTTCTTTCAGGTGTGAATTAACGATTTCCGCCGTATCTTCCACACATACGTGGGTATAAAAAATGCCTTCAGGCTCGACGACTGCGATAGGGCCCTGCTGACAGAACCCGTGGCATCCGGTGAAATCAACCTTAACGTTTTTGAGGCCTGCCTTTTCTACCTCTTGCTCCAGAGCGATTCGAATCTGCTCTGATTTGGATGAAACGCACCCTGTCCCCTGACAGACCCAAATGGTGCGCTGACCTTCGGGGGAAGCCTCATGATCTCTATTTGCCCCCATTCTTACTCTCCTTGGTCTCCACGATTAAGTATTTCAGAAACCTTCTTGGTTGTCATCTGACCGCAGGTATCATTGTTCACTACCATCGTCGGTGCCAGCGCGCATGCGCCGATGCAGGCTACAGTCTCCAGGGCGTATTCGAGATCCGGGGTGCTCTCACCAGGCTTTATTCCCAGTTGCTTCTCCACCTCCCTGAGTATTCTGGCCCCACCACGCACATGACAGGCTGTCCCTCGGCATACCCTAACAATGTTTCGTCCCGTCGGGACAAGCTTGAATTGGGCATAGAAGGTTGTCACTCCAAAGACAGTGACCTCCGGCAGGCGCAGGAATTCGGCTATCTCTTTTATCGCAAATTCAGGCACATAGCCGAATTCCTGCTGGACTTTCTGCAGGATCGGAATAAGCTCGCTTTCATTGCCACTATAAGTGGATAAAATCTCACTTAATCGCCCCTCAAAAGTAGCCTCGTACTCCGGCACGACTACTTGAGTATCTTGCACTGCTGAAGTATTCACCATATCTTATACCTCGTTATCTACCACTTTTCCTGGCTCAGCCGGCACCAGAGCCAAGTGGCCAGGCGCTTATCCAGCTTGCCAACCCAACCCTCGATCTTCTTTATATCGCCGCTCGCCAGGGCGGCTCTCTCCTCGGAGGTTAGGGTGTAGTACTCTGCAAGAGCCTCACTGGGGTCATCCGCCAGACGGGCCAGGAACTCGCTCTCCTCAGCAGCCCTTTCCAGTACTGCCAGTATCACCTCTTTTCCCTGGAGAACCTCTGTAGCAATGGACTCTCCTGTTTTCACCGCCCCTTCTGGCTCTATAAGCTTAGCCACCTCCTTGGTTAGGGCACCAATCTTGATACCTTTCTCCTCCTCTATTTTTTCCTCTCTGACCACTTTTGCCCTATGCTTAGTTCTAGTTTGCATAGCCATTTTCATTCTCCTTTCTCCACATTTTCCTCCCATTCCTATATTCACAATACCAGCTTCTGGGTTATCAGTCATCGACCTTTCGGGCACCAATCAGCAGCCTTTGGCCCAATTTTAAATATGGCCAGAAGTACAGTGGAGGATGTACCAAAGTCCGCGGTGCAGATAGGGAGGAAAGGCATTCTGTTGCCACAATAGGCCCTGATGCAGTAAAATCAACCTGGGGGAAAAATACAAAGCGGCTTTTCTAAAAGGACTCGATTTGAGGACTCCGATGACAAAGATCAGGATATTAATCGTCGATGACCATCCGCTGCTGCGAGAGGCAATGCGAAATACCTTTGAACGTCATAGAGACATAGAGGTAGTGGGTGAGGCAGGTGATGGAGAAGAGGCAGTCAAGCTAAGTTCCAAGTTGAAGCCAGATATAGTGATAATGGACATCGTGATGCCAAAGCTTAACGGAATCGAGGCAACCAAGCGTATCAGGGAGATAAGCCCTACTACCGCGGTGCTGATCCTAACCGCCTATGATGATGACCGCTATGTAATCGGCTTGCTGGAAGCAGGAGCTGCGGGTTACCTGCTAAAGAGTGCTCGGGGTCAGGCGCTAGTCGATGCTGTTCGTACTGTGAGCGCGGGTGAGTCAGTACTTCATCCTGCAATAATCGCCAAGGTTCTAAAATACGGCGTACGGGCGCGGGCGCAGGGCGGTGAACACAGGACAGAGGAACAACTTAGCGACAGGGAGTTAGAGGTTTTACAATTGGCTGCCAGAGGCATGAGTAATAAGGATATAGCCAAGGAACTCTTTCTCAGTGTCCGTACCGTAAAAGCTCACCTATCCAGTATCTTTAACAAAATGGATGTCGCTTCGCGTACTGAGGCGATAGTTAAAGGGCTAAGGGAAGGCCGGCTTACCTTGGAGGATTTGCCTTAGATATCCAAAAAGGAGGCTAACCGATGGCGGCCCTTGATTAAAATAGCCCGTAAGAGGTGGTTATGACCCGCACTCGACAGGATAAGGATGAAGCGAAAGACCAACTCATGAATGAATTGGTAACATTGCGGCAACGAATTGCCGAATTGGAAGCATTAGAGATCAAGCATAAGCAGGTGGAGGAGGCACTACGGGAGTCGGAGGAGACATACCGGGCTTTGGTCGATCATATGACGGAAGGATATATGATTGTCCGTGGCAATCGGATAAAGTTTGCCAATAGAAGATGGGCTGAAATTTTAGGAATACCTGCTGATAAGCTAATCGGCGAAAATTACTGGAAACTCGTTCCCCCGGAGAACCAAAAACAGACAAGACAAATCTTTGAAAAGGTCACAGCCGGAGGGGAGATACCTAGACTCTGGGAATTCGTGCACCCGGGAGCAGACGGGCGTGGGATTCCTATTGAGGTTAGCATCCGAGAGGTCCTCTATAAAGGCAAACCTAGCTACGCTGTTGTCTTGAGGGACATCACCGAGCGCAAGCAGGCAGAAGAAGCGGTTAAGCAGTCGGAAAGGCGCTACCGAGAGCTGTTTAACAGCGCCAGCGATGCTATCACCATTCGCGACCTAGAGGGCAATATTTTCGAGGTCAATCAGGCAGCGTCTAACCTAATCGGTTACACAGTCGATGAGCTTGCTAGTATGAACATCCGGCAATTCCTGACACCCGAGAGTTTCAATATTGCTATGGAGATGCAACAAAGAAAGATCGAGGGCGAAACCGCCAGCCAGCGCTATGAATTGGAGCTGGTCAGAAAGGATGGAACGAGAGCGATTATCGAGACGATGATCAGTATAATCACCGAAGACGAGCAACCGATGGCTGTCCAGGAAATGTCCAGAGACATAACCGAGCGTAAGTGGGCAGAGAAGATGCTAAAGGAGAGTGAGAGGGAACTGTCACAAATAGTCGAGGGAAACTCGATACCGACCTTCGTGCTAGACAAGGAGCACAGAATCACCCACTGGAACAAGTCTTGTGAGAATCTCACCGGTATTTCTGCAAGTGAAGTGATTGGAACCAGAAGACAATGGTCACCTTTCTATCCCAAAGAGAGACTGGTCATGGCTGACATCGTAGTGGACAAAGTACCAGAGGAAGAGATAGCCAAGTATTACGGCGTCAAATATAGCAAATCCGCTCTTATAGAGGGAGCATACGAGGCTGAAGATTTTTTCCCCCAGTTAGGAGAGAGCGGGAAATGGCTTTTCTTCACCTCAGCGCCGTTGAGAGACCATGAGGGAAATGTTATTGGGGCGATAGAGACCTTACAGGACATCACCGAGCGCAAGCAGGCAGAAGAAGCGGTTAAGCAGTCGGAAAGGCGCTACCGCGACCTGTTTGACAGCGCCAGCGAGGCTATCTTCATTCGTGACCTAAAGGGCCGTATCCTTGAGGTCAATCAGGCGGCGTCGGACCTAACCGGTTACACAGTCGATGAGCTTGCTAGTATGAACATCCGGCAATACCTGACACCGGCGAGTTTCGATATTGCGATGGAGATGCAACGAAGGCAGATAGAGGGCGCAACCGCTGGCCAGCGCTTCGAGCTAGAGATAATCAGGAAGGATGGTGTAAAGGCGATCATCGAGGTAGCGATCAGGCTGATAACTGGAAGCGGAAACGGGAAGCCCACTGGTGTCCAGGCTATCGCTAGAGATGTTACCGAGGAAAGGAAGATGAGGGATAGTATGCACTTCTACCTCCAGAAAATTCTGGTGGCCCAGGAGGAGGAGCGCAAGCGTATCGCTCGAGACCTGCACGATGACACCAGTCAATCCTTATTGCTACTAACACACCAGCTAGATGCTATAGCCTCCGACCCCAAGAATAAGCTAACTGAGCCAGTGCGGGAGAAATTGAATCAGGTATATAATTTGGCTGTGGATACTTTAGGCAGCTTGCGGCGCTATGCTCAGGATTTACGGCCGGCCATACTGGATGATATGGGTCTGGTAGCGGCGCTGGAATGGATGGCCGACAAGTTAATTACAGAAGATGGCATCGACACTGATGTTCAGCTAGACATACAAAGGCAGGACTTACCTCACGAGGTCCAGTTGGTATTGTTCCGTATCGGCCAAGAGGCTCTGGGCAACGTTAAGCGACATGCCGAGGCATCAAAGGTAGTGATTCGATTAGAGTCGAGGGCGGGGGAAATAAAGATGACCATCGTCGATAATGGAAAGGGTTTAGCCCAAATACAGGTAAGCGACCTCAGCAGCGCGGGGAAGTTGGGTATTATGGGTATGCGAGAGCGAGCTCAATTACTTGGTGGTACACTGAGCATCGAATCGGAGTTGGGCAAGGGAACAGCGGTAATTGTTATGATCCCGCTTGAAGAGTGATATTGTAGAACGGATAAAGGACGCCATCAAAAAGGGTAGCGGTGCTACTGGCAGACCGTATCTCTACTATTCCATTAAGAAGGAGGGACTCTGAAGCCAGCCATCGGACTTGTCGCGATGGTCTTTCTTGGGTGATATATAGGCAACAGGAATCTGCTGTCAGCAGTGAAAATGGAAAGCAATGCAACCAAAGGGAGAGCGCTGGTCAGGAAGCGGCGCTCTCCTCCGGTTTGGTCTCGGCCGATTTCGCCTCGGCTGGTTTGGTCTCAGCCGGTTTAGCCTCGGCCGGTTTCGAACCCAACTTGCCTATATAAGTACCTACGCCAGCTATATTCTTCATAAAATAAACTATCCCTTGAATTGAAAGCGCGATCCGTAGTATCCCGCGTACATCCTCTTTAAACAGTGTTATCTCGTAGTTCCAAGCGACCGGCTCCTTAATGGTGCCCCGCATAAGAACCTTACCCTCCTCCATTGTCAGTTTACCTTTGCTTAAGTCGATTACCAGTTCTCGCTCTCCCAGACCTTTTGACCAAAACCTCACTTTAGAAAACCACCTCTCTATTCAGGATATTCAGGAGCTGCCTCTGGGCTTCTCCTTGCCCGCCCGCCGCAGAATAAATCGCTCGAAACCAAAAGTTAACACGTAATTTATGTTCCTTACAAAAAGGCGGAGCACCGGAAACGACAGGAGCATATGCAATAGCCCGGGGATATCGTCCTTGGTAAATGCAAACTGACAGTCCCAGATAATCCCCTTGTCGCGCACGATCCCTTTAGCTTTGAGAGTCCTACCATCCAGCTCTAGATCAGTTTTAAACCAGTCTGCAAATAACGCCTGCTTTCCCAGTCCCCTTGACCATACCTTCATTTTACATAATCCGCAATATTATAAGTATTGCTCGCTCCTTTCTACCATCTGAATTCAAAGACCATGAAAACTATGAGCATTTTACCAAGAAACGGGTATAACGTCAACTCACAAACGGTTGAAATCAGCCCGCAGCTATGCACCCCATAATATGCCTACATCATGGAATATCCGCCGCTGACGCTGAGGGTCTGCCCGGTGATGAAGTTAGCGGCATCCGAGGCCAGGAATACCATTGCATTACCGATATCCTCTGACGTCCCCAGCCGTCGCAGCGGGTAAGCCTTGATGATCTTTTCCATTATCTCATCAGTGAAGAAACCGCGCGAAAGCTTCCACCCGCTGTCTTCACCGTACTCATCTTCGCTCTTCGGGATAGTAACTCCGGGGCATACTACATTAAGCCGCACATTGTAGCGGCCAACCTCCCGGGCAACTGCTTTGGTAAAGGCGATCACCGCGCCCTTGGTACCTCCATAGACCGCCTCTCGAAACTCACCGATACGCCCGGCATCGGAGCCAGTGCTTAGAATCACGCCGCTCTTGCGCTCGATCATGTGGCCCAGCACCGCTTTAGTGCAATTCAACACGCTCCGATAGTTTATATTTATTATCTTGTCCCAAAAATCGGGTGTGGTATCGATAAAGAGCTGCTGCAGGTCCCAGCCCACGTTATTTACCAGGATATCTACCGAGCCAAATTCGTCTATTGTCTTCTTCACCATCGCTTCCACAGCATCGTAGTTGGTGACGTCTGTCTTCACCACGATAGCCTTACTTCCCACGGCCTTGGCCTCGTCTGCCACCTTGCCTGCCTGTTTTTCATCGAGGTCAGCGACCACTATATTCGTGCCCTCTTTGGCGAAGCACAGGGTGATCCCACGCCCAATATTGGAAGCCCCGCCAGTGATGATTACGGTCTTCCCATTCAGTCCCAGATCCATTTACAACCCTCCTTTTTTTCGCTATTTTCGCCGCTTACACCGTGGACAGTGTAATCAACAATAAAATAGTCCCGCGGCAACGCAGGCCCTATTGATATTAAAATCGATGTTATCTCCTGTCAAGGTCTAGCGCCGCGGGAGTCCCAGCCCAATAGTGGCAATAATGGTACGCTGAATCTCCGGGGTGCCACCGGCGAAGAGACAGCCAAGGTTGTTCAGATAGGCGCCGGCGATCTCCCCGTTCAGCGGAGCCCACTTAGATTTCCAGGCCAGTTGGCCATAAAGGTCCATGATCTCGGTGCCCAGACGGGTAATCTGTAAGTTCAGCTCATCGCCATAAAGCTTCGCCATCGAAGCCTGGTAGGTGGGGATAAGCCCCTGTCCCTGCATCCAGACCACCCGGTAGACGAAGAGGCGCGCCACCTGGACCTCGATAACTAAATCGGCCAGCTTTTGCCGCACTGCGGGGTCCCCGGCCAGGGGCTGACCTTGGTAGCGTGCTTCCTTGGCAAAGGCTACCAGGTCATCAACGGTGCGCCGCATGGAGCCCGCTATAGAGGCCAGCGTCCCTCGCTCAAAGCTGAGTGTGGTCATCATAACCATCCAGCCTTGGTTCTTCTCACCCAGCATATTCTCTCTTGGGACACGTACGTTATCGAAGTAGACCTCGCAGAATTCATCGGCGCCGATCATGTTGGTTATGGGGCGGACGGTAATCCCCGGGGTCTTCATATCGACCAGGAAGAAGCTGAGTCCGCGGTGCTTGGGTACCTCAGGGTCGGTCCTGGTTGTCATATAGCAGAAGTCACCTCGGAGACCGAAGCTTATCCAGGTCTTCTGTCCATTAATGACATAAGAATCCCCATCCTCAACGGCAGTGGTCTTAATTCCGGCGGAGTCTGAGCCAAAATCGGGCTCGGAGAAACACTGGATCCACATCACCTCCCCCCGTGCCATGGGGGGGAGAAAGCGTTTCTTCTGCTCCTCGGTGCCGTGGGCCAGGATGGTGGGCCCCACGATCCCCGTTCCCCCACCATCCATGCGCGGCGCTCTGCGGTAGGCGGTCTCCTCATTGAAGATGAGATATTCCATGTCCGAGCCCTCCAGGCCGCCATATTCCCTGGGCCACCAGATAGCTATCCAGCCCTTCTCTCCCAGCTTCATGGTGAACTGCTTGGTGAACTCCCACTCCTCGTCCGTTTCCCCGCCGTGGAGCACGGCCCGCTCATGCGACTGCGGAAGCTCCCGCTTAAGGAAGTCTTGGACCTCTCTGCGAAAGGCCTCTTCATCATCGCTGAATCGAAAATCCAATTCTACCTCCCCTCTGGCACTGCCTTTACATCCTAGTGATAAAATGCACATGTTGTCAAGGGCTTGTACTCGTCCAGCACATTAGTGACATCTCACCTCCTAGCTCATTGACCCTGTCATTGCGAGGAACACAACGAT
>JABUBL010000086.1_pt1 | contig 20478 bp, 24 predicted proteins | sample 7240371 | NCBI WGS metagenome assembly JABUBL01 (sample SAMN07256343, study PRJNA390944) | subsurface metagenome | isolation source: Methane hydrate marine sediment | place: Pacific Ocean: Eastern North Pacific, ODP site 1244 | collected 2002
ATGACTGGGACCTCCAAGCGGCTGTGATACCTAGCCAAGAGGAAATGGATGAGGTAAACGAAAGGCTCAGTGGGTTAGTCGTTGAAGAAGGGTTCTCAGAAGATCCGTTGACATTCAAGGACCCAACCTACAGCGACACCACGATTAGGGTAACGGTAGAATTCACATCTCCCCTCAAAATACCAATAAAAATTACAGATCTCTCCGCATCGATATCCGATCAGGGGGTGCAAGTTCAGATGGAGGAGGCAGAGGTAGATGTCCCGGCCAATGGAACTGCGAATTTTACATTAGTTGGATCGTACACGGGAGATCCCCTAACTAATCCGGAGCCCACCGATGTAAACATAACATTTGAGCTGTATGGCGTAACTTTGCAGGTACAGATGGAGGTAGGGTGAGTTCGGATGAAAAAAATACCCCTGTGGATGCGCTTGCCGCTGATGAACTGGTTTGGCTTGGTCGCGGGCGCGTTGATGCTGTTGTTACCGTTTCTCGGCCCGTGGTGGAGCGCCACGGTAGGAACCGGGGCGATGGACCTTGCGCTGTCCCCCTTCGACTATCGCGTAAGCCTCTTGGAGCAGCCGATCACGTCGACGTTGATCGGGTACTTCCTCTTGGCGGCCAAACTCTCGGTCATGATCGGCGGAGCCCTCATGATTGCAGGATCCGTGGGGCCCAAGCGGTGGTGGGGAAGGCGCTTGGTTCGGTTCGGAGCAATGAGGGTTTTTTGGATGATCATTGGGTTGATAGCGTTGTTGTTGGTTGGGGCCCTCTTCCTGAACAGCATCTTCCCAAGCCTGATATCAGGAATGGTTGAGGGCGGGTCGATGCAGGTTAACGTCCCCTATGTGGAAGGGGCCACGACATCGTCGATCCAGGTGGGGGACGCAGCCACAGTTACCGCGCCGATAACTGCATCGCTCACCGAGATCTTCTGGGTGGCGGTGCTGGTGGCGGCCTTAGGGGTCGCGGCGAGGATCTACCACCGAAGGTTCGTGAAACCTGTGAAGCATGTGAAGCCGAAGTGAGCTTGTGGTGCGGCAGGATATCGTTTAAATCTTTCAGACAATTTTCCGGCAAAAATCAGGAAGACTCGCAAAAATCTTGCTTAAAAGAAAAACAGAAATTTTGATGCTGCCTATTCCTCCTCACTTTTCTGTCTTCGTCCGGCTTCTTTGGCTTTCTTTATTGTGTATCCCTTTGGTCGCTCGCTGACCTTCATGGGTTTGAATAGGTAGTAAATGAACACCCCCAAGAAAGTAAAAGCAAAGGCCGCTGCCCAGATGAGCATGAAGATGAGGATAACAAGCAGCACATAATAGATGCCCGTTGCCATTGATTGAAGGAAAGGAAGGATATAGGGATGCCCTAGCACAAACACGATGGCAGCGATGATAGTTACTACTAATCCAAATAGGAACGCCCCTCCAAGTCTTAAAAAATAGCTAGGAGGGGGCACCCAGCTTCACCTTCCGAACCTGCCGAAGGTGCGCAGGAGCCCCCCCACTGCTTCGGCTCTCCCGCGTCTTTCCGACGGCATGTATTGAGCTAACTTTGCCGCCAGCTCCGTGATGGGCATGCTCTGGATCCAAACTCTACCCGGCCCTGTGATCGTTGCAAGAAACAGACCTTCCCCGCCCCAGAGTATGTTTTTTAACCCTTTGACCCGTTCAACCGAGTACTCCATGTTTGCGTCGAACATCGCCAGACAAGTCGTGTCTATCCGCACTTTTTGATTTGCTTTTAGGTCAAGCTTCGTGACCTCGCCGCCCACGTTGAGGAAAGCCTGACCTGGCCCCTTCACTTTCATCAGGATCAGTCCTTCTCCGCCCAAAAATCCAGCGCCGAGTCTCTGTGAAAGTGGCGTCGAACTGCACACCATCATCCGAGCAAAGGAAGGCGTCTTTTTGACATATCAGCTCCTCTCCAGCTTGCAGCTTGGCGGGGATTATCTTTCCCGGAACTTCGGACGCAAAGGCGACTATCCCAGTGCCCCCCTGTGGCGAGAACTCTACCAAGAAGAACGATTCGTGGGCAAACTTTCGCTTCAAGGATTTCCAGAAGCCACCCAGTGCTCTCGTTTCCATTTTGATGTTGTCGCTCATGTACATCATTTTTCCAGATTCAGAGACGATCTTTTCGCCTGGTTTGAGTTCGATGTTGAGAATTTGCATCACGGTGCCCTGCAAGTCCCATTTCATCTTTTTGCCTCCTTTAGGATTCTAGCATTTTAGAGTTATAAAATTATTTGGTGCGTGCATTAGGGGTTTGAACCCAGATTTGTACCCTCCAGAACCTTTCCTGAAAATCTCCAAGAATCAACCGAGATCCTAATAAATAGAAAAAATCTGATAGTGGGAGACAATTTGACTTTATCCCCAGTAATCGTGGATCAAGGAGAGCAAGGACATGGAGGTCAACCCTGAACGTGCAAAACTTCTTGGGAAAGTTTAATATGCGTGGGATTTATTGAAACACGGAAGCGGGATAAGGGAGGCCAACGATGCAAATTTTAGGTTTTGACGACGTCCAGCTGGTGGGGGTGGTAGTGGCTCTGTTGTCCATCTTCGTGGCCGCTAGGAGTGTTCCGAGGATCCTCGCGAAGATTTTCGAGAAGACGCCTTTTCCGGAGAAGATCGAGAGCGCTATCGTGAGGGTCTCGAAGTACGTAATATACGTAATAGGGCTCTTTGTCGTGATCTCCATCCTGGGTGTCGACCTCACCCCATTGATCATCGGGCTGGGCGCGTCCGGCATAGCGATCAGCTTCGCCATGAGCAACATAATTCGGAACCTCGTCTCAGGTATCATAGTGCAGGGCGATAAGCATTTCAGGAAAGGGGACAGGATCAAGATACGTGGGCACGAGGGGAGGGTCCTCAAAATAGGGACAAGGACCACCATCATAGAGGCCGATAACGGTGACAGGATATTCATTCCTAACTCGCTCTTCATGAGCCAACCCATGCTGAGGGTGAAACGGGAGAGGAAACTTTCGCCCGGAAAGTCGTGAAATCCTATCCAAGGACTTGGAGCTTAGCCCCTTTTTTATTTTTTACTAGTTCCACTTGGTGCGGTGTTATGGGTTTCCACCCAGATTTGTACCCTCAAAACCTTTCCTGAAAATCTCCTCAGAAATTGCCTAGACTGGCCTCAAGATGCATATGGTGCGGCAGGCGGGATTCGAACCCGCGTCGCGAGCTTGGCAAGCTCGTGTCATAACCAAGCTAGACTACTGCCGCCCGTGAAAAAATTATCTGCACCCCAATAAACATTTTGCCACGCTTCAAAATGACGAAAACTTCAAACGGATTAATCTCGAAGAATTTACCGATGAAAAACTCAAAGAAAAGACGCGCCCCGATGAGAGTTCCAAGCAAACGCAGTCGGCTGCCGAAATGCCATTACTGCGGTGCCTCCATTCGAGGAAGCTTAATCGTGAAAATAGAGGGGAGTACTGGGGAGATACTTTTCTACTGCTCGGGAAAGTGTTGCGACGACGACTGGAAATGAAGCACGTGGATTTTCCATTCAAGGTTCTGTAACTTGTCGAGGAAGTTTATATCTGAAAGTAGATAGATTTTTACTGGGTGTGTTGTACGAGGGGGGAAAGACCTCTTGGAGTGGCGATACTAGCGATCTCATACATAATTGGCGCTCTAATAATTTTCGCGCTGGCAGTGGTAGTGTTAAAGTTAGGACAGTCATCAGAACCGGACCTCTTTAAATTTGTAGTCGTTTTTGCCGTAATAGCCGCGCTTGGAGGAATTATTCAACTTGTACTTGCATATGGCGTATGGAATGGTAAGGGCTGGGCTTGGTCTTTGTTAGTATTCTCTTCGAAGGCAGGTATAATGATGGGTTTTCTTTTTTTTACACTTGGTATCTTTTTACCTATTAGCCGCTCCTTTTTTGACCTTATCGATACTCATTATATTTATTTAGCAACAGCAATTATTTCCGCGTTGATCTTCTACTACATTACAAGGCCACATGTAAAGGCGTTTTTCGGAAAGTCTGGGAAAGCAGCCTTTGAAATCAAGATATAAGTGTTTATTTTTGACTTTTCATATCTCGATAAGTTACTAGAACTCTAAAATCCACTATTCAAACCCAGATAAGTTTACAGAACCCCATTTAACATTCTAACCGATGATTGCTGCAAGCATTTGCCCACCTATAATCGCGCCAGCGGTGAAAACACCCAGCGCCACGGGCAAAGCTCGTGCAATCGCGGCGCGCTTCGCGAGCGGGTCATCGCCGAGCTCTATCTCGACCGCGTAGCTCATCAGGATTGCCGTAAGCAGCATCACGTAAAGGCCGAGCACGAACAGGAATGCGGCCGGCGAGGCCCCGGCGCCCGAGCTCAAAAAGCCCACGGAAGCCGTCTTCGAGGCGAGCAGACCCTGCATGCGCGCGGCGATCGCGGCGATGAATGGGGCAAAGAAGAGCGCGACCGAGCGCATCGAGGTCACGACTTCCCCAAGCGAGCGCCGGATGTCGAGCTCCACTTGCTTCAGCTCCCGGAGGTGGTCGGCCGTCCTCAGGATTGCAGTCCCAGCTGCCCGGGTGCTCCGCTCAATCACGTCGACGAGCAGGCGAAGCACGCTGTGAATCATCCTCGAGGGGACCCCATGGAGCGCCCCTCGCTCGGGGTCGAAGAGCGAGGCTCGGAGCCCCATGCCTCCCAGTCGGATGTTGGCTGAGGCCCGGGCGAAGACATCCGCCAGCTCGCTTCCCCGCGCGGTGTCCGCTACGTGCTCGAATGCTTCCTCGGCTGGGCGCCCCTCGCTTATCCGGTTGCCCAGCTGCACGAGCGAGTCGCAGAACTCGCGCTCCATCCGCTCGATGTGCCCCCGCTTTTTGAACGCCCGCGCAGTAGTCAAATGTAAATATAAGACGATGCCGAGCGTGGGGGCCCAAAGGAACAAAATAGCGCGGATATCATCGGCGATCGGTGAAAGGAGCCCGACCCCCACGAGCGCGGCTGCGAGGAGCCCTGCAAACAGGAGGGCTCGAGCTCGGCTGGCCTCAATCGGTACCTCGGGCGGTGGGAATGAGGCCGGGCGCTTCGCCAACGCCCAACGGCTGAGCATGTACACCCCCAAGGGTAGCACGACGCAGTAAATCGCGAAGACTTGGGGAGCGTCAACGCTGATGTTGATGACCGAGAGGACGGGTAAGATGGCCACTAGCACTAGGGGCAGAAGCACACCCATGCTGTAGATGAGCAGTGTTGGAAGGTGGAGCCCTGCCGCAAAATCTCGCATTCGGTCACGTGCGCCGCGAAGGCTGAGTTCGAGCGCTCGGTCGAGGGTCTGAAGGCGAGCGGGTTCAGCTTGCTCCGACACCGAGCTCCGGAGCAGGTAGATCGAGCGCTTGAGGTCCTCGCACCATTTTCCCCATCGCTCCGCGAAACTTGACAGTGCGTCCCCGACCCCGGCGTGGGCGCGCAGGTACGTGCGACGCAGGGCATCCTTAAGGCCAATCCCTAGAGGGCCCTCCACGTTCTCGGCGGCAAAGGCCGTGGCCCGCTCCAAGTTCGGCGTGACCTTCATCGACATCGTGAGATAATTGATGAGCATCGGGGCTTCTCCCAGTCCGCGAACTCGCTGCCGCTCGGCCCGGAGCTTCGGGTACCACCCGACGAAAGTGTATGCGAGCAGAGGCATCGGGGTAATTGGTAGAAAACTCAGGGGCGGCAAGCCGACGAACATCGAGATCGAGAAAACTGCAGCTGCCAGCGTCGCGCAGACCAAGGCGGCTAAAAATGCAAGGGCAGCCACTTCCACCGCTTGGACCTCGAGGGAAGCAAACTCCAAGTTTTCCTGCAGTTCATCGGTCACACGTTGCCCACGTTTGAACCAGCTGAACTTGCCAGCCCAACGACAAGCTTGCACATAGAATTTTTCCAACAAACTCAATTTCACACCCCTGTGAAATTCGTGTGCCGAACTTCACACCCCTGTGAAATTTTCCTCGTAGAGTTCGTAAGCCACTCGCGCCAGTGCCTGAGGATATCACGGTAGTCGACGCGCTTACGCCGCAGTTGCTCTTCCAGCAATGTGTGGAGCACGAGGTTCGAGCGGACCGAGAATTCAGCCTCGAGCAGCTCTGGCTTTTTGAGCCTAGCAGCCGTTTCGACCAGCGCTCCTTGGACTTCCGCTCGGAGCTCGAGATTTCTCAAGACCTCCCTCGGCTTGGTGCCCCATTTTCGGGCGATGCCCTCGATGAGCTGCGATTTCAGTCCCGTCAGCGCTCGCGTCGGCTCGAGCTTGTCACCCTCGGGGTCGTATATCATCAGGTCCTCAAAGCCTTCCTCGCTCATCGGGTCCTCCCGCCAGCCCTTGCGGACCTCGGTTATCTGGACCACCCTGCGCGTCCGAGCGACGCTGCCCCGTGGTCGAATGGGTACTGCCACCGCGATAGCATCCGTCGCCTTGAAGGAGCTAGGTGGGATGCCCAAGTCGTAAACCACGCGTTCGAAGACATCTCGTGTCGTGGCGCCGTGGATGGTGCCCATGACCGAGTTGCCCGCAGCCCCCACGCGCATCGCCTCGTAAAGCGTCTTTGCCTCGGGCCCTCGAACCTCACCAATCACAAACACCGACTCCCCCAACCGGAGTGCCGCCCTTAACGCATCTTCCGCGCGCAGCTCCACATCGGAGCCCGAGACCGCCGACTGCACGCGCAATGCCTGCACCTTAAAGCCAAGCTGACGAAGTTGCTCGATAGGCAACTCGAGAGTGTCCTCCAATGAAATTATGCGAAACTTGGGCAGGAGCTCGAGCATGAGGGCAGCCAACATCGAGGTCTTCCCGGCGCCGCGGCTCCCCGTCACCAAGAGCGAAGCTTGGGAGTCGACCAGGAGGCTGAGCAAGCCAGCTGCATAGGGGGTCAGAAATTTCGCTCGGATGAATTGCGGCAAAGTCCAGGGAGTCGGCTTGTGCCTGCGCAGTGCAAACGCCAATCCCTCCGGGCTCAGGGGGGGCCCGATCGCCGCCACCCTCACGCCCCCGAGATTCAAGTCGAGCACCGGGTCTGCCTCGGAGAACGGCCTCCCGCTGATGGCGCGGAAACGGGAGATCAGCGACTCGGCATCTTCGAGCGTCAGATGGATGTTCGTGAGACACTCCTCGAAATCTCGATGATAGATGTGGATTGGCGTTCGCCCAACGGGTGCGTCGATGTAGATATCCTGCACCCGGGCATCTGCCAGTAGGACTTCGAGCACCCCCAAGCCCGCGGTAAATCTGGCTAGGTGTTGGGCTAGCTCCTCCACATCATCCTTCACGACATTGAGCTTTTCATCGACCACCAGCTTGGCCATGAGGTCCGCGCCGAGGTGCTCGAGCTGCTCCCGGGCTCGAAGTGGATCGAGCTCGAGTTCGGGGCGCTGCTTCAGAAGCGTCTGGCGCGCCCGGTGCAGGAGCGACACCTGCTCGCGGGGGAGCCTATGCTCGGGGGAAACCAAGAAGTAAAGGTGTTGGAGCTCGTCCCCCAAGCGGTAAATTCGAACCTCGCTGCTCCCCACCCGATAGGCGTCGACCAGCCCGGCTCCGGGTGGTGGCTCGAGCGCGAGGCGGGAGCTCATGAAGCACGGGCTGATGAGCGCCCGCAGGACCTTCGCATAGCCCTCTCGACCTTTTCGGCCAACGCCAGCCAGCTTCGCGCGTCCCAGCGCCGACAGCGTGGGAGCCAATGCGCCCTCGATGAAGGTCGCCCGGCATCGTCTGCACTTTTCCGCCCCTCGTTTGGACCTCGCCCGCAGCCCCCGGACGATATCCTCGAGTTCCTCGCGCGCTCGTGCAGGGTCCCCAGGCATCCTCTCGAACGAGCTCTGGAGCTGTTGCCTCCGCTCGGGCTCGCAGCGCTTACAATCGGTCGGCGCGAGGTGGGCGAAAGGCCAGTACTTGCACGCCCTAAATATTTTCGCTATCTCCTTGAGCTCTGCCAAGCTCGGGCCGCTGTACTCGCGCTCATAGATGCCAGCGAGGACCACGGAGCTCACCTCTGGATGTTCGGCAAGTGCACGCACGACCTCACGCATGCAGACCTCGGATCCCTCGATGGAGGCGCCTTGCTCACAGCCCTCGCACTTGAACCTTAAAATCCGTCCATCACCCAGCCTGATAACCGCTCGCTCGCAGCTCATCCCCGCCGCCTCCCAGATTTTACACCCCTGTAAAGCCCGATGATAGCGTCAACCCGTGAACCTAATCGAGCGAGCTCGTCGCCGAGGGGCCCCAGTGCTAGGTCAAGCTTGATGTAAAGCTTCGTCAGCTCCGCGAGGTTCGTCTCGATCGCAGCCACCCTTCGCTCCAAGCCCCGGAGGCGCTGCTCGAGCACCCGCGCGTCGTCCCGAAGGCTGGATATCCACCGCCCGTGTTCAGCGAGCACTACCTTGCCGTCCTCCTCGCCAAACACCTTCGCTCCCTCCTCGCCTCCTGCAGGTCGAGGAGCCAGCTCGATATGCGCGCCAGCTCTCCAGAAACCTCGCGATTCTTGAGCGCCTTTTGCCACGCGTTCGGCGGGGTCATGAGGAGCACCCAGGTGCGCTCGCTTATCGCCCGCTCCTCGTGCAGCTCCTCGAACAATTTCTCCGGATCAATCCTACCGAGATCTCTCAACCTCGCCCGCAAACAAGCGAATTTGAGAAAATCCATCTCCCCGACCAAAAATTCTCTCAAGGCTAAAACCTCGTCCTTGAACTTGATGAAGTCGCGCTCGGCAAAGCGCGTCCAATCGTCGCGCAGGGGTCCACCGCGCCTCACGTTGAGCAGGGATTGAAGGAACTGGGCGGCTGCAGCTTTGAGCGAGGCCACCAGCTCAGCCAGGCGCCCGTGACGAGCCGCATCAAATTTGGCTGCACCGAGGAGCCCGTCGAGCATGTTATCTAGCTTCGGCCAGAGTTCACCCCCCGAGCTCACCTCCCGGGGAGACAACTCTAAGAGACGGTCGATCGCTGTCAAGATCGCCTCGAACGTCGGCTCATCCCCCATCCTCGCCCAACTCCTCCAGCCTCCCCTCGACCTCCGACAGCTTCCGCTCGCTCTTGGACTCACGCCTGAGACGAAGGCGCCGCCTGAGTTCGCTCCTGAGGGTTCGGAGCAGGTCCACCTCGGCCGACAGCAAGAGCTTCGCCAGCGGGGGCCGGGCTTGCTTCGGATAGCGCGAGCGCTCGAGCAAAGTCAAGCCGATGTGCCAGGCAACAGCTAGCGCGACCACCACCGGTAAGGTGTCCAATTCACCCGCCTAGGCTTTGGGGGGGAGTTGTTTAAAAGGGGGAAAATTTGGCAAAAGCTAATGAACTATTGCAGATACCTGAAGCTTGGTGAACCCGTGGTAAAAGCTCCCCCGTCCTTTGTGTTCCTGCTCGGGCGCCCGGGCTCCGGGAAGTCGGCCATCTACCGCATGTTGAGGCAGAAGTTACGCGAGGAAGGCTTGGCGAGCGATATCACGCGGATCGACGACTTCCCCGTGCTTAAGGAGCTGCTCGACCGCGACACCGAGTTTAAGCGCCACTACCGAAAGGAGGGCGGCTTCGTCGTCACCGACTTCACGATCCTCGACGACGTGCTTGAAGAAATCAACAGCAAGCTCAAGGAACTCGAGCAGTCGAGCAGGGTGACTTTCGTCGAGTTCGCCCGCGCCCGATACGCCAATGCGCTCAAGAATTTCGACCGCGAAGTGCTAGACCACTCGCTGATCCTTTACATTTACTGCCCGTTCGACATCTGCGTGGAACGAAATGTTCGGAGGTTCAGGGAAGCCCGGGGCAAGGACATCGACGAGCACATCGCCCCCACCGACATCATGGAGCGCTACTACAAGTACGACGACTACGAGGAGCTTTACCTGAAATCGGAGGCGGAGCTGAAGCGGCAGGCCCCAGCGCCGCTCGTGGTTGTGCGTAACGATGCGGAGGGATTAGAGAGGTTAAAGCGGGAGCTGAAAAAAGTTACGGAAGCACTCAAAATTTAGGTCAAACCAAAACGTTTTAAATTTAGGCATACCTAAATTTTACCGATGATTACTGAAAGTGTTGAAGAGTATCTGGAGGCGATTTACCGCCTGGGCGAGCGGGGAGAGGCTGCGACTACTACGGGCGTAGCTAATGAGCTCAAGGTGGCGCCCGCGAGTGCAACCCAGATGCTGAAAAAATTAGCCAAGCAGAGATACCTAAAGTACACACCCTACCGGGGGGTCTACTTAACACCCAAAGGGAAAAAAATCGGGAAAGAAATTCTGAGGAAGCACCGCGTGATGGAAAAGTTTCTGAGCATCTTAGGCTTGCCGAAATCAAGGGTTCATAAAGACGCATGTGAGCTGGAGCACCACATCCCTGATGACCTTGAGCGAGCCATCCATCAAAGGGTCGAAGGTGAAAAAACCCTGCCCCCGGGGACCCCTAGCGATGTCGTGTCGCTCACCAGCCTTTTGGACGGGCAAAAAGGCGTCATCTCATTCATCGGGGGCGGGCGGGGCGCTTCCCAGAGGCTTGCCGACCTAGGGCTAACCCCCCGCACGGAGGTAACGGTCGTCAGGTCAGCGCTATTCCGCGGCCCGCTTATGGTATCTGTGAGGGGTACCACACTGGCGATCGGTCGTGGCGTGGCGGCCAGAGTTTTTGTGAGAGCGAAATAAAATGTCAACCGCCGAGAAAAAATCCATAACGATAGCCCTAGCAGGCAATGCAAACGTCGGAAAAAGCGTAATCTTCAATTATTTGACCGGACTGCACCAACACATCGGAAACTGGCCTGGTAAGACGGTTGAAAAAGCCGAGGGAACGCTTCACTTTAAGGGGCGCACGATAGATGTCCTTGACCTGCCTGGCATCTATTCACTGTCCGCCTTTTCGATTGAAGAGCGGATCTCCCGGGAGTACATCGCGACCGAAAAACCGGATGTCGTCGTAAATATCGTCGACGCCTCAGCACTTGAGAGAAACCTCTTTTTCACCCTGCAGCTGCTCGAGCTGGAAACGCCGATGATTGTGGTGCTAAATCAGGTGGATATGGCAGAGGCGAAGGGGATAACCATCCACGTTCCCGAGCTACAAAAATCCCTCGGCATACCCGTAATCCCGACCATCGCTACGAGGGGGACGGGCCTAGATAAGCTACTAAACAAGGCCGTGAAGGTTGCAAAGAGCAAGAAGTTAGCGAGGCCAGCCAGATACGGTAGGGAAATAGAAGAAAAAATCCGTAGGGTCACAAAGCTCGTGAAAAAGATCCCCATTCAATATCCACCGAGATGGGTTGCGGTCAAACTCCTCGAAGGTGATGAAGAGATCAGGAAAATTGTCGGCAGGATTGATCCGAAAATAGTCTCCAGCGCTGAAAGGCACGCTGGGGACTTGGAACGAATCCACGGCGAGCCATGTTCAATCATAATAACGTCGGAGCGCTACAACATCGCGAACAAAATTGCTAGAAAAAGCCAGCGAATCACTCCCCCTCATGGGCCATCTCTTACGGAGAGATTAGATGCGATGACGACCCACCCCCTCGTGGGCTACCCAATCTTGATCGGCGTCATGCTTCTTGTTCTCTTCACGGTTTTTACCATCGGCGGCTACCTAAGCGGGTTCTTCGAGGACGCGATGGAGATAATTCAAGGTGCCTTCGGAGGTGGGGCGGGGGAGGTAATCGGAGAGGGACTACTCGGCGGATTGATAGCTGGGATAGCCATAGTGCTACCGTTCATCCTGCCGTTTTACCTGATTCTGACCTTCTTGGAGGACTCCGGGTACCTGCCTCGCGCCGCGTTCATGACTGATAGCCTCATGCACCGCATGGGGATCCACGGCAAAGCGTTCATCCCGTTCATACTCGGCTACGGCTGCAATGTTCCCGCGTGCCTTGGATGCAGGGTAATGGAGACCGAGCGGGAACGAACGATTGCTGCGTTCGTTGTAACGTTGGTGCCGTGTGCTGCCGTGACGGTCGTGGTCTTGGGTTTGGTCGGGGCGTTTGTAGGAATCCATTGGGCGTTGGCGTTATACTTGCTCAATTTGGTGATTATTTTCATCCTTGGGAAGGTCGCGTTTAAGGTTCTGCCAGGAGAACCCATGGGGTTGATCATGGAGATGCCTCCTTACCGAAAGCCGCACGCGCGCTCGGTGCTCAAGGAAACTTGGATGAGGGTAAGGGATTTCGTTTACATCGCGTTCCCGCTGATAATCATTGGTAGCGTGGTGCTCACGGGGCTAAAGGTTGGTGGCCTGTTGGAGCCGATCGGGGATGTCATGAGCCCCGTCACGGTTGGGTGGCTGGGGCTGCCCGCGATCACCGGCGTCCTGCTCATCTTTGGGGTTCTCAGAAAGGAGCTCACGCTGGTCATGCTCGCGACCCTCATGGGCACGGCGAATTTTGCAACGGTCTTAACTCCAACCCAAATGATTGTCTTCGCTATAGTCGTGATGTACTACATCCCTTGCGTCGCAACCATCGCCGCGTTGGTGAAGGAGCTGCGGTGGAAGAAGGCGGCCTACATCACGGTGTTCGAGATAGCGTTTGCCCTCCTCTTGGGTGGCATCGCGTTCAGACTGCTGACGTTGGTGTAAAGAAACAACTAATAATGTGCAATACCACTTTAATTTGGGTGCTAGCTTGTACCAGTGGCGTCGCGGTCGGCGAAGGGGGCCCGGAAGGCCGATGAAACCTAGGTTCTTGGGCTTCAGGCCCGGAGCGGTGACATTCATGCCATCCGCTCCAATGGGGCCACCAATCGTTGCGGGTGAGCCAATCTACATGACCTATGACGAGTACGAGGCCTTCCGCCTGATTTATCACGAAGGGCTGAACCAGGAGGAGGCCGCCAAGCGGATGAAAATTTCGCGTGGGACGGTGTGGCGATGCTTGGAGAGTGCAAGGGATAAAGTTGCCTGCATGCTCGTCGAACGCCGCCCGCTTGTGGTCACGCCTGCGCCTCCTCGGCCTCCAGAGGAGACAGGCACTTGAGCCAAGTCGATGGGATGCGGCTCACGGTTCTGGTCGACGATTCCAAGAACCCGACCCGACCCGAACTCACCGCTAAGCACGGGCTGTCCTTCTTCATCGAGCTGAAAGGTGGTGGGAAGACCACTAATTTGCTGATGGATACTGGCCCCTCCGCCGATATCGTTTTACAAAATGCCCAGAGGCTCAACGTCGATTTGAAAAAGGTTGATTCGATTGTGCTGAGCCACGGACATTACGACCATACCGGCGGGCTCTTAGGCGTCCTAAAACACATCGGCAAAAAAGTACCCGTGATTATCCACCCAGAGGCGCTTGAGCCAAAATTTGTAGCAAGGAAGAAGCGTCTCAAAAAAGCCGGCATTCCTTTTCGGGTTTCAGAGTTGGAGAGATCAAGCGGTATCTTAACTCTAAAACGGGGGCCGACTTCCATAGCGCCCGGGGTTTGGGTGAGCGGGGAAATCAAAAGGGCCAGTCCATTTGAAAAGGTTAAGGGATTCAAAACCGTGAGGAGAGGCAAGCTCGTCAAGGATTACATGCCAGATGATCAGGCGCTTTTCGTGGTGGTTAAGGGGAAATGGCGGGTGGTCGTCACGGGTTGCGCTCACGCGGGGTTGATAAACACGATTAAGCAGGCTCAAAGGGTGGCGGGTTCAAGCGGTGTGCATGCGGTCGTTGGTGGGTTTCACCTAGCTGGCGCAAGCGCGGGAAGGACAAAAGCGACCATCGAGGAGCTCCAGAAAGCTGGTGTGAAAGCCGTCATACCATGTCACTGCACCGGAAAGAAGGCAATCGCGAAATTCATCAAGGCATTTGGTGAAAAGTGCAAGCAGCTTAGAACCGGCGATGTGGTCACGTTTTAAGGTTGAAAAAATCTCGCTTGTTTTTAAATACACCACAAAGTTTTTATGTGCAATAGCACAAATTTAAAAATGCGATAGCACAAATAAAGGTGATAACGAATGTGGTGGCCTAGAGGTCGGAGATGCTGGTGGTGGCACATGAATCCATACATGATGTATCCACCCTATCAGCCATACGTGCAAGCGCCGCAGCAACCCTCGCAACCTGCGCAGCAACCCGCACAACAACCCCCAGCGGCACCTTACTACCCGCTCCCGCCGTTCGTGCCTCCACCGACGCCCGAGCAAGAGATCGAAGCGCTGGAGGCATACAAAGCCGAAATCGAAGAGGAGCTCAAAGGGATCGAGGCCAGGATAAAAGAGTTGATGGAATCCCTGACCAAAGAATCCGGCGGCCAACCATCCGAAACCGGGAAGTGATGATTTGAAGCTCAAAGTGGCCGTTGCTACAAAGGGGCCCAAAGGTTTGAAGGACGAGGTATCCTATGAATTCGGCAGGGCTCGAACTTTTACAGTTATCGACCTCGAAGACGATCAGGTCAAAAACGTGAAAGTTGTGAATAATCCAGCAGCCTCGTATGAACACGGGGCAGGGCCGATAGTCGTAAAGATGCTCGCTGACATGAAAATCGAAGTCGTGGTCGCGGGTGAATTCGGTCCAGGAGCTTCGGTGCTCCTCAAGGATAAAAATATTCGCGCGGCCAAGGTTAAAGCCGGGACAAACGTCAGTCGAGCTGTGAGTATAATTAGGTAGGGGTTGGGTGTAATTCGGGGCAGACCCATGAAAGTAGCAATACCTTCCAATATGCCAGGCGGGCTGGATGCCGAGATATTCCCCCATTTCGGCAGGTGTGATGTATTCACGGTAGTTGAAATTAAAAACGGCAAAATAGTAGGTGGGTGCACCATCGACAACCAAGGGGTGCATTTTGGTTTTGATAAAACACCAGCAGAAATCTTGGCATCGAGCGGCATAGACGCGGTAGTAGCACAGGGAATGGGCCCCAAGGCTCTAGAGCTCCTGGGACAGAGCGGCATCAAAACATATTTCACCTCGACCAAAACGGTTGGGGAGGCCGTACGTGAATTGATCGAGGGCAAGGCCAAGCTGGCCACGCCCGAAGAGGCCTGCAATGAATCAAGGTCGGCAACTGAACCACCTCCGACCCCCCTTATGCCTCCCTTTGGCCCTGGGATGGGCCGTGGGATGGGAGGAGGAATGGGGAGGAGAATGGGGCCCTATCCACACGCCCCCGCTTACCCGCCAATGGCCCCGCCAATGCCGTATCCTCAACAACAAATGCCAAAACCTTCTCTCCCGCCAACAGGCCGCTTTAAAGTGGGTATCGCGAGCCAAGGGTCTGGAGGGCTCGACGACATGGTATCGCCAATCTTCGGCAGGTGCCCAAGCTTTACAATCGTCGAGATCGAAGGGAAAGACATCAAGAATGTAAAGGTTGTGCCGAACCAATTCGTTTCTGCGCCTCGCGGTGTGGGAATCGCTGTGGTCCAGATGCTATCAAGCGAAGGGGTGAAATTTATTTTGGCTGGACGATTTGGCCCTTGGGCATCCTCGACCTCTAGCCAATTCGGTATCCAAATGGTCATGGTTCCGCCTGGCGTGAGGATTAGGGACGCTATCAATCAATACCTCGTCGGTTCACGCTAGGGTGCCGCGATTGAAGGAAATTGTGGTTGCTAGCGGGAAAGGTGGAGTTGGTAAAACCACGGTCGCTGCATCGCTCGCGGTTTTTTTGGCCAAAGCCGGGACGAAAATCGTTGCAGCTGATGCAGATGTCGATGCGCCTGACCTTCTGTTGGCGCTAGGTGGTGGAAAGACAATTTCCTCAACCGAGATCGAAGCTTCTGAAAAAGCGGTGATTGACGAGTCTAAATGCACCGGATGTGGTAATTGCGTCAGTGCATGCCCGTTTGGCGCAATTGTGATGGATAACCACCGCCCAACCGTCGTGCGACTGATGTGCGAGGGCTGCGGCGTGTGCAAGGTTGTCTGCCCCGTCGATGCGGTTGAAGTGAAAAAAGCGGTGACGGGAACCCTGAAAATCGAAGATACTAAGTACGGATTCCCATCGGTGACTGGGTACCTGAGGCTTGGCGAACACAATTCGGGATACCTCGTAGCAAGCGTGAAGAATTCCGGGCGGAAGATGGCTGAGGACTTGGGGGCAAAGACGCTCGTGATTGACGCAGCACCGGGCATAGGTTGTCCAGTCATCGCTTCGATTACAGGGGCTAGCTATGTTATTGCCGTTACCGAGCCGACGCCAGCCGCCAAGCGGGATCTGGAACGCTTGGTCAAAGTCATAAAGCACTTCGGGGTTCCGGTGGGGGTGGTGATAAACAAGGCGAACCTTTCGGACGACTTCAGGGGCGTGCTTGAGGACTGGGTAAAACATGAGCTAGGTTATCAAATTTTAGGCGAGATCCCCATCGACTATGAAGTTGTCAAAGCTCTAGTGAAAATGGTGCCGGTCACCGAGTTTAATCCAAACGCTGAAGCATCGAAGATCTTGACCGCGATAGCCAAACGCGTGAAGGATGAGGTCTTACCATGAAGTCTGGTGGGGGGGCATCAGCGAAATTACTCAGGAGAAAGCGCGTGAGCGTGCCCGTGATAGCAGTCACCGGTGGGAAGGGCGGCACAGGCAAAACCACGGTTGCGGTGAATTTAGCCGTGGGTCTGAGCATGAAAGGTTCCAAGGTCATGTTGGTTGACGCAGATGTCGATGGCCCTTGTTGCGCGATGTTGCTTGGAGCAGAGTTGGACGCCGGCGAAGAGGTTAGAATGTTTAAGCCGGTGATAGATGCGGCGAAGTGCACCAAGTGTGGAAAGTGTGTGGAGGTCTGTCGGGAACATGCGTTGGTGGGCCTTGAGGGGCAAGTCCCATCACTTTTCGAAGAACTTTGCTCCGGGTGCAAAGCGTGCCACCTCGTCTGTGAAGTTGACGCCATAAAGAGCGGTCAGAAAGTTCTCGGTACTATCTACATCACAGATTCAAATGGGATTAAACTGGTGGTGGGCGAACTCAAGCCGACTGAGCCGAGGTCGCCGATCGTGGCGCGTGCGACCATGCTCAGAGCCGCTGAGGAGCTTGAGCATGACAAATACGATGTCGCAATCGTCGACACCGCTCCGGGAACTCATAATGTGGTGGCTCAAGCCCTTTGGGAAGCCGACCTAGCGCTGGCTGTGACCGAGCCGACCCCACTTGGAGCTCACGATTTGGGGTTCATGTTAGATCTCACTAAGGAACTAGGGCTGCCAACTGAGGTCATCCTGAACAAGGCAGACATCCCGGGCGGTTTAAAGGATAAGGTGGTGGAGACAAGCCGCGATCGGGGGGTCGGGATCGTTGCGGAGATACCGATGGACGAAGAGCTATTGCGCTCCTACGTTTCGGGTGAACCGCTTGTGAGAAAATACCCCAAGAGTCCCGCGGGGGTTGCACTATTAGCTCTGGTTCCGCACATTCGTGAAATGTTTGTAAAAGGAGGTAAAACCTGATGGCGCAACCACTCACCTCACCCCCGCTGCCAACTAAAAAGTTTCAATGTTTTGCCTGCGGGAACATCATAGAGGTACCCCGGGGCATGCCTAAGCCAGCGGCATGTCCTAGATGCGGTGCTCCGCTCATGGCGATTCATCGCGTGGACAAGGGGCCGCCAGGTGGAAGAGGCGCGGGAAGGCGCGGTGCTGGTGGTCCTGGCGGAGGGCGCGGCAGGGGGCAACGTTGGTCCCAGTAGGCTTAGCCTCATTGAGATTTGAGATGCTGAGTTGATCTAGGTTAATCTAGAGGAAAAAATCAGGTGAAAAAAGAAGAGATGAAAAAACAAGCAGCCGAAAAAGATGGAGGTTATCGCATGGTGTGTAGGGAATTAGTTTTGGAAATAATCGAGGAAGATGTACTGAGGATAGTGGGAGAAGAGAAGAACAACAAAGTTCCATTAAAATTCGTAAAATCGAAAATTAAAGCTTCTAGCTCTTTTATCTCCGAAGCGGCTAGGGAACTTGAAAAAAATGGTTTAATCTGGTTTGGAAAAAATTTTATCGGATTGACGGAGAAGGGACAGGACAAGGTAGAAGATGTCATCAAAAAACACTTAATTCTTGAGGACTATTTTAAGAAAAAGAGAAGTGAGAGAGATGCACATAAAGCAGCGGACATTCTGGAGCATTACGTTTCTAGGGAAGTTCTCAATAACATAAAAAAATTGTCTACACTTAAAGGAGGAGATCTCCCCTTAATAAAATTCGAGCTAAATCGGGAGAACTTAGTTACCGACATAGAGTTCCCTAGCGGGCTTTTTGAGAGGATTGTCAGCATGGGGATACTCCCTGGGGAGAAAATTAGAGTCATGAACAAGATTCCGGATGGCATCGTTGTTAATGTTGGTGGTAAAAAATTTGCATTGGGTGATGAGATAGCGAAAGGGATTAGAGTGTTGGAATGAAGCTTAAGATCCTATTAGTTGGTCAACCAAATGTAGGAAAATCTTGTTTGACGAATGCATTTATTGGCCCCAAAATTGTGGTTTCAAATTATCCCGGGACAACCGTCGAGATTACTAAAGGTGAGAAAGTTTTCGACAAGACAAAAGTAAGTTTCCTAGATACACCCGGGATATACTCCATATCTGATAGGAGTGAGGAAGAGAAAGTCACTGAAAGAGCTTTGTTCGAGGGAAGGCCGGACGGAGTGGTAATAGTCGCGGACTCTACCTCCCTCGAGAGAAGCCTTTATCTAGCTTTTCAGGTAGTGGAGGCCCAAGTGCCCATTGTTATTGCCCTCAATTTTGTTGAGGATGCCGAGAAGAAAGGAATAACAATCGATTACAAAAAATTGCGTAAAATACTGAACGTTCCTGTTGTTCCTATCAATCCTTTAACAAATCGAGGAATAGACGAACTCGTAAGTGCGCTTTTGAAGGTTAAGAAAGCTAAAAGGAGGACTTTCACCGTCAGGTACGACGATGATATAGAGAGAGCGATAAAGAAAATATCCTCTCAAGTAACGAAAACCCGGTTGCCGAAGAGATTTGTAGCATTGAGAGTTTTGGAGGAAGACACAGATTTCCACAAGTACCTGAAAGATGAGAAAATAATTGAAGAAGCTAAAAAAGGTTTAGCCGATCACCCAAAGGTTTCAGAAGATATCTCGATAACAAGATATGGTACAGCTGCGTTTATTGCGGAAAAGACCACCCGGATAGCCCCTATGGAGAAAAGACCCGAAAGTTGGGGGGAGCGCGCTGACAGGGTTCTCCTACATGGCGCGTGGGGACCTCTCCTCACTATTCTATCTTTCATCGCTATCTTCGGTGTGTTGTTGTTCTTGGGGAGCTGGATGCAAAGCGTTCTCATGGATTTTACAGAATCCGTTTTATCAGCTATCCACCTAGGAGGAGGTTTTATCGGTACGGCTTTGGAGGCGGGCCTGACCGGCCTGATGGCTGGCGTCTCCATAGCTTTGCCGTACGTGTTTTTATTTTACTTGTTCCTGAGTTTAATTGAAGACGTGGGACTCCTTTCGAGGTTTATTGTCAATTTGGAGAGGTTTTTAAAAAAGTTCAATCTCTCTGGAAAGGCGTTTATCCCCCTATCGCTGGGTCTGGGCTGCACCGTACCAGCTATAAGATCCACGAGAATTCTGTCTTCAAAGAAGGAAAAAGTCTGCACGGCGGCCCTCTTTACCAGCGTGCCTTGCTCTTCCAGAATTGCCATAATAATGGGGATAGTCGGATACTTTGGCGGCGTGCTTTTAGCCATTTCCGTTTTTGCCGCCCTGTTTGTTTCCCTTATAATTTGGGGCTATTTAGTGAAGAAAGTTTCAAGGGTAAAGAAAACACCTCTGCTTCTGGAATTACCTCCTTATAGAAAGCCCTTGATGAGTAGCATCGCTGCCAAGAGTTGGATCAGGATGAAGAGTTTTGTGTACGTGGTTATGCCGCTCTTGGTGATAGGCGGGGTGGTCTACGCTGCGTTGGATGTTTTAGGCATCACAGATGCCGTTGTGGGGCCTCTTTCGCCGGTTGCCATATGGTTGGGGCTACCCTCTGTGGTGATCATCCCATTGGTATTTGGATTTCTGCAAAGAGATCTCACCGGACCAATGCTTGTAACGATCCTCGGTGGTGCAGGTGGGATATCTGCAACCCTAGCTCACACTCAACTATTTACCTTTGGTTTGGCAGCCACGATAGGAATCCCCTGCATAATCGCTCTAGGGATGCTTGCTAGGGAAATCGGGTCTAAAAGGGCGATACTCTTGACAGCGGCGTCAATTGGCTACGGTCTTTTATTTGCTGGCTTGGCTTGGAGGATAATCTCGATTTTTTAGGGAGTACCTTTAAACAGTTTGCCGAGTGAAGTTGAGAAGAGAGCCAAAAAGAGGATAAAATAGCAATGATGGTTTTGGGTGTGATGTGTGTTTTATTAACAAGTTTAATATGATTAAATCGGTGTAGGAGAGATTAGGAAGAAGTCTTGGGCAGTTCGGTGAATAAAAATGAAAACCTATTTAGATTGCATCCCGTGCTTCGTGAGGCAGGCTTTGGAAGCGAGCAAGATGGCTACGGGGAACAAAATTAAACAGGAAAAAGCATTAAAGGCGGTTTTATCGGAGCTG
>JABUBL010000088.1_pt1 | contig 19793 bp, 17 predicted proteins | sample 7240371 | NCBI WGS metagenome assembly JABUBL01 (sample SAMN07256343, study PRJNA390944) | subsurface metagenome | isolation source: Methane hydrate marine sediment | place: Pacific Ocean: Eastern North Pacific, ODP site 1244 | collected 2002
CCTGCTCCCTGACGGTTCTATTATAGTCTCTTCTGACCTGTGATGTCCTGCTCCCGATAGTGCTGCACATTTGTCCATAATGTGTGCCCCGACCATGGCTCAGGTAGCCGCCATTGAGGCACTGAAATCCGGTGAGAGCAGTGTGCTGGAAATGGTTGAGGACTACAATCGGCGGCGGCTGGTTATGGTTAAGGGACTGAATGACATTGGCTTACCCTGCTTTGAACCCAGAGGGGCATTCTACGCCTTCCCCTCAATAAAGGGCACCGGCATGACATCGGAGGAATTTGCCAAAAAACTGCTGATAGAGGAAAGGGTAGCCGTAGTCCCCGGCACAGCCTTTGGACAGTGCGGGGAGGGATATGTCCGCTGCTGCTATGCCACCTCTCTGGCTGATATAGAAAAAGCCCTTTTGCGGATGGGGCGGTTTGTAAATAAGCATAAGAAGTAGGCTATTTATTTTAAGAGGGGCTACCGCCCCTCTAAGGCTCCCCTGTAACTGTGATATAATAGAGATGAGCTTGAGTGGATGTGCAAAGGAGGTAAACTCGGTTTGCTATGTCCTCGTTTTTTAACATTCTAACGTGTGTCACTTTTGTGATAGGTGTATTCACGTGGTTTGGAGTCAAACCGCATGACTTAGATCAGTTCTTTGCGAGGCGAAGACTGGTTATTGGTCGGTACGCTTACTTTCTATTTGCGTGTATATTGTCAGCTTTCTATGTGTTTGTCTTGGTTTATATTCCTATCCTCATACACGTCTTTGATGCCAAGTGGCTCGTCCTATTGGGCATAATGGTCTGGTCATTATTAGGAGTGTGGTCGTCTATACTTCTAAGGCAACGCTCATGGGGTCCCAGATTCGTGAGAATAATTAACATAGCAGGTGAATGCTTAGCCACTCTAGTACTGATCGGATTCTGGTTGGTCGTTTGGCCTAAGTGGCTTACGCCGTTAGTACTAACAGCATTAGCAATAGTTGCTTTGGGCACCAACTATATTGTTAAGTACCGCCAAGAGATAAGGCGAGTCTTCCAGAGCACAATACATCTTGTGGCTGAACTTAAGGTCGTCAAAAAAGAAGGGGCTTCAAAGAGTCGAGGGGATTCAGGTCCCAATAGTTCTGACTGACAATCGCTCCTAGTCTCCGCCCTTCCCCCTCTCCTTTGAAGTGGGAAGGGCAGAATTTATGTAAACTACAGCCGCACCGCTAAGCGCTTGTCAAAAGGTCAGCGCCGGGCTAAAGAGGCAGTGCCCGAGCAGTTGTCTCTTTTAGGACAAAAATCGCCGCTTTTAGAGGAATTAGAAAAGCTGGATATTGATTCTCTGACTCCTCTTGAAGCCATCACCAAGCTCTACGAGCTGCAAAAGAAGGCGAGGGAGGGGTAAGCATACTTGCGCTTGCTCAATCGAGTCGGGGCTGCATCTCGCCTACCATCCGCTTAGCTGCTTCTTCGGGAGGCAGAAGTATCGGTTGCAGCTCTACACCCTGAGGCCCGAAACGGCGTAGCATAGGGGACATCAGTAGGATAATTATTGCAGCTACAGGCACCATGTATGATTGCCAGTCCTTCCCTGCACTTATCCACCACAATCGCCCTTGTTCTTCTAACAATCTTACGTTCAGCGTCACCAATGGGAGTACTAAATACAGAACCAGCAACAGTAGAAGAACAACGCCCACAACTCTCTTCCCCCAGCCACCCCAACCGCCCTCACTAAACCACCAGGTTATCCACATTATTGGCTGCCCGCTTCTCCGCAATCTGTCCAATTGCTTCCTGTATTCCTTTTCACTCCTTTTTGACTCTCTATCCTTGCCACCTGATGTCAGCTCTATTGCTCTCTGTAGTGCTTCCTCTGCCTCTGCAGACCTCTGAAGCCGTAACAAGGCGACCGCCTTGTTAAACATGAAACGGTGTTCGCTTTCCTTATGAAATGCTTCATCAAAAATCCGGGTAGCATCCTCATAACGCCCCAAACGTATAAGAATTACCCCTTTGGTATTAAGGAAAGAAGGTTTGCCCTCGCTGTACGATAACGCCTTATCAATAGCTTCTAAGGCTTCCGTGGTCAAGTTGATATAATATGATGTCTCCGCTTTACCTTGCCAGGCGGCTGCATCCTTCGGATTAAGCTCAATTGCCTTGTCAAAGGCCTCAAGGGCTTTCCTGTACTTGTCCATCTCCAGCAGGATTATGCCCTTCACCACCCACATGGCTGCATCCTTCAGATTAAGCTCAATCACCTTGTCAAGGGCCTTCAACGCCTCTTCATACCTCCCCAACTCCAGGAGGGCTACGTCCTTTCCTGCCCAGGCGGCTGCATCCTTCGGATTGAGCTCAATCGCCTTGTCATAGGCCTTCAACGCTTCTTCATACTTCTCCAGTCTCCCAAGGGCTGTGCCCTTTCCTACCCAGGCGGCTGCAACCTCTGGATTAAGCTCAACCGCCTTGTCATAGGCCTTCAATGCTTCTTCATACCTCTCCAGCCTCCCAAGGGCTGTGCCCTTTCCTGCCCAGGCGGCTGCAACCTCTGGATTAAGCTCAACCGCCTTGTCATAGGCCTTTAATGCTTCTTCATACCTCTCCAGCCTCCCAAGGGCTGTGCCCTTTCCTACCCAGATGGCTACATCCTCCAGATTAAGCTCAATCGCCTTGTCATAGGCCTTTAATGCTTCTTCATACCTCTCCAACCCCAGGAGGGCTACACCCTTTCCTAGCCAGGCGGCTGCATCCTTCGGATTGAGCTCAACCATCTTGTCATAGGCCTCCAACGCCTCTTCATACCTCCCCAACTCCAGGAGGGCTATGCCCTTTCCTAGCCAGGCGGCTGCATCCTTCGGATTAAGCTCAATCGCCTTGTCATAGGCCTTCAACGCTTCTTCATCCATATCACGTCGATTATAGCATTAATGACAAGCCGCATACAGCGAAGGGCTTTTATCAAAGGTGGGTCAAAGGGGCGTTAGCCCCTTCAAAAAACGCTTCCCCCTCTCCTAAACTAAGGAGAGGGGGACCGAGGGGGTGAGGTCACCCCTATGGTAACTCTCAGTAGCTTCTACTTGAAGCGTAGAAGACGCTCTTTTGCCTAAAAGCCTGCCTCAACCAGAGAAAGGCTTTTTTCTTTTCATTAAGCTCGTCCCCGAGAAGGGGGAAGATTATCTAGCACGGTTATCACATATCACAAAAGAGGCTTTTGTTGGGTAACAATCGCTTGAATTGTTACCTTATTACACAATTTGGCTTTTTGTGACACAGGGAGTATGAATGCAGGATACGGATTTGCTTAGTCCTACTCGAAAAGACACCCAAACTTTTTCTCCAGTTCGGCTGTCTTCTGTTGCATATATGATGGATTGTGGCTGGTGAGATATGGGAAAAAGAGACTACTCATTGTGCGTTGAACCAAGCGCACTTTATAACTATCTAGCCTGGGGCTTTTATCATAGACAAGGTCAGTCAAGTCTAAAGTAAGGTGACGTCTATTGCTTGGGCTTCTAATAAACAACTGGTCGAGACTCCGACATACCTTACCTAATATCGTTAGATGCTGGGTGGGTCGGTTAATGTTCACAGCTTGGCATGCTTGGCTGTCTGATAGCATTGAGATTATTTGGGGTATTGGCATCAGGCCGGGTTCAACGAGAATTATGTTCCACATGTACGCGAAATCACGTGCTTGGTCGTCTGGTGACGCTTTTGTTACAAAAACGCGAAACAGTCTTCTGACATCGTCCATCTCGAAAAGACGAAGCCAGTAGTCGAACGACTTTTCTTGGAACAGTAACAAATCGTTGCGCTTTACAGACTTGGTGCATTTGCATTCGAAAAGAAAGAGAGATGTTGCAGACTCGATCAGCAGGTCAAATTCGTGTCGTACCCCTGAGATGGGTACCAGGTTCATGTCCGATGTGATGCCGAGTACATCGTACATTTTATGGGATTTGAAATAATTTGCTATTGTTCTCTCGAACCATCGTCCAAGCTCAGGCCCAGGCAGGTGAGGCAACTTGGCGAGACGGACAAACAGGTACAAATCTTCGAAAAAACTGTGCAAGCTAGGGACATTAATCTGCTCCATCGCGATTTCTTCCTGTCGTCAGTATCACGATCCACGAGCCACATCATACGCCATTACCTGTAAGGTTCTCCTTTACGAACTGGGCATTAAGGATTGGAATGTTCCGTTCAGCACCTTTGTCCAGTAGCGAAAAGCAGTTGCGTAAGATACGTCGCGGATGGCGATTCGAACGCTCCCAAACTAGGCGCGCGGTCTCCTGTGTGAAAGGGTGGAAATTATTTTGTCCCGGGGGTTCGCTTAGTCGGAATTGCGGATGATTCAGATAAGTTTCAATAAGCGCTAACCCTTGATCTTTTTCGAGCTCGGTCAGCATGACAACTCTATTCTCGTTTTGCGGTTGTGTATAGTCATATGAAGGCAGACTAGCTTCTCGCCAGTAAGGGGCGATTACTTGGCCTGCAGAAGGGTGTAGAGTCACGATAAACACGGTGGTATCTCCGCATGGCTGAGTCTCAATGGCCAAATCCCGGAAACGCAGCACCTCTTTAATCAACTTCGCCCTTGAACCGAGCCGAACAAATTCTTCTATCTCGTCCAAGAATACGAATATACGATTTAGTCCTGCTGTTCTAAGCATAGTCACGAGGACATCGAAAAACAGTACACCTGACCGTGATCTATGATACTCACTGACATTATCTAGAAACTGTCTTGTCTCTGAAGAATCGTGCATATGACTGAGTAGGTCAACCATGAATCCACCATTGAAAGGGAGGGTATTGCCCTTCACTTTGGCTCTTTCCGTTCGTACTTCCTCTATTATCCGTTGTTCAACGACTAGACGGTCATCAATACTGCATCCCCCGGACACGATATCTGCGGCCGAAAGACTAAGGCCGAGACTGTGTATCGCCTTTTCGCAGAGTGCCTCATACATATCAAGGAATACGTTATTGTCATTCATATACTGAATCGCTTGGAAAAGAACCCAGTTAAAGCTAGTAGCTTTTGTGGCAGAAAAGCTAGAATACGCCGCAGCCGCCCGTTTTTGACGAATTTCATCTTCGTCATATCCCATTTCACGCATTAGAGATACACCGAAGTCTGTGTTAATCTTATTGGTCAGATACAGCATTGTGGATGTCTTTCCAAATCCGCGTGTATAATCCACGGCGCCCAGAGACCAGAGGAATCCAAATTTTATCTCACCCCGGAATCCTGTATCGATGAAACGGTTGTTTATTTCTTCCATCGCTTTGAGTCGCACATTGGGATTATATATGCTTCCATTATCCTTGATATTTTGGCTCCCATATTTCACTATAGCATCACTTGAGAAAGGATTTTCCTTAAGCCTGTATTCCTCTCGGTAAAATAAGGATTTAAGCATATTCCTCACCCCCTTACATCGTAGACTGATATGATATTGCGTCTTTGACGCTCGTATAGTAATAGTGGCCTTGTTGATGGTGACGGAGTAGCCCAAAGGTCGCTTTCAAGAGAAATCTTGTATGGCACAGATATTCGCTGAAAAAAAATATCTCGAATGATCTCGTCAAATATTTCATCGTTGATTCTGCTCTTGAAGCACAACTCGGCGCGTATTGGGTAGATTGCGGCCCAAGGAGAGCCCGGTGTCTTCAGCTTTTGGAAATAGATTGGGATGTTCGCGACTATTGAGTCCTTAACCAGCTCTTTAGTACGTCTGCGAACAGACGTATGATTGTCAAAATCAACAGTCGTAGTAGAATACACTGTAAGTCCAGGCTTCTCCAGTAAACCTCTTGCAAAGTTGGCGATGCGCAATTGTCTTGACCAGTTTGCCAGAACTTCCAATGATGGCACCCCTATGTCCAAACCTAGTTTTTTAAGTAGCAAAACTTTCGTTCCCTGATTTATCTTCTTCACCAATGCAGCTATCCGCTTCCTATCGAGGTTTATTGAGTCAACATAATCACGACCTAAGTATGTTGTCAAGTGAGATGATACCTCTTGTATGGTTAACTTAGTACGTTCACACTCGTGGGCATCCAGCTTTTCGGCCGTTCTTTGAGAAACCGATTCCACAAATCCTGAAACCGTGAGCTGTGCTTCTAATGTCTCCTTTGGCACGCCAATTTCCGGAAAATAAATCACATCGCTTGCTTGCAGCATACTGATAAACCTTGCAAATGCAGAATGTCGCTTGCGCATAATATCCAGCAGGATATCATCTGAGTCGGCGGACTTTGCATCTATTCTAGCTGCTAGATCGCTGCCTAATGGTGTGAGTTGAAAGTTGACACTGAATGCGTCATCCAACTTTTCTTGCTCGCTTGGTGGCTGACTTGGAGTATCGCGATATTCAACTAGCTGCAGGACCATAAGTTCTCTTAAAATCTTCGCAGTTTGGGCCCACATCTGAAAATAATCGGGGAATTCTTCGTTCTCGTCGAAAGAAGGACTAACTCGTTCTTCGCTCCTAATGCGTCTCTTCGTTCGGAGTACAGTTTCGTGCAGCTTCTTGAAACTATTGTCCCCTTTCCATATAGCTAACAGGGGATCTTTTAGATAGGAAATATCGTGAATTGTCGGTATTCCAGCTTGTTTCATAGCTGACATGTCTACACTCCTTGTCGTAGACGAATCCTGGCTATGGACCATTAATTACTTATAGTATAGGCGGTCAGTGGTATTAAAGCAATAATACTCATAGCCAGTAAAGCTTACTTTGTTGGTTGGTGCTACCCTTGCCCGCCTCAAAGAATCCAATGCCTTCGAGTTAACAACTTGACGGATCGTTCACCCCACAAAGTAATTAAAACAGGCCTTGTTGTCTCAGCCAGTCCTTCATTGTAATTTCCTTATCTGTTTCCGCTGGCTTAAGTTCCTTAGCTGACTTGAAGAGCTGAGGGTAATCATCTTGCCAATACCGACCGGATACTCTCCATTGAATCCTACCTTCCACACCAAACTGGTTCATGTTCTCTCTTAGAATCTCAAGGAAAATAAGCATTCTTGCCTTTTTCTTGAAGTAGAAGACAACCACTCTGTCATTGTACTTACCGTGTATTGAGACCGGAAGTGATTCCAGCATTCTCATAAAATTGCTCTCATTGGCCTTAGAAAAGGGCCAAAAAATCAGTGCCTTGTAACATTCTCTGCACTCAATCGGAAGATACCCAGTCTCCGCAACGAAACTGGGTACAAAATCAAAATAGCATTCGGATTCCTCATCGCTTGAGAGAAACTCTACTCCTGGGACTTCGCGCTGGAAGCGCTTCCATTCCACTCTATCACTCCTATGAGTCTGCCGACCTACATGATTATAATATAATTTGGGCCACTCGGAACATTTCAAACTCAAGAAGCCTGAACCTCCATCTTGTAGGCTTAATTATCGTACGTATCTACAGCGTTAACAACATATTCATTACATATAATACAGTAATAACGTGAGAATTACTTGACAACAACATGTAGTAGTGGTATAATACATTAAGAAAAATATGGAGGTGTAGTATGACGGAATCCACATTGCCACAGATTTGGACATTAAAAGAAGTTGCAGACTATTTTAAGGTCAGCGAAGATACTGTGCGACATGAGCTAAGAAATGGTAATCTTCACGGATTCAAGATCAGTCAAGAGTGGCGTTGTTCCGATGCTGACTTATTGACTTATATTGGCCAGCAGGAGATTAAGGTGGGAACTGATGAGGGACAATCATTGAGGATGGCAGAAGTTAATACCGTTTCGGACTTTACAGAGATTGAACCTTTTGACTTTCCGTGGCCGAAAAAGGGTGGTGGCAATTATTTGGAACACTACGACAAAGCTTACGAAACTACGAGAATGGTTAACGGAGGTGAGTTCACATTCCGGATAGGTTTTGGAAATCGTGAAGTGGCGGGACAAATGCGCCGTAGAGTGACTGTATGGATCGGTAATAGAGCTGTGGTGGAGTTTGCCGGTGGCAACAACTATGATGATGACGGACTGGTAGCAGGGATTATCAGGGTACCGAACGGTACCCAGCTTACGCCGCATCAGAAGATTCCCAACGAATACAAAGATTTCAGATTGGCCAGATATAACTCTATTGTTCAAGGTCCTCATGCAAGTACAAATATGGCTGTAGTTATACATAAGGACGACTTAGAATCAATGTTGCGCCATGCAATTATTCGGGCTAATTGGAAGCAACTTATATAGATATGACCTAACAACTCTAGCCGATCAGATTTTCAACTATAGATTTGACAGTAAGAAAGAAGCGAAAGGGGGGTAGCAATATGGCAAAAATGGGGTATGTCCAAATGCCGCAGGATGACATGGCTCAGATTGAGCAGATCGTAAGAGAGTACTGCTCAGAGCCAGCAAAAGGTCTTGCCCACGGCACTCAAAAAGATGCGCTACAGAACGGGTTTGGGGCGAGGGCAGTCACTAACGAAAAGGTGGCATGCAGAACTTGGAGATTTTATTTCGAACTCCACAAGGTTAACGGTAGCGACGCACTCAGTTTCTGGGATGAGGGAACGCTGGGGCTGACAGGTGAGTTGCTGACGGCGGAGCAGATTATGGACAGAATTGCAGCAGATACTCTCGGGCCTGACCAGCGCTTGGGCCGCTTCCTCGCACGCTTGGTGTCAGGAGGGAATCTCGGACCCGGCATTTTCGGCAGAGGCAAGCTGATATTCCATGGGGCATCCACAACAACCAGCATCTTGGTTGACTCGAGGCGGAGCGATGACAGCATGTATATTGCACTGGACCGGGGAATTATCAGCAACCGTCTAATGCAGCCTGAGATCCCTTTCTGCGGGGAAGAAGCTGAGAGATTCATAGCCAAGGAGACTGGGGGAGCCCTCAAGCCGCTTGAGAATACAGGAACAAGAGTAACTATACTGGACCTGGACCCCGAAGTAGCAGATGCATTCAAACTGTCTTTCTCCCCTTCTCCAACAGCATACCGCACCTCTTTCGCCCATATGATAGAAGAAACCTGGTGGGAGATAATTCACAAGTTCGGCGCAAGAATCGTGCTGAAATACGGCGGAAAAACGCTTCAGGTGGGAGTACATGAGCCGCTCCAAACTATTATCACGGCAGAAGATGGGCAGGACGGCGTCAGAATTCATGAAAGGGAGAACATTCCAATCACGGCTGGCGGCAACCGCTACCGCATCAAACAGTTACGGCTGGTTGTCCTGCCTAAACCTCTTGATGACGAGTACCGAGAGGTTTGGATCCAGCGAAAGAGGATGAGAATTGGGAGAATCTACCGCTACATTGATGCCCATCCAAAGATCAGCCAGAGGCTTACCGGATACATAATCTTGGAGCCTAAGCTCGAAGATCTCGTAGAAGAGGCAGAAAGCCCAACACATTATGGATTTATTTTAACCAAGGCCGGCATCAAACAGATCAGGCAGGTGCTGCAGGCAGAGCTGAAAGAGTTTGAGAAGAAGCTGGGGCTTGTTCCCGTGAGCGAAGATACTGCCTCACAGAAGCGGCTACTCGATTCAATGAGAGAAATCAGTGAATATGCTCCTGAGCTCGGACTTATGACACTTGAGAGTGTAGGGATTAAAAGGTCTGATGCAGAAATTATTGTGCGGGATTTAAGACTGCCCAATGCTGGGACGCTACGCGTTGAATTTGGAGATAAGATAGGACCTATTAACTACGGTCTCCTCAGCACTGCTTCGACTTCTCTTATCGGCGTCTTTCGGGTCGAAGCAAAACAGTACGGCCGGGCGCCGCTACAACTTTATGAGCGCAGACATAACTTGGGACCAAACGAGAGCGCCGATATTTCAGTACCCAAGTTTGATGTTACCCGCGATCAGTTTGAAGCAGGGAAGCCGCTGGATATTGCTGCCGTCTATTTTGATTCAGATACAGGGAGAATGTTTGCCTCCTTAACTCGAAGATTATACTTAGGGATGCAACCACCCGAGCCCCCGAGAAGTCCAGTTCAGCTTTCTGTTACATGCAGACTCCCCCGCAAGAATACCAGGAGAGTCGAAATATCAGACGTCATCAGGAACATAAAAATAAAAGCAACCAATACAACCCCATTCGACTTGAAAGTCCACCTAACTTCATCAGTAAGGCATCTGGAAAACAGAAGGACGGGAAGGCCGACAGCTCCCCTATTTACTCTTTTCGAAGAAAAAAGCGTTATGCTGAAAGGCCAAGCTGACCATATCGTCTATATTGATGATATCAGCGTCACGCTGGATAAATTCTCCAGTGTTCGCGATGCGATAGCGTCAACTCATGAACGTGCCTGCGATATTTTTACCACCGTGCGTCTGGTTGAAGACAGTCCAGACCTGGGACTGCCGCGCAGGTGGACTCTTGACAAGGTATCTATACCCTTCTATCTGGAAGTTGACCCTCCGGGATTCAACATCTTCCAAGACTGCAGGCAACTCGATGACCCTGCAGACGGAAGACCTTCTTGGTACGACGGCAGTGCGGAAAGCGGCTACACTTTCTACCTGAATGTGGGGCATTACAGCTACCGCTTTATACAGAACAGAGGTGATGAAGCGGTCTGCAGCTGGTATGAGAAAGAGCAGATGCTCAGGCAGGCATACCTCATTGCATTCGAGAATGAAGTATACAAAGGGCCGGTTGCAGAATTTAAGGATAAGCTGGCGGCATCTGACCTGCCGTTTCGCGAGGCCGTCAGCATCTACGACCACATTGTAGGAAGTGCCCTAAATGCCATTGGTAGGAGGTAGGAAGTGACGATACTCGTTTCAAAGGAGCCAAAGAGGATATATCAATCTCTGGGAAGCTTGGGATCAACCCAGCAGGACCGCAGCAGAGCCGATAAGCTTGATAAGGTGCTTGAGCAACGTATAAAGCGGCTACTCAAGGATTTGAAAAGGACAGGCTTAACGCCTGAAAAAGCCGGCAAGGGCAGTGCTGCAGCCTATTGGGAAGTAGGTAGAGCTCTGCGCGATGTAGCAGATAATGAGAAATTGCTTGACAGGGCAGAACTCCCTTTATTCTGGCAAAATGCAAAGATTTACATTCCTGCTGAGCTACGTTACAGAGAGCGGGGGCCCTACCGAGAGCACCTGTGGTACTGCTATCGCCTTGGGGGCTACCCAAAAGAGCTTGCAGATAAGATGAGCTGGGGCGAATGGGTGACAATATTCGATTCCACAGGAATCAACCAAGAGTTGCGGTTTGATGGATGGTTCAAAACTAAGCTGTCTGAGCAGCAGGAGCACGTAGGGCGTAGCTGGATCCGCATGTTCGCCCCATGTGTTAATGCTATGCTCGGCAATATCTTCACGCATGATTTGTCCGAAAGAGAACTGTTTCCCTGCTACGAAGCAGCCTGGCGGATCGTAGGAGAGGCACACGCCCTTACAGAGAAAAAGGGTAACAGGGTTGCCGATTTGGCGGGAAGAAAGGCACTGCAGACCAGCATCAAATCCAACATGGGGCTTTTGGGCGGAGTAATGGACGGCTCCCTCTCAGCAGGTGAATATGCATGCAGAATTCTGGCAGACGTTAGTGAGTAGAGAAATGCCAGCAGTGCGGCGCACATACACACTGGGAGCATTTGGGATTGTAATGTGTGCATACCAACGCGCAGAAATCAATTAGGGCATAATTCCAATCCCGGCAGTCTGCCTGCTTACGCGGAAGCAGGCTGTGTGCAATGCTCCAAAGCTCGGGATCGGTCCGGGCTCTTGGGCGTTGAGATCGTATCCCAAAAAAGCGCTCTAAAATGCGGACAATGTTTGTGTCTACAACGGCTGTTCTCATGCCAAAAGCAGCGCTGAGCACAGCATTAGCGATGTATCTTCCTGCGCCCGGTAGCTTCATAAGCTCAACCTCTGAATCAGGAATGCGTCCTGTAAATTTGTCACTGATATCTCTCGCGATATTGACCAGCCTCTGAGCTCTGTAATTTAGCCCTATTTTGGAGATGAACTCCTGAAGATCCTCCGGCTCGGCCTTCGCCAGCTTTGAGATGTCAGGATAGCGCTGTATAAATTCAGGGTAAACGAGGGACACCTTGGCAGCATCCGTCTGCTGAAGGAGTATCTCAGCTACAAGTATACAGTAGGGGTCATTGGTTTCCCTCCACGGAAACCTGCGCTTGTTTTGGCCAAACCAGGTAAGGATCTGCCTATGGAAGAAGCGCTTGGCATAAGCCGAAATTCCTCTTAACTGCTTAGCTGGACCTGGTTCAATCATCTACATCCCCAACATTTTCCGCACCGATTTTGCGACTGCTCTAGAGAGAAGCGGGGGAACAGCATTTGCTACCTGCTGCTGCTGATGCCCAATACCCCCAAAGAATATGAAGTCATCAGGGAAGGACTGAAGCCTGGCTGCTTCCCTGACTGATAAGCCTCGATTCTCACGAGGGTGAATCAGCATATTCTTGCGGAAGTTAGTGATGGCGATAGAAGGCTCATTCTCAGGCAGCCTGCGGTAGATCCATTGGTGACAGCGCTCCTTGTTAGCATAGTTGCCCATGAGTTCGTTGGGTATATCACGCCAGTTCCCGCCCTGCGGAATGAAAGAGTAGCGCTTTACAACAAGATCACTGTTTCTGGTCACCGTGTTGTTTCGAACTGCAGCGTTTGCCCTTCTCCTCATTTTCTCTTGATAATCCGTCAAATTTGTATTGTATCTGTAGGGCATCTCATCAATCGTATTGCCGTTTACCAGCGGCGGAAGATCTGCTATAGCCTCCCAAACGGAAACAAACTTCGTGGGGTCGGTTATTTCCAACTTCGGGAACTCAATAGGGATTTTATGGCGAGTCCCTATGAAGAAAATCCGTCTTCTTTTTTGGGGAACTCCAAAATTTACAGCGTTCAGTATCGCCATGTCAACCATATAGCCGATATGACGGAAGGCAGATATCACCTCGTCAACAACTTCACCGTTTCCAAATGCCGCTAAATCAGCAACATTTTCTAGAACAATTACCTTTGGCTTATATGCACCCACAATGCTTACAAAATGCCGGAAGAGTCCATTGTCAGGATTATCACTGCCTCGGGTACGCATATTTGACCGCGAGAATCCCTGACACGGAGGGCCGCCAATAATCGCATCAACAGACTCAATCCCCTCCGCCTGAAATTTGGTGATGACCTTTACTGTGTCTCGCAAGTCCTCATTAAGAATTTTGGTCCGGAATTGCTTCCAGCGGGTGTGATTGTATCTCTGAGTCTCGGTTGCAAATATATTTTTCTCTACTGAAGCAGCAACATGAAAGCCGGCCATAATGAAACCTTCAGAAAGCCCACCGGCTCCTGAAAAGAGATCCATTGCAACAGGTTTGTAGTTAATTTTCTTGACCGTCATCTCTGCGATAACACCAGTGCTGGCTGTACCTTGTTAGCAGCATAGCAACTTAAAATCGTATTGTCAAGAGGCCTTTCTGGCACAACAATTCTCAGTTTTGTTCAGCAGAGATTTGGTCACTAGAGACAACCAGACCTGTTAAATGGAGAAAGCGGTTATTTCCCCTCTTTCTATCCTCAGACTAACATTAATAACTGAAATAGTTTTTGTAGGTTGGTCATAGGTGACATAGAAGGCTGTGCTGTGTTAATTATCTACCGAATTATTGACAGATTCCAGGGTTAGAGTTACTCTTAGCGATAGACAAGATTTACAATCATCAATTTGGTAATACCACATTTAGGTTGAAAACGTTATGCCAGTGATTGATGCTGATACAATCCGGAAGTTGGTTCTTACTGATAACGAATTATTTGTCCCCGAGAGGATTACTGAGGCCATCGGCGGGCTAGTGACATCTAGCATAGAAGACGTTTCAGGTGAAACAAGCCGCCTAGTAGCTTTGTATAAACAATATGTAACACTTGATGAGCCTACACCGGTCGATTACTCAAATAAAACCACTATAGACGCATATACTATAAATTACCTCCCACGTAGTACACTGGTTCCAAAACTTCTCTTCTTATCACTAGCCTATCACCCAGCTTTCCAAACTATCAAAGATGAAGTGAATATTCTCGATCTAGGCAGTGGTACAGGGGGCGTTGTGTTAGGTTTGTTAGATCTATTTAGGGAGGAACCATTTTCGAGAATCAAAGCTAACATTATTAGTTGTGACATATCTGCGCAAGCATTAGACAGACAGGATGATCTATGTAAGCGTGCCAAGTATAAACCCTATAATATCCAATATTTGTGTAGAGACGTGGCAGATGAGCAAACCTATGATAGATATCTGTCGAAGTTCGCACCCTACGATTATATAATTGCCGCCAGTTTATTTGCAGAATTACCTCAAAAAGATATCGCAATACTGTTATCTAGGTTGCCGGATATTATGGCTCCAAACGGCGTATTCCTTGTAGCAGATCCACCGCGTAGATATGTTGACAAATTGAAAATATATACCTCTGAAACTCTGCGTGACTTAGGTTTATTCGTATATTATCCTTGTCCTCCGGGATATAAGTGCCTTAAAACAAGATGTCAATGGGTCTGGTTGAGTTTTGAGTTCGAATGTCCAGATATTGAGATAAATGGTGATTCAATAGAGACTACCAAGTTACTCCAGACAACTTGGTCGATTTTTTGCCGCTCGGAATATTCAATCTATGATGTTTTACAAGCGATGGACAATGAGCTAACTTGGGGAGTGGCTGTTCCTATTGGCAAGGAACTCAGTATAGAGGAAAAAATGAATTACTCGATTTGTACGGCAAATGGTCCCCGCACAGCCATACACACCAGGAAGAAAGCATTCTTTCGTACCAGATCTGAAGTAGTTCAGCGCGGTAGCATGCTTGGCTTTAATAATGATTTTTCAAAGGTTAATGTTTGGCATCCTGTATATGGTCTGGGATAATAAATAGACCTGAGTCGGAGTGTTGCGGTGATTATATCTGCCAGTCGAAGAACTGATGTTCCAGCTTTCTACGCGAAATGGTTTATGAATAGAATTAGAGCTGGCTGGTGCCAAGTTCCAAATCCACTGAATTACAACCAGCTATCGTATATTTCGCTTAGACCAGAGGATGTTGATGCGATTGTATTTTGGTCAAAAAACCCTGCGCCCATGGTGAATTATATGAGCGAGCTAGATAGGCGAGGATTCCGCTATTATTTCCAGTTTGCCCTCAACGACTATCCGAGAGTCCTTGAGCCAGGAATTCCCAGTCTTGATGAGCGAATACGGACTTTCCAACGAATCAGCAATCAATTGGGATCACTTCGTGTTGTCTGGCGATATGACCCGATAATTATTTCGAACCGAACGCCGCCTAGCTTTCACATAGATAAGTTCTCGAACATAGCGGTAGCTTTGAAAGGCTATACCAAGCGTGTGATGGTGAGTTTGGTTGACTTCTATCAGAAAACTGAACGTAAATTGTCCACCCTAGAAAGTGAGGGCTTTCTGTTCGACCGAGAAGCCGCAGACTCTCAGAGTGTCTGGGATTTACTCAAAGAGCTTTCAGCAATAGCGAAAGAGAACCAAATGGAAATTTTTACCTGCGCCGAGGAACGGGATTTCAGCAGTGCCGGGGTACCTCCGGGTCGCTGCATAGATGGAGAGCTACTCTATCGACTTTGGTCCCTGCATGGACACACAAAGAAGGATCCTACACAGCGTGCGGCATGCTTGTGCGTTGTCAGCAAAGACATTGGCATCAATGACACTTGCGTCCACGGTTGTCCATACTGCTATTCGACCCAGAACCTAGTTGTGGCAAAACGGCATTATTCTGAACACAATCCTGAGTCTCCCGTTATGTGGGGGAAAGCTCGAGGACTGTCCGAAGCTGAAAAGGCAGACCTACTAAAGACTCGGCTATTATAAGAAACTTTACTATGTAGCAATCCATATGCCAATAAATGAGAAAACGCTTGAAATAAATATTTGCACCGAGATCTTCTACTATCATTGGAGACGCTATCATCAGCGTATCTTGTTCTTTGGTCCATCGCTTCGACAAGAGGCAAGGAGAGGGTATGATATTAGAGCTTATAGCCAAGGAATTAGGCCATTCTATATTCAGTTTAAGTCGGGTAAACGGAAATCCAGTTTGAACCAAGCTATCTACAAGATTAACAACGATAGTAAAAATCGTCAGCATCATCTTTTAACTGCACTCGCAAGAACTTCGATTGTCTACTATGGACTCCCTCTACTTTTCTCTATGACAGACATTGAACAGAACAAATGGCAACTCCTGAAACTAACCGAATGGCTTAATGTTAAAACGATGCAACCGCTTCCACCGCCTCCTTTTGATGAACATGAAATACACATGGATATTGGCACGCGTAGATATACCATTCAGTCTCAAGAGCGTGGTAGGCCTGACGAATCGATATCTTGGTTGAAAGCGTATGATCTAATCGAACGGAGCGAAGTCAAAGGTCCGGAGCTAATCTTGAAAGAAAACGACACCGCTGTAAGGGAGGTTTTGGATAGAGAGGAGATACCTGACGAGATGGCATTTGGCTTAGTATTTGGTGCAATGCCTGGGTAAGGGTGAGTAACAGAATTAATTAGTAATGATTTTTCATTACTAATATCTTGCTTCATTCAATGAGATAATTGAAGCTTGGCCAATGGATCTCTTAGATAGCAATTCTTAAAGCCGAGCTTTCACTCAGTAGGATACTTTTATTCCACTAATCCATGGGAAAGAAATGATTTCCCTATGTTTGCCCAATGGCTTGTATACGTAACAATTTAGCGGTTTGTGCAACAACTATCTGAGTCATCACACCATCGGAATATATGGATTCTCTTCCAGACAAAAGCCTTTTCTAGGCGGTTGCGTCCCATAAGTGGTGGAAATTTCTTTTAAACACATTCGACCTCTCCTTCCCATAATAGTCAATACCCCTTCAGGCAACCAGGACTTCCTCTAAGAATTCCAGTTTGATTGGTTCCTGCTCCAACGCCTTTGATGCGTTACTGAGAAAGTGGTAATATTTAGGTGCGTTATTATGACTCTAGTTCTCTGCTAGAGGTAAGAGGAACTCCGCATCGAATCAAGTCAGGGAGCTGAGTTAGCTCATTTAGACTGGTCACCCTCGACAATTCCAGCACTCTCGTAAGCCCTGCTTAGCGCAACAAAGGTGACCGGGAGAAGAGAGGCGCATAATGGGGAAGCAATCGAAGCTTTTCGCCGTCACTATGATCCTTGCACTGCTGATGATGTTCGTCGGCTGCTCTGCGCCAAGCCCAGAATCGTCTCTTCTCACCCTAATTCGCGGAGAGGAGGACACCTCGAGCCTAATACATATCGTGGCTTTGAATGTGAAGGGACATGCCGCGAATTACATGGTGCAGACGGTGCAGGGACGAATTGATGAGATAAATGCCCAAGGTGGCTTAGCAATAATAGCACACCCCAATGTCTATGGCTACACTACTGAGGGAGAATTGAAGGCACTAAAGAGATACTTGGGGATGGAGGTATATTTTCGGTGGGGGGATAATGCACTTGCCAAGTGGGATGCGGTGCTTACTGATAGAGTAAGGAAAGGCGAGCCGCTGGTCTGGGGTTTCATGACAGATGATGCCCATAAGATGGAGGAGTTTGGTAAGGGCTTCGTAATGCTGCGTGCGTCTGAGCTAAGCAAGGACCGTGTGCTGGCAGCCCTTCGGGAAGGGAGTTTTTATTGGGGTAACGCTCCTATAATAAAAGATATTTCCCTATCTGGCAAGACAATTGCCATTAGTTTAAACAATGAAGCAAATATAAAGTTTCTTAAGCAAGGTGGGCAGGTTGTTAAGACGACTACTGGTATGTCGGCTGACTATGCTGTAAGCGGTAACGAGGGTTATATAAGAGTTGAAGTCGAAACAACCGATGGAAAGAGAGCTGGGACACAACCATTCAGGATTAAGGACGCATTGAATATCAGCAACCCCTATGCTGTTTCCGGTAATTGGTACAAGGGCAACCTTCATTGCCATTCGACTAGGTCGTCAGATGGGATGTTATCACCCGAGGAGGTGGTCAAGTCGTATGAAGATAATGGATACAGCTTCCTGTCCATAACCGACCATGTTAGGTGGGTACTGCCAGGAGAGCGCCTCTTCTAGATGTTAGTTCTCAATTCATTCCGCAGCCGGCTGGAGGAAGCTGCACACCTCGGGTGTACGGACTCATAGCTAACTGACGGTAATAGTATTTCTTGTATAGTGCCTTACAGGAGAGTAAACTGCTTTTAATAAGAAGAGGCTTATCCCCGCCTTACAGCAATCACTTATATGCTACTCAAAGGCAACAAAAGGGCGTTTAGTGCAGATAGGTTTCATGTGGTTGTTGCCAGCACCAACTACGTACTTTATGGTGCTTTTAATACAATACAATAGTGGGAGGTTTCCGACTGGTGAATTACGAGAATGTGACACTATGTAAGCTGGCTCTTGCAAGCACCATGTACGATTCCCTTACCCCTTTCAATTATTCGCTTGCCCTTCTGAACTCGACTACGGGCGGCAGCATAGACCTGACCAATCCCGCGCATCGCATTTCTCTCATGAAATGGTTAAATGATTGGGGGTGTAGGCATCTTTCAGAGGACCAACATGATGTCGCATCAAATAGTATCTTGACCTGGTACCAGATAGACGGCGCTAGTTTATTTACAAATAAGAAACCACTCTGGGACCTGGGGGATCATGAACTGGAAGTAGCCGCTCATGCATATGGTTCTCTTAAGGACAAGACGGGGGCTCGGCGTGTTCGTGGTGGGAGAAAACTGGAGGTTCATATCGGTGCAACCGCAGCCTCTAAGATCCTCTTCGCCATCAGGCCGAAAGCATTGATGCCTTGGGATGAAGCAATGCGAATTAGCTTCAAATGTGATGGTAGTCCTAAATCGTATTCCAGGTACCTGAAAACAATCAGAAACCTGACCTCCCACATTGGGGTCCTATGCAGGAACAAAGGCTTCCAAATTGACGATCTTCCCAAAGAACTAGGGCGACCAGATTCGACAGTGCTAGCACTTATCAACGAGTATATCTGGGTCACGGAGACTCGAAAGTGTGAACTGCCCTCGTCGCATACTCTGGCGCGATGGGCAGAATTGGGCTGATACCGGGAAAATATGGGGACTGGTTTCATGTTAATGACCAGCAGGGTAGAAAATGACGAGGATGTAACGTTTTACGAAAGTTCTGGATAGAGGCGCTTGGGTGTGTATTCACCCCAAAACCAGTTCGCGTGTAAGCTATACCTCGCTGAACAATTCTCGGTTTTGTTAGCCACGCAAGATTGAACATTCTAGCGTTTTGTTACTCAGTCTCTTGCTAGTACTTCCTCTCTCTCCAAAGCCATAACTACATTCCGCACTTTCTGGTAGGAGCAATCTGTCCCTGAATCATCCACCTAGATATGATTTTGTGTCTATCGTGTACAGGGAGTGAACATGACAGCACTTCACACGATTCAGAGCTATCCAATTGTTTCTTTTATCGTTATAATAGTTAGGATAGTCTTCTAACAGGAGGTAATGATGCCCAAGACTAAGTTGTATTTTGGAGTCGTAGTTTTGTGTATATTAGGTCTTCTACTAGGTTCGTGTGCTAGTGAACCGTCTCTGGAGATCAGAAGTGCTGCTGAGGCTAAAGATGTAGCTCTCAACTATCTACGAGAGTATGATGCTCAGAATACACCCAGTAGTGACGTCGTGTGGCAGGAAGAAGACGTCACTCCTCAAGACTGGGTAGGAGGGGTATTCAAAGAATTTACCTCAGATGAGTGGACAGTTAAAGTTTCCTACCC
>JABUBL010000089.1_pt1 | contig 19746 bp, 21 predicted proteins | sample 7240371 | NCBI WGS metagenome assembly JABUBL01 (sample SAMN07256343, study PRJNA390944) | subsurface metagenome | isolation source: Methane hydrate marine sediment | place: Pacific Ocean: Eastern North Pacific, ODP site 1244 | collected 2002
ATTATCATTTATGTCGATATTATTTTCCAAACAATATCCCCACGCTGAAAGAAAAGTAATCACATCTTGAGTTACATTTTTCCATAATATCCTATTTCCTGCGGGAATACCGTTAATATTTTCTCTTCTAAGAAGGGTTTTTACATTTTCTGAAGTCTGGTACAAAATAATACCCACATCACCCTTTTCTTTTATATTTCTAAAAAGCTCACGCACATCGTTTTCATCAACCATCTGAGAGAAAATCTTCAATACTATCGAAACATTATAGAATTCCTCGTCTCCGTCTATAATTAAAAAAGGCATCCCCCCTTCTTCATCAATTTTGGCATCTTGCGGAATGTATTTTTTAAGAGCAGACAATGCATATTTTGCTAATTCTTGCGGATCACCATAAAATGTCTCATCAATTTTTCTTTCCACTTCCTTCTGCTGTGGAAAACTTTGGATAAACATATACAATCTTGATTCAAGTGTAGGAAATAGACGTCTTTCTACAAAAGTTGATAAACGATAATACTCGTCCTTCTCAAATATGTCTCGTTCCATTAAATTATTATACTGCGACTCAAGTTCTTTAGTAGGTTTGGTGTTTACAAGCTTACAAAACTCATTGACATCTTTCGGAAAGACATAAATCAAATCATCATCGTCTGTAAGCCATGTAATCTTAGAATGCACATCGGTACCTTCAATATCCCCTTGTTCTGGAGTCCTTTTGTAAGATAAACCAAATATCTTTCCTTCGGGGCTTAATAACTCGGTCCCTTTGTAGCTTTCTCTTAATTTACCTTGAAAATCCCCATCTTCATGAATATTACTAATTTTTACTTCTACAAAAACTGGTTGATTATATCTTTTTTGACTTAGCTCGTTTACCTGCTTTACAATCTTATAAAAAGTATCCTCATCTAGCCCGCTTTTTTCTAAAAGTTCGTCTTTCTTCCACTCACTAAAATGTGTCATCATTAAGTCTAGAATGTTGTGATAAAAGTTTATGACATCTTCTGTTATGACTTCACTTTGGGGAAGTATATTCTTAATATCTTCATATGCCCCACTAAAAATTGCAGGGAGTTTTTGCTCTTTACCTACATAAATCAATTCGTCAAGTAAAATTTCCTTCATTCGATTATGGTCAATAATGACATTTTCTCCTTCTTTAGCATTTCTAATTGCGTCTAAACCTACGATATTATAGAGATGCAAAAGTGAGGGAGGACTTCCATTAGATGCTCTCCACAAAGTCCGTATCATCCAGTTCGTGAATGGGTTTTGTTGGTGTTTGTCAGTTTTGGTTACAATCTCTTTGATTAATTTTACACTTTCATCATATGTTAGCGGTTCTAATTTGAAAGTATCTTTTCTTCTAATAAGTCTCCCTTTCGTTTCTGTTCTAACTTTAGCGTATCGTGCCTCTATGGTATTCCATATAGGTCCTGTACACCCCATTATAAATGTAACTCTATCTTTAACAGACAAGTCTCTCTCAACGTTCTTTTTAATAATCATTTCTAAAAATCTCGATATGCTTTCATCGTCTTCAGACATAAGATCTTCCATTTCGTCAACGAAAACATAAACATAATTGTAATATTCTCTAATTTTTGCATATATCTCGCCTGCATTTTTGTGCGACAAATCATCGATCTCGTTAAGAAATTCTGCTGGTAGTTGAGTTGAATATGGAATTTTCAAGTTTTTTTCATATTTTTTAACCGAAGAAATCGCTGATTGATATAATCTATTTGAGAAATCCTCAAGATCATCTTCCTCAATACCCAATACACCTGCTGATCTAAGATCTTTTTCAAGATCCACATATAGAGGAAAACAATCTTTGCTGTTTTCAAATATTTTCTTTATTAAATGGAGGAATAAATGCGTCTTACCAAGCCCCCATTCACCCAACACTAAGCCTACTCGAATATGCTCAACTTTTTGATCAATATACTGATCGTATATCCTCTGAATTTGTCTTTTCCTTTTCCCAATTTCTACAAATTCCATATTATAAGTCGGTACCTTTTGTGATTGCCACCCCGTTATATAATATGGTACTTTTTCATCTGTCATTTAGTTTTCACCTAATTTCTTCTATATATGTCTTCAGTTAAAATGTTTTTCTACAATAAATCCATAACTTGTCTGCGTAGCCAAAGTCTATTACGGAGACCATCCTATTCTCCATAGCACACCCGAAGTCCACAATTTCACTTAATTCGTTTTTATACGAATTGTTTTTGTAATTTTCACCAAAATTTGTGTATATACGAAAACCTGTTAAAATTTTAGTTTAAATCAATCTACATTTTACTAGAAATCAAGCAAATATTCAAAAACAGCTTAAACAAACAGAGCGGGAACTGAAAATCCACAACTACAATAAAAAAACAATAAGAAGCTATCTGTATATGGTCTTAGATAGTATTTTACTTTCAAGAAGAAGGAGTTAGAAACCTTTGACATAGAAAATATCAGAGATTTTTTACTTGCTTCTAAAAAGAACGGCTTAATTCAGCCCACATTTATAAAAAATACCCAAATCTGATAAAAAACATTGTAGCAAAGCATATAAATGAGATATGGCATCCTGATATAAATTACATAAGGATATTAACATCATTTGTATACCTAGCAACAATAATTAATGCATATTCAAGGAAAATAGTAGGACATGGACTAGGTAAAACTTTATCAGCTGATCTTACGATAGAAGCACTAAAAGATGCTATTTCAAAAAGAGACATAAAAAAATTTAATTCATCACTCTGATTGTGGTGTTCAGTATTGTTCAAATAGATATATAAAAATATTGAAGGAAAATGATATTTTAATATCAATGTCAGATAAGGCTTCTCCTTATGATAACAGCATAATAGAATCTTTTTTTAGAACATTAAAGGTTGAAGAAGTTTATATGTTTTAATATGAAACTTAAGAAGAATTAATAGAAAGAATACTTTGTTTTATTGATGAAGTTTATAACAAAAAGAGATTACACTCTTCATTGAGTTATATGCCTCCTGAAGAATTTGAAAGTATAGTTAAATATAATAAAATGATAAAAAGTGAAGTCTGTTTGTTGGTTTTAACTTAGATAACATTGTGTCCAACTTTTAGGGTTCACACCAATAAATAATGAATATACATATAATAAAACGTATATATATATAAAAAAAGACTATTATAATCGCTAAATTTTGGGAATAGTATTAAAATCTTCTCCCCTTTTTATCTATTAAAAGAGTTTAAATAAATTAAGAATTAATATCATAAAAGATAACCCCTACCTACCCTGTATTTGATTTTTGGATAGAGGGTGCTTAACCTATTTCCACCATTCCACAATACTATTTGGGACATAATGTTAAATCGTTTTTATAAATTTTAAAATTTTAACTAACAATACGAGAAAATGGCTATTTTTGGCATGTCCCAATAAAATCTCTACTTGTAAAAATGCTTCATATTTTGAAAATATATAAAAAGGGAATAAAAAAAATATTTTAAAAAGGCTTTAAAATAGTATTTGGAGAATTAAAAATAGGTAAGATTTTGTAAATAAAGGAGTAATCAAGTGGCTTAATTCTATCTCGTTCTTTTCCACCATTTTAAAATGTATTATCTAGACAAATTATTTATATGTATCAATTCTCTCTTTAAAATGCTAAATTGAAGTGGTTTTATTCTATATATATAACGTCATTTTTTGCGATTTTTGGGCGAATGTGTATTAAAACGTTTTAACTTTTAACAATTCTTTTTTCTTTTAAGAGAATAATAGCTTTGATAAAAAACATTTTAAAAAGTTATTAAAAATGGGAAATTTTATAATTTTTATTCAACAAATAATGGTTAGACGAAGAAATACAATAATTATCTATAATTGTTAAAAAATTTAGTTGTTTAAGAAAAATTTACCCAATTTATAAGTTTTGCTTGAATATAAGTGTTTTAAGTTCAAAGCTAATTTAGAAAATCTTTCATATAAAAACTAGTTATTTGAAATTCTACGTAAAATGGATCTCAAATATGAATTGAAAAATAGGTATTTGCTATTTATGTGGTCAGGAATTAGATGTGAACATTGATTATGATCGTGTTCTTCCAAGACAATTTTATGCTCGAAGCATAAGCAAAGTTCGTATATGATAATTTGCTCCCTAAAGATAAAGATTTGCAAACTTTCTCTATCATTCTGCCAAATCTTATACACCAGTCAAGGAAAAAGGACTTAAAAAACTAAAAATCTTACCCCCGACTATATATATTTTTATTTTTAATTTTATTTTCTATTTGTATTGTTGGGCTCGTTCACTCGCTATTGCTGGTTACGTTTTCTACTGCTGGATTACGCTCGCTCCCTCACCCAACTTTATATTCAGAAATGGGGGGTTAGAATTGTGATAGTAATTTTTGAAAAATTGTGATAATCTGAAATGGATATAAAAAGAAACCTTCTTATATAAACGAAAATTCATTATGAGTATAAAACCAATTCTGAGACAAATTAAAAAAGAATATGAAGACGCAATTCGCACTGCCACTTTCGATGGTAAAAGCTATACGAATGGCAACAAAGCCAAAGAAGCCTTAATTAGGTCTCAGAGATTAATTAACTATATTCATGAATTTATAAAGAAAGAGTTTGTAAACAACAAAATTAATCAAAAAAAGATCTTTCCTCCTCTGGGGTCCTCTACTCCCGAAATTAAAATCAAAGGGTTTTTAAAGACAAAGAACCAAGATATCTCAATAACACCAGATTACCAGATTATAAGAGAAAAAATAAACGATAACCCCCAAATTAAAAGGGTCATAACCGTAAATATTCGTAGTCAGTTTAGTAGTTTGAATAAAAATATTGATACCCTGTATGAAAGAACTTTTGCTGAAGCTTTAAATTTACACCTTCAATATCCTGAACAGTGCTTAGGTGAAGTTTATATGATACCTACGCATGAGTATGATGATAAAGCTATGCTGCGCAATCAGGTTGTTTTCAAGAACTTATCAAGAATTGAGGACTATATAAGAATGTTTCAGAAAATAAACAATAGAACGAACCCTAATAAAGACCCTTATAAATACGAGAGAATTTGTTTGTTAATAGCGGATTTTAGGAAGACTACTCCGAAAGTTTATTCAAATATAGAGGATTTGATAAATGATGGCTTGGTACCAAAAGGAACTAGTTTTAGCTTAGAGGGATTAACCATTGAAAACTTTGTCGAAGACTTACTTAAAATTTATTCTCAGAGATTTAATATAAAAGACCTATATTAAAGTTGGATTTTATATTTCTTTATTAAGAAACTATCAATCCTTTCTGGTTTTTTTTCTTTTTTTAAGTAACGCAATTCTTTAGTGCTGAAGTTCGGAATCCCAAATCGTTCAATAAAGTTCTTTTGATAACATTGATAGTTCCCTTCTATTTGGTAACTCGTTTTCTTTAAGTAGTAATCCATTACAAAAGAATTTAATATTTTTTGAAGGGTGGCTAAATGTTTATAAAATATACCGTAACCATTGCAAAAGAGAGAAGTTTCGTCTTCGTCAAGCATGAAATTAGGTTTATTGCTAAATGTTCTCGTCAATAATTTCGGACCAGAATTGGTAAGACTCTGGCTTCTACCATAAGCATACCAAGTAGGGTAGCTTTTTTTGCCCTTATCTCTCTTTTTAAGCTCATCTTTGATAGACAGCAAATATTTGTAACATTCAGGATAATCTTTCTGTAATTCGTTTTCTGGGATTATTTCTGCTTTTCTCTTTTTACTCTGTCTGCTTATTAATTCTGGTTGAGATACTATTCTATAAGGGAAAATAATTCTCCTTTTGTTTTCTTTTATTTCTTTTTCATTATTCACTGTGGAAATCTTTACTATCTTTCTTGTGATAGATTTTTCTATCAAGAACTTCTTGTTTTTGTTATTTTTAATGTAATAGCCGTTTTTACTTTTTTTGCCATCTATAAAATATAGTTTATCGTCAAGAGTTGCGATACCAACTCTTATTCTCGTTACTTTACCGAGGGGATGGCCAATGCTCTCTATCTTTCTTATATTGAGGAAATCTTTTTTACTAAGCAGCCTCCATTTTTTTGGATTAAGCATAGAAAAATATACCTTTGTTGGTTCTATGCTTTTTAATTTATCAAAATCATTCTTGTTTGTAACGGGCTTATATTTAAATTTAGATTTTTTAAGCTTACTTAATATTGTGATACAGGTATAAGTTAACACGTCTTTAAATACTCTTAAGTGATTAAAATCTAATATTTCCTCTATTAGCTTATTTTTTTGGAGATATATTCGCAGATTCTCACCTGCAAGAGATGTAAAATAGTTATTGGGAACTATATAACCTAATTTTCCCTTATCGTTTAATAGCTTAATTCCTACTTCAAAAAAAGGGAAATATAAATTAAAGTTTCCTTTGCTTACTGTTTCCCAATTTTTTATTAAATTCTCTTTGAGACCGGGTTTAAAGTCTTGAATTTTGACATAGGGTGGATTTCCAATTACTACATCAAATCCCCCTTTTTTAAATACGGGAAAAAACTCTTTGCGCCAGTTAAACTTCTCAGGATTTAGGCTATCTCCTACATTGATATTGAAGCTAATTTCTTTCTTATCTTCTTGGCTTATTAGAGCTAATAAAGACAAGATTAATTTTGTTCTCTTTACGCTTCGGGAATCAATATCTACTCCATAGATGTTTTCTTCTATTGTTTTTATTATAGATTTTTGGTTAAGGTGAGATATGAGTTCGGTAGCACTAAATAGAAAAGCTCCACTACCGCAAGCAGGATCGCATATCTTTATATGAGGATTTTTCTCTATTACTATGTTGTTGATATAGTCAACAATAAACTGGGGGGTATAAAAAGCTCCATTTAGTTTTCTCCATTCAGGTTCAATTAATAGCTCGAAAAATCGAATTAGCTCTCGCAGATTATAGAAACTCAAATTTTCGGAAAAGAAATAATCTTTGATTTCCTTAATTGTTAAAAAGTCTCCTTTATTTATAAAATTTAATATAAATTCATTTCTTGTAGTTTTTATTCGTTTGTTTTCGATAAATGCTTGAATTGCCGCTCTTTCTATTTCATCTATTGAGTAATGGCTTAAAAGGTGGTTAATTTCTTTGCTATCGAATTCTATTACTTGCGTATGACTATGAGGCTTTTCTAATTTCTTGCGTAATTTTTCTATTTCTCTTCGATCATAAATTCTATAATTATTAAGGGGATGGCGATCTGCTTTGAGCTTTCTTTTTTTATCCCACCTTCTTAAGGTCATAGGACTTACACTTAAAATATCCGCTGCTTCTTTTATTGTAATATAATTTTTCTTCATTTAATAACCTTTTACAACATTATACATCCTTCAATAGGAATGTCAAGTGGAAACTATCCACATAATAAAAGCCTATCGTTCGACAATTTTATTTTCTTGTTTAAATAAATGATGTTAAATTGATATAATAATACTTAATATGATTGGAAGAATTGAAAAAGTACCATTAAGAGAAGTTTGGAAAAAAGAAGCCAAAGATTTTACTTCGTGGCTTTTTGATAATATTGAAATATTAGGAGAAGAACTTGATATAGATTTGACTTCGGTAGAAAAAGAAAAAAAGGTAGGCCCATTCTCAGCAGATATTATTGCAGAAGATGGAACAGGACAAAAAGTGCTTATAGAAAATCAGCTAGAGAAAACTGACCATGACCATTTAGGTAAAATGCTAACTTATGTATCAAATTTAGATGTAAAGGCTGCTATTTGGATATCAAGTGAACCAAGAAAAGAACACGAAAGAGCCATTGAGTGGTTGAATGAAAGCGGGTTAGATATAAACTTTTATTTAGTTCAAATAGAGGCTTATAGAATAGGCAAGTCTGAACCTGCACCCAAATTCATTATTATTGCTGGACCAAGTGAAGAATCTAAAATTATTGGCGAAGAGAAAAAGGAATTATCTAAAAGACATAAAAAGAGGTTAGAATTCTGGAAATCTTTATTGGAGAGAAGTAAGTCAAAGACACCCTTGCACTCAAACATAACACCGAGTATACACTCTTCGATTGGAACTGGCGCAGGGAGAACGGGACTTGGCTATAATTATGTAATTACCTATAAATATGGAGCCATAGAATTATATATTGATAGAGGAAAAGAGTCGAAAGAAGAAAATAAAAGAATTTTCTATAAGCTTCATTCACATAAAAAAGAAATAGAAGAAGTTTTTGGAGAGGAATTGGAATGGCAGAGGTTAGATGATAGGATAGCCTCTAGAATCAGGAAAACCTATACATACGCTAGGCTTGACGATAAAAATAAGTGGGATAAATTACAGGACGATATGATTGATGGGATGATAATGTTAGAGAAAGCACTAAAGAAGTATATCAATAGATTAAAGTTATAATAATTCTATTCTAAATTTAAATCAAAAAAACCCATTGCTGGGAAATTAATGTCAGACAAGTATCAAACGAAAAATATTTTAAACCACTTAAGATGGTTGGTCTTGATAATAATATTATAAAGAAAATTAATTATAAGCTAACATTGGACAGAATCATAAATAATGTTCAAAGAGATTTTGTTTATGCGCCTCATATTAATGCTATTTATGCTTTAGCAAGAGAAGAGCTGTGGTCCCGTTTATCAACTCAATTAAAAAATGGAACTTTTAATTCATCTTTACCAATTACAATAGAAGTTCCTAAACCTTCAGATTTTACTCGTCCCGGCTCAATACTTAAACCATATGATAGAATGTCTTACCAACTAGCGGTAGATAACATCGGACCAGTAGCCGAGAAGCAACTTAACAGATCTAGAGTTTTTAGTAATGTTCTACTTAAGAAAGATCCGAAAGGTTTAATGTTTAAGTCTTCGGGAGAATGTTATTCTAGCTTTCAGAATAAGCTTGTTGAATTTGCAAAGAAGGAAAACTTCTCTAGTGTATTAAAAGCTGACATAGCTTCTTACTTCCAGAACATTAATCAACATACTTTAATTAACCTTTTAAGCTCTGCGGGTTGTGACAACCTGATAGTCTCGTTTCTAGAAAAACTTTTATCATTTTTTACTGAAAAAAGCTCTCGAGGAATTATTCAAGGAGTTTTTCCCTCTGATTTTCTCGGAAATTTTTATCTTTGTTTCATTGATGGAGAATATAGTTTAAAAAAAATACCTTTCTTCCGTTATGTTGATGATATCTATTCATTTTTCAGTTCAAGAAAAAAAGCCTTTATACATCAATTACAATTAATAAACTGGTTAAGAAAAGAAGACTTGTATTTAAACGAATATAAAACTAAGATATTGCCAACTGAGGTATTATTAACGGAGGAAACAAAAATTAAAAAGATGTTTGAAAGAGCTAAAGAAGAGGTAATATTAGAACTTGAAGAAGAGTTTGGAGAAGAAGTGAAGGAAGAAATAGAGGCATTTTATTTATCTACAATTCAGTGGGACTTTTTACCAAGTGGAGTTATGGAACCCGAGATAGATTATGAGGAAGTAGAAATAGATGCAACTAAAAAACTTTTTGATCTTAAAGATGTAGACCCCTTTACTAGAGATAGAATTGATAAATTTTGCATTCCAGTCTTTACCAAGTTTAAAGATGATTACGGAATTGAGTACGTTTTAAAAGAATATACAAAAAGAGCTCATATGGCTCAAATTTTCGCAAGTTACATAGGAAAAATCATTCGCTTAAGGCCTGACTATATAAGAAAAGCAGAGAAATTATTTCTCGATAAAGATATCTTCTTTGAATACCAATATATGTGGTTATACGCAGCTCTTATGGGTGCAAAAAAAATTAAAAAAACTACAATTGATTTTTCCATTAAACAATTGAGGAATGCTAACCTAAGCAAGGCACTAAGAGCGATTTGTGCGATTTTCATAGGAAAGTTTGGCAATACAGTCCAGAAAAGATTATTAAAGAACCACTATTCTCAGGAACAATCTGGTTATGTTCGTTCTGCTATTCTTCATGCCGCTCGCCATTTTCCTTCCTCAGAAAAAAATGCTTGTTATAGGGCATGGGGTGGTCACAATGAATTAAATTCTCTTGTCTTATGTGCAGCCAGAAAAATTTAAATGGGATTTAACCAAATGTCGCATAAGACATATAAGACTTTGAAATAAAAATCGCCAATAAAGCGATTTTTTGGCAGAATTATAAAATATAAAACAAGGAAATCCTGAGTGCCAAATCATAAAATAAAAAAAATAAAAAGGGATAAAGGACTTCTACTGGAAAATCTTTTAAAAGTTGAAGCAACTGACCATAGAGAGATTCAAGAGAAAATTAGAAAAAATCTTAGAAGTTTAGGATATTATGTAAAGTTAGAGAAAAAAGTTTGGACAGGATGAGAAGATAAAGTTGATGTGTTCGCTAAAAAAGACAATTACTCATTAGGTATTGAGGTTGACCATTCTCTAATAAGAAAAAAATCAATTAAGAAATTAAATGCTTTAAAGCCAGATTTTGTGATTTTTCTATTAAAAAGCAAAAAGATTAATAGAAAAGGCAATTATTTAGAATCAAAACTAATTAAAGTTAATTCATTACTAATTCGTCTACTAAAAAAGAAAGTTCAGAAAATTCCAATAGTAAAACAAAGATACAAAAAATTTGAAAGAAGTAAAACTCCACCTAAATTTAGAATTAGTGAAACCGATTTAAAAATCCTTCAGAATTTAGAGTTCCATATAAAGCTTTGATAATATCATTATATTGCCAATCCTCTAAGATAAATGGCTTGCATCCATATTCGCCCTTACTATGTTTTAGCCTCTCTATAAATTTTTTAACCCTGAATGCTTTCTCTTCACTAAACATTTAATCAAGTAGTGCCTCAAATTCATCATCTAATATTTCGCTTGGCAAATATATTCTTCCCCTTGAAGATGGAGTTAATCCAAATTCTGCTGCGAAGGCTCTTATATGTTTTAAGCATTGATTTGCAATAGCAACTTCTGGATATGGTGCATGATAAATTGATATTATTTTCCCCTTTTTATCTTTTTTGGGTAATCTGTAGGTAGTGCCATGTTTTTTAATAAACTGCTCTGCTTTTTTCAATTTTGCATAACTCTGACAATATCCTGCAAAAGCTGCCATATCTAAAACTGTTAATAATCCAAGTCTTTCTAATTCCGGAGCAAGCCTCTTCCATTCTTTCTTTGCATCATCAGATAGCCAATCTGGACATTCTGGTGCTATTGATTGTGGTATTGGTTCATTTTCATTTAGAGGTCTTTTACCTGGATTACCTTCAATTATTTTTAATTTTGTTGGTTTTGGTTTACGTCCTGGTATTGTCATTTTTTATTAACCTCGCTTTTTTATTAGTATAATTTTCATATCTTTTTATAATTACATCACAATAATGTGGATCTATTTCCATCATGTAGCATTTGCGTTTTAATTTTTCGCATGCTATTAGAGTTGATCCTGATCCACCAAATAAATCTAAAATAATATTATTTATAATTGAACTATTCAGTATTGCCCTTTCAGCCAAAGCTACTGGTTTTTGTGTGGGGTGCTTATACTCCCAATCTTTATTTATTTCCCAAACATCGCTATCACTACCATTAAATTCACCATAGTAAAAACATAGTTCATATTGTCCTCTATATCCCTTGCCCATTCCAATATTATTTTTCTTCCAAACAATAACATCTCTTGGTTCTTCGTCTAACAATCTAAAAACTTTAAAATTCCCGAAAATATATCTTTCCTTTATTTTGGGAATACAATTATAAAAAATTCTAATATCTTTATCATCGCCTTTCATTGGCTCAAATTTACCACTTCTGCCAGCATAACCACCTAATCCATAAGGCGGATCAGTAAAAACCATATCTGCTTTTTTGCCATTCATTAATTTTTCTACATCTTCGACCTTAGTAGAATCTCCACACAATAATCTATGCTCACCCAATTCATATAACTCTCCTAACTTGCTTATCGGCTCTTCTGGGACTTCTGGCACTTCGTCATCTTTTTCACTTTCATCTGGCACATAAAATTGTGTCATAAGTTCTTCTAAATCTGTATATTCAAAACCGGTTATATCCATATCTATTTCGCCGGTATCTAATTCCAATAACAAATCTTTTAGCTTAGGTAGATCCCATTCCCCCTCAATCCTATTTAATGCTATATTTAATGCTTTCTCTTTAGTTTTATCTAAATCTAATAGTACACAATCAACTTTCTTATAATTTAGCTCTTTTAAAACCTTAATTCTTTGATTTCCACCAATAACTGTCATATCTTTGTTTATAATTAACGGATCTACAAAACCAAATTCCTCAATGCTTCTTTTAATCTTTTTATATTCAATATCTTCGGGTTGTAAATCTTTTCTCGGATTATATTTTGATGAATTCAATAAATTTATAGCGATTTTTTCTATTTTCATAATTTTCTTTAAAAAATACACCCCCCCTACCTAATTCGCGGAAATTAACGCGAGACTATCGCGCGGTCTAGAGAGATTAAAGCCCCAGGTATTTAATACCCCCTATCCCTTTATAAAAATTAAAATTAATATTTTATTTTCCCCTTGCAGTTTTCCTGTTGTGACAAGATTCACATAAGGATTGCATATTATTTTCATCCCAGAATTTATCATAATCTCCTTTATGTGGTTCTATATGATCTACTGTGGTAGCGGGAGTAATACGCCCCTCTTTAAGACATTCAACACACAAAGGATTTTCTCTTAAATACATTCTTCTTACCTTCTGCCAGCGGTAGTCATAGCCACGGGCTGTTGATGTAGGGCGTTCCCTTTCTTTTTGTTTCTTATGCTTAATGCAATAACTACTTCCTTTCTCTGCTTTATTTGAGCAATAGGGATATCTACACCCTGGGCGGGGCTTGTAGGGGGACATTATATATTAGGGGAGGGTATAACAAATCCTATTTTATCTAAGCAGTAGTTAAGTATTACAGGATAGAGCCAGAATCTCCAACCGATAAATTTTATTATGAAGTTGATAAGTAATCTCAATGGAATATAATTTACTTTTATTTCCATATTTACATACCAATTAGGTTTATTACCTACAACTTTCAATTCTTTAACTTCTATCCAATCTGGTAATTTTGCCATTAATCCTCCAATAAAAAAAGAGCCCTTTCGGACTCTTAATATTAATTTTTATTTCTTTAGCCACCTTTGGCTAATTATATTAAAAATATAGCATATTTTTATTAAAAATACAATTTTGTCAAGTATTTAATTTCTGGTTGTAAATTCTTTATCTAGTTTTATATTTTTTTGGTAATTGTCCCTTGACTAATATAGTAAAAAGCGGAAAATAAAATTAGACAAAAAATCTCCTCCTTTTTAAGGAATAAACAGATAAATATGCAAGTTTTTTATTCCTTTTCAATTTTGTGAGCTTATGCTTTGGTAATTAGAGTTTCCTTGTTTTATATTTTCTTATTCTATTAAAAAACCACCTCCTTTGCGATGAGATGGTAAAAATTGGCTCCGAGTCGTAGACGATTTTTGAACACTGAAACAGGTGGGAATCCTTAAGTATCCTGAATTAGTTTTAGCGTAATCAAGAGAGCTTTAAATCTTATGAGATAGAGACTAGAAGTAATTTTATTAATGAATCGGCTTCATATAATATATTTTTTGTCCTCTCTTCATCTAAAACTTCATGCTTTTTAAATTTGCTCAACTTATTACAAATATCAGTAAACCCATCCTCAGCATTTAAAAAAACTTTTCTTTTGTTTTCATCTCGGATGAGTTCGCTGGCTATATACTGTATTCGCTGCCTCTTAGTGATGTGTTTATTTTTAATCTTAGTAACAAGATCTGGTCTTGATTCTAAGAAATCTTTAACTTGTTCTTTTGGTGCAAAATGGTAATAAAGCTTATTTATCACTCCTCGCATTAATGCCATTGGACTTCTTGTTCTATCCTCTGGTGAAGAAAAAAATAAATCCCAAGCATTTTTATATTCTGTTGCTATATTATTTAATTCCTTAGATTTAAGCTGTTTAATAATTTCTTCTTGATTACTTTTTTGCTCTTTGAAATTCCTAAGTTGGACATATGAATTAGGTAAAACCTGTGTAGAAGGCAACATAGATGATCTAGAAATCATCGTAATACTGGCAGTACCTGAAACGCTTTCAACATAACGCAAAAGATTTCCAATCTCTTGATCTTTAATTCTCTCTGAAAGTTTACATGATTCTTCATAAAGAGTATCGCTAAGGATTTCTCCAGAATTTGCCATTTCGGGAGTTATTCTTTCTTGCTCGCTCAGATCTACAAAAAGTTTTTTTGTCAAGTCAATTTCTTCTATTGTACAACCGAGCGTATGTTGACGATTTTTCCCCTCTTTTTGTGCCTCTTCTAATTTGTGCTTAGCCTTTTCAAATTTGTTAATAGTGTCTTTATTTTTGTTTTCCATTTTTTTATGATCAACTTTGTAAAGCACTTTAAATGAATTTACAAGCCTACTCCACACTCATAGGCTTCTTAATTATATATTTTTTCTTTAAATATCTTTCTATAAATTTCCTTCAACCTCATTTTAAATTTTAGTTATTTTTTGCAAACTGGACAGACCCAAGCGTTATAAGTTTTTGCAGGATGAATTTTATTACACACATATTCTTTTTCTTTTTCGTGATAAATTTTACACTCCTTCTCATATGCTTGTTTTGCTGAATTTATATAATCTATCCAGTAGAGTTTCGGACTATTGCTAATAATACATTTTTCAGAATCATTTTTTGATTCCTCTTCAGCTTGGATCAAATAAAACCAATAAGCTAACCTTTCAGCAATATTATCATCTGATCTACCAACGTAATAACCTACATATTTATTATCACTTTTTTTATTTCCCAATATATAAACGCCTGGTTGCTTTTTTACCTTATTAATATTTTTAGATATTAATTTAAATGGTCCCTCCATATCCTTATTCCTTATATATTTAAGTTATTAATTAATAATTCTGCGACCTTTAATTTATTGACCAGCGACACCTTTTAACCGTTAGTTCTATACTCTAACGGTTTTATATCTCATTAAATGCCACACAACATGAAACCTTATTCCTCTTCCTTTAAATAGCGCTTAACATATCTTACAGTATGCCCAGATAATCTGGCTATTACCCACATTAAAATACGATAAAGTAATCCTTTAAAATTGTCTAAATATTTCAACTTCAATTCTGAGTATTCATTGCCAAAGGGTCTTCCAATTTTATCAATGTCATTTTCAGAAACTTTATAATTTATGACATGCACACACTGATTTCTAATAGTATTCAGGTTTTTCAAAGAATCTAATATATAACTAGGAATTACATCTAACGATTTTACTATTATTAGCTTTTGTATAAAAGTAAAATTGTTATCAATAACAAAGTCTCCTCTAGGAATTCCGCTTCCAATAAGTTGATCGAGGTAATGCTCTGCTAAAAGATGTGAACGTAAGATCATTGTTACGCCATCAGATTTATGATTGACAGTTTTATTAAACTTTTTATACTCATATTCAGCTTCCTTATTTAAGATGGTGGATTCTTCTTTTTTGTTTTTCATAATTTTTTTTCTTAATTTGTTCTTCTTTTTATTTTGTAGGTACTCAATCCACTTCCTCAAGTAATTTATTATTATAATTTATCATTTTTTTCAATGTGTTTTTTGTCAATGAATATTTCGTTTGTTATATCTAAAAATTTTTCATTACTAGGAGAAGTCAATAATATCTGGTCATCTTTTAAAAATTTCTATAAATAACTTTTTTTACTTTAACTCATTTTCATCTTTTTTTCAATTTTTAAATTCTCCAAAACCCCATTTCTGAACATAAAATAAGGATGAGGGAGCGAGCATAAACTAACAATAGCAAGCGACCGAGCCCAATAAAAGAGAATAAAATTAGCAATAAAAATATATATAGTCAGGGGTAAGATTTTAGCGTTTTAAATTCCTTTTCTTTGACTGGTGGATAAGGTTTGGTAAGATGATAGAGAAGGTTCATAAATCTTTATCTTTAGGCAGCCAACTATCATATACGAACTTTGCTTTTTGAGGGGAGAGGAAATTTTCCTTCTCACCCTGCCCAAACTTTCTTCTCTAACTTTACATAATACCCTAAACTTCTATAAGGTTTTCTGATTTCCTCTTGAATCTCTCTATGGTCAGTTGCTCAACTTTTAAAAGATTTTCCAGTAAAAGATCTCTATTCCTTTATTCCATCTGGCAATTTATCTAGACCTATTTTTTTTCAATATTTTATAAAAGTTTAATATATAATTATCTTTATAAAACGTTTTAACTTTTAGAGGAAAGGTTATGGAAAAAGATTTGAAAAAAATTAGATCTTACTATTATGCTCTTATAGATCAGAAAAAGATAATCGACGAACACAAAAAAGCCCGTATTCACAATACAACAATGGGGGTTTTAGAAAGTACTTTTGACGAAATAGAAAAAAATTTTCCAGGTTTAGTTCCTAAATTCAATCCACAAGAGTTTTTTTCACACAAATATAATAAAGATAATTATTATTATTACACTACTGGTATAAGTTCTTTTATTGGAAGAGCAATTAGTAAGCTTAGAGTTGAAATAGAAGAAAGTGAAATAACACCTATAACTGAAAAAAGGAATTTTCCTTTTATAAGTGATAATGAATTAAGGAAAATTCTTGAAAGAGATTATTCGGAAATTCAAATAGCTCTTATAGCTCAATGTTGGAAATCGGTAATAATTATGTGTGGTAGTGCAATGGAAGCAATTCTTTTAGATCTATTGAAACAAGATGAAGAAAAAGCAAGATCTTCTCAAAAAGCGCCTGAAGAAAGAAATCTTGAAAAATGGTCTTTAAATGACCTTATAGAAGTTGCAATTGATTTTGAATTAGTAACAGAAGGAATTGCTAAACTTTCTCATCCAGTTAGAGAATATCGAAATATTATTCATCCAGGAAATGAAATAAGAAATAAAATAGATTTTGATAAAGAAGAAGCTAGAATTGCAATTAAGGTTCTAAATATTTTACATAGAGATTTATTGAAAAAGAAATAGAAATATAACTAACAACAATATACCGTTTTTATTTTTTTGCCTCCTTTTAAGTCTTCAATCCCTTTTTATTCAGGTTTATTATTTCTACTCATTTCTTATACCATCAGGTAATTTATCAAATCCTATTTTTCTTAAAATTTTATATGTAAGATTTTTAATTTCATAATCTATTTCTCTCTTAAAATCAAAAAGTTTTAAATTTATTGGTTCTCTTGGTCCAAATCTTATTTTTTTAATTAATGCTATATATCCCTGCTTCTGTGGATTTTCCATAATTTCTATTAAAAGATCATAATTTTCTCTTAATTTATCAATCAAATCTCTTTCTTTCTTATTTTCCAAATTTTTACTCCATAAAAAAAAGGAACTCTAAGCTTCTCTACAAAGCTAAAAGTTCCTCAATTTGCAATTGCAGGAATAATATTAAATTTTATTTAGTAATTTCTATTTTTATTTCATTTAGATTAATTGAATGAGTTTTTTCATATCTTACTACTTCACCATTTTTTATTTTAAAAATTAGTGTGCAAAATTTATCTCTATCAATATCTTCTTTTATTGCTTTTATATATTCTATTAATTTTTCTGATATTGTCTTCAATTCTGCTCCTTTCATTTCAATAATGGTCTCCTCATCAATATTTTTTTAATTTCTTTTTTGAAATATTCAGGTATTGGCACAAATTTGTAATCATCTTCTGTTTCTATTGCTTTAATCTTATTAATGGTAGATCTATCTTTGTTTTCGTTTAGATAGCTTTCGAATTTAGAACCAAATAAAGTGATTGGTCTAAGATATTTTTCAAAATCGTTATTAAGCCACTCTTTTGTTTTTATATCTATAACCTTTTTAAAATCATCTAGAATATAGCCTTCATTTAATCTAGTTTTAATTAACTTAATAGTATTTGCAGTTGTTGATTTAAAATTTTTATTTGTTTTACTGTTTAAATAGCTAACTATCTCTTTTATCTGCTTTTTGGATTCTTCTTTTTTATCTTTTTTCTCATTATAAAAATTTTTTATAAGATCCGAACTATCAGAACTATCTATATTTTTCTTTATATAAGTTTTCTTAATAGTATTCTTTGTGTATATCTCGTCAGATATATTTTTTATATCTCGTGGGGTATATTCATATATCTCATTAGATATATTTTTATTATCTTTTAAACCTGCATTATATATCTCGTCAGATATATTTTTTAAAATTTCCTCCTCTGGTATTTCCCATAGTTTATAATTTTTTTGTATAGCCAATTCTTTACCATTTTTAATAATCATCTTTTTCTCTAAAAGGCTTTTTAAAGTTCTACTTATATTTGGCTGTTTAATACCTGTTAATTTTCTTAGTTGCCTTTGATTAATATAATCCTTATTCTTATTAAACCCATAAGTTTTCCTGACTATTGCGAGAAATATTCTTATTTCATAACTTTGTAGCTTGATCATTAATAAAGATTGCAATATTTGATTAGGGATTTTAGTATAAAAATCACCATTATAACCGTTCCTGTCGTTATTGTTATTTTTATTTGCCATTTTTACCTCTTGCTTTTCATTCTAAAATTATGGATTAATGCCCTTATGTCTCTAATGGAATTTATAAACTGATTTACGTTTACGCTCTCTTTATTGCTATAAAATCTTGTAATTAGATCATCTGTTTCTTCTGTTTTAGAGAAGCTAAAATAAATATATTTTTCATATGCATCTTCTTTAGCTTCTATCAGTTCCAATCCCTTAGCTCTTAAAAAACACGCCAGGTAAAAATCCCTTGTCTTAAATACTGTATTGCCATTCATATTAATCTTTGTCCTTTCTTTATTTTGTACAATAAAAAAACACCCCTAAAATAATTAGAAGTGTTTTATAAGCAAAATTATTAATTTTTAAATTGTTTATTTTATATCACACTTATTTTTTTTCTAAATTCAAGTTTCTCACTGTACAGACTATGGAAGAACTTAGAGAACCTTCAGAAATTTTAAATTGATTTATTATTCTATTCTTACCGTCGAGAAGTAAACATAAGAAATTTTCCTTTTTTAAATTCTTCATTATAGGATAGAAAAACCGGGCAACATCATCACTACACTTAAATCTTTTAAGAGAACCATTTGATTGTGAAATAAGCCTTTTCCCTAATTCGAATGCTGCTTTTAATCTTGAAGCTTTAGTAATGCCTATTCCAAGAGATTCTGTTAATTCGTTTAAATGTGCTTCATCTATACCAGTAATTCCATTGAATTTCTTAATTAGCTTTCTTGCAAGATCAACAGCATTCTCACCTGTTTTTCTACACCCAGAATTAATTAGAATAGCTAAAAGCTGAGCATCTGATAAATTGTTTTCACCATATTTAACAAGTCTCTCTCTTGGTCTCTCATCTTCTGGCCAATCTTTTATTGATCCCATATCCATTAAACTCTATTTATATCTTATTATTTATATTTATACTTATACTTATGTTTATTGGTTATCACTTTTTATTAATATTAATATTAATAATGAGCATTAGCATATTTATATAATTGTGTATTTATTATACATTATTTTCACTGATTTGTCCATATTTTTAAAATAAATTTGAACTATTTAAAAGATGTGTTTACAAACACA
>JABUBL010000090.1_pt1 | contig 19738 bp, 20 predicted proteins | sample 7240371 | NCBI WGS metagenome assembly JABUBL01 (sample SAMN07256343, study PRJNA390944) | subsurface metagenome | isolation source: Methane hydrate marine sediment | place: Pacific Ocean: Eastern North Pacific, ODP site 1244 | collected 2002
CAGGGCAGAGTAATCCCCCTTTAGTTCCCCCTTATTAAGGGGGATCAAAGAAATCAAGAAATAGAGACCTGGACCTCGATCCTCACATTGTGCCCCATATGAGATCGCCACGCTCACTCCGTTCGGTCGCGATGACGGAAGGTTGTTATTTGTATCCTTCTAGTTCAACAGCGCGTACAGGACGATGTTTATGCCCATGCGGAAGGCGTGCTCGCGAACGTCCGGCGGGTTGTTGTGAGCTACTGTCCAGCCATCTGAGGGATTGGAGTTCACCGTGTAAAAGATAACCAGACGCCCGGCGTCAAAAAGCCCAAAGCCTTTGGGCGGTCCCTCAACGTGCTTGTGGGTCTGGGGCGGGCCGTTGGCAAAATCGTAAAAAATGTGATAGATGAGATGATCATACGGCAGCTCCACGAGCTCGGAGTTCGGGAAGACCTCGGCGATCTCGGCACGAAAGCTTTCGTCCATCCCGTAGTCGTCGTCGGCATAAAGAAACCCACCTGACCGCAGATACTCCCTCAGCCTCTCCCGCTCCGCCTTGGAGAAGGAGACCTTTCCGTGACCGGTCATGTAGAGGATAGGGTAGTTCTCGATCTCGCGATCCATCAACGTCAACACCTTCTGTTCTTCAGTTGCAAGGATACTTGTTCGCTCCGAGATCTCCCTGGCCAGATTCGGCAGGGCGTCTGGATCGTTGTACCAGTCGCCGCCGCCGCCGTACTGCAGTCTTGCAAGTTGGATGGGGGAGAGCGCTGCCAGTAATAAAGCAAGGTAGTTCACACGCCGACAGCTACATCTAAGAGGCGGGTTACTATCGAGTATGGAATCCTCACGCATCCGATCTCGTTACGTCCCACACCGTGATAATCTGAACCTCCGGTGGGCATAAGCCGGTTCTTCAAGGCGAGCGCATACAGATGATCCTCAAAACTTGGAGAATGTTCAGGATACCAGACCTCGATCCCGTCAAGGTACTCTAACGTGCGCTCGGCCGCGTTCTCGATGCGGTACATGCCGGGATGGGCGAGCACACCTACCCCCTGGTGTTCATGTATGAACTCCACCGCCTCCTGGATGGAGAGTTTGGCCTTGGGAACGTAGGCCACCCCATCCGGGCCCAGAAAACGGCTGAACACCTCGTGGACGCTGCGGGCAGTCCCTTGAGCCATCAACGCCTTGGCCACGTGCAACCGGCCTATTGACTTACCGGTAGAGAAGCGGCGCACCTCTGCAATGTCAAGCCTGATACCCGCCTGGTTGAGGCGATCGATGATCTCAAAGACCCGCTCCTCACGCTTGGCCTGATACCATTCGAGCCTTTCCTCAAGCTCGGTTTCGTTGCCTGGAGCAAAGTAGCCTAGCATGTGAATCTCGTTGCCGTCAAGCTCGCATGAAAGCTCCACCCCTGAGATCACCTCAATACCGAGCTTTCTGCCCGCCAGCTTTCCTTCCTTAAGCCCGGCCACGGTGTCGTGATCGGTGATAGCCATCGCTTTGAGGTTGGCGTCCTTGGCCATTCTTACCGCCTCGGCCGGAGGATACAGACCGTCTGAGTAGCTCGTATGTATATGAAGGTCAGCGGATAAGCCTGTCACGAGCCGAGTTCTTTAGGGATAAGGTTAAGGTTTTTTGCCACCCGCTCTATGATAAACTCGTCTATATTTGGCTTGCGCTGGATGTAGCCCTCGATTAATGCGTTATCGCAGATGATGTTGACGAGCCTTGGGCGTCCACCGGAGAACGAGGCTACGGCATCCAGTGCCTTATCGGTAAAGATAGAATCCACATATCCGGCGATCTGTAAGCGGTGCCGGATGTAGGCCTTGACGGCATCTGCGGTCAGGGGATTGAGGGTTACCCGTACGGCAACGCGCTGGTATAGGGCCGCGTTCTGCGCCAGGTTAACCTCAAGGTCAGGTAGACCCAAAAGGATAAAGGTAACCAGCTTATCACCCTCAGCGGTCTCAAGATTGATGAACCCTCTGATCTCTTCTAAGGTCTCGGGATCGTCAATCTTATTAGCCTCGTCTATGAATACCACCGCCTTGTTACCGGCATTATATATCTCGAATAGTCGATTCACTATCAGGGAAAACAACTCAGAGGCCTCATCGGGCAGGTATTCGATGTCGAAGAGGGTTGCGATCTTTTCTAAGAGCCAGCGTGGTCTGATTGAGTGGGTGAGGACCACCATGCCGATGTTGTAGCGTTCGTCTTCTGCGAGTTCGGCGAGTATGCGACGCGAGAGGGTCGTCTTGCCGGTTCCGATCTCACCCAAGAGAAGAGCAAGGCCTCTTCCGCGTTCAGCCGCGTGCAGGAGATACTCACGCGCCACTGCGTGCTGGGGACTGTTGAAGTAGAAACGGGGATCTGGCTGAACCGCAAAGGGCTCATACTTGAGTCTGTAAAAGGTCTCGTAAGCCATCTCTAAACAAACTGGATCGGGTCTGCGGGTTTCTTCTTGCCTTTAGGGGTATCTTCCTCGGAGAGCCTTGGTACATCCTCAATTATCTTCACCCCTGGTTTTTTCTTTTTCTGCGTCTGTGACGCAAGGGTAGCAAGTTTCTCTCTTATCTTTTTCGCATCCTGCAGACGTCCCTGCTCCTCGTATGCCACAGCAAGCGCTTTGAGCACCTCTCCCTTCAACTCCACCTCCCGCTCGGTGAAGCTTTCAGTCAAAAGGAAGGTAATCAAGGTTTCTTTATCACCCGAATGTGCGAGCAGTGATAGGAGGTCATGCAGCTTCTTGACGGAAGGTTTCTGCAGGTAGTCGGATCGTTCCTCAAAGAAGGCCTCAGACCACAACCCCTCCTCGCGGAAGAAGGAGGCCAGTTCGCGCCTCTTTTTAAGTTCGGCCGGGGTGTGTTTTAACAGAGGCATAAGCGAAGCCAGAAACTCCTCGATACCTATGCTGGCCAGATCAATCTCCCCTTCTTCCACCTTGGGTTCTGCTTCCTCAGCAGGTGGTTGGGGTTCAACCTGGACCTCGCTTACCTCAGTGGTTGGTGTACGTTCAGGGGACTCTGATGTGCTCTGCACTTTTTGCTCACCTTCCGGAGCCGATGGGGGAGGTGTCTCGGTTTCTTCGGGGGTAGTTATCCCTTGTGTAGAAGGTTCTTCGGGGGCGGGTTCTTCACCAGGAGCGGCTCCGAATCCCATCCTGGCAACCATCTCGTCTATATTCTCACGAGAGCGCGGCTTAAGTTTTTCGAGCCCTCGTTTAGCGGCCTGGTTGTCATTGTCCAGTTCGAGTATCTTCTCATAAAGCTTTACGGCTTCTTCCTTATCCCCACGTTCCTCATACATCTGGGCCGCCATAAGATACTCGGTTACTGCCTCGGACTTGAAGCCTATCTGCAAGAGTAGCCCTGCGAGTTCTACCTTGCCTTCAGGATCCAGACCTTCCTGTCTCATGACTCCTCATAAAGTTTGGTGTACTCCTTCTGTATCTGTGCCGCCTCGTCGTATCTCCCCTGGCCCTGAAGGGTAAAGATAACGTTTTCCACTACCCGACGCACCTCGTCTTTCTGTTCCAGATGATCGAGTATCTTAGCCACTTTAAGTGCCAACTCAAGATTCTCCTTGTCTATGGCTATCATCTTCTTCACGATGAAGGAGAGGGAACGAGGGTCGTTGCGCCTGCGGTAGAAGTCGAACTCGCGCAGAAGGTAGTCGTAGGCTGCATGCACCAGTCCCATGGCCAGATAGAGATCGGCCCGTTGCAGACGGATATTTATGTCATCGGGGTCTTTCTGGGCCAGACGCGCCGCGGCCGCGATCGCAAAAACAAAGTTTGAGCGCTCCTGGGCCATACTCAACGCGTCTTTGAGCTTGGCTGCACCCTCCTGGGTTTGCCCCTTGGCCAAAAAAAGCACCCCTTGAAAGTAGCTTAACTCCTCCGCGTCCGGGGCATGGACTCCTTCCCGCTCAAGCATCATCCTGGCTTCGTTCAGGCGGCCCTCGCGCAGGGCATCACTCAGCGCCTTACGCACCTCACTCGTGAGCACAAACCACCTCGCCTTTTTTTATAACGGTGTGTATCGAGTTGCGGTTGAAGAGGTACAAAAGCTCCTCCCAGGTATCCATTTCAAGCAGCAGAAGATCGGCATACTTTCCGGGCGCTATTGAACCTATCTCATCGGCAAGCCCCAGGGCGCGGGCAGCGTTTATGGTTATGCCTTTAAGTGATTCCTCAAGGGTTAATCCATCCACGAGTGACCCGCATGCCGCAGCAAGGGGAAGGGTAAAGATAGTAGATGAACCCGGGTTGAAGTCCGTGGCCACAGCCATCGGCATCCCTAGTTCTCTCATTAACTCCACATTGGGTCTGGCTTCCTCCCTCAAGAAGAATGTGGTAGCTGGAAGAAGCACAGGTATCACACCTGCCTCGGCCATCGCTCGAACTCCCTCCTCGTTCGCCTTGATAAGATGCTCTGCAGAGATCGCACCAAGCTCCGCGGCAAGCCTGGCACCGCCTGTATCTTCTATCTCATCCACGTGAAGTTTGATACCTAAGCCAAGTTCGGCTGCTTTCTCAAGTATTTTGCGAGTTTCTTCATTTGTGAACGCTATCGAGTCGCAGAACACATCCACGAACCTGGCAAGCCCCTTCTCCGCGACCTCGGGAAGCATCAAATCAATTACTTCATCAACATACTCCTCGCGCGGCACATTCGGAGGAAAGGCATGAGCGCCAAGGAACGTGGGAACCAGCGTCTGGGTCACCTCCTGGGCCAGGCTGCGGATCACGGTAAGCTGCTTGAGCTCATCGGCCAGGCTAAGACCGTAGCCTGACTTTATCTCCACCGTGGTCGTGCCCCAGCGAAGCATCTCGCGGAGCCATTTAAGCCCACTTTCATAAAGTTCCTCAAAGGTCGCGTGACGGGTGGCCTTTACCGTCGAAAGTATCCCTCCGCCTTTCCTTGCAATCTCCTCGTAGCTCGCACCCCCCATGCGCCTTCGAAACTCCTGCGCTCTTGATCCTGCAAACACAAGGTGCGTGTGGCAGTCCACAAAGCCGGGCATCACCACCATGCCTTCCGCATCAAGTACCTTCTCGGCGTCGCACCTCTCACCTTCCTGCACCGTGCAAACCTTTGAGATACGGCCTTCATGCAAAAGAACGCTTCCCTTCTCAACTACTCCCATATTCTCACCCTCCATCGTTACTATCTGAGATGCGTTACGTATGAGTAGGTCAAACATCACCCGAGCCTCTGCTTGAACCAGGTGTATGTTTCGCGGATACCGTGGGATAGGCTCACCTGAGGCTGCCAGCCCAGAGCGCTTCTGGCCCGGTTTGCATCCAGCACTGAACGGAACACCTCGCCTGCACGGGCGGCATCGTGGGAAACCTTAAGGGAACCTTCAAGCCTCTTGAACTCTGAAAACAGCTTGTTGATGCTGGTCTCAATCCCTGTGCCTATGTTGTAGGTGCCGGGTTCGCCATCCACAGCCGCCAGGTTTGAACGCGCTACGTCCTTAACGTAGACGAAGTCCCGTGTCTGCTCGCCTGTTCCGTAGATCACACACCCCTCACCCGAAAGTGCCTTAAGTGAAAAGATACCCACCACGCCTGCCTCGCCGTAAGGGTCCTGACGCGGACCGTAGACGTTGGCGTAACGCAGAATCACAGGCTCTATCCGCTCTGCCGAGAAGAAGCGGACGTAGTGCTCTGCCGACGCTTTGGCAATGCCGTAGGGGGCAAGTGGGATAACCGGCGTGTCTTCGTTGGATGGGATAATCTCGGCATCGCCGTAGAGCGCGCCGCCGGTCGAGGCGAAGATAAATCTTTTCACCCCGTGTCTGGCCGACGCCTCAAGCAGATTGATGGTCCCCAAAATATTCTGCTCGGCGTCGAAGCAAGGCTCGCGCACCGAACGATTTACCGAGATCTGCGCCGCGTGGTGATTTACAATCTCAGGCTTGAACTCGGCAAAGAAAGCCTCCAGCCCCTCCTTATCCGTGATATCAACATGATAGAACCTGGCCGCTTCAGGGACGTTCTCGCGTTTTCCCGATGAGAGGTTGTCTAGGACTGCCACGGTATGAGAGGCTTCAATAAGCGCCTCTGCCACGTGGCTTCCAATAAATCCCGCCCCTCCTGTTACCAGAATCCTACTCATGGGAAGATTATAAAGGAATAGCTTCAAAAATCAAGACTTAGAGACACCCCACACGAATACTACGTCATCGCGAGGAGCGAAGCGACGCGGCGATCTCATATGCGGCTCTAAGTGAAGATTTATGTCTAGGTATCTATTTCTCGACTACCTACCGTACCAGAATAACCTTTCGGGTTACCGATAGATTGCCCGACGCCTCCCGGATGAAGTGAACTCATTGTTGTTCTCCTCCATCGTAGTTAAGGTTTATACCTAAGGCTACTCCCCATTTGGATAGAGTGGAAGGCCCCTTCCACTCAAAACCCTCGGGGATGCCTTCTATGGATTGTTCTTTTACTGCACCCCCTTTGAGATTTGGACTAATACCTAAAGTGAACCCTCCGAATGCCACAATGGGGATATTTATTCCTATATGACCTTGAACCCCAAACATCTTACTCGTAAGATGTTCTGTCCGCCACTCTGCATCGCCTCCAACACTTCTGTAGAATCTGGCATCACCAGAGAGTTTTCCCCAGGTAAACTCTAACCCAAGATGAATGCTTCCTTTCTCCCTAAAGAACTTTCGCCCCTGTCCCAGTTCCGCACCTACAGAAAACTCTCGAGATTCCCAACGCGTTACACGGGAACCCCATTGGGACAGAGAAGAAGTATCCCTGATGTTGGTCTTACCGTTTGGGATTACCGACTGCGCAATGCTGCCGATAGCCCGTAGCTGCCAATCATTCTCGGTTACTATCCCAACCTTACCCGAAAGCGAATGGGAAAAGTAGCAGAGTTCTCCCAGGCTGGGGAATAAATCGTCAAAAGTATACGCATAGTCGTTACCTGTGATCAGCAACGCCGGTTCATACCCTACTTGCGCCTAGAAGCTAAGCCCCGTTCCCTCGCTGCTGGCCCCGGCGAGGAGCAAAGCGAACGTCAAAAAACTTGTCATAATGCACCTGTCTTCTTTATGATAATCTTAAGCCAACGCACTAAGTTGTCAACTCCTGATGGGTGTGTATCATATTCACTTAGCCGGAAGCGGATGTTGTTGAGAAAAGCTTGACATGGCCTCGCTTAACCCTAGAATTATACCATGAGAATTTTACTCGCATTCGTCCTTTGCACAACTTCGCTTTTAGCGTCAGGGAAAGCAGCAGAGCAGGAACCGATTATCCCCATGCCGCTGCATCCCGACATGGTCGAAGAGTTGCGCGCCACAGGCGAACTTAAAAAGGTGGCCCAGGCCTGGAAGGCTTTCAATGCACAAGCAGCCCTCCACTCCATCCTCATGCCTGCAGAACCTGTGACTTCAGGTTCAGGTATAGCCATACTTGTGGATTTCTATGATAACAAGGCGGACACCCTACATCATCCACCTGCCGCCTACGACACCCTGCTCTTCAGCGTAGGCCTCAAGAAGACCGGCAGCATGAAGGATTTTTACATCGAGAACTCCTACGGCCAGTTTGAGTTCTCAGGCGAGGTCTCCCCTTATCCTTCGAGCAGACGCGCCTGGCACCGTCTTGCTGGCAGCTACGACTATTGGTCAGAATACTACGGTTTTGAACACTCCGCTGAACTGGCCGAGGAGGCGGTCAAGGCGGCCGACCCTTACGTTGATTTCGCTCGCTTCGATAACGACGGCCCTGATGGTATCCCGAACTCAGGGGACGACGACGGTGCGATAGATGCGGTGTACGTTGTTCACGCCGGACCGGGATACGAGGAGAACCACTGCGGCAGGATCTGGTCTCATATGTCGGTAACGTACTACGAAACCAACGATGCGTCAGCAAACGGCGGGAAGATTCGACTTGAGCGCTACTCGGTTCAGCCCGAGGAACACTGTTACGGCTCGCTCATCAACATTGGGGTTTTTGCTCACGAGTACGGTCATATCCTGGGATTGCCCGATCTTTACGACTACGACTACGATTCTCGAGGTGTAGGCCGCTGGAGCCTGATGGCCGCTGGTTCATGGAACGGCGGCGGTGCCTCGCCTGCCCATTTTGACGCCTGGTGCAAGTCTAAGTTGGGATGGGTGCAGCCTGTTCGCGTAACCGATTACAAGATCAACGCTGAACTTCCGGCGGTTGAGTTTACCCCTGTAGTCTACCGGCTCTGGACAGACGGGGATACCGTGGGCAGACAGTACTTCCTGGTTGAGAACCGCCGGAAGCTGGGTCTATTTGACGCTAAACTTCCCGGCGAAGGACTCCTCGTATATCACGTGGACGAGGCAAAACGCAACAACAACGACCAGTATATACCCGGGGAGCACTCCTCCTATCATCATTACCGCGTGGCAGTCGAGCAGGCGGACGGGAAGTTTGATCTTGAACGCAACTTGAGCTCTGGGGATCCGGGCGATCCCTTCCCCGGCACATGGAGGCGCAGGGAGTTCTACACCCACCTGCCATATCCCACAAGCAGAGACTACTTTGAGGAAGATACGAGGGTCGGTGTGCTTGACATAACCGACTCTGACAGCGTGATATATGCCCATCTTGATGTGGGCAAGCATCTTCCATACTTCCGTTTGGTTTCAATCAGGCAGTCAGGCGGGGGCAACGCCAGGATCGAACCGGGCGAGGAGGGAACACTCGTGGTAACCATTGAAAATCTCTGGGGTGCTGCTGACAACGTAGAGGGTAAGCTTTTTGTCAACAGCAAAGCGGTAACCGTCACAAAACCTGAGGTTTCGTTTGGTGCGGTCGCCGAGGAGGAGGTGGCTTCCAACGCATCCGATCCGTTTACCCTGGCTCTCTCTCCCGAAGCCCCGGGTTGTCTTGAGACTGAAGCGAGGCTTACCCTGCGAGAGACCGTAACCGGTTTCGAACAGACCTTCAGATTCAATCTGATGCTGGGTTGGCCAGGGCTGCTTGTGGTTAACGACGCTGCAGATGAGAAACTGAGCCTGATCTATGACGAGGTTCTGGACAACCTGGAGGTCCCCCATGAGCAGGCTACCGCCGAGGACCTGACATCGCTTGAGGATATGCTGCTCGTCCCAGGAACGCATGATTCGGTCCTTGTCTGGTTTACAGGCCAGGAAAGCGCTACTCTGAGTGAAGCAGAAGAGGATCTTCTGGAGGATTTTCTTGCAAGTGGCGGAAAGCTTGTCATTTCCAGCCAGAACCTGGGCGAGGACAGGACAGGCTCAAGCTTCTACCGCGACTTCCTGCACGCACAGTTTGAAACCCCGAACCAAAGCGAGATCGTAATCAATGGTGCGGGGAATAATCCCATTGTAGGGGAGGATGAGCTGGTGGCGGTCTCAGCCGCATATGGCACGTCAAAGGACGGTATCTCTGCCACCGGCGATGCGTTTCCCATCCTTTTTTACTCCGACGGCAACGCCGCTGCTATAGCGTTTGAGAACGACACATACCAGCTTGCATATCTTGCCTTTCCTTTCGAGGGGCTTACAGGGAATCCTTACATGGTGCTCTCCAAGGAGGCGTTCATGGGACGAGTTCTTCGCTGGTTCGGCTACGATCTGGGTATCGCGGAGCAGCCTTCCAGACCTTCTGTCTGGGGGATCGAGATACTGTCCCCGGTTGTTCGTGCCGGGGATGCAGCCGTTATGTACATATTCCTTGCCGAGTCCCGGAACGTAGAGCTTGCCCTCTACGATGCTCTGGGGCGCAGGGTTAGCGCGAAATCGCTGGGCTTTCTTGAACAGGGCGAACACACAGTCCGGATTTCAACGACAGGCTTAACGTCAGGTGTCTACTTTGTTGGAATCAAGACGGAAAAAGGAAACTGGACTTCCCGTTTCGTCCTGCTCAACCCGTAACCCGTAACACTCGTAACACCCGTAACACACCCAGGATGTGCGGGAATCATCTTGATACGCTGAAAGGATCGTGTGGCTCGGTGACTCAATCGAACCGCAACGACGAAAGGTATTGATAAAGAAAGAGTGATGGCGTAGGGCTGAGCGCCACCCTGCCCGACATCCGCTCGGTTGCAAGGATGTTATGAACAAGGGCAGCTCGTGAGATCCGTGCAGAAAGAGTCCCCACGAGTTTTGCCAGGCGTTTCCAGCTTGGGCGTCTGCCTGAACGGGCACGCATCACCCACCGAAAAACAAGGCTAAAGGATGAAAGAATCTTATCAAGACCTACCTGGTAGCTGAGCCGCTCTATCAGCCGCACCAAATCCAGATCTGAGGAGGCAGGATGCTCAAGATACGAAAACACCTCCTCGGAGATAAGACTCTCCTTATCATCAAGATAAAGGTATGCCTGCTTGAGGCTGCCAAAGGCGACGTCCACAGCGACGTCTACCTCTTCTTCAGGGTGACCGTCATTTAAAAGCTTATCCTTGATCACCTCATCTTCAAGGGCTTTGAATCTAACGAGCTTGCAGCGCGAGCGGATCGTTGCAGGCAGGGCAAAGGGGCGGGAGGTGGTAAGCAGGAGCACGGTCTGCGCCTGCGGCTCCTCAAGTGTCTTGAGGAACGCATTCGCCCCCTCCTCCCTGATCCGGTCGAAGTCAAAGAGAAGCGCTGCCCTGTGGCGCAGTATACGAGGCGGGTATTTCATCTCCCTGCGCAGATCGCGTATCCTGTCGATCGAGATTACCCAGGAAGGGTTAGGGTCCGGTGAGAGCTTATCAAGCATGTAGTTCTCACGCTCCTGCCCCAACTCCTCGATCCACTTCTCACGACCGCTTGCAGGCTCGGCCCTGAAGGGAAAAAGCGGCGCTATGTCGGGGTGCGAAAGTGAGAATATCGTCTCGCTGAACGAAGGCGGGTTGATTGCTGCGGCAAAAAGGATGGCTGCGGTGCGCTTGCCTACCCCGTCTGGCCCGAAGAAGATGTAGCCGCCCTGAGGGTTCTCTGCGGCCTTCTCTAAAAACTCAACCGCGTGCGGTTGTCCCTTGAGCATGCCTAAAACGGCTTGATTTACCTGCGCCATCTACTTCAAATAGTTTATTGGGTTGCGGAACTCGGTACCCTTGCTTATCGAGAAATGCAGATAGTCTGATGCCGTGCCCAGCGTCTGCCCCTGGGACACGGTTTGTCCCTTCTTGACACTTATCTTATCCAGGTTTCCGTAAAGGGAGTAGTAGCCATCCTGGTGATCTATGACCACAAGAAGGCCGTAGCCTGTAAGGTGCTCTGCGTAGGCGACCTTACCTTTGTTGATTGCCTTAACCGTCTGCCCGCCTGAACAGTCTATATCAATGCCGTCGTTAAAGGTCCTGGTCTTGTAGCGCGGGTGAACGATCGTTCCAAAGCTTGCCAGAACCTTCCTCGTTGCCACAGGCCATGGGAGATTGCCTCGTCCCTTCTCTATAACCGTTCCGGTGGGTTTGGGCTGAGGTCTTTGATCAATGGAAGCGATCAGCCTCTCCAACTCGCGCCTGCGCGCCTCCAGCTCTTTGCGAAGTTTCTCCTTGGACTTCTTTGAGGTTTGTATCTGATTTAACCTTTTCTGCTTGCTTTGTTTCGCGGAAGTAAGCGAATCCTTGGCCGTTTTTTGTTCTCCAAGAAGCGCCGAGAGTTCATTGTTGAAGAGCTGTAGGCTGTCCTTCTTTTTCTCCACCTTGGCTTTTGCGTCAAGCAGATTTTCAAATAGCCGCTCCTCGGCGCGCGCCGCGTAGCGTGTAAAGTAGATGCGGTCGTATATCTCTGCAACCGAGCTGGCCCCGAACACAAGCTCCATATCGTAGAACTGCCCCCGCTTGTAAAGTGAAACGAGCCTTTTGCGCAGATTCTCCTTGCTTCCCTCAAGCTGGGTCCCCAGTGAATCGATCGCTTCCTGAAGCGAGTCTATCCCTGCCTGGGTTGAGAGCTGCGAACGCCTGAGCTCGGAGATAAGCCGTTTGGTCAGCGAGACCTGCTCCTGGAGAAGATCGATCTCCCTGGCTATGCCCCTCTCCTGTTTTTTGAATGCGCTGATCTCTTTCTTGACCTCTGAGAGGCGGGAGCGAATCTTTGTAAGCTCCCTTTGACGCTCGGCCTTGGGCTGTGGAAGCATAATAAACGGAACGAGAATAACCAGAAGCCAGGGAAGGAGTCGCTTCACGTTCTCTTAAGCTTGAATGCGTCTATTGCAAGGCCTGAACCGAGCCAGCCGAAAACAAGACCTAAACCCAGAAGGATCGCGGCAAGCTTCCAAGCAGGAAAGCCCATCGAACCCACGAGCGAGTAAAGTATAAGGTGAAGGGCAAAGACGATTCCGTATGCCACGATGCTGCCGAACAGACCTTCAAAAAGCCCCTCGATCACGTAAGGCGCCCTGAGTGTGCGCGGATGCACACCCATCAGCCAGTAAAGGTCTATGATTCGCCTGCGGTCAAGGATTGCAAAGCGTGTGGCCAGCATGGTCACGAGAACTGCGGATAATCCAACCAGAAGAAGCACGAACGCGTCCGCACCCAGGAGGATGTAGAGGAACTTGTTCAGCCTGTCCAAAAGATTTCGGTCTACCCATACTTCCTCTACCCCCTCGAATAAAAGTAGCTTCTCTTCAAGGGCATCAAGCTGGGCGCGTGATCGGTATTCCGGCGCGAGTTTTAATCTGATTGATGGAGGGAGCGGGTTCTCATCCAGTATATCCAGAAGCTCTGCGTCCTCTCCCAGGTCGCGGCGAAACTCCTCAAGCGCCTCCTGGCTTGACACCGCAGAACCGGAAACGATCCCCTCAAGGGTTGAAAACTCACCGATGAGTTCCTCTGAGTTTGCATCAGGGGAAAGGAAGGCAACGACCTCAAGCCGGCTCTCGATCTCGTTCTTGAACGAAAGAAGATAGAACGTCCCGAGTGCAAAAACCCCTACGATCGAAAGGACAACGGCGAAGATCGCAGCCGCTGCAAACGAGACGCGCCTGCCTCTGAAGAAGAGCTTGGAACCCTCTTTTAAAACAAAACCGGTGTTCACTCTATGCCACCCGCGGTCAACTGAAGTACCCTTCCTGGAAGGAAGTGAAGCACCTCGTGCACGTGGCTTGCTGCAAGTATCGTGGTTCCTTCATGATTTATCTTGCCCAATAGCTTGAGCACCTCCCTCTCTTCCTTCTCGTCAAGGGATGAGAAGGGTTCGTCCAACAGAAGGAGCTCGGGTTCCTTGGCAAGTGCCCTTGCCAGGGCCACCTTCTGTTGCTGGCCTATGGAGAGTTCGTAAGGGCAGCGCGAGGAGTGATCAATCATCCCTACCTTTTCAAGCCAACGCTCGGCGCGCTCGTGAGCCTCGCGCACTGATGTTCCCAAGGCCTCTAGGATAAGAACGATATTCTCCATAACCGGCCGGTCGTCAAGCAGGCGTATATCCTGAAAGACAATCCCCATCCTCCGACGCAGCCGCGAGAGCCCAGCTTCGTGGAGCGAGCTGACATCCTCGTTAAGAACAAAAATCTTGCCCTGGCTGGGAGGCAAGGCACCATAGACTATCTTCATAAGAACGCTTTTGCCTACCCCGGTGGCTCCCAGGAACCACACCCACTCACCCTTCTTTACGTGAAGATTGATTTCCTTAAAGACCTCCCTATCCGGGGGGAAACTCTTGGACACACCCTCCAGCCGGATCATAGCGCTTCCTTGATTTCCTTAGCTATAGCTTCAGGGGTAAATCCGAAGAAATCCATCAGCTCGTCGCAGGAGCCTGACTCGCCGAAGCGGTCCTGGATACCAATCCGCTTGACTCGGGTAGGACAGCACTCTGAAAGAAGCGATGAAACAGCCTCGCCCAACCCTCCGATAACGGTGTGCTCCTCGGCGGTAATGATGAAGCCGGTGAGCTTTGCAGCTTCAATAACCGGCCCCTCGTCCAGTGGCTTTACGGTGTGCATGTCTATCACACCTGCGGATACACCTTGCTTGGCCAGGATGTCTGATGCACGCAGAGCAGGCCAAACCATCGAGCCTGTGGCAACGATCGTTCCCTGGGTTCCGGCTCGCAGCACCTTGGCCTTACCTATCTCGAAGGACTCGCCCTCGGCGTATATCCGGGGCAGGTCAGGACGGGTCAATCTCATGTAGGAAAGGCCCTCGTGATCGGCAAGCTTCATTACCAGTGCATAGGTAGCGATGTCGTCTGCAGGTGCTATAACTTTTGTCCCTGGGATGATTCGCATCAAAGCCATGTCCTCTGTGCATTGATGTGAGGAGCCATCCTCGCCAACCGAGATACCCGAGTGGGTCGCAACGATGTTGAGGGTTACGCCGGAGTAGGCGGCGGAGTTGCGTATCTGCTCCCAGGGTTTGCCCACTGCGAACATGGCGAAGGTCGAGACGAAGACAAGCTTGCCTGTTGTCGCCAGTCCCACAGCGGTATCTATCATATCGGCCTCGGCTATCCCCATGTCGAAGAAGCGGTCTGGGAAGGCCTTGCGGAAACGAGCGGTTTGCGTAGATAAAGCTAGATCGGCATCCAGCACCACCACATCCTTACGCCTTCGTCCCAGCTCCAAAAGCGCCTCTCCGTACGCCTTGCGCAGGGAGAAGCGCGCTACTTGCCCAGTTCCGCCAGAGCCCATTTCAACTCCTCGGAGGTCGGCGCGCGACCGTGGAACTCAAGGTTGTTTTCCATGAAGGATACCCCTTTGCCCTTGACGGTGTTTGCAATAATAACGGTGGGGCAGCGTCGTTCCTGTGCGGCGAAACGAAACGCGGAAAGTAACTGCTTGAAGTCGTGCCCGTCGACCACAAGAGCCTGCCAGCCGAATGAACGGAACTTCTCATCCAGGGGATCTATGTTCATCACCTCTGAGGTTGGGCCGTCGATCTGCAGCCTGTTCTTGTCTACGATCGCCGTAAGGTTTGAAAGCTTGAAGTGCGCAGAGCTCATAGCCGCCTCCCAAACCTCGCCCTCCTCGCACTCCCCGTCGCCAAGAAGCGCATATACGCGTGAATCTTTACGGTCAATACGAAGACCTAACGCCATCCCGTTGGCAAGCGAGAGACCGTGCCCAAGAGAACCGGTGCATATCTCCACACCCGGGGTGCACAAACAGGGATGGCCTTGCAGGGGCGAACCCAACCTTCGCAGGGTCTTAAGGTGCTTGGCCGGGAAGTATCCGCAGTCAGCAAGCACGGCGTAAAGCGAGGGTGCGGCGTGACCCTTGGAGAGCACGAAGCGGTCCCGGTCCGGCCAGCCAGGCTCGTGAGGTCTGTGGCGCAGAACGTGATAGTAAAGGGTGGTGAGTATGTCTACGGCCGAAAGCGAGCCGCCGGTGTGTCCTGAGCCAGCCTTCGCAAGCATCACGAGCACATCCTTACGCAACCGACGCGCTTTGGCAGTCAACTTGCCGATTAACTCCTCAGGCGGCTGGATAGGTTTGAAATCAAAACCTTCTTTTTCCATCTAGCTCCTTGTCAGGTAATCTGCCATGCGGATGGCCGCTATCATACTTGATGGATCGGCCTCACCCTTGCCTGCGATATCGAAGGCCGTGCCGTGCAACGGTGAGGTGCGCACGAACCCCAGTCCCCAGGTGACGTTTACTCCTTTACCGCGAGCCAACATCTTGGCAGGAATCATCCCCTGATCATGATACTGGGTAAGAAAGCCGTCCACCTCTTGTATATGACGATGAAACGTGTCTGCGGGATATGGACCTTGAACATCAAGTCCCTCCTTGTTGGCTGCGGAGACGGCGTCTGCAATCTTTTTCTCCTCTCCATACGAGAACTCTTCAGAATGTGGGTTAAGTGCGAGAACTGCTATGCTGACCTCGCGGCCATGAAGGGTCACGAGAAAATCGTTGTAGAGCTCAAGCTTGTGTAAAACGCGGTCGGTCGTGATGAGTCCTGGCACGTCTTGAAGCGGGTGGTGGGTTGTCACAAACGCAAAGGATGTGTAGGGCGAGTGAGCGATCATGAGCACCTCGCGGGCACCGAACTCATGTGCAAGGAACTCGGTGTGGCCGGTGAAGCCAGGCTCGGAAAGCCCGATGGCTTCTTTACTCACAGGAGCGGTAACCAATGAGTCTATCTCGCCCTCCTTGAGGAGCTTGACGGCTTGCTTTATTGCTTCGAGCGCTGCTTTACCCGCCGAGGGCTGCACACGAGAGAACTCAAAATCCACCTCCTGGAGTGTATCTACCATTCGGGGCAAATGGACTCTTATCTTAAGCATCGTCTGAACTGCTTTAAGGATACTTGAAGGGCCGATGATTGTCAAGTTAAATGGTTGATTACTCAGCTTATCAAGCGCCTTGAGGACGATCTCTGGGCCTATCCCAGCCGGGTCCCCGAGCGTTATCCCGATCCTTGCCACGCTGTATTTTAATCATTTTCATGCTGAGAGCAAGCTAATTGACCTTGGTTAATGAAAGATTATACTTAACTGATGAAGAGTTACCTTTTCGAATCGAAGCCCTTGAGTGTTTTGGTCATCTGGGAGAGGGACAAGGCGCAAGAGATATTGATTAACCCTGGCGATGACAGAGTCATGGATGAACCCGTTCCGTCAGAAGTCGAAAGATTCTTTGCACAGCTCGGCGATTATCTGGCTGGCAAGGAGGTGAGTTTTAGTCTACCGATTAACTGGGAAAGGTTGACGCCCTTTGCAAGGAAGGTCTCTCAGAAACTTTTAAAGACTCGCTGCGGCGAGGTACTAAGTTACGGTGAGCTTGCAAGGCGGATGGGAAATCCGAAGGCGGCCAGGGCGGTGGGAAGGGTGATGGCTCGCAACCCTTTTCCTCTTGTTGTCCCATGCCACCGTGTTGTAGGCTCGAACGGCTCGCTCACCGGTTTCGGCGGCGGATTGGGTCTCAAGGCCCGCCTGCTTGAACTGGAAAGAGGGATGATTTCCCGCCGATGACGTTGCGCATTGCCTCGACTTCCTTACAGAGCCGGGGGCTTTTGTGGCAACAGTTGACATCGTCTACTCAAGCAGCATTGTGGATACCTCGGATATCCAAGGTTTCGCCCCTGAAGAATACCTGATTGAAGTGGATCCGAAGGGTGATCATGTAGAAGCCTGGGTCCAGAAGATAACCCTTGACACGAACGAGATTAAAGTGGAGCTCTACTACAAAGGCGAGATCGAGGATATCGAGTCAACCAAGATCCCCTTGCTTCCAATCAAGGTAGAGTGCGACATAGACTAAGCTGGTTCCTCTCTTCGGGTAGCTGAACAAAAGGAGTAATGAATTTTGATCCCGTAACCCACATGGAGTATCTCACACGATACAAGATAAAGCCCCGGCCCCCAGTCCGGGGCTTTTGTTGCCCTCCTCACGAATCCCTGAAAAACGCTGGAACTACTATTCTATCTCCACCTCCACCGAGACGGGATAGTGGTCGGATGCATTATCAAGTGCTTCTCTCAGTTTTTTATCACCGATCTCCTTCTCGTTCTGGTAGGGGTTCCATACACGACCGCATCCGGGCTCTGAGATCTTGATTCCTTGCGAGAAGAGTACGTGATCGATAAGTACATTTACGTAATCTTCTGTGAAGGGGTCGCGTTTCGCGTTGCGTTCATGTGCCACCCCAACGTGCACCTTCTCAGATTTGTAAAGGACGGCAAGCTCCTGTTGTCCACGGGAAAGAAACCCCTCCTCCGACATTACCACGTTGTAACCTGCGTCGGACAAGAACTCTCGAACCCAGTTCTCAAGATGCTGGGGTGAATTTGGTGCTTCGCATATACCCAAGATATCCGGATCTACGGCCTTAATCACATAAGCAATGGCTTTGCTACGCTCGGCCTCCTCCGAGGAGCCGGTTAATGGCTCAACACCCTTCTTTTTAAAAAGGTGCGCCATCCACTTTATGTTGTAGCTGCAGAGCTTGAGTTTATGCATATCTCCTCCTTTTGGCTTATCCTCTACGTTCTACCGTACGGGCAGACTATACACATTTCACAAAGGAAGTCAAGTGGTTGATGTAACCCCTCAATAAAGAATAGAGGCCGGTGATCCGGCCTCATTAATCTTTTGGCTCTCTCTTTAGATCTTATTCCTCGTCGGTGAAGGGCGGGTACCTGTCGGTCATGAAGCCAGAGTAAGCCATCACTCGCAGATACCAACGATAGACGCCCACAATGAGGTTGAACATATTCCGCGGATAGCGACCGGTAAACAGGATTACCCACCAGGAAGCACCTACGATGAAGCTCACCGCCATTAAAAGCGGCCAGAGTATAAGATAGTGAGGGATCCAGATGTAGGCCCAGCCGAGGAAAAGCCTGAGGAACAAAAGACCACGCGAGAGCCTCTCAGGGTAGTCAATGGAGAAGTGAACCGGGTGACCCTCGATCTCCTTGCCTGTGAAGGGAGGATACACATCGGTCATATAATAAAGGTAAGCTAGGACACGCAGTTGCCAGCGCCAATAGAAGAGCACGAAGTTGAACGCCCACTTCGGGTACTTGGCGGTAAAAAGAACCGCGAACCACGCGATGATCATAACCACCAAAGCCGCGATACCGATGAAGAAAAGCAGGAAGCCGTGCGGGATCCCAACGTAGACCCACGCTAGAAACAAACGCAGGAAAAGAAGACCACGCGAGAGCTTCTCAGGATGGTCCACTTTATAATGAACGGGATACTCTATAGGACTCACTGTAACCTCCTCTCAAGGTTGGTTTTGATTGTCCTATTTTAGCGAAAAAGATTAGCTCGTCAAGCCTTGTAGAGCCCAAAAGGAGATAACCGGACGGACAGTGTTGACCGCCCTAACTCTACATCTCTTGTAATATATAAATAGTTTCCTGTTAAGTATGTTTTGACTTTTAGAGGTAAAATAGGTACCTACTTAAGCCCCGCACCCTGAACACCTCGATCGAGTAGAAGCGGCTCTAGATGAACTCGCCCAGGAACGGATCGTAGTCCTTGCGGTGCTTCTTTAAGACCTCTGGGTTGCGGTATTCGGGAAGAAGGATAGGCGCGTGAGAAGTCTCGGGGATTCCTGCCTCCTCAAGTTCGGCGCGGTAGGCGTGCACGTGATCTAGATGGAGACGAGCCGGTGGACGATCGACCAGAGCTTTGGCACGCTGGACCGCCGCGTGACCGGCCCTGTATCCAAACACGTTGTAGTCGAGTATAGAGTTGCCCATGAGTCTGTTGCGGCCGTGCACCCCGCCCGAGATCTCGCCTGCCGCGTAAAGACCGGCAAGCGTAGTCTCTGTATCAGCGTTGATCTCGATGCCGCCGTTCTGGTAGTGAAGTGTGGGATAAACAAGCATGGGTTCGGAAGTCATATCTATCCCGAATCGCTTGAGCTGCCGCACCATGGCAGGAAGCGCGGCCTGGATTGTTCCAGGACCGTTCAAGAGATTAACGATGGGCGAATCGAGCCACACCCCGACCCTGCCAGTCGGGGTCTCGATCCCAAGAGAGCGCTCGGTTGACTCGCGAATAAATGACGCAGCCTCTACGTCGCGCGGCTCCAGGGGAAAAACGAACAGCTCACCTTCCTTGTTGACCGGCTGACCACCAAGTCCGCGTACCTTCTCGGTGATGAGAAAGCCAACGATCTGCTCTGGGTATGCGGCACCCGTAGGGTGAAACTGCACCGAGTCCATGTATAAAAGTTTTGCACCGGTGTGATAGGCCATCACCAGACCGTCGGCTGTCGCGCCGTAGTGATTGGTTGTGGCAAAACCCTTGATGTGCAGACGGCCGTATCCTCCGGTGGACATGATCACCGAGCGGGCACGCACAACG